>VFQT010000140.1_pt1 | contig 113898 bp, 83 predicted proteins | sample 3512381 | NCBI WGS metagenome assembly VFQT01 (sample SAMN10412376, study PRJNA504923) | tailings metagenome | isolation source: Relicate 2 Philex TSF3 active mining site | place: Philippines: Tuba, Benguet | collected 2017-08-29
TAAAAAGGATGGCAAACCAGCAGTAATAGATCAGGTGGCCTATACCTGGTTCAACAGGTTTTGTGCGCTTCGTTTCATGGATGCTAACCGTTACAACGGTACTAACATCGTGTCTCCGGCAGAAGTGGGGCAGTACCAACCCGAGATTCTGGCAGAGGCAAAGCTTGGACATATCGATGACAAACTGGTCGATGAGAAAGTCCAGCTAAAAGTTAACCGTTTACTCTCCGGCGTTGATCCCAGCCGCGATCCGCAGGCCGAAGCATATCGACTGCTATTGGTTAGCGTCTGTAACTATTGGAATGGTGCCATGCCATTCCTCTTTCAACGCATTGATGACTATACCGAGTTACTTCTTCCCGATGACCTGCTTTCAGAAAACTCAATACTCACGCAGACCCGTGAAGCCCTGACCGATGATGCCTGTCAGGATGTCGAAGTCATCGGTTGGCTATATCAGTTTTACATATCAGAGAAAAAGGATGAGGTCATGGCACGCAAAAGTGCCGTGCCTACTGAAGATATTCCAGCGGTTACACAGCTGTTTACACCACACTGGATTGTCCGCTATCTGCTGGAAAACTCTCTCGGGCGATTGTGGATGCTGAATCGTCCAGGCTCCCGATTGGCTCTGCAGATGGACTATTACATAAAGTCCGAAGAGCCTGAAACGGATTACCTTCGCATCGATTCCGTGGAGGAGATCAAGGTCTGTGATCCTGCCTGTGGTTCAGGGCACATGCTTACGTACGCATTTGATCTCCTTTACGCGATGTATGAGGAAGAAGGTTACGCTGCACCTGAGATTCCAAAACTCATCCTTAGCAAGAACCTGTTTGGCATTGAAATCGATGAGCGAGCGGGAGAGCTAGCAGCATTCGCATTGACCATGAAGGCTCGAGCCAAAGATCGTAGGATTTTTAGCCGTACTGTGACCCCGCAGATTACCGTGCTTGAAGACGTCCAGTTCGATCAGGCTGAACTTTCTGATTACAGAAAACATATCAATGACAACACGTTGTTTACTCCGGATGTCCTGAACCTTCTTGTCCAGTTCGAGAATGCAAAGACGTTTGGCTCGCTGATTCAACCTGTTTTGTCAGAGCAAAAGATCATAGCGCTTCGGGATTCACTGGTGTCGAAAGAGCCTACAGGGGATCTGTACCTGGGCGATACCCACCAGAAAGTAATGCGCGTGCTCGAACAATCTGAGGCGCTCACCCAGCGGTACCACGTCGTTGTGGCAAATCCGCCGTACATGGGTGGACGAGCAATGAACGCGATGATAAAGGATATAGCTTCAGAAAAGTTTGCTGACAGCAAAGCGGATACTTTCGCAATGTTTCTGGAGCGCGGTTTAGACCTTTGTAATCCCACAGGCTTTGTCGCCATGGTGACGATGCAAAGTTGGATGTTCTTGGGTTCTTATGAGCAGTTGCGTGAGAAACTACTTTCGCTTCATGGACTGCGTTGCCTCCTTCATATGGACAATTTGGTGATGGGCATTGCCTTCGGGACGTCTGCGACCGTGTGGCAACACCAAAGTGGGACGGAGCTACTTGGGAATTATAATTTCATATCCCGCGCAGACCTAACTGACGAAGGCGTTCCCTTCGAGTTTCCAGTCACAAAGAACCGCTCGGCTCTACTCCGTAACGCCGATTTTCGCAATATCCCGAGCAGTCCAATTGCGTACTGGGTTGGAAATCAAACGAGAGCGGCTTTTGCGAAATTCGCTCCACTTGGAGAATTCGCGGAGACGCGGCTCGGTATGGCGACGGCTGATAACAACAAATTCCTGCGTCGATGGTCAGAGGTCTCGGAAGTGAGAATCAGCTTCAAGAGCTCTAGCCGTGAGGCGGCTTTAACCTCCGAACGGCAATGGTTCCCTTATGCCAAAGGTGGTGAATTCCGAAAATGGTATGGCAACTACGAGTTCGTCGTCGAATGGGCGCGGGACGGCGAACGAATCAGAAATTTTACCGACGAGAACGGCAAGATCCGGTCTCATAATTACAACTTAGACTACATCTTTCAGTCGGGAATTACGTGGAACGCGTTGTCTTCTTCCGACACTAGCATGCGTATTTTGGATTGCGGCATCTTTGATAATGCTGGTTCATCATGTTTTCCGCCAATCAGATCTAGAGAAGGCGCACTTGGACTTCTTAATTCAAAGCTCTTACGACATTTTATTGAGCTAATCAGCCCAACTTTCAACTACCAGCCTGGCGACATTGCCCGCATCCCATTTCACACCGACGCGGTGGCGGCACTAGAAGCGCATATCAACTCGAGTGAGTGCATTGCTATCGCCCGCGCCGACTGGGACAACTTCGAGACTTCATGGGACTTCCGCGACCAGCCCTTGCTACGACCAGAACTGAAGGAAACATCGTTAAGGGCGAGTTGGCAGAATTGGGAGGCTCAGAGCACCGCCGCCATCCGCCGGATGCAGGAGTTGGAGACGGAGAACAACCAGTTCTTTATTGAAGCTTACGGTCTAGAGGGAGAACTCGACCCTGAAGTCCCTGAAGACCAAATCACCCTTGCCCGTGCTGAAGTTGGTAAGGACATGCGTGACTTCATCTCGTACGCCGTGGGGTGTATGTTCGGCCGTTACGCGTTGGAAGAGCCAGGATTGATTCTTGCAAATCAGGGAGAAACGCTTCAGGATTATCTAAAGCGTGTTCCAGAACCTAGCTTCCCTGCGGACGAAGATAATGTCATTCCTGTTCTCGATGGGGAATGGTTCCCTGATGACATCGTGGAGCGGTTCAAGCAGTTTCTTCGAATCACCTTTGGTGATAAATCCTACACTGAGAACCTGCGCTTTATCGAAGCTGCGCTAGGAACAGAATCTAAGCCGAAGAGCCTACGCGATTACTTCGTCAAAGACTTCTACAACGATCACATCAAGCGGTACAAAAAACGCCCCATTTACTGGATGTTTACCAGCCCTAAGGGAAGTTTCAATGCCCTGATCTACATGCATCGCTACCGTCCAGATACCGTAAGTGTGGTGCTAAACAACTACCTCCGGGAGTTCCGAACTAAGCTTGTTTCGCATAAGGCACATCTTGAAGCGGTGAGTATCAGCGCTGGAAGTAGCCAGGCTGATAAGACAAAAGCGCTGAAAGAGATCGAAAAGCTTGCTAAGGCAATTGTCGAACTGGAAGACTACGAGCGCGATGTCCTTTATCCACTCGCAACTGAGCAACTAGTCATCGATCTCGATGACGGAGTAAAGGTCAACTACCTCAAATTTGGCTCGGCCCTGAAAAAGATCCCTGGCCTCGAAGCGAAGGAAGATTAGCAGCATATGTTAGGTCCTGCGCTTTCAACTTTCGTCATGTCTCTCTTGTTCCGTTTATTATCGATTGAGGACTGGTCGTGAACTCCAACATCCATAATGCCTTGGTCAAAATCTTCGACCGCCATCGAATCGTGTTTTGGTATGACACGAAGCAAGAACTGCGTGCCGAATATGAAGCGTTGGTCCTATCTGACATCCAAAAAGTCGAGCTAACCAACAACGAATTTGGCGTCAAGTACAAAGTGCTCCGAGAATGCCCGGACCAAAAGTTTCTGTTGTATCGGCACGGGCCACAACCATCTGACTTGGACAACTGGCTCCTCGATGTACAGCTGGCACATGGAGAGTTCCGTACGGACCAGGCCGCTATCTGGCTATCTGAACTTGGCCTTGGATTCGAGTATTCGCAGATAGTAGCCGACCATCCGGTGTTCTTCGAGGCTGTGAAGCGGAAGGATTCCCTAAAAAAACTCCTCGCAAAAGATGACACAGTAAGCCTTTTGCGCCTAAAAATGCTTGCCGTATGTGTGGGCGCAGATTCACGGTTAGATTCCGTTATCGAGTACCTATTCCAAGAGCTGGCGGATCAGCGTGAGGAAAAGATAAAGCTAATCGAGCGTTGTAACCTGACCACTTTTCTTTGGGAGCAGTTATCGCGCGTCTACGGGTACAGGTCGAGTGAACCAAGTGTTCGCGACTTTGCCTTGGAGCTTTTCAAATCTTGCTACGCTCTCGGCACAGATGGCATGGTGAGTCTGACCAGTGACGCTTTGGTGCTGTTGAAACGCTGGAAAGATAGTCGCACATTTGAGACATCGTTTGAAACCCTATCCGGTGAATGTGCTCAAGTACTCGCAATCGAGCAAAATTTGGCAGCAAAAGATTATCGGGATGTTGTGGCCATTGACTACTTCCGCTTAATCGACCAGAAGATCATCAGTGACCTTGTCAAAGCCGTTGCAACCAGAACTGTATCGCTCAATGATGTTTCAGCAGCGGTCAGTGAGCGCCGGAAAAGCCATTGGTTCAGCGAATTTGAGCATATCTACGAGTCCATCGAGATCGCGGCGCATTTTATCAACGTAGAGAATGAAACTGCGATAGGCATGGATAGTCTGGCCAATGGCATCCAACGATATTGCCAGAGCTGGTATCGGGTCGACCAGCTGTATCGTAAGTTTGTCTACCATGTCCGCATGTCCAATCAACCGTCCTTATTGGGTGACCTTTCCGAGCTGATTGAAAACCTGTATTCCAACAACTTCCTACTACGACTGGGCGATCGTTTCAGTGAGGTTGTTGAAGCATCCGCACGTTGGGATGCTGCGCCGATACTCTCTCAGAATCACTTCTACGACCAATTTGTGCAACCGTTTCTGCGTAAGGACAACAAGGTCTGCGTGATCATCTCTGATGCTCTACGCTATGAAATCGGTGAGGAGTTGCTTGGTCTCGTTAGGCAAGAAGACCGATATACGGCGACACTTGACCCAATGCTATCAATGCTCCCAAGTTATACACAGCTTGGCATGGCTGCTCTCCTTCCAAACAAAACCATTAGTATCGCTGACAACGACACTGGCACTGTATTCGTTGATGGTCAGAATTCGCAGGGAACAGTCAATAGAACCAAGATATTACAGGCAACGTTGAATGGTCGCGCGACAGCATTTAAGGCGGCGGATCTACTTGAGATGAAGGGTGATGATTGTCGAGCCCTTATCCGCGACCATGATGTTCTTTACATCTACCACAACCAGATTGACTTCACGGGAGACAAGCGGGAATCGGAAGATCGGGTCTTTGAAGCGGTTGAGGATACTCTGCAAGACTTGATCAAGCTGCTTCGCAAATTGACATCTGGTAATGCCAACAATCTGATTGTTACCGCTGACCATGGCTTCGTCTATCAAAGTCGTGACATCGATGAAAGTGACTTCTCAGGCAGCGAGGCATCTGGGGATGTCATTCTTTACCGAGATCGCCGTTTCGTGCTTGGTACAGGGTTGGAAGCAAACAGTAGCCTGCATTCGTTTACATCAGCGGAAGTTGGTCTGGCGGGCGATGTCGAGATTCAGATTCCAAAGTCCATCAACCGCTTGCGTTTGCGGGGCTCAGGTAGCAAGTATGTTCATGGTGGAGCAACTCTCCAGGAAGTGGTTGTTCCAGTCCTTCGTATCAATAAGAAGCGCCAGAGCGACATCTCCTTGGTTGACGTTGACATTATTCGTGGGGCGACCAATGTGATTTCATCGGGGCAGCTTGCGGTATCGATTTACCAACAAGAAGCGGTTACGGATAAAGTCCAGGCTCGTATTCTAAAGGCTGGCATTTACACGCTTTCTGGTGAACTCGTATCAGATAGCCAGGAACTAATCTTTGACATCCGATCCGAAAATCCACGCGATAGGGAAAAGACTGTCAGGTTTCTTATAACCAATGCTGCCGACAGTTTCAACGGGCAGGAAGTTGTGCTACGTCTTGATGAGAAGCATGCGGGGACAACACATTACAAGGAATACAAATCGATTAGGTATATGATGCGCAGGTCTTTCACCAGCGATTTCGACTTATAAGGAACTCCGAGCAATGCACGAACGCGATATGAAAATTACATCCTTGTTCTCTGGTCTGGTGGTGCGAAAAGACCTGGTCAAGACGGTCAAGGGTAATGCTATTGTTCCATCCTATGTGTTGGAATATCTTCTCGGGCAATACTGTGCTACTAGCGATGAACTATCTATCCAGTCGGGTATTGACACAGTAAAGGAAATCCTGGCTAGGCATTACGTTCATCGGAATGAAGCCGGCCTGATACGGTCCAACATTCGTGAGAAGGGCCGCTACAAGGTCATCGATAGGATTAGCGTCGACCTGAACGATAAGCGCGATGTCTACCATGCGCAGTTTTCCAACCTTGGAATTAGTGAGGTATTGGTTGATTCTGTCACGATCAAAAAGCATCCAAAACTATTAGTTGGGGGTGTCTGGTGTATTGCAGATCTGGAATATGAACACACAGATGACAAGAGCGTTAGCCCGTGGATAATGACAACCCTGAAGCCAATCCAGCTGTCGAACTTTGACTTCCCGAGTTATGCCGAAACACGCAGCAAGTTCACAACAGATGAGTGGATTGATCTGTTGGTTCAGAGCATCGGTTTCAATCCTGACATGTTCAGCCGCCGGAGCAAGTTGACACAGCTCGTCCGCCTGATTCCATTCTGTGAACGAAATTACAACCTGATTGAGCTTGGTCCAAAAGGAACTGGTAAGTCCCACATCTATTCAGAATTTTCACCTCATGGCATATTGATTTCTGGTGGTGAGGTTTCTGTTCCAAAGCTGTTCGTCAACAATTCATCCGGCAAGATTGGGTTGGTTGGCTATTGGGACTGTGTTGCCTTCGATGAGTTTGCCGGAAAGCAGAAGCGGGTTGATAAAGCGCTTGTAGACATCATGAAGAACTACATGGCGAACAAGTCCTTCTCGCGGGGTGTTGAAACGCTTGGTGCTGAGGCATCGATGGTGTTTGTAGGCAATACTCAACACACGGTCCCTTATATGCTCAAGCACTCGGACCTATTCTTTGATCTGCCGGATAAGTTCTACGATTCGGCATTCCTTGACCGCGTTCACTTCTATATCCCTGGTTGGGAAGTAGACATTATTCGGGGCGAGATGTTCTCTGATGGCTACGGCTTCGTTGTTGATTACCTGGCGGAGATCTTGCGTCATCTCCGTAACCAGGACTTCTCTGACAAGTATGCACACCTGTTTGAACTGTCAAAAGACATATCTACAAGAGACCGGGATGGAATCCATAAAACTTTCTCTGGCCTAATGAAGATACTGTTCCCTGACGGCAATGCCACAGATGCTGAGGTTGAAGAGATCCTTCGGTTTGCCATTGAAGGCCGAAAGCGCGTCAAGGACCAGTTGATGCGTATCGATTCAACCTACGGAAAGGTCAACTTCTCGTATTCGGCAAAGAGCGGTCAGGTCAGAACGGTCCATACTCTCGAAGAGGATGAATACCCAGCGTATTACTACCGTGGAGTCTCTGCGTCCTCAGTAACCGATGAAGTTGAACCAGCTCTCAGTGCGCCTGTTGTTTCATACAACCCGGTTACACAATTTGCTCCGATAGCCACACCGAGTATCAATCAGCCTACCGAGCGTCATCAAACTATTCAGGACAGCCAGAAGGGTATCTCGTATGACAAGCTCTTCGGTCCATACTTGGAGGGTGCTACTTCGATAACAGTGACAGATCCTTATATTCGGGCCTTTCACCAGCTGCGCAACTTCATGGAGTTCTTGGAGACGATTATCAAGGCAAAAGCACCAGAGGATGAGGTCGCGGTCCATCTGCTTACGACGGTTGATGATGCTAAGCCAGAGCAACACGTCGAGATTCTCAATCGATTGATTGAGTCTACGATCGGCACTGGAATTACATTTACATGGGAGTTTGATGGTACTGGGACGATACATGCCCGCAGTATCGTGACCGACACTGGCTGGAAGATCTCGCTTGATAGGGGCCTCGATATATTCCAACCATTCGAATTCCGCGACATGTTTGCTTTTGCCAACAAGCTGCAGCAATACCGACCTTGTAAGGCATTTGAGGTGACGTTTATAAAGGTTGGTGGGGACTAGCCGACGCCGTGGACTCTTGGCCCTGCGTACGCCAAAACTCTGATCATCGATAATAATGGCGGCGAATGAACATTTATGAGTTTTCAGTCGCCAATATAACAAAACACCCCAAATCCTCGCGGAAATGGGGTGTTTTGGGTTTGGTGTCGTATCAGGGCCGTTGGCAGAAACGCCAGCACTTCTCTTTGACCATCGTATAGAGTTCATCCGGCAATAAACCACCATCAAACGTCTTCCAAAGACTTTTCATTTGCTTTAGGATCTTGGCAAACTCTTTAGCGCATTCTGTTGCCTTTGTAGGATTGTCGTCACCCAGCAAGCGGTAGCTATCTGGACTGGTAGGAACAGCTACCGGTACCTCGCTACTCATCGCATGCACCATCCGTTGAAGCACCGAATCAACTTCACCATCCCTTGCGCCACAATCGATATAGGCTTCTTGCAGTGCTTCAAGTTCCTTCCACAGATCTTTGAGTTTCTGGGTGTTGGTTTCCCGCTGAAGATGCCACTGTGCCGGTGTCAGTTCTCGTTTATTCATATAAGTTTTGTCCTTTGAGTTTTGCTCTACTCACTAAGAAATACGTGTAGCATGACTTTTTGTGAACTCTAGTCTCGACGTAAAACAAGAAAAACCGTATAAAGTGCGTTTTTATCACCTTATACGGTCTTAATCTGGAATTAATTGATACTAGTTTGAATTGAAATGCAATATTAGCGAATGATAAGGGGTTTTGTAGGATGTCTTGCGAGTGATGATACAGCTCGGATTCCACCCATTCACGACTGCCATTAGTTGCTCGAGATGTTGTGAAGGGGCCAGGATGTAAAGCGATTGGGCCCTAAACGTTTCTTGGTTCATCAGGTCCATCCAATGATCTGTAGTTTCGTCAGATAGATACACCTTGTCCCAGCAACAATTTTCACGTAAATCAGCTGCAATATCCTGTCCGCGTGTTTCTCCAAATTCAGCGGCGGATATGAGTTCCAAGTATGCGTGGTTGATTCTTTCTAGTGCGTTCATCTTTTCTTCTTTCCTTTTCGTTTGTCGGCGAGTTCGAGCGATGGGGGCAACAATTCGATCTCAAGTGTTATAGATTCAAATGTTTCATCGGCGGGTATGGAGACGGTTGTTGTCATAACCGCAGAATGTTGCTGTGAATGAGCCCTATGAATAGCCTCAATAATCTGTATGAGTTCATTAGCGTTTTCCATTAAATCTGCTCCTTCTGCTGTTGTAATAGGGGCCGGTGATTGAATAGCTGCGACCATTGGGTAACACATGGGATACTTTGGTTGCGGTAGGTTTACGTGCTCCTAGTTTTGTGGTGTCTTCGCTCTCCTCGTCAAGAAAGGAATGCTCAACAAAGCTGTTTCCCGCTTGCCACTTACTGAGCATGGTTGGATGCGCGGTGAGTCCCGCGATTACAGCATCAACCAAGAGATTCCTTGAATCTTTGTCGATCTCAGGATGACCAGTAAGCATGTCATCTACTCGAGATGCAATTGCTTCAAGCCACATCTTTCGTTGAAATTCGGGGCTGTCTATATTCATGCATTCGTCTCCTTGAAAGCGATTAGTTGCGTCTGAAGTGCATCGATTACAGCTTGAACATTGTCGACGGCAATATGGATATCTCTGTCAGCCATCGCATATCCCAAACTGTCTCGTAGGCACAGACTTATGTATTGCTTGCTGTGTGTTGTGTCGTAGACATAGCCGACAGTTATAAACGCGGTCAGGATGTCGTAGTCACTCATGACCAAGACGGCAGTAGCATCGTTAGTCATTGTCGCGACCTCCATTGTCTGTGCTATCGTTGCTCATGTGTACGTTCGATAGATCGCCTTTCGCGCGTAACTGCTGTTGTCTGCCGAATCGTCTGTTTTGGTTGGTCATCATTGAAACGGCCACATTGAATTCACTGTGTGTCGTTTTGATAACAGATGGTCCAACACCGACAAGTGCTGGTTGATCTGGATCTCCAGTCTCGCCGATGACCAGATCGTTTATCGTGTAGTAAATCATTAGAAATCTCCTTGGTACGCTACTTTTTGCGCGTCCATAGTTTTCTTCTGACTTTTGCCAACACCACCCTGCAACCACTAGGTTAGTTTTAATGATCGACGGTAAGGGACTCGATTCACGGTAGTCGACATGTCACGAATGATCACTCTTTGTTGAGTCAAAAGACTTGCTCGCATCCGCTCGCAAGATCCCCCTTGCTGCCTGTCTACGGATTGATCCCGAATCAATCCTCCTACAGTCAACAATGGTGATGTAGTGAGGGGAATATTACTATTCCTTGTTTTCCCTACTTAAACTGGATTGGCGGAAGCTTGTTGTTTCTTGTCTTATTTCAAACTGAAAAATTGGTGGGGAGAGTTTGACGGCAGCCTCCGTCGAGCGGAGGCGCACTGTCAAACTATCACCCCCGCAACAACGGACATCGAGTCCGTTGTTGTATATAAGAGCATTAAATAATAATGCTTAGTAAAGAGTATCTTGGGATTTAGGAGGGAAACGCTGGACTATGCGGAGTGGCAATCAACTCCGGATAATCCATGTCGAAATGTGTACAAGAAGTGTATGGACTTCATTACACACAGAGAAAACACCTGGAAGCATTTGATCCGTAAGCAGCGCAGCGAGGTTGCGAGGCCGCTGGTACCATTCGAGTTCTTAGCAATAGACGGAGACATCGTGCGTTACGATAAAGAGAAATTCCACAACTTCTGTGATGCCTCGGGAGCTACGCTGCATCATGAACTGGAGATGTTAGGTGATCCGATTTTAGTCGAGGCTTTGGAATTTACAAAACACTGGCGGAAGGGAATAGGAGGATACTTACTCCAATTGGGTATCACCTATAACGAGAATGCTGGGCTGTTCTACTACCCGCTGAGCCAGCTAACGTGGACTCCCCACCGTAAACTTCTGAGGCGGAAAACAAAGCCGAATCTTACGTCCTACGGACATCAGCGACTGAGTACCATCAGACACTCCAAGATCGTTGCATGGGGTGAGATGAAGTCGGCAAGCGCTTGGTCACGCGACAAAAGGGCACGCGTATCCGACAAAACCATTTCGGCACGGATAGCTGATGGATGGAAACCAGAGGATGCGATTGCCATGCCACAACGTTCGTCCTAGTTATTGCTGAGTTGTCGGATACATGCCTCAGCAACGTAACACGCCACTGTCTCGTACCCAAACGCTGAAGGTACTTGTGGCGACCATATTGATTCAGGTTGCACCTCGCGACCAGTTTGAATGTGGAATGTTGCTACAACCATTTCTTCGATCTTGCGGCGAACTTTATATTGGTAAGTTCGCCAAGCTGTTGGTTCAAACACAGGAATCGTCTCGGCGGAGGAAGCGTATCGCAAGACCACTTGAGATTGCAGATATTCAAGTAGCGATTCTCTACTATGGACTTTTCCTGTATGTATCTGCTCGAAACACGACCGCATTAAGGCCGTGATCTCCTGAGTACGCTGGCGCCCTGTGCCATGAGGCTTCTCGTTATCGATGTGAGCAGTAAGCGGACGTATGACACTTGCATGACGATTCAACAAGTCATTGAACGCGAACTTACTTTCATTCCCGACTTCGCTAAGAATCACCGGAACTATGCCGGCTTCGATGGAGTCGCGCAACAAACGCAGACCTTTGACACCAGCTGTTTGGGCAAACATCCGCATGTCCGGCATCACGACAATGGTGTCTTTACGGGTTGCAAGCAAGTGGTAATATTTGGATCCAGGCTCTGGCAAAACGTCGAAATGCTCAACCAAACTTGAAACAGTTTGGCCAAAGACGCTGCTTAAATCCTTAGCTACTTTGCTCGCAGCAGCTTCCTCACGCTCAGTCACAGCATATTCTCGTCTCTTCTCACGATGATGACGGTAATAGTGATAATAGACGATGTCATGTGCTGCCATGTCGCAATTTTCGCACGAGAGCCCACCGACTGCAAGGCGCGGCATGGTCCTTCAATGTCGTTTTGACTGATATTGATGACATTTTTAGAGTTTGTGCCACAGACGGGACTTGCAAGAAAAACCCAAGCTGGGTAATATCGTTGGCGGTGATGTTGCAACCTGTGCCATAAACCGGACGTGTTAATGGCGTCACTGGGAGTAACACGATTACCAATGTTTGTTTTTCTGTTCCTTTGACGGGAATGTCGAATTGGGGTTTTAAAATGATTATTAATGAAAGTGACGGAACCAGCACGGTTGTAAGGCTTGACGTCTCAGATCTTGTTTACCAGACAGCACCTTGTCCCGATACGGGAGAGGAATCTTGGAGTGATGCAGAAATCCTGTCACTTCTTGATTACGCAATGCCTGATTTCAATGTCGTGGCGTTTGAGCTTTCAGATTCAGCAGCATTACGTGTGACTGTTGCTCCGATGGAATGTTCTGCCTTTGACATGGAAGGTGAACTCGAACTGTCTATCTGGACTGGTTCCAGTTCCGTTACGGGCCTGACAAAGTCCCAACTTGGTCTCTACCTTGAAACATTCAAGTTACTCGGTGACCGCGGCGCTACGGAAGTTGCGCGATTACTCGCACGTCAACAGAACTGAATATCTCGCGTTGTCTCCTCCGCCCGCGTTCTTGCGGATGGAGGTGGCAACACTAACAAATTACCAAAAGGAGAAAAAATGAAAATAGGATTGGGCCCCGCAGGCCAAGTTGAATGGTTGCTGAAGTTTCCATCGATCAGTATGCAGATTGCACCTCTTGACCCGGAAGATCACGACGCATTGATTTTGAGTGGATGTATCCATTCCATTGCCCTCAGAAGCGGATGGTTGATCAAGCAGGAGATGCAGATGCAAGACTACTTCGGGCATGGTCGTGGTCGCGGCATCCGCGCATACACTTCTGGAGTCACTATTGAGGTACCGACTGAAAGTGACTCTCCGTTCATTGTGACTTTTGACATGTCATTCAAGCTTTACTTTGCAGAGCGCGAGGCAAGATCAGAGGAAACGAACTGGTTATTCAACGGCAAAGAATATCCTTTTCGTCGAAAGATGCAGCGTGAGCCGACCATTTGGGACTACATGTACTCGGTTGGTTGCCCCTTAGCTGAAGTCGAGCGGCGAATATCAGTATGCGACGCTGCCGTGATTCACCGAGCTCGAACGGAATGGCTTCAGAAGTTTCAACCTGGCCGGCTAACTGGGGCATCGGTACCACAGTGAATTGGCTGCGCTGAACATCTGCAGTGTCTTCTCCATGAGTCAGTGCAGATGAATCCCATAGTCAGCGGGATGTAGTGCTGGCAAGCCGGCAAGGCCGGCGGAGAAAACCAAAAATGAAGCAGTTTGCAGAACTTTCACAAAAACATTCTCTCGATGCTGATGTTCATAAAGAGTTACTTGAGAGTGTTAGTCCTACCGCGGGGTATTCATTGACAGAACTCTCGGAGTCCAGGTTGACATATCTTCATCAGAATCCGCGAATATCTTGGCACCTCGTCACGTACACACGTAGCGAGATTGAGGAACAGGAATCCTTGGGAGAAGACCTTCTGTCTGGTGATCTCGACCTCTAAGGAGTCTTACGATTTCAAAACGACTTCGGATGGGCGAAACAAGACGAAGCACTCGCGTTCTGGACTAAAGTCCTCCCAGTGCGGCCCCACAAGATAGTGTTTACATTTACTGAATTGTGCTGCGTGTATGTCCAACTCCAGAACAGAATGATCGTGTCACTCTGGCTCAAGTGGGATGTCAATGACATTGAGGATGATGATGCCGTCAAGACGATCTTCACCTAGATAATTGAAACAAGCCATACATCCTAACTTCGCTCACGGCGCATCTGCCTATGTAAAAGGCAGTACCTGCCATCAACCATGCTGCATGACCCTGTGCAGACCCGCACGCGCATCGTGCACAAACGAGCTTCATCAAGGTCATCGCTGAGTCAGCGGTGACCCCGAAGCAGAACAACTCGGCTCTTTCAAAGCAATCATCGGAGAGCCATTCGTAATAAGGAAAATCATGAACAGTAAAAACTCGAATCACCCAGAGCTCACAAAGCCATTGCCCATCAAGTTCTCATTACTCGGCACATCGCAGGATCCTTCATCAATAGCCAAAGGTCCATCTGGTGTAGCGACAGAATCGACGCTGCAGTCATTGTCTCGAGCGTTCAACGCTTCAGTAGTCAATGAATCCCATAAGGCTCCAATCTCTCCTGAAAACGAACATGGAGTGACGCACGCGGGGCATCGATGGTTAGGGGCGGTCGCATGATACCGAAAATCTTTCGCGTCATTCCAGCATCTATGAGACGACCCGCAACTCTGCCGTTGATACCAGAAAGTCTGTCTCAACTCGGCGGGAGCAATAACGACGCGGATACTGGACACGTTGATACGACTAAGTGTCAACCATCAGGCTTGTGTTGCAAAACAAATATTCAAGGAGGTCGGTAATGCCGATTTATACAGAACAATTCGACGAGCTATGGTGCATCGTTGATCATTATCACTATTCTAATGAAGAGCGTATGAATCTTGAACAAAAGATTCTCCACATTTTCAACCAACATAAGGGTGTCAATGGGTCTCCAAGCGCACAAGGACTGAGCTTGCTTGGCCTTCGCTTTCACTGCACATATTTCGAATACATTGGTTGTAATTGCTTCACGCACAAGGCCTCTGATATGAAATCAACGAAATTGGCCTATTTGCGCTCGACCGCTACAACCGCCGAGGTGACGGACAATAGACTTTTGTATGAACTGTCACTGGAGAACATGGAGATCCACGATTTTCGAAAGTATCGCAACGAGCCTGAAATCTCGATCTATTGGACAGGAAAGCGTGGTCTTGAACGCGAAGCCGACTTCCGAATCTTAATGACCATCACTATGGGCCCTGAATCAGTTGGTTTCGGTACTGTCGGGGAATTATTGAATGCTCTTCAACAATGGGATTCCATGGCGGACATAGTTGATGAACCTGACCACGCTTGGTTACGGATTCTGAGCGAACACTTTCCTACAAACGGTGAGGTCGGGTGGTCCGACACCGAAATGCGGCTTAGTTTTCGTAGGCATGAGAGACCACACGCCGACTTTGACGTTGAGCCAATGTGGGCGCCCGACCGAACGTTCGCGTCACGTCGTTCGTTGGTGAGATTCATCGAGCTCGAAAAGCCTGAAGCTCGACCAACTGCTTTGCACGATTATCCGGAATTCCTTCAGATAGTTCCACGTGGCAACGGTGACTATGTCGTTGATTACGATGCTGAATCAAGTAACTGGGCAATACTGTTCAGTCCAAGGCTCGGAATCTATTACAGGGTGACTGTAAGTGTATATCGACAGCATCTTCAACCTATTACTAGTTTGCTTAGTGTCTACCTACTTATGATGCATCCGTGGGAATGGTTGAACGTACATCAATCCGTTTCTCAAGGCCAAATCACTGCTAGGCGGAAACATTTCCGTTCACTCCAGCAATTTTACGACGATCCTTTGGTTAGAGCGGCAAGTGAATCCGAGTAGAAAACCATCAGGATAATCACTACGCATGACTTCATGCAGACCCGCACGCGCGGCGTGCACACCCAAAGCTGGATCCAGGTCGCGGCGACCAAACTTTGACCTGGATCTTGCTCACCCTCACAAACAGAAAGGTATTACTATGGTCCCTCAAAACCCCCTCGATGACAACATCCCCGTTGACTTGTTGCTTACTGTGAATGAAGTAGCAAAGTGTCTCAAAGTTAGCGCACAAGTCGTCCATAAGCTTGCTCGATACGGTCACCTGAACAAGGTTAAGGTCGGCTCTCTAACTAGAATTGAACGCTCCGAGCTGTTGCGCTTCATTGCCGACGGTGGAGGCGACTTCAATGGCTAACACCCGCCGCGCGAACGGTGAAGGCACCATATGTCGAAGAAGTGATGGCCGCTGGATGGGGCGCATTTCCCTGAATACCGCTGATGGACGCTCCATCCGCAAGAGTGTCTATTCTGATACCCAAAAGGGTTGTAAGGCGTTACTGGATGAACTTGCATTACAGAATGGCACCTACACAGATAGCGGTGACAAAACGGTCACGTCACTTTGCAAGCTGTTCCTGGATGACGTTGTAGCCAATCTCGCACCCAAGACGGGAGCACAGCACCGGTACGCAATCGATGGATACATTATTCCGGCAATCGGTACAGTAAAGCTCTCGGCACTAAAGCCATCTCACATCGATAAAGTAATCAACGCTGGTCGGACAGAAGGTAAAGGGGGAAAGCCCTTGGCGCCTGCGACATTGCGCCTTATACGAAGATCGATGAATGCAATTTTCAACCGAGGTATCGAGTGGGGACTTTTGAACAGCAACCCAGTCACGAAGAGTCGACAAATCAAGGTTGAGCCAAAAGCTATTGACCCGATGACAACAGACCGTGCCAAGGCATTGTATGAAGCCTTTTTGACTAACCCAACGGTTTATCCGCTTGCCTTATGTCTCACTACCGGCCTGAGAATTGGTGAATGCTTAGGGTTGACGCACAGTTCTATAAAACAGACCGATTCGGGCCTGATTCTCGCTGTTAGAATGCAGATGCAGCGAGTCAACGGTGAATGGAAGTTGAAGCCGCTAAAGACACTTCTTAGCCGACGCAACATTCCAATCACGGAAGCGGCAGCCGAAGTTATTCGCCGACAGACCTTGCTGCAGAAACAGCTCCGTTCAACAGGAGATATGGGTTTGCTGTTCACAACATCCAGTGGCAAGCCAGTTGACCCAAATAACCTTCGGCGGTGGTGTCGTGAAGCGTTACCGCGACGAGGCATCGATCCAGTTACCCCACATGAGCTTCGTCATGGTTTTGGGTCCTTACTCATTGGCACAGCAGGTGTGGATATCAAGACTACATCAATCTTGCTTGGGCATAGCAGTCCATCGTTGACGTTGTCCACTTACACTCACATTGCAGATCAGGGACGAATTGATGCCATGACAAAGCTTGGCAATCTTGTCGCACCGCAACACGCGGTGGCACCTACTCAGCCTGACGAATCAACCACTAAATAATGGGCAAATCCATCTAAATAAGCCCACAAAACCAACTGACCTCATTTGCCGCTTCGGACACGCACTTCAAATAACTGGTGTCAAAACTGGTGTCAAACTCCACCACCCACGAAAAAAGCCCCTCATCTGAGGGGCTTTCTTATCCTAAAATCACAGAGCCGACGACCAGATTCGAACTGGTGACCTGCTGTTTACGAAACAGCTGCTCTACCACTGAGCCACGTCGGCAAATGCGACCGAATATTACCATAGTTCGATGTGAACGCCAACCCGAATAACTCTGTTTTACTCCTGTGATGGCAATGTAGTTACGCCCATTTTGTTCCGGGACTGTGCTGTACTCGCAGCAACACGAGCCCGAGAAAGAACAGCAACGCCATCGGGTGTCACTGATACCGTAGCTTCGATGAACGGATTCAAACTCTTCTGAGCACTTTTTAACATTGACCGCTCACTACCTGCTGCCAGCCACGCCTCAATCCCATACGTCATGCGCAACACCGAAGGCTTACCAGCTTCGTCAAACTCGATATTCTCAACGCGTCCCTTCAGGAAACAACTCCTGTCTGGCTTGGTCGATGTTATATGCTTGGCACGCCAGAAACTTCCATCCTGTTCCAACTGCACAAAGAGGGTATCGCCGAGCTTCAAATCATGTTTTGTCAATCTATCTGAATCGCGAAGGAGCGAGACAGGAAGACGACCTACTGAGTAATCTAGCAAAATGTAATCGCCGCGAATGGGATCCCACATGGCTGTTGACCGGGCCTCCAACGCAATCTCGCGACCACGCCACACAATAGACTGCTTCCATATCCCCATTCCCGCAAGCAACATCACCTGAAAACACAATCCAGCAACAAACCAACGCAACCGGTGCAAATGTGTCACAGCTTCACCTCGTGCGTCGAAACATCACTCATACCCAACATCAAACGCCTTCGCCCTCGTTCAATGAACATGCCACCAAAAAGTAACAGCAACCCAAGAACCGTAAAGAACATCTCAGGTGGGACCTTGCCCCAAAGCAGCTCACAATAACGGCAGGCAACTTGAAGTACGAAACTAATGATCGCCACATTTATTGAAACCGCGTTGCGTTCGTAGATGCCGTCTATGATCAATCCCGTAACGATCGTCAGTATCAATGCATTGATCATGACAGACCATAGCGTTGGCGAAACGAACTCCATGACAATAGGGAACGGGACCACGAATAGGCCCACTAAGTAGATTCCCAGCTGTAAACGGTCCTTTACGGAACGCATCGTTACCAGAAAAGCGCCAAGACAAATGAGCGCCGTCGTTGCCATTACCAGGATTGTCGGGACAAACAGACCATCGGGATGCACTCCACGAACACCATGCGTATCAATACCTTCAAGGAGCCCTCTAAACCCCAACGGGAACAGGACAAGCTGCACGATGAGTATGCCAGTGATCTGCGTGATGTTTTGAAACGGCCTTGCGACTGAGCACGTTTCAAAGACCTTTCCGCCAGCATGGAGCAAGATGCCAAAGCAAAACAACACGATAAAAACCCACGGGACAGTTTCCTGCATCCAAAGTGCTGCAATCCATGCGATGCCTGTGACAAGAACAAGGAGTCCAACCAGCCATTGAGCCTTTGATGTACATATCACTGCGATCGGCAATGTACCGGCTGCCCAGACAAATAACAGAACGGGAGTATCTACAGGAATCTGGAAACTGGTTGCCGTAAGAAATACACATGCTCCGTAGAGTGCTGTGGTCAGAAACAGGAGGGCAGCACCGGTTTGACGAAGCTTCGACATTCCAAATCTTAGTCGATAGCCAACTGCGCCAGTGCTGACCAAAAGTACAATCATGACTGCGAGCTTAAATCCTTGGGAAAAAACTGTCCAGCTTGATGCAATAAATGCGATTGCGCCTGCACCAATCAAAAGGGCACCCAGTAATGCGATTAGTCCACCTGCACGCGCGCGACGATTGTCGGGCTCCATTGAGTATCGTGACTATATGCGCGCGGCAGTGGTCGTATCAATCAGACCACTCTGAACCCACTGTTCAAGCTCGTCGGTTAGGCGCGATGAAAAGTCACGCTCACTCATCTCAAGGTAGCCTCCCTGAAGGCAAAACAACGCCCGATGTCATTCGCAAATGTATGCCGCTGCTACAAAATCCTGATCAATCTCAACATACATATATTAAGTTTGTCAAATGTAACTCTCAAACGATACGTATGCATATCAGTCCAATTACAGTCCATTCGAGTTATTCACTGAGAACTGCCCTCTGGTTTACCGCCAGCATTTCACACTTGCGTACAGGGGGTGTTTCAGCGGAGTTGACTTTATCGACAAGTCTGACGAACACAACATTGCGCGTAGCCAGTTACGCTGCTGGTGGTGCAGGATGTGATGAGCACTGCTAACGTAGTTGATGCACCATGTAAAGACGGTTGTATCCGTGAATTTCATTTGACTTTACTATTCTGTTAACTTTTTGTTATGTATTGGATGGACTAACGTAACTCCGTATTTCATTCAGTTTGGATTTATTCAATCGGTCTCTATACTCGGTCCGTTGCTTACCAACAAGGTCACGTAAGTGATGACCACACATTGGTGAGTTAGGAGACAATCAAGATGAAAACCAAATCCAACGGACTGGGCATCAACCCGGTTCACATCACGGCGGCCCTCGGCCTCGCCGGCGTCGTAGGAGCAATGCAGCTCATTGCACCAAGCAAGGCAAACGCACAGGGCGTTCCTCCTGCTGAAGCACCAATCCCATTGACCGCTCTCAACACCGTTCCAGTTCCACTACCAGCAGACCTCGATGTCTACATCAAAGACCGTGCAGCAGCCATCCGCTTGGGTAAAGCTCTCTTCTGGGACATGCAAGTCGGATCTGCAGGAACTGCTTGTGCATCCTGCCACTACCAAGCCGGCGCCGACGGACGTGACCGCAACCAGCTCAACCCTGGCCCGGATGGTCGCTTTGACACGACGCACAGCAACAACTTCCAGCTCAAACTCGACACGCACTTCCCATTCACGAAGTTCAAGGATGCACTCGATGTCAACTCGCCAAAGATCCGCTCCCGAAACGACATCGTCGGCTCCCAGGGCGTCTTCAGAACAGACTTTGTCGGCTTGACCAACGGAGCATTCGGCGTCGGATCGTTTGGTGCTGAAGACTCTGGTGTGACACGTCCAGATGCAGTCTTCACCCGCTCCGGTGTAAATACCCGACAGGTGACAGGTCGCAACTCCCCATCGGTTATTAACGCAGTCTTCAACCACCGCAACTTCTGGGATGGCCGTGCACATAACGAGTTCAATGGTGTAAACCCGTTTGGCGATTCCGATGTGAACGCCCGTGTTTACGAAACAGATCCTGTTACCGGTCAAGCAGTCGCTGTTCAGGTTCGCATTCTGGATGCATCGTTGGCAAGCCAGGCCGTAGGACCGGTCAACAACGAAGTTGAAATGGCACACGGCGGACGTAACTTTGCCACCGTTGCAAAGAAACTCCTTGGTGTGAAGCCACTTGCGCTCCAGAAGGTTGCCGCTGATGATTCTGTCCTCGGAGCTGTCGCAAACCCAACAAAGGGTCTCGATACCACCTATGATGCGATGATCAAAGCTGCTATCCAGGACAAGTGGTGGAACGGCTCAAACCGCTTCAACGTAGCTGCTGGTGGACGTGTTGTTCCCGCTGATGCTGGCCAGTTCAGCCACATGGAAGGTAACTTCTCACTCATCTTCGGTCTCGCCGTCATGATGTACGAGTCAACTCTCGTTTCCGATCAGACACCATATGACCGCTACCTGAATGGTGATGCAACTGCGTTGTCCGCATCGGCAATCCGTGGAATCACCGTTCTCGAGACGCAGGGTTGTACCGCATGCCACAATGGCGCTACGCTGACCAATGCAGCAACACCAGTTGCTCTCCTCGATGCTGCAGGTGCAGGTGTCAAGGTGCTCTCTGAAGTGATGCCAATGCAGGATCTTCTCCCAAGTGCATACGATGTCGGTTACTACAACATCGGTGTTCGCCCAACGGCAGAAGACATTGGAGTCGGTGCAAATGACCCATTCGGCAACCCACTTAGCTTTAGCCGAGGTCTGCAGATTGGCTTCATCACCGACAACAATCGCCCTGCTGGACAGGAAGTGACAGCGACGACTCGCTTGGCCATCAACGGTGCATTCAAGACCCCAGGTCTCCGTAACGTTGCTCTGACAGCTCCTTACATGCACAATGGTGGAGCCGCTACCCTCTCACAGGTTATCAATGTCTACCACCGTGGTGGTGACTTTGGCCGCGAGAACATGCCAGATACTAGCCCTGACGTTGCTATGGCTGGTGGAATGACCATCTTCCAAAAGCGTGACCTCCTGCAGCTGATGCTTGAGATGACCGATGCCCGTGTCGAGCGCCGCAGCGCACCGTTTGATCACCCTGAGCTCATCATTCCTAACGGACACACAATCCGCACCGGAACGACCAGCACACTGATCAACCGCGGAAACGGAACTGCACAGGACAACCTGCTTGTAATCCCAGCAACGGGACGGAACGGTGGTGCACCACTGCGCCGCTTCCTTGGAAACACGGAAACCCGGTTCTTCTAAACTAGTCAGCCTGATTCACTGACAAGGTCAGCCCGCTGGATAACTCCAGCGGGCTTTTTTGTTACTCACCTAAGAGGTGGGGCCAAGCTTCCTTCTGTCTAAACACAAGCCTCACGGATTACCAACGATGATATCCATCGTCCATGGCTTCCCCGCGCCGGTCGGCGGAATTAAATCCGCATCTGCCCCCGTCGTCCGGACCAGCGCTGCAAAGTCATCCAGGGATGTGACATCACAATCAGCCATAGCGTAGGCACGCATCAGCCTGCCCTTGGTTGCTTTGTTGAAGTGGGTAATCAGCTTCGGCGGGCCATCCGGCATGCGCTGCAAAACCCGAGGCACCACGGTCCGTGAACAGACTTCTTTAGACAGTGGACCAAGCTTTACATACGTTCCCGAGCGAAAGTCTACGATTAGTCCCGGGACTTTTTCGAGCATCGCAGTGAGATCCTGTTTCCAATACTGGGTCAGTGGTCCAATTTCTGGCAAAGACACATCGCCGGACATCCGATAAGCAGGAATGAAATCTGCAAAGCCCACAAAACCAAAGAGGGCGCTCGCGATCCAAACGGAGTGTTCGAGTTTTAGGAGCTGTTCAGGTGTAAGCGATGCAGGCGCAAGCTCGGAATAGAGGACACCTGTGTAAACCTGGTAAGCAGGTCCACAGGGTGACGATAAGAGCTGACGGTTGACTTCGAGGAGGTCCACTTGACTTGGTGTAAGTCCCAAGGTCTCCAATGCGATGGCTGGCTTACCCTTGGAAATCTTCACTAAACTTCGTAATAACTTGTTTCGCTTCGGAGTGAGCTTTGGGAAATGAAGCAGCTTTGCATCGAACACCGGGCCATCCTGCGGTGCAGTTTTGCCTTCACTGGGTGGGAGGAGGAATAACATTGTCGGTCAAAAGTCTACCCGGTCACATCCCATTCGGACATCTGGCATGACGCAGGACCACTGACATCCACTAAGCCAAGATGCCATCAATAACATGCCCGTGGACATCCGTGAGCCGCCGCCGGATGCCATTGTGATAAAAAGTCAGCTTTGTATGGTCGATACCAAGCAGTCGTAGTACTGTTGCATGGAAGTCATACACACTCACCGGATTCGTTACACTGTCATAGCCAAGCTCATCTGTCTCGCCATACCGTAGGCCTGGCTTTAGCCCGGCACCCGCCATCCAGCAGGTGTACGCAAACGGATGATGATCACGCCCAGTTGCCCCAACACCTTGCGTGATTGGAGTACGCCCGAACTCAGTGGTCCAAACGACCAATGTGTCATCGAGCATCCCGCGCTGCTTCAAGTCCTTCAGCAATGCCGCAACAGGCTGGTCCATACTCGCCGCCTGTCCCGTGTGGTTTTCAACAATACCTTCGTGGGCATCCCAGTTGATGCGCGGCGAGCCAAATGCGCCACCGTGGTACAGCTGCACAAACCGTACACCTTTCTCCGCAAGGCGACGAGCCAGCAAGCAGTTTCGTCCAAAACCAGCGGTTTCGGGCTTATCCAAACCGTACATCGCCTTTATGTGCGCTGGCTCCGCCTCTATATCGACAGCCTGTGGAATACTCACCTGCATCCGGGCGGCGAGTTCATACGCCTTGATCCGTGCCGTGATTCCTGTTTCATCCGGGTGCTTCTGGTGAAAACCCTGATTTAGGTCATCCAGCAATGCAAGCCCGGCCTTGCGTTCTTTTTGATTGACAGAATCAGGAGGGAAGAGATTATTGACGGCGGCGCCTTTGGTCTGAAACGCGGTTCCCTGATGTGTTGCAGGGAGAAAGCCACTGGTCCAGTTAATGGCACCACCTGCTGGAAGACCACGCGGATCAGGGAGCACAACAAATGTCGGCAGGTCACGATTGAGCGACCCGAGACCATAAGACAACCAGGCGCCCATGCACGGAAATCCATTGATCGTAAAACCACTGTTCATTTGAAACGTTGCCGGTGTGTGGTTTGCCGACTTGGCTTTCATACTGTGCAGCCAAGTGATTTCGTGAGCAACATCCCGTAAATGTGGAAACAAGCTGCTGATCAGGTGGCCCGTCTGCTTGTTCGGCTCCCAGGTAAACGGACTCTTCATCAACCGACCAGGATTGTTGAAAAACGTGTCAAACGTCTTGTTACATTCCTGCCCATCCGCCCGAATCAGCTCTGGCTTGTGATCAAAGCTGTCTATATGACTCACACCACCGCAAGCAAAAATCTGGATGACGCGCTTGACCTTCGGCTTGTATGTCAAAGCTGGATTTTGGCCTGTTGCAAAGGCATCCTCCGACAGCATTGACAACAACGCGATGTTTCCAAGACCTGCCGCCGCATCACGCAGAAAGTGCCGCCGTGGTAACTGATTCTCAATCGACATATGCAAATTCTCCAGAGTTCAATAGAGCCCAGCAGTACATATCAAGGGTGTTACCCTGAAGAAATGTCCTCGCACGTGTGAGTTCCGTGACGGATGCAGCACGCCCAAGGGTTAGGGTAACTGCGAGGGATGCCTGTTTGCGGGTGTCTGGACCGCAAGCTCTTCGCACTCTCTCAGCAAGAATGCGTGCTTGTCGAAGCACAAACGTATCATTCATCATCTCGAGCGCCTGCGTTGGCGTGGTTGAGACATTCCGCTTAGGAGTCTTGCTGCTTGGGTCCGGGCAATCGAGTGCTTCTAGGAGGGGATTTCTCGCTGAATGTACGGTCATCCGATAAATGGTTCGACGGTTGAACTCTGGTGTGTCACGGTCAACAAGTGTATAAAATTTGGAGCCGTAACTGGAAACCGTGAATGGTCGAAAGCTTGGGCCACCAATGCTTTTGTTGAGATTTCCAGCAACAGCAAGCATTGCATCCCGAATGACCTCAGCTTCCAGTCGTCGTGGCGAAAAGCGCCAGAGAAGCCGGTTGTCGGCATCGACTTTGGATGCAGCCGCACTCGGTGCACTCGCTTGCCGGTAAGCGCGACTCGTGAGGATCAGCCTGTGCATTTTCTTAATGCTCCATGCTTTTCCATAGCGATTTTCAGTTTGAAAGGTGGCAGCCAACCAGTCAAGCAGCTTTGGGTTACTCGGTGGCTCGCCCGTATTGCCAAAGTCATTAGGTGTCGACACCAGGCCTGTACCAAAATGCCACTGCCAGATGCGATTGACCATCACCCGTGCCGTCAGAGGATTCCGCTTATCTGTAATCCACGCAGCCAAGGCTTTCCGTCGGTCGGGGTCAGGTGCGTTCTCTGGTAGCTCGAACACGGAAGGAAGCGTTGTAATGGCACTGATTGCTCCCGGGAGGACTTCATCTTTCGGTGCATTGACATCGCCTCTTGCGAGGAGAAACGTTCTCTCGGGTTTCCCGGATGTCACGGCATAGACCCGGTCCTCGATGCCTGGAGTACCAGTGAGCTTGCGTCTTACTTCAAGGAGCTCATTGATTGACCTCCAGGTAACCATCGCCTGTTTATCAAGCCCACTGACACCACCATTATTGAATGGCTCAACCAGCGCGCCCGCTGGCGGGACGCGGTAACAAGCATCCACAGCAGCTGCGCTTAGCGCTTTGGTATAGATCCGGGCTTCATGAACGACACCGGATAGATAGCCGTTTGATCCATCGTGGCGGAGCCCAAACAATGCTTGCCACTCATTGGAGGAGAATGCTTGCACGGTGGCCGTTGGCTTGTATGGACCGCCGATCGGCTTGCCGTTACGGTAAAGAGTGATTTCACCGGTTGATGCGTATGTAATGACAAGCTGAACCGGGAGCAGATCGGCCGCGACCTCATCCGATGTGGTGACATCCTGGGTCCGTGTAAAGCCATTGGAACCCGCCATCCAGCGGTTAGCGACCCGCTCGCCGTAGACGATTCCATCAAAGGTAACGCCATTCAGTGTCTGAACAGTCAATGCACTTCCGGCGCGCTGATTGAGGTTGCTGAGGGTTACCCATACTTCCAGGGTCTTTTCCCCTAGCGAGAATGGCAATGGAGCACTTTTATAGCTGGATTGCGTGTCCGGTAGGATTAGATTTCCACCCTCGATGCGGGCGCCGCCATTGAATTTACCTCCGATACTGACCGCAGCATCCTCAGGTGAGCCATCGAATGTCCATCGAAGCGCCGGGGTGACTGGAAGCGACTGTGATGCTCGTCGGGCAGAATCTGTGCTGACCTGTTGAAGCTTCCCAATGGCCTGTCTGAGGCGGTCATCGATGCTTTTTCGTTCCGCATTTGATGTTGGCTGCGGTGCCGCAAGTACCCTTTCACCTGGGACTACTCCCGTGAGGGCGGCTTTCATTTTGTAGTAATCAGCCTGTGGAACCGGATCGAACTTATGATCATGGCAACGTGCACAGTTCACCGTCAGACCGACACACGTCTGTGCAACGGTTCCAATCATGTCTTCAAGTTCTTCCTCACGTGCACGAAGGCGAACTTGTAAGCCAGCTGCTGCCTTCCCTGCCTCGTCCATCGGACCGCCGACCAAAAATCCGGTTGCCGCTGGCGTTGCCGGAGAAACTGCATCCCCGGCGAGCTGTTCTGTCAGGAAGCGGTCATAGGGGATGTCATTGTTTAGAGCACGAATGACATAATCCCTGTAGGGCCAGGCATTGTCACGGAGGTTGTCATATTCATAACCGTGAGACTCACCAAAGCGCGCAATGTCAAGCCAATATCGTGCGTAGCGCTCGCCGTAATGTGGGCTGGCGAGCAGTCGTTCCACAACCCGCTCGTATGCTCCTGGTGCTTGGTCTGCCAAAAAGGCGGCAACTTCTGCCGGGGTTGGGGGCAATCCTATAACATCGATGGTTACACGGCGAATCAGCGTTGCGCGGTCAGCTTCCTGTGAAGCCCTTAATCCTTTCGCACGCAACCCTTGTTCGAGGAATGCATCAATCGGATTGATGGACCCCTTTTGTAGAACTTTCGGCACAGCAGGAAGCGTAACTGGCATGAAAGCCCAGCTGGACGGATTCACCTGTTTTGCTGGTGGCGTAAGGCTGGGGAACGCGGCGCCGGCCTTGATCCAGCCAATGACAACATCCTGTTCCTCCTGGCTAAGTGGTTTCCCCGGAGGCATGGCACCGTGAACAACCTGCTGGGCAATTGCACTTGCATCTGCGTTTCCCGGAATAAGTGCGCGTCCGTTTGCCATGGCGGCATCTCTGGATGTCAGGTCCAGGCCACCTGCAAGTTGATTCTGGTTATGACAGGCGATGCATTGTGTCAGAATTGCCTTAATTTTGGGCGTTTGGTCCGTTCGTGCGGGGTCAGCAGAATGCGCCATTAATGCCAGACCCAACGTGGTTGCTGCGAGTCCCGCACAAAGAGTTTGCTTTCCGAGTTTCATACGCTGCCTCATTGCCCATACGATCACCGATGAACCATGCTACAGGGTTCCATCAATGCATGCCGTTGTCCTGCGCAAGCGCATTTAGGTGCATCAGAATACGGTTCATATGGCGATGGTCGTCCGTTAACAATGCACCGGTTACCGGGAGATCCCAAACCAGGGAAAGGGCATTGCCTGCAGCTGCCCATGCAAATGCACGGTCCAAAGGATAGCCTGCTGCCTCAGCGATGATCCGAATGCGACGCTCGAGAAATGCACGAAGGCTTTCATCGTCAAGGTCAGGGGGAACGTGGTTACGGATGAATGTACAGATATCGAAGCTGGCATCGCCGCGTATGCCATGCGGATCGATGGCCACGAGTAAACCTGTGGTGTCACTTCTGATGATGTTGCCATGGTGGAGGTCCCCATGTAGCCACACGGATGATTCAGCAGAATCGAGGAGTGATTCGCATCTTGAAACATTGGCCAGAATGCTTTCAGGAAAGTGATTCGTAACATTCAGCAGATCACTACACCAGGATGCGAGGTCTATCATCCGTAGGTCCTGATGAAGAGTATGCAGCTCCTTTAGTAACCTTCCAACGTCGGCCAAATGCCTTTCGTCATCTTCAACCGGGGAGAAAGGTACTCCATTTACATTCTCCAGAACATGGGTTCCATTGCTCAAATTGGCACCTAAGCAGCGTACAAGCTGCGGGTGTGTGTGTCCCAGAAGACTTGCAATCGCTGATGTTGTTTCATGGTTGGGAGGACCTGCCTTGGCATAAACAATGCCTCCCTTAGACGAATGTATCCTGATGGTAACTGACCACTCAGATTTGAGTTGTTCCCAGCGTTCACAGTGTTGTTGCTCAAATAGCATCTGAAGGATTGATGGGAGATTTGTCAGCCATTTCGCAATCTCATCGCTCGTTAGAGCGGCATCTGCCAGCCGGACTGGGACATCAATCATCGGTTCTTCCTTATAATTGCCATAATCAGTTACCATCAGTATTAGTTAAGTGATGCAAGTGAATCCAGACAGAAGAGCCATTACGAATTATTGTCGGTGGTTACGTCATCAATGAAAATGGACATAATAATCTTGCTGGTGATCAATCCATTGTGCAATGCCTCACTAAACATTTCTAAAAGACCCGTTGTGACCGGATGTTAATTGCCGTGGCAATTTACTGCGTGGTACATTTTTCCTGTCGAGTTGATTTTGCTGTGGCTCACCGCTGCAAGTTAGCCTCGTCGGATTCACTCAACACTACTTATGGCAACACCCAAACACATTATTCGCGATCGGGTAATCGGCGCTACGGCAGGCGTGCTGATTGGCTTTCTTGGAAGGGTGGCTGCGCCTGAAGATCCCAGCTGGGTGGCGATCGCATCGCTGTTCCTTGGCGCCACGTGGACGATGTGGCGTGGTCGCAGTGCCGGGCTATACGCGTTCATCGCTACGATTGTCGGTGAAGCCCTTGCTGCGAGGTTAATTCGAGAACGTGTCGGCCTCGTACTAGAGGGCGCCATTTTAGTCGGTTTGCTCTTTTCGGGTCTGATAATCATTACGCAGATCGATATCCTGCGACGACGTGCGAGGATTGCTGAACGCCGGGCTGAGCGTCTGGAAGATCTAAACCGGAACAATGTGATCGGTATCCTCGATGTTTCTGCTGAAGGCACAATCGTTGGCGCAAACAAAGCTGCTGCTGCATCGTTCTCGCTCACACCTGGCCACCTCATTGGTCGGGCACACGATGATGCTGGCTGGGACATTGTTGGAACGGATGGGAAGCTCATTGATTTGCAGGATTTGCCTGGAAACTACACGATGCGCCATCGCGTTCCGAGTGGCTTTTGGGGCATGATGCACAGCCCGAAGGACGATCAATGGAAGCCAGTTTGGATTGGTGCAACGCCTGATAATGGAACGGGTGGAGTTCAGGTGCAAATCGCATCCGATGCTGGCGGCATCACAAAACGCGATATCACCCCGGGGATTCTGGAGGATGCACCGACATACCGACAGCTCCGAGTTTGCTATCTTGATCACACCGCAAAGCTCAGCGGTGGTGAGATTGCGCTTGCGCGCCTACTCGAGACCATCGATCGTAAGGCCATTGATCCGTGGGTTATCCTCGCCGAGGATGGCAAGCTTGCGGAGCGCCTGCGGGCTAATGACATTCGGGTCGATATTGTTCCCTTGTCTGGCTCAGTACTCGATGTTCGTAAGGACTCAATCGAGTCTGGCATCTTCGCGAAAGTTGGTTTGATGTTTGAAGTGCTCACATACGGCTTTAGAGTCGCGGCGCTGATACGCACACAGCCGGTGGACATCATCCATACAAATTCCCTTAAGTCTGACCTCTACGGGATGCTAGTGAGCTGGCTTTGCCACGTTCCGTTAATCTGGCATATTCGTGATCACATCGATGTGACCTATCTGCCATCATTTGCAGTTCGAATGATGCGTTTCTTGGCGGCAAGAGTTCCTGCATTTGTGATTGCTAACTCGCAGAGTACGCTTGACCAGCTGAACCTTGCTGTCGCTAAGCCTGGAGCGGTAGTACCCAGCGGTGTCGATCCCCACGGCGAAGTCGTCTACGATGGCATCTCTGCCGGCACACCACAACTGGCGGGTGCTACGACCGTAACCGGTCCTCTTCGCATCGCAATCGTAGGACGTCTGACCAGCTGGAAAGGCCAGCATGTGTTTTTGGATGCAGCAGCAAAGCTGGTTGAAGCGGGTATTGATGCCAGATTCCTAATTGCGGGTACGGCAATGTTTGGCGAGGATGAATATGTAGCCAGCCTACGCAGTCAGGTAGACCGCCTTGGCCTACAGGACAAGGTTGAGTTTCTTGGTCACGTCGACCCAATCGATACTTTCTTACCAACCTTGTCCATCCTTGTGCATGCATCCACCAGTCCTGAGCCATTCGGTCAGGTCGTCATTGAAGGGATGGCTGCGGGGCTTCCCGTTGTCGCCACAGATGGTGGAGGAGTAAAGGAGACCGTGGTCCATGGCGAGACCGGTTTGCTCGTTCCAATGGGCAACGCCCAGGCTCTGGCGGACGCGCTACGTATGCTGATTGATCGACCAGAGCTTCGTGCCAAGCTTAGTACGAAGGGACGCCAGCGCGTTCTACGTCACTTTACGGCATCGATTACAGCTAGAAAAGTTGAGCGGGTCTACAGAGAAGTACTCACGCTGGCGCATTCGGAGTAGACTGATCCAGTGAGTTCAGGTTTTCCACAGGTTGAGATTGGGATTTTTGGTGGTTCGGGCTTGTATGCTCTGCTCGATTCATACGATGAAGTGACCGTAGACACGCCGTACGGACCCCCATCAGATTCGTTAATGATCGGGAATCTCGCTGGGAAACTGGTCGCATTTCTTCCGCGGCATGGACGCGGGCACACAATAGCACCGCACAAAATAAACTATCGAGCGAATGTTTGGGCAATGAAGTCGCTTGGAGTGAATGGAATCATTGCTCCCTCTGCGGTGGGCTCGCTGCAAGCAGCCCTTCATCCGGGGAGTATGGTGGTCTGTGATCAGTTTGTGGATAGAACGACAGGACGGGCCGATACATATTACGATGGTGACCGGGTTATCCACGTAAGCCCCGCCGATCCTTATTGCCCGATACTTCGCCAAGCTGCCATCCATGCGGCAGAAAACGCGGGTGTCGATGTACATCGTTCAGGAACATTGGTGGTCATCAATGGTCCCAGATTTAGCACAAAAGCTGAATCACAATGGTTCACGAACAACGGTTGGGATGTGATTGGTATGACGGGGTATCCGGAAGCGATGCTCGCCAGAGAGCTTGCATTACCCTACGTCAATATCAGCTTAGTGACAGACTTTGATGCGGGCCTGGTCGCCGGGGCAGAGCCGGTCAGCCATGCAGAAGTTATGCGCGTGTTCGCTGACAACATTGGCAATGTTCGTAAAGTACTTGTTTCGATGGTACAGGACTTTCCAGATACATCTGCATCACCTGCCCGCACTGCTCTTGACGGACATTAACGAATAAACCTATGCCGACGACTCCTCACAGTAACCAATCCTCGTTTGATGCACAGATGTTGCCTCACATCGATGCGCTGTATCGGACGGCACTTGGGATGACACGCAACCCTCAGGATGCTGATGATCTGGTGCAGGAAACCTATGTTCGTGCATTCCAGTATTTTCATCAATTCGAAGGTGGAACCAATGCGCGGGCTTGGTTGTTTAGAATCCTGACGAACCTATTTATCAACAACTATCGAAAGCGAACCCGTGAGCCTGAGCGCGTGTCGTACGACGAAATGGAGGATTTTTTCCTCTATAACCGTCTTGCCGATGCGCATCACTCTGATGGGGGGCTGTCACCTGAAGCGGCCATCATGCAAAAGGTGGAAGTCGAAGCGATACAGGATGCAATCGATAAGCTCCCGGATGAATACCGGGAGGCGGTTATCCTCTCGGATTTGAATGAATTTTCTTATCAGGAGATAAGCGAAATGTTGGAGATACCAATCGGTACGGTCAGGTCCCGCTTGTCCAGAGGGCGGAAACTAATACAGAAATCACTTTGGGCGTTTACGCAGGAAAATCCTCGCTGAACATTGGTGGCTGAGATCCACTTAGAAGGACGGAACGGAATGAACGATACTTCACAAACCCCTGTGGAGTTCAATCAATGCCAACAGGCTGTGCAGCGTCTCAATGAATACCTGAGTCGTGAGCTGCAACCTGAGGAGGCCGAATTGGTTCATGAGCACCTGCAACAATGTAAGGGGTGCTTTGATAAGTTCCACTTCGAAGAGACGTTACTCAGGACGCTGCGGGACAAGATTAGCTCCGTGAGTGCTCCGGCTAGTTTGCGCGACTCCGTGCTAAAGCTTCTTGGGAGAGATTCAGCGACCGAGTAGTCTGCAGAGGGATTGATCATCTGGTTGATCCCCTGTATCGACACCAAGGGGACTCAGATTGACGAGACACCTCTACGGACTCTGTGGGACAAAATCAGCTCCGTCAGCGCACCTCCGAGTTTGCTTGACCCGGTTATGAAACTATTAGGGAGAGACCCAGCGACCGACTAGTATGCAGAGGGATTGACCATCTGGTTGATCCCCTGTATCGACACCAAGGGGACTCAGATTGACTAGACACCTCTACGGACACTGCGGGATAAAATCAGCTCCGTCAGCGCACCTCCGAGTTTGCGTGACTCAGTTCTCAAACTATTAGGGAGAGACTCAGCGACCGAGTAGTCTGCAGAGGGATTGATCATCTGGTTGATCCCCTGTATCGACACCAAGGGGACTCAGATTGACGAGACACCTCTACGGACTCTGTGGGACATAATCAGCTCCGTCAGCGCACCTCCGAGTTTGCGTGACCCGGTTCTGAAACTATTAGGGAGAGACTCAGCGACCGACTAGTTTGCAGAGGGTTTGACCATCTGGTTGATCCCTTGTATCGACACCAAAGGCATCCTTCGCCTGAATTTTGTTTGCACGTAATATGTGCCTGTATTCATGTTTTGATGGATACTGCACAGTTATGTCATTCAAATCGTTAATGTCTTGTATCTTGATTATGGCCACTATCTTTGATGCCGTGGCTGCAGCTGCAGATGCGGGTAACGCAAATCGGGAAATCAAGGCAGTCCGCGCGACATCAACACCGACGATAGATGGTCGCATCGCCGATAACGAGTGGCCGGACACAACACGTATTTCGGGATTCACTGATCTGGTCACCGGAAAACCGGCACTTGAACCGACCGAGGCGTTCATCTCATACGATGAAACATTTCTCTACGTAGCCTTCCGAGCACATGACAGGCTCCCCGGCGGAATCATCGGGCGTGAGGTCTTGAGAGATTCACGCTACTCGGGTGGCGACTTTGGAGACAATGACTCTGAAGATTACCTTGAAGTTACGTTGGACCCATTTTTGTCAGCCAAACAGAGCGACTTATGCCGTTTCTCCGTAAATCCGCTCTCCACCCGAAGCGCAAAGATCAGTGGGGGACGTGCGGGTAAGGCAGAATGGAACGGCGACTGGGATGCCAAAGCAACCCTGACAGCAGGGGGCTGGGAAGCCGAGATGCGCATCCCATGGAAGACAATTTCCTTTCCTGCAGGGAAGAAGACGCTAGACTTTGGGCTGAACTTTACCCGCTTCCAATACAGGACGCGCATTAAGAGTCAATGGTCCAATACGACACCTCAGCAGTTCCTAAACCTGATGGGGCGCTGGTCGCAGCTCGAGCCTCCCAAAGAAAAGCACAAACCAACACTGAGTCTGTTGCCATATGCCCTGACAACGGCAAAAGAGGCTGGCTCTCAGATTCGAACAGGAATCGATGCACGCTACACCTTAACTCCCGACTTCACCGTTGTCTCAACGATAAACCCGGATTTTGCAACGGTTGAGAGTGCCGTCCAGACCGTTGCATTTTCTCGTGCAGAGCAGTTTGTTCCAGAACGTAGGCCATTCTTTCTAGAAGGAGCAAACTACTTCTCCGCAGGATCCTTTTACGCATTCGGACCTTTGTTTTATTCAAATCGCATAGGCTTGTTTGACATTGGGGCAAAAGCCTATGGGAAAATTACGCCTAAGGATACACTGGGCTTTCTTACCGCCATCGACTTTGGCGACCGTGTCGATTCCATCGTCCGGTATCGCCATGACATCAGCGCAACGGACCAGATTGGACTCTTCGCCAGTCAGTCCGATGTCGCGAAAGATAGTGACCACTCTGGATTGGTTGCCCTCGATGGCTCTCTCCGTCGCAACAAAGTCGGACTTGAATATCAGTTCATTAAGTCATCCGGTCTAAACGGCGGTGGCGGTGCAGCGGATCTCAATTTCTCGTACCAGGATTCATTCAACTTTACGAGTATCCAGTTGATGGATGCCGGACGAAATCTGCGGGCTGCGAATGGGTTATTCTTTTTCGATGACTTCAAAGGTTTTCAGGTCTACCATAACTGGAGTCGTGAATGGAGAAAGGGTGCATGGCGCAGCTTCTCCGTTGACTTCTTTCCAAGCTACACATGGCACCAGGATGGCACGCCATTTCAACGGGGTGGTGGACTTGGAGTTCAGTTTGACACTCGCTCTGATTGGCGATTTCAAACCAGCATTAATCACAACATGTTCGATGCACAAAAGGATGCAACGATACGATTTGGCATTACATCCGGGGCGACCAACCGCTTCCGCCAAATCGGCATGGACTTGATAACCGGGCAACAGGCAGACAAAGCCTACCGTTTTTATGCACCCAACATTTCGTGGAGACCTGTCAGGAATCTTGACCTCTTATACACCGGTGGGCTTCAACAGTTCGGCGGATGGCGGCGACAGCACATTCTTACAGGCAACTACATCCTCTCGCGTACAAGAACTATAGGTGGACGCGTACTCGTTCAGGAGGAACCAGGGTCTCCAGCGACAATCAACCCGTATATTAGTTATCGTGAGGCAGGTGAGAGAGGGACGGAAACGTACCTGCTCCTCGGGGCGCCAAACAACAAGACATTTCTGCCGCAGGTCATGGTCAAACTGGTTTTTGCAAGATAGGCATCATCGGTTTTTTCAGTGACGCGTCTTAGGTAGCTATCACTGTGGCCGCAGGCTAATAAGGTAAGGATTCTTGGGCGGTTGGAGGGTTGTTTGCCTTTCCACGACGCGTCCGTCGGCAAGCTTGACTGCAATCCGCAGCGATGTCGGTGCCTCAATCCGGTCAACAACGTCGTTGGTTATCGGATCTGTTGTCGCAAAAACGGTGAGCGAGGCATCGCGTATCTCGCCGGCGACAATCGATGCTGTCCAGTGTGCAAGCGTTGATGCAACATCTGTCTGGGTTTCGTACGTTGCCATGTCAATCAAGTCCTGTACCTGGGAAAGGATTGCTGCCATAGAGTGATCTGGTTGTTCTTGTGCCATGCCAATAAAATACCCGCTTCAACGGATGAAACGAAGAAGCGGGTTTGTTTCCGTATAGTGTGGATTAGGCGTCGCCGTAGCCGTAAGTACGTGTGTGGCATACCTCCAACCAACGTGCAAGCACTTCCACGGAAGCCTCGATGTCTTCGACATCTGCCATTTCATTCACCGTGTGAACATAACGTGTCGGAACGGACAACGTAAACGATGGTATTCCACCCCTGACACGCTGCATGCCACCGGCATCCGTGCCACCACGGCCAAGTATTTCAAGCTGATACTTGATGTTGTGTTCGTCGGCAACATCACGGAAATGACGGACCAACTTAGGATGGCAGACCAGACTGGAATCCATGATTTTGATTGCTGTGCCGCCGCCGAGCTGTGTAATCTGTTGGTCGGCTGTGCCACCAGGGATATCACCCGCAATGGTGATATCGAGGGCAATCGCAATATCAGGGTTGATCGCATATGCGGCTGGTGTTGCACCTCGAAGTCCAATTTCTTCTTGAACGGTAGCCACAGCAAAGACATCGCATTCATGGTGACCAAGCTGCCGGAGTGCCTCGAGCATCACATACACAAGCAGGCGGTCGTCGAGACTCTTCGAGACCACCCGCTTTCCGACTCGCTCGCATGTTCGGTCCATTGTGATCGGATCCCCAAGCTCAACTTTAGACCGAACCTCATCAGCAGACATTCCAACGTCGATAAAGAGGTCATCGAGGGAAACCGGCTTGCTGCGTTCGGCATCCGACAGGAGGTGTGCCGGGCGCGTCCCCGGCTGCAGGACGCCACGAAGGGTCTCTCCTGCAAACCCGTGCACAAGGACACGCTGTGCAACTAAGACACGGGCATCAAATCCGCCAAGGGGCTGTAGCCGGATGAAACCTTTGTCATCAATATGCTTGACGATAAATCCAATCTCGTCCATATGTGCGGCAATCAGTACTTTGGGGCCATTACCCGTGCCCTTTTTATGCCCGATGACATTACCCATGGCATCGACACTAATCGAATCGACCAAGGGAGCCATTGCGTCCTTGATCACACCGCGTACAACTTCTTCACGGCTGGGAATACCGGGCGCTTCACAGATTGACTTGAGGAGTTCAAAGTTCATTTTTCAATTCCTTCTCGATAAAGCAATTACGAAAAAAGGGCGCTTCACGAGGAAACGCCCTGATGACTGGAGATGTAGGTTACGAAGCGTCCTTGATTGGGCGAATCCAGATATTTCGGAAGCGGGTCGCGTTGCTGTGGTCTTGCAGGCGAATCGGTCCTGGTCCATGTGGCACATAGGACGGTGCCGACCGATGGTTGGTGTTTCCCAGAATCTCATGATGGTTTTGGACAAGAACACCATTGTGCACAACTGTCACATAACCCGCCTTCGTCAGCTTTCCGGCTGCATCGAAGCGAGGGGATGTGTAGAAAATGTCATAGGTCTGCCACTCGGTAGGCTTGCGTGCAGCATTGACCATCGGAGGCTTCTGACCGTAGATAGCACCTGCCTGACCATCGGCATAGGTTGGATTTTCAAAGCTATCGAGAACCTGAACTTCATACTTGCCAGAGAGGAAGATACCGGAGTTACCACGTCCCTGAGACTTCTCGCCCTTTGGTGTTGGCGTTGCCCATTCAGCATGGAGCTGGAAGTCTTCAAATGTGTCTACCGTCTGGGTATCACCAACGGAGACAACCTTTTCACCTTCTTCACGGCACATCATCGCGTCGCCAACAATTTTCCACTTTTGGTTGGTCCACTTGGTGAGGTCCTTGCCATCGAAGAGGATAATCGCATCTGATGGTGCAGCAACAGGTGCTCCACCAGGAGCCGGGGTCACGACGGGTGGCACAGGGCGGTTCGCATCGTGGACACGCCACTTTGAACCAGGGAAGATGAATGGAGTGTCCGTGTAGCCTTCTTTTTGTTGGGCGACGTTCCATCCCAGCGACGATGCAGAGGCTATCACACCCACGGTGATAGAGAGGAGAGCAGTGCGTTTCATGCCAAAGTGTAATGCTGACATCACGACATTTCAAGCACCAACCCGGCAAAATCCTTTGGTAAATGTTGAATGAACTCAAAGACCAATAGTAGGGCGCGTCTGCGTGATGCTTTTCAATTCTGCCGCGGCAAACAATAAGTTGATTGGTAAATACGTTCGGAATCTGCGTGGGCCAAATCCGCAACTAACTTACTCAAATCGAAGGGCATCAATGGGGTCTAACTTACTTGCACGAATCGCAGGATAGATTCCAAAGAACATCCCGACGCCAAGGGCAAACGAGAATCCCGTCAGGCTCGCCCAGAGCGGAACATAAGTCGGTAGCTGATCTTTTGCGATTGCACCAATCAGGCTCGAAATGCTATAGCCAAAGCCCACGCCAAGGAGACCACCAACACCACTTACTGTCATCGCCTCGATCACAAACTGTACGAGAATGTTAGCTCTCGTTGCACCGACTGCCTTACGAATGCCGATTTCACGGGTTCTTTCGGTTACCGAGACTAACATGATGTTCATGATACCGATGCCACCAACAAGCAAGCTGAGACCACCAACACCACCCATCACAACCTGAAACAGCATCAGAACCTGATCCAGCTGCTTGATGATGCCTTCCTGCGTGTCGACGATAAAGTCTTTGGCATTTTGTGGATGTCGGGCCTTCAGGACTGCGAAAATCTGGTTGGCGGCTTCCTCACTTTGACCTGGCAGGGACCGCGCATTAACGGCAGCTACGATGCGCGTGTTTGAGAGGCGCTTCCGCTGGGATTCATAGGGAAGGAAGACCTGGTCATCCGGGCTGGACCCAAAGTTTGCATTTCCCTTGCGGGCGAGCACGCCGACAACCGTTACCGGTACTTTTGCTTGCCCGGTTGCCACGACGACAGTCTGACCTATGGGTTCTTCACCCGGCGCAAAGAGCTCAAGAGCAACTTTGTGGCCAAGGACCACGACTTTTGCCCACGTGTAGTTGTCATCAGCTGAAATAAATCGCCCTTTGGCAAGCTCTACTACGGAAACATCCAGGTAGTTTGCCGTAGCTCCGACAGATTGGGCTGAATACGTCTTTGCTCCTCGTAATACGCGTGCAGGTTCTTCGAGTCGCGGAACGATGGCATCAATCTGTGTCACTTGCCGGCGAATTGCTTCGACGTCATCGAGGTTCATGCCATCGAGTTTGGCGGTGTTACCACCTTCTCGTTTAGGGGCATACACGGCAAAGACGATATCCGCGCCGTTACCGCGGAAGTTTGCAATCGCTTTTTGACGTGCTCCCTGGATGATAGCGATCATAATGATGACGGCTCCCACACCGATAATCACACCCAACATCGTCAGGATTGACCTTAGCTTGTTCGCTATCAACGCACTCAGTGCGACACGCATGGACTCAAGAACGTTCATCTGTTCCACAATACCAACTTCGCGGATGCAAAGTTCGTCATCTGCGATAAATCGATGTGCGCTTGTCGGTTACAATAACGACATGAGCAACAAGCAGTACGCAGCGCCACCCGCGCTGAGCATCGATTTGGCGAAGACTTATACGGCGACGATTGAAACCGTTGCTGGCACGATGGAACTCGAGCTGTACGCAGCTGAGGCACCGATGACCGTGAATAACTTCGTTTTTCTGGCACGCGAGGGTTTTTATGACAATGTCATTTTCCACCGCGTAATCAAGGGCTTTATGATTCAGGGTGGCGACCCGACCGGGACAGGTCGCGGTGGTCCAGGCTACCAGATTCGCGGCGAGTTTGGTTCACGTCGGCATGAATACGGTGTAATCTCGATGGCGAGATCACAGGATCCGGATTCCGCAGGTTCACAGTTTTTCATTTGCCATGGTGACGCAACTTTTTTGGACGGTAAATATGCCGCTTTTGGAAAGTTGGTTTCTGGTGGGGATGTATTGGATTCAATCGCATCTGCACCAAAGATTCCTGGTGGTGAGGGAAGTTCTCCAGTAGTACCTGTTGTGATCAAGTCGATAACCATTACCGAAGCCTAATCAATCGACAAATAGCACAACCCCTCGACAGGTAACCATCGAGGGGTTTTTCAGTTTGAAAGTTCTAAGACCTGCTGCCAGGTTCGGGTATCCGATCTTAGGACCACAGCATCTCACGCTCTTTGATCAGACAACCAAATCGATTACCATTGCCGAAGCCTAGTTAGTCGATAAAAAACAAAACCCCTCGACAGGTAACCATCGAGGGGTATTTCAGTTTGTGAGGTCTCAGACCTGCTGCCAGGTTCGGGTATCCGAGCTGCGTACCACAGCATCTAACACTTTCTGGCATGCTAGGCCATCTTCGAAGTTAGGATGGAACTCCTTGCCATCTGTAAATGCCACCAGCATGTCACGAATCAGGTTGATAAACGTGTGCTCATACCCAATGATGTGACCGGCTGGCCAGTAATTACCCGTGTAAGGGTGGCATCCATCCGTGGTCTGGATCACGCGGAAGCCCTTACGGTCATCGGGGTCTTCATGGTTGTAGTACTCGAGCTCATTCATCCGCTCCATGTTGAACACAATCGAGCCCTTGGAGCCATTAATCTCAAACTTATTATGGTTCTTACGTCCGGCTGCCATACGCGTTGCCTCAAACGTACCAACAGCACCACTTGCAAAGCGAGCAAGGAAAATGGAGCTGTCGTCCACCGTGACTTCGCCCATCTGATCACTAGCCTTGCCACCAAGGCGGTCATCAATTTCCGCAAGGATTGGACGTTGCTTTACGAATGTATCCATCATCCCGGAAACTTCCGTGATCTCGCCCATCAGGTAGCGGGCCATGTCGATTGAGTGAGCAATCAGGTCGCCATGTGCACCGCTGCCGGCGATATCTCCCTGCAGGCGCCAAACGATTGGGAAGTTTGGGTCTACAATCCAGTCTTGCAGGTAGACGCTGCGCCAGTGGTAAATCCGTCCAAGATCGCCATTTTCGATCATCTTTTTGGCCAGTGCTACCGCAGGAACGCCACGGTAGTTGAAACACACCGCGTTAGGAACCTTGTTTTCGGCTACGGCATCCTGCATCGCACCTGCCTTGGCGACCGTACTCGCCAATGGCTTCTCGCAGAACACCATCTTTCCAGCTTTTGCAGCCTCAATCGCTATCTCGACATGCGTATCACCGGGAGTCACAATATCGATGAGGTCGACATCATCGCGGGCGATGACTTTTCGCCAGTCCGTTTCATACTCAGCAAAGCCGAACTTCTCAGCTGCGGCCTTGACTTTGTCCTCGGTACGTCCACATAGAACTTGAAGGACAGGTTCGATTCCGATTTCCGGAAAGAACTTGGTCAGCTGGCGGTAGGCATTGGAATGCGCCTTCCCCATAAACTGATATCCAATCAACGCAATACGAATCTGCTTGGTAGCTGCCATCAACCAACCCTCCATCTTGTACGGGAAATCCAACCGGAATCCGTTCTACCAGCCGGGCATTTTCTCCTGCTGGTTGAACACGCGGTAACGACGCATCGATGCGGCATTACCCGACCTGTGACAGCGTATAGTTTACCGCCGCAGATGTACCGCAGAGAAAGGATTGAACTTTATGCATCCAAACCATGTAGCGATGGCTTCATTCGCCTTTCGTGGAACCGAAGGCGGATGCAAAACCGTATTTCGTCGTAGACTGGAGCAACCATGACGAACCTGCCGCCTGATTACGATGCACGCGTTTACGCGGGAATCCTTGGAAAACTGATAGGTGTCTACCTTGGTCGACCGTTTGAGGGCTGGGGGCGCCGTCAAATCGAAGAAACCATAGGTGAAGTCAACTACTACGTCCACCAGAAGTTCGGTGTACCGCTTGTCGTCACCGATGATGACATCAGCGGGACGTTTATCTTTCCTCGTGCCTTTGATGACAACAACTGCCCTTACGATGTGACCCCTAAGATGGTTGCAGATGTATGGCTGAACCACCTCATAGAGAACAAGACAGTTCTGTGGTGGGGAGGATTGGGAGTAAGCACGGAACATACGGCCTTTCTGCGCCTGCGGGATGGAATCCAGCCTCCTGATTCGGGAAGCATTGAACGCAATACACAGGTTGTTGCCGAGCAAATTGGCGCGCAGATATTCATTGATGCGTGGGCAATGATTGCCCCGGGTGACCCGGAAAAGGCAGCACGCCTAGCCGGAGTGGCTGCCAGTGTCAGCCATGATGGTGATGCAGTCCGTGCCGCTCAGCTCCTCGCGGCGATGGAAGCTATCGCCTTCGTCGAATCCGATCGCGACAAAATTCTTGATCTCGCATTAGTACACATTTCGAAGCGTGGTAAGTTACGCCGTCTCGTGGATGACATCCGGGCCTGGCATTCGGCTGACCCCAGCGACTGGCGACATACGTTTGCCCAAATTGAAAATAAGTATGGCTACGACAAGTTTGGTGGCGGGTGTCACGTAATCCCTAACCATGCCATCATTCAAATGGCTTTCCTGCACGGGGATGATGATTTTCAGCGTACGTTGATGATTGCAGCAACGGCAGGGTGGGACACCGATTGCAACGTGGGCAATATTGGCGCACTCATGGGTATCAAGAATGGTCTCGATGCGATCGACCGCGGACCTGATTACCGAACGCCGGTAGCCGACCGAATGTATCTCCCAAGTGCGAAGCCTGGCTCCCAGATTACGGATGCTGCCGTGGAAGCCGTTCGTATCGCAAACATCGGCCGACGGATTCAAGGAATGCGTCCGGTGATGCCAAATGGTGGGATGCGGTATCACTTCATGTTGCCAGGGTCGTTGCATGGCTTCCGCGTGCGGAGCGGTGACGACGCTACAGACGGTGTTTCCATTGATAATGTTGAAATTGGCGAGCTTGCAGAGAACGCTGGAGTGGCTGCCGATGAACGGGCTCTGGTCATTTCCTATCGAAATATCGCCACTGGAGTCGTAGCGCGTGTTGCTACCGACACCTTTTATCCGGCTGAGGCCTATGTTGGTGGCTATGAGGCGATTGGAAGCCCGAATCTGTATTCCGGACAGCTTGTACGTGCACGGGTTGTGGCTGGAACATCCAATGCCCGGGCAGCTTCGGTGCGTCTGTGTGTCGGCGTTCTCGAAGGAGATGGCAACCTGACATGGCTCTGCTCTCACGTAACGTCTATCGCGCAGGGCGAGGCATCCACAATGCAATGGACGGTTCCAGACACGCATGGGCGTCCGGTCGGAGCCGTCGGGCTTCAGGTCGTTGGGCAGAGTGGCACGGGATCCATTTATCTTGACTGGTTGGATCACTCCGGGGTACCTTCGGTCTCGCTTTGTCCTCCGACGGATGGTCCGCTCAATAAGGCGTGGCGGGCGTCATGGATCACTGATCTCGATCGCCTTGAGTTTTCTGGTCCTGAGGCGCTGTATCCTTATCGGCTCGTTAGCAACCGCGGCTCGAAGCTCGCAATTTCGGGCGGACATGTCTGGACGGGGTATCGGACTACGGCGCATTTCGTTCCACACATGGCCGAGAGCTTTGCCCTGCTGGCGGCCGTCCGCGGTCTGCGGCGCCACGTTGCACTGGAAGTGACATCGACTGGAAATGCAAAACTCGTGTACCGAAAGGACGATATCGTCGAAGTTATCGCAGAAGAAACTGTTTCATGGGCCCCGGATACCGTTTACGCTCTTTCCCTTGACCTGAATGCGGATGGCAATGTCATTGGAATCGTAGACGCCCCGGGGGCGTTGATTCGTGTCGAGGGTCTGATCCCGATGGACGATGCAAGCGGTGGGGTTGGGATGTCGGTTGACAACGGCGTGACGAAGGTCTCATCCGTGCGCGTAGAGCCGCTTACAAATTAGTGTCGAATCCCACCATCGTTGTTGCGAGCGAGCTGGAGCTGCAAGCCCTCACACCATTGCAATCGATTGACCATGTGTTAACTGGCGTGGGGATGCCGGCGGTTTACCGTACATTTCTGACACAAGACGTTAGCGGTCCCTTGATTAGCCTTGGGATTGCTGGCGCATACGAGGATGTGGGGTTGAGGATCGGCGATGTTGTCATCGTCGGGAGTGAAATCGTAGGTGATCTGGGAATGGAGCTGCCTTCGGAACCAGGATTCACTCCGCTGAGTGCATTTGCATTTGGTTCAACGCACAGGCGGCTTGGTCTCTTTGCTCCGCGCATCACGGGAGTTCCGCTTGTGGCGGGTTGCACAGTCTCGACGGTCACCGGTACCCGTGAGACCGGGGCAAGACATCGCGACAATTATGGCGTCGCCATCGAAACCATGGAGGGCTATGCAGTAGCCGATATCGCGTCCGCATTCAATGTCCCATGCCTGGAAGTGCGTGCGATCAGCAACATGGCATCAACCCGTGATATGAAGCCCGAGAATATCCGGACCGCGCTCGATGCATTAAGGACATTTTGGTCAGAGCATGGCGAGGGATTATTGGAGGAGCTGAATGAGGCGTAAGCTGGAGGCATCCCGACTCAAAACCCTGCTCAACTTTCTAAAGCCATATCGTTCAAAACTGGTAGTCGGGCTGGTTGCTGCCGCCATCGCCGGTGCAATCCCCGGCGGCGTTGCTGCCGCTGTCAAGGAATTTGCTGATCGGTCGGGAAGCGGCAATATCAGTGGCATTTACTTCGTCGCTGCCGCGATCGTGGGGCTGTACACGCTATTGGTCCTGCTCCGTTATGTTCAGGGCACCGTCTTAGCAGAGGTCAGCCTTCGCGTCGGAAACGATCTCCGGCGCACATTGTATTCTCACTTGCTACGGATGCCGTTGACGTATTTCGATACCCAGCGGACCGGCAACCTGATGTCAACAATGACGACGGATGTCGCGAAGTTACAGAATGCAGCAAACTGGGTCAAGGATTCAATCGCTTTACCTATCACAGCGATAACGATGGCAGTCATTCTGGTCAAGACCAGTCCCAAGCTGGTCCTGATCACTGTCGCGGTGGTTCCTGTAATGGCCCTGGCCATTCAACAAATCACCCGGCGATTACGTGCATTGAGTCAGAGCGCACAGGCGAAGCAGGCGGAACTGAACTCGTTGATGGACGAAACGCTGTCCTCCCCGCGGGTGATCAAAGCGTTTGCCGCTGAAGAGCGGGAACTCAACCGCTTTGCCAGAGTCGCCGACAGTGCTATCCATGCCCAGATGCGCGGGGTCCGCCGCTCGGCTTTACTGGGACCAAGTGTGGATTGGATTGGTTCAGTAGCGATGGCAGTAATCCTTGTGATTGGTGCTCAGGAGATTGCCTTGCATACATCGGATATGCAACGCGTGACGAAGGAAGCGGTCGCAGCCGGTCTCGATGGTGCAGCTCGTGAGAGCTGGGTTGCAGCACGTGTACGCGGTCTAAGCATTGGTGGATTTCTTCAGTTTGTGTTTGCCGCCAATGAACTATCACGCGCCATAGGAGGGCTTGGCGCACTTCGAGGAGCGTTGCTTGACATGTTTGGGGCTGTCGACCGAATCCATGAAGAGGTTTTGGATGTACATCCCGAAATTGCCGATGCACCCGGCGCCGTAGAGCTAGGTGATGTTAAGGGCGCAATTTCGCTTGTGGATGTTACGTTTGGATATACGGCGGACGCTCCCGTACTGTGCAGTGTGAGCCTTGATATAAAGCCAGGCGAGACGATCGCATTTGTTGGTGCAACTGGATCCGGCAAGTCTACGTTGGTGGATTTGATTCCGCGCTTTATTGATCCGTGGGAAGGCAATGTACGCCTCGACGGAATCGACATCCGACAGGTGAAGCAGGGTAGTTTGCGGGCTGTCATGGCGATTGTTCCGCAAAAAACTGTTTTGTTCGCTGGAACGATATTCGAGAACATCGCATACGGCAAGCCTGGCGCTACACAGGATGATGTTGAGCTTGCCGCCCGTGCTGCGGGTGCGCATGGGTTCATTATGTCTAAACCGGATGGTTATGCCACGATGGTCGGAGAACGTGGAGCGATGCTGTCTGGTGGACAGGCTCAGCGGATCGCAATCGCGCGTGCGCTGGTATGTAAACCGCGTGTTTTGATCTTGGACGAAGCAACGAGCGCTCTTGACAGTGGGACGGAAGCTGCAGTGCAGGATGCAATCCGTGCCGGACGACATGACAGAACGACGTTGGTTGTGGCACACCGGTTGTCGACGATTGTAGATGCAGACCGTATTGTTGTGATGCAGGCAGGGCGAATTGTTGAAATTGGGTCTCACGAAAGTCTGGTTTCAGCGGGCGGAGTTTACGCAAGATTGGTAGAAACTCAGCTACGGGGAGAAGGTGGGGAATCCTGATGGAAGTGGCACGGCCGCGAACACTGCGCACGGAAGTACTGTCATCTATCGTTCATGTCGTGAGCTCATTGCTCCGATTGACCCTTCGTGTCAAGGTTATCGGACTCGAAGAGGCAGAGAGAGCGAGCACGCATGGTGCCATCTATATTGCATGGCACGGGGATGCCTTAATCCCGGCGCACGTACTTTCCTGGAGGAAGTTAACGGCACTGACGAGTTTTTCAAAAGATGGTGATGTTCAGACGAGAATCCTGCAGAAGCTTGGCTATGACATCGTCCGGGGAAGCACGGGACGCGGTGGGGCAAAGGCGGCTATTGAGCTTGTCCACAGGCTGAAAAAGGGACTATGCATTTCGTTCACTCCCGATGGCCCACGGGGACCGCGGCGTGTCATACAGAACGGTGTTGTTTACTTTGCCCAAAAAGCACAAAAACCCATTTGTCCAATCGTGATGCGCTACACAAGATGTTGGCATCTAAGCACCTGGGACAACTATGCCATTCCAAAACCATTTAGTACGGTGGAATGCGAATTTTTGCCACCGCACTATGTCGCTTCAACGGATGACATTGACACCATTGCTGCTGAGTTGACGGAAAAGATGAATGCGGCCGCGCCGGATTCTTCTGGGCGATGTTAACCAAACCGTAACACCCTGTAAAACTTCACTGGTTCCGACAGCTAATTACCCTTGACAACACACCCTGCTAGACCTGAGAATGGCAATGCCGATTTCGTGTGTCTGGCCCATGAGTGTTTAGACAGGCGGATTCGCGTTTTTATCGGCACCTTGCCGTGTCCTGCGAGCGCATTCGCGGGGTGGGGTGAGGCATATCAATAGACTTTTGGACAGGGCCCGCAGGAAATCAGCGGTTCGCAGGTGAACTTCGGCTCATCCGAAAGGAGAGGTTTTGGCATGCAAATTCGCGCCGGGAAGAGTTACTCCTGGTTAGCCGCTGCTGTGCTGTTGCTGGGATCTGTGGCTGTAGTGCCTGCAGGTTGCGGCGGTGGAAGCAGCCCTTCGGCAACCATTGAGGGTGGCAATAATGGTGGTGGCGGTGGTGGAGGCGAAACGCGCTTCGCCACGTTCCGCGTCAAAGTCGACTGGGGTCCACGTACCCGTGTTGTTGGTCTGTCATCTGCGCTGTCTGCGCGCATCACGATGGCAGGGGCTGACAGCAATGCTGAAGACATCACCTGGGTTGTCAACCGTCCTGATGGGCAGGCTGGCGTCAGTATTCCCGTCGTGTATGACACACCGAGACAAGCCAAGGTCGGAAGTCACCTGTTGACAGTCAAGTTCTTTGGGACCACTGACGCAACCGGACCTGAAGTTGGCTTTGCTCAGGCATCTGCTACCGTCGTTGCCGATGGTTCGTTGACGGTAACAATCTCCACCTACACTGGTATTCAGACGGTCGCGGTCGTTCCGGACCAGTCTGTTGAAGTGGGCGAGACAAAAGACCTGTCCTTCGAAGCACGGAATGCGAAGGGTGAGCTTGTGCCTCTGACACACGGCTCAGCATTGTTTGCGGTCACTGCGAATCCCGCAAACCTCGAGACTGTTGACAATGGGTCATCCGTGCGAGGCAAGCGTCCAATCGAAGCATTCGTGACTGTCAAAGTTGATGGTGCTGTTTCGAAGGCCGAGCGCGTCGCTGTCACAAGTCGTACCGAGCTGTCTGTCAGCCCGCTCGATGCTGTTATCGGCTCAGAATTTCCGCTTGACCTTAATGCCTCGATTGTGAATGCACCTGAGACGGAAGTCACATTCGCGATCAAGGGAGGCGCTGGCACTGCGAACGGAACACTGGAAAGTGTGACCGGTAACAGTGCAACATACGTTGCACCTAAGGTCACAGGTGACACTGTGAAGACAGTGGAGATTGAAGTCGTCAGCAAGTACGATTCAACGAAGCGAACCACAGTTCCGGTAACGGTGAATGCGCCCGCAACGGTAACTGTAACCCCAGCTGCTCCTACGATCTCCTTCGATGAGTCAGTCAGCCTGGCTGCCGTGGTAAACAACCTCTCGCCACGTATTCCAGCTGGAGATGCTCGCAGGGGTGTGACGTGGAAGGTGCTCACCGATGGCAGTGGTCAGAGTGTTGGCAAAATCACCAAAGATGGCGTTTACACCGCACCTAAGCGCGAAGGCACTTTCACGGTCCTAGCAACGAGTGTTTACGACACAACAAAGACATTTGAAGTTCCTGTGACTGTTGAGTCTGCAGTAGCAGTAACCGTTGAGCCGAATCCGGCGCCGGTCCTCGAATGGGAGCAAGCCCTGAACCTGTCGGCTACCGTTGCACGAACAACCGTTCAAAACGTGACATGGACGCTTGTAAGCCCGAATGGCTTCTCCAGTGCTCTGGTTTCAACCGGTCCTAGCACTGCACGCTTCACGGCTCCAAAGCGGAATGGTACCTATCTGGTTCGTGCGACCAGTGTGTATGACAATCGTCGGTCGTTTACACTGTCCATCGATGTTCAAACCAATGTGGTTGTCAAGGTCACTCCGGAAGTTGTGAAGATGTCTGTAAAGGCAACGAAACAGTTCACCGCTGCAGTTACGGGTCAGCCAGCTGGTAAGGATGCTACTGTTACCTGGACGGTTACCGGACCGAATGGCGAACCTAACACTGGAAACCGATACGGGACAATAACATCAGCCGGACTCTATACGGCTCCTGCTACTGTTGCTAAGAACGCTCTCGGTAAGCTGGAACAAGTCAGCCGGATTGTTGCAACAAGCAACTACGACACAGCATCCAGCAATGCCGCAACGGTAACCGTTGTGGGTGGCTCGATCGGAGTGGATGTGAACTAATGATGAAAACACGTCAACAACTCAAACCATTGGCACTCGCTGCCAGTGTGACGGTACTTGCCCTGATGACAGTTCTGCCGTTGTCAGGGTGTGGAGCCGGTAACCGCCTGTTCGGCGGTAACGGTGGTGCTGGAACCACCCGTAAGGTGGGGTCGATGACCTTCCGCGTTACATGGCCAAAGCAGTCCCGCCTGATTCCACTGGCATCGAACGCCATCCGTGTAACCGTAACCCGTAACGGGGCTGTTATCGCATCCAAGACCGTCGTGAAACCTGCGGACTTCTCTGATGCGACCCCGCCGAGCACCGTAACCTTCGAGAACCTCGAGGTCGGTGATTCTGCGAGTGCTGTTCCTGCGGAGCAGGTTTTCACCTACACAATCACCGCAACGGCATACCCTGAGGATCCAATCACAAACCCAACCGCTGTACCTCAGGCAAGCGGTACGGTCGATGTCGGTTTATCGACGGAAGATCCAAGCAAAACCGTCGGCTTGACAATGGCGTCTACGATCAAATCTGTAGTCATCTCCAGTCCTATCCTTGGTACAAATCTCGGTCCGAACCGAACGATGACTCTTACTGCTACGGCATATGATGGTGCTAACGGAAGCGGCAACGTTGTTCTGACAACGCCAAACAAGTGGAAGTGGACCCAAAGCTCGGTCGTTGGTGGAAATCTTTCCGCTGAGTTTGGGAACCCGGTTGATTTCACCGGTTCCTCTGTCGATGATGCAGTAACGACAACCGTGACGGTTGAAGAAACAGAATCCGGGATTACGACATCTACCGATCTTGTAACGGTCCCAGTTGGACTTGGTACTGGACCATGGCCAAGGTTCCACGGAACCAACCAGAACACTGGTATTGCCGCCGATGTTCCATCCATTACGACAGCTCCATCTGTCGTTGCCGGTTGGGAAACAGCAAGTGTCGGTGCTGCAGTGGAGTTCTCCAGCCCTGTAGTTGCAAAGAACGGCGATGTGTACGTAGGTGCACTGAATGGTCGCCTTTATGCCTTTGCAGCAAATGGCTCTGTGAAGTGGTCCTTCCAAACCGGAGGAGCTATCCAGGCTACGCCACTGATTGGCAAGGATGGAACGGTCTATATCGGTTCAGCTGATGGCTTCATGTATGCCATCCAGGATATGGGCACATCCGGACGCCGCGCTTGGGCATACAAGACCGCAGGTCCGATCACGAGCAGCCCGGTAATCGACAAGGCGGGTTACCTTTACTTTGCATCGTCTGACACAGACAATCGTGTCATCGGCGTGGATGCACTTAGCGGAACCGCAAAGAGAACACCATCCGGAACCCCGTGGGTCTTCACTGCCAGTGGTGGAGTTCAGGGTGGACTTGCTCTGTCTGCAGATGAATCCTCGGTTGTCCTTGGAGATGTGAACGGAAACGTTTATGCGGTCAATACTTCGACTGCGACATCGAGCTGGACGTACAGCACCGGAAGCGTTGTTTACTCCGCCGCTCCATTGATCACTTCAATCGGTGGACAGGCCGCGGTAGTCATCGGAACGACTGAAGGTAAACTTCATGCGGTTTCTTTGACATCGGGAACATCCCTCTGGGCGGATGCTGTTGATCTGGAAGGTCAAATCTATTCCAGTGCAGCAGTTAGCCCGGATGGAACGACCATTTATGTTGCAACCTTTGACAACACATCTGGACTCGACAGAAGCCGTGTACTTGCACTTAATGCAGCTGATGGTTCACACAAGTGGAATACAGCGACGATCCCGTCGTTCAATCCGGGCTTTACCAGTTCACCTGCAGTTTCGTTTGATGGAAGTATGCTCTACATCGGTTGCTACGATGGCAAGCTGTACGGTGTGAGCACGACCGATGGAAGTGTTGCATGGGCATTTACGCCTACTGCTGTGGGCGAATACTTTGACTCATCACCTGCAATTGGAACGAATGGAACCCTCTACATTGGCGGTGTTTCCGGAACGTTCTACGCGGTGAAGTAGGGAATGGAAGCGATGCGAAAGGATCTACGCATGCGGAATATATCCATGGTGGCTATCATGGCCACCGTCGGAATGGCAGCCCTCGCAGGACCTGCAAACGCTCAGTTTGCCGGTAGCGACAATGCTGCATATCAAAAAGCTCTTGAGCTCAAGGCCAGGATGAAACCTGCCGATCATTTGGCGACCCGTGCTGTCCCAAAAGCGGGTGGTACACGTGCCGGTGGACTAAACCTCATCTACACACAAAACCGCTGGGAGCCGGTCGGACCGACATTCATGAGTCCAACAAACCGTAACCAACAGGGATTGACATCCTCGTATGTAACGGGACGCATCAATCAGGTAGCGTATGACAACCGCAATGCGGGTACCTACTATGCGGCAACCGCTGGTGGTGGCGTCTGGAAGACATCGGATAGCGGTCAGTCATGGTCGCCACTATCGGATTTTTCATTCCCGACATTGATGACCAGCTCGGTTGCGGTAGACCCAGTCAACTCCCGTATTCTTTATGTTGGTCTCGGTGATGCGAACTTCTTCAATCACTACTTTGGATCGCAGTCGACCCCTGTTCAGGTCGGCAACTACATGTCAACCGGAATTATGAAGTCGGTCAACGGCGGCGTTACTTGGGTAAATGTTGGACGGACACAGCTGGGCGGCTCGGCTGTAACATCCATCGTAGTCGATCCCGAAAACGCAAAGGTAGTTATCGCCGGGACGCGCAATGGAAATGCGGCTGGCGCACTGTGGCGCTCCACTGATGGTGGAACGACATGGTCGAACGTCACGCCTGCGGGTGTATCTGGTGCATGGACCAATATTTCCGTCTATAAGCCATACACCACAGGAAGACTTACCGGCTTGCTTAATGGACTGCTTGTTCCAATCAAGCGACCAATCTACGCATCGTGTGCTGGGCGTGGTGTCTATCGTAGCGAAGACTCTGGTGCTACCTGGACGCGTATCAATGCGCCATTGCAGCTCAACTCTGCAGCGTTGCAACCGGGTTTCAGCCTGATGGCTGTTCCTAGTGTTGCCAATGAGAAGGTTGTCTACGTAGTCGATGGCAACGCTGCATACTCCGATGGTCGTGTCTTCAAGGGCGTACGCAAGACCCTTGCGGGTCAGGATACCTACGAGTGGGCTGATGTGACGGGTAACTTCCCGACAAACGATGGTCTTTCTAACAACTGGGCAACATCTGATTATGCAAACGCGTTTGCGATTGCACCGCTCTCAACACGTACTGGTTGGGAGGATTTGCTCATGGTTGGAACATCGACTGTTGCAACATCCGAAATGAGTAATCGTGAATGGGTCGACCAAGCTCGGGCCATCACAACCAACGCTCGTATCCATATCCGCCAGCACGATATCCGCTACAACCCGTTTGACTTCTCCAAGTCGTTGATTGCAAACGATGGCGGACTGGTAGAGATGGAATACCTTGGTGCGACTGCGCCATCGACTTTCAGTGACCGCCTCGCGGGTCCGATAACTGCGACCCAGTTCAATGGTGCGAGTGTGAACACATTCGATGTGACCGATATGTTTGGTGGCACGCCGACGATTGGTTACGGCCGACTGAATGGTGACCTGTGGACGGCCACAGTCATTACTCCTGCTCCTGGCGCGCCTCCACTGTACAACTTCGGCAAGACGGCAATCGCATTGCCTTCTTCGTTGGCTGAAGCAACACCTCCACGCTATATGCTCGGAGCAGGGTTGGACACCGGAGGAGTTTTCATATCCCGAAACCGGGCTCAATCGTTCTCCTCTATTGTGCCTGTACAGGTTGGTGTGAACGCATCCGGTCAACCGTTGTACAACTTCCCGTATGACAATACGACCGACAACAGTGTCATCAATGCGTTTGGCACAGCGACAGCTTCGTTTGCTCCGATTATTGTTGATAGGAATGCGACGACGGCACAAGGGGATGTTGCTGGACAGCTGGTTCGCCCGGTCTATACCGGTGGGACACAGCTCTGGAGATATGACCCTGCACCTGCATTCAAGCCAATCCCGAATGGTTCAACAGAGCTTCCGGGACGCTTCGGACAATGGCGCCCTGTAGGTTCACAAACCTTTGCTGGCGGCATCTCTGCTATTGCAGAAGCTGGTACGAGTTACTCACCACTAAGTGCAGGCAAGCGTCTCTTTGTGGGTACCCGCGATGGAAAGCTGTTTGTGACGGCTGCTGTTGGTGGTTCCAACTCCGGACACCTCTTCGATCAGACAAGCAATGCACTCCAGCCAACCTGGCGGGAAATCACAGCCACGCAGTTTGCTGGACGTCCAATCACTGGTATCTCCGTGAATCCGTCAAACACTGGTGACATTCTTGTTTGTCTCGGTGGATCTGCAGTCGCCGGTTTCTCCGGACGAGTGTATCGGTGTCAGGACATCACGGCTCAGAACATCGTCTTCACCGATCAGAGTGGACTTGCCGATACAACCGAGACGGCGTATACACGCCTTCCTGATGTGCCAGCATATGCAATCGTTCGTGAAGCGAAGGACCCAATTAACACTTGGTACCTGGCCACCGAAATCGGTGTGTTCACGACAAATGACAAGGGGTCTACGTGGTCCGATGCAGGAACGCCGCTAAAGCTTCCATTGGTACCAGTTACATCGCTCGAGTACATCCCTGAAATTCCAGGAAATGAAGCAGTAACCGGTTACCTCGCAGTGTCCACGTACGGACGCGGTGCATTCAAGTTTGACATCAAGAATCTTGTCGAAACACGTACCGCACCGTCTTTGTCTGCAACGTATTCCCTCAGCCGATCCGGTAACAAGATCTATGCTGTGGTGACGCTGAAGAATGCAGACAATACGCCAGCTAACCCAGTTGGCCCGGCGGAGAACGTCAAGATCACCGCAGCTAACATCACGGTTGCTCAGACGGCTTCGAACACGACCACGGCAGTTCCTGTTGATCTGTCGACCATCGGTGTTGGAAAGTCAAAGTCAAGTGCTCTGGACTTCAATGGTACCGTGGGCAAGCCAGGAACATTGGCGAACGTGACAGTGAACTGGTCCTACCGCTTCAATGACATCACGTACAGCGGATCAGCTACATGGCGTACCCGCCTGCCATAGGCAAGTAGATACGCTTGGATGTGAACCCCGGGACTTACCCCGGGGTTTTTTTTTGTACCCTGGCAGCTATATTGACATTTTCAGAACGCAGCTGTTTGTCAAAAACATTTGCGTTGATAAAAACTGAGTTCGTTCGGTTAAACGACCACGGTTGATCAATAGGTGGTTATAGTTTGATAGGCACGGTTATGTCCGGATGCTTTTGCTATTTCCATGTCGCTATCCGGTGATCTCAAGGGAAGTGACGATTGCGTCCATAGTTCCTAGGTAGAATAGCCCCGGATGAATGACGTTTATAACCCGCTTACACTGACGGAAAAGTTAAAGAATCTTCCTACGCAGCCTGGATGCTATCTGCACAAGGATAAGGATGGCGTCATTCTCTATGTTGGTAAAGCCATCAATCTTAGGAATCGCGTACGGTCTTACTTTCAGAAGAGCGCCAATCATTCACCAAAGACCCGTCGGATGGTTGCGCAGGTTACGGATCTCGACTGGGTTGTTACCGATAGCGAGCTCGAAGCCCTGATTCTTGAATGTAATCTCATCAAGAAGCATCAGCCAAAGTACAACGTACGCCTTCGGGATGACAAGCACTATCCGTACCTGATGCTAACGACATCTGAGCAGTTTCCACGTCTTGTTATTACCCGGAAAGTGAAACAGGGGGATGGCAACAGGTACTTTGGTCCATTCACCAATTCTGGTGCAGTAAGTCAGACTCTGGCGCTCGTTTATAGACTTTTTCCACTTGTGACATGCAGGAAGACATGGACGAACATTCCCGAGCAAAAGCCGTGTCTTTACTACCATATGGGGCGATGTCCGGAAGCTCCATGTGCGGGACTCGCTGACCGTGAACGTTACCTTCAGGCTGTCGCAGATGTTGAACTCTTCCTGTCCGGGCGTCAGGAACCTCTGGTAAAGAAGCTGAAGTCGGACATGGAAGCGGCTGCGGAGCGGCTCGAGTTTGAGCGTGCAGCTAAGCTGCGTGATCAGGTCAATGCCCTGCAGACAATCGTCGAACGTCAAAAGGTCGTCAACACAACGGGTGGAGATCAGGATGTGATGGCTGTCGTTGCCGATGAGCATGGCGCAGCCGTTCAGATGTTCTTTATTCGCGGTGGAAAACTCATTGGGCAGGAACACTTCTTGTTGGATGGTGCAGATTCCGATGCTGATACCGGAATAACCGAAGCAACTGCCGAGTTTGTGAAGCAATATTATCAGGATGCTGCATTTGTACCGAGTGAGATTCTGTTACCAAGACACTTGGAGGAGATGGAGATTATTGAGTCATGGCTTCGTCAGAAGAAGGGAGCAAAAGTTACGCTGCAAGTGCCTGAGCGGGGAGAACGTCGTCGCCTTTTGGATATGGCAAGTAACAACGCAGAACTTGTACTTAGGCAAATTCGGGATGCGGCAGCTGAAGAGCAATCGCGTATCGACAAGGCCCTTCTTGAGCTCTCATCTGCGCTGGGGATGACCGGAAACCTTCTGACGCGTATCGAGGCATATGACAACTCCAATGTGCAGGGACGCCATGCGGTTGGTGCGATGGTGGTGTTTGAGCGTGGAAAGCCCCGCAAGGATGCGTATAGACGTTTCAAAATCGAACAAAGCGAGGGTGATCCGAATGACTTTGCGATGATGCACGAGATGCTTTCACGCCGGTTTGCGCACATGCAGGCGGGTAATCCTAAGTTTAGTGCAGTTCCGGACCTGATTCTTGTCGATGGAGGCAAAGGGCAGGTGAGTGCCGCTGTCGAAGCGATGCGCTTCTATGGCTACGACTTCCCTATCGTTGGTCTGGCAAAACAATTTGAACAGCTGTGGCTTCCGGGGGCTGATGAACCAATAGAACTCACTCGTGGAAGTGCCGGACTGTTTCTGGTGCAGCGGATTCGTGATGAAGTTCACCGCTTTGCCATCACGTATCACCGCAATGTTCGTGGTCGTGCCGCAAACATGAGTTTATTGGATGAGATTCCAGGAATTGGTCCAACGCGTCGCCGGGCTCTGATGCGCTTCTTTGGAAGTTTGGACCGCCTGAAGTCAGCATCAGTGGATGAAATTGCTAAGGTGCCCGGGATGAATGCAAAGGTCGCCTCGGATTTGGCAACACATCTGAAGTTGTCATAGCCATCATCTTTCAACGATCAATCCGATCGATTTCTGCCTTGACAGCACACATCAGTGGAACGATTGCTCTGACGTGCATGAGTACAAGCATCCACCGGATTTACGGGATATCCGTGGGGAACATAGTGTTGTATTCTGTGAGTATTAATTGACGATAATTGTTTATGAACCAGACCTGCACAGCTGTGTTGCGTTTGCTGGTTCGTGGAGGACTGGATGTTGCTGAAACTAACTACGTTGCTCTTGGTCTGCTTGATGTCGGTGGCGGCGTTCGCACAGGAAAAGGGTGTTGTGTTGGCCGCGGGTGAACAGCTGATTGTTCTACGGACCACTGAGTTCGGATTGAGTGCTTCAGCACGAGCGGATGTCATCAACGAGCGCCTCAGAACAGCCATTGGAGAGCCAATCAAGGCAACAGATATCACGGTACGGGCCGTTTCCAGAGTGCGTGCTGACATCCTGCTAAAAGGAACCCTGTTGATTGCAGTTGGCGTTACGGAAGCCAAGGCAAATAAAGCCAACGTTCTGTCCCTTGCGGATGTCTGGGCGCAACGTTGTAAGGAAATACTTCCGAAGGTCTGCGCCGGTGAAACGCCGCCAAAGCCATAGAGACGCTCCACTTCACTGATTGTGGCTGAGGAGCGTAATGCTCTCATGTGAAAGGTCTACCGCAGTCCCTAGCCCGTCTACGTGACGTCACACGATGGTGGGCTTTGTAACATTACGTAGATGTTTCCAGCTCCGGACATTGGTTACTGGAATGGTGCCCACGCACAACTGAGAGGTGCGGTGTTGGTTTGCTGCAACCGGGACCTTCAGAGCAAAAGAAAACAGCCCCACCGACTGAGCATTCATTGGGTGGGGCTGTTTGTATTCCAGGTGCAATCCTACTTTGCGGCTTGAATCCGCTTGATGGCAATCTTGGCGTCCTGACCGATTTCAGGATGTTTTGTCAGTCCTGCGACTGCGGCCGCATCGGCTTTGGTACCTACAAATCCGATTAACCTCAGTGCATGTGCCCGAACCAAACGTGGACGGTTACTGTTAGCGATGCTGACAAGTCCTTTGGCTGCCTGTGCACGTGCGGCTTTCTGACCTGGAGCGGATGCTGCGTGCGCCGATGTCTCCATCTCAGCCTTCGCAGCCTTGGATGCCACAGGATCAGTCCCGGACATTTGGTCAGCAAGCTTGCCAAAGTCGGCATACAACAATGTTGAACGGTTCATTCTTAGTACCCTTTCAGGCTCCATGGTTCACGGTACGGATCGCTCAGGAAGCGGTTTGCTTCCTCATCGTTAATAAAGCGATTCGTCTTTGGATCGAATGTAAGCTCCCTGCCCACCACATACGCGATGTTTGCGATGATTGGGAGGATGATGGTCTTGTATTGAATACCGATGTCTGACACCGGCAATTCCCGTGTTTTGATGCACTTGCGCCAGTTGCGACGATGCTTTTCAGTGACATCAACCTTGTCCGGCTCAACTTCATGCTTGAAGCCGCCCGTTGGTGGAACGTAGTCGATGGCCTTCGGCTCGGTGTCGGCCCCGCCATCACCACCCGTTAGGATCAGGTCATCCTTCGTACCATAGTACGTGGCACCCCATTCGCCCTCGAGGCGCTCATTTGGCTCGCCAGGTTGATTCCATTCAAGTGTCCATTCAGGATTACGGAACTTCCACGTCACATTCATCGACTGTGGAGCATCGTAGATACGATTCGGGTTCGTCTTACCAGTTGCCTTAACAGTTACAGGTGATGACCACGCATCCTGTCCAGTGAGCAGCATTACACAGCTGATTGCGTGGTTGCCACGGTCACGGATAAACCCAGCACCCGAATCCATCATCCATCGGAAATGGAAATGGCAGGTTTCGGCTGTGTATGGGCGATAAGGAATTGGACCAAGCCACATATCCCAGTTCAAATGAGCCGGGGGATTGCCAGGTGTTTCAAACCCGGAACCACTCGACAGGTTCTCTGGATGCCAGATGACAACTTTCTTTATGTCTCCAGCCTTGCCATTGCGAAGGTAGTTTGCTGCGGCTGCAACCTTTGGGTTACTTCGTCCCTGAGCGCCAATCTGTACGATGCGCTTGTAGCGTCGTGCAGCATCGACCATCGCCAGACCTTCTTCAATCGTCTTGCAAACTGGCTTTTCGCTATAAACATCCTTACCGGCCATACAGGCATGGACGGTCATGATTGCGTGCCAATGGTCTGGAGTGCCGATTGTAACGGCATCAATGTCCTTACGGTCAAGGACACGACGGTAGTCATCGGTCAGCATCGGCTTTCCCTGGACACGCTTTGCAGCATTCGCCAGATGGTTCGCATCTACATCACAGAGTGCGGCACAGCTGTCACCAACGATGTGGCTACTGCCCATACCACCAACACCGATATGGCCATAAACAATACGGTCATTGGCTCCGAATGCACTTTTAGGTACATACGTCGGAAAGCCAATTCCCGACTTTGCCGGATTTGACATTTACATTCCTCCGGGCGTCTAACCGCCCATTCTCAACGATTTCCCGCGGCTCAAATGGCGGATCAACAAATATGCGCGCCCTTGGTTTCAACGTAGACCATGTAGACAGATTGGCTTGCCGTGATATACAGCTTGTTCCGTTTAACACCACCAAAGCACAGGTTGGAGCCAATCTCAGGGAGCTGAATCAAGCCGATACGCTTGCCTTGTGGGTTGAAGACGTGAACGCCATCGTAGCCATCACCAACCCAGCCGCCAGCCCCCCAGACATTTCCTTCGATATCGCAGCGAAGACCATCCGCCACACCGCTGGCTTCTGTCCCGTCTTTCATCGTCATCTTCATGCTGGCAAAGACACGGCCATTGGTGGTCTTTTTGCCATCAACGATGTCGTAGACACGGATTTCTTTAGTGCCATCAGTGTCAGCAACGTAGAGTTTCTTGTAATCGGGAGAGAAGCAGAGACCATTTGGCTTTGCGATGTCATCAAACATCTTTTCGACTTTGCCTGTCTTGCCATCGATGCGGTAGACAGCTTCCTTCAGCTCATGAGGAGCCTTTTCGCCTTCGTAGTTGCCTTGTGTACCGTAGCCTGGGTCTGTGAACCAAATGCCGCCATCCGGGTGCACGACAACGTCATTTGGAGCATTGAACTTCTTGCCGTTGAACTTGTCGGCAAGGACAGTTACCGTTCCATCGTATTCGTAGCGGGTCACGCGTCGGGTAAGGTGCTCGCAGCTGATCTGGCGTCCCTGATAGTCGAATGTGTTCCCGTTGGTGTAGTTGCTCGGATTGTGGATGGTGCTGACATGGTAGTCCTCATCCAGCATCCGAAGGTGAACATTGTTAGGGATATCGGACCAGACGACGTACTTGCCGACACCATTCCAAGCAATACCTTCTGCCCAAAGCATCCCAGTGTGCAGGCGCTTTACCGCAACATTGCCAACTTTGACCTTTGCAAATGCCGGGTCGAGGGTGATGATGGAGGCATCCGGATAGCGAACCGGAGGAGCGCCGGGAGAATACCGGTCATCTTTCGCAAGTGCGGGCAGAGTAACCGAGAGGGCCGCCGTTGAGAGCAGGGCGCGCCGGGAAACGGAACTGGACATAGAGCATCCTCGCTGTGTCGAAGTAATGACCGATTGTAGCCGTGAAACGCGCCAAAGGCTATGGAATTTACCGGGAGATGTTCTCGATCCACGCGCGAGCAGGAGCCGCATCCGCGCCCTGAATAACGAAGGGGACGATCATCAATTCGACATCTCCGGCGCAAACATTTGCTTCATCAAAGGCGAGACCTTCGCAAATAGTGATGCCAGCGTTCATAAGAATATGGTGGATAGGAAGGTCTTTGGAGTCGATAGCATCCACGGATGGCAAATCAATGCCAAACAGGACAACGCCGCGTGCAGCGAGCACGGTAGCCGCAGCTTGGGTGAGGAGTGGAAAGGACAGTGGAAAGGTGGAGCTGTCTCGCCATGTATCGGTACGCACCAAAATTCGCGGAGTGGAAATTCCCTCGAATAAGTCCGCTGAAAGTGCATCTTTCCCTCGGGCATCAATAACAGTTGCCGGGCCACAGAGCGTGCTGTCTGGAATGCCATCCACTGAACCACTTTTGCTCACGAGGTGTCGTGGGGCATCGATATGTGTTCCGGTATGCAGGCTCATCGATATCGCGCCCACGCGCACGGTATCCCATGCATTTTCCTGATGGTCAAAGCGGGTATCGCCGGGCCAGCAAGCGATGCCTTGGTACGGAACACGGTCGATATAGGTACGCATCTATCCATTCTATGGTGTCAAACGGCGCTCGGACCTCGCTGTCGGTCGGCAAAAAACACGGCAAATGCAGGAAGCCCGTTCCCGTTTGTGTAAGGAGGAGCTATGGACATACGGGATGTGGTGAATTTTCGGCCCCATAGCCTTCGGGCAGACGGACGCATGGCCGGAGGGGTGATTGCCGGGGCTTTTCCAGAGCTACGCTGGTCTCTCGATGGTTTGAAGGGACGCAACATCCTGGAGCCTGGGTACGAGCTGGAAATCAAAACGCCAAGTGGTTCGTGGGTAGAAACGAGTGGCGGGTCGAAGACTGGTGTCACCAGTAGACTGACACGTCCCCTGGAGAGTCGTCAGGATGTCACGTGGCGGGTCCGGGCGATCGTAAATGGAGTGGCAACGCAGTGGTCAGAAGACCATAATTTCCGTGTCTCATTGCTTGAAAAACGCGACTGGAAGGCTGTATGGATTACTCGAAACAGCGATCGGGACCGGAGTGAAAACGAGCAGTTTGCCGGAGTTCCGAGTCCTGTCTTCGGAAAACAGATACGCGTTACCGGGAAGGTTGTGCGGGCAACATGGTATGCCGTTGCACTTGGATACGGGGAGTTCTATGTCGGCGGTAAGCGCGTATCCGATGGGCTTTTATCTCCAGGATGGACTCAGTTTGATAAACGTGTGGCGTTTGAGGCTCTTGATGTAACAAAGCTCCTTGCGCAAGGAAGTCAGTGGCTGACAATCCATGCCGGCAATGGATTTTGGAACCCGTTTCCACTGAAACTTTGGGGGGCCATCAATCTGCGGGAACATCTTTTGACAGGCGGACCAATGGCCATCGGCCAGCTGGAGATTGCATATGCAGATGGCAGGGTCCAGGTGGAAAGCACCAATGAGACATGGCTTTGTTGGGATGGTCCTTCTGCAAGAAACTCGGTTTACCTCGGTGAACGTCGGGATGCCCGACTTGAGGCACGGCTTGTCGGTCCTCCGGACGCTACACGTAAAGTAGACCTTTACCGAGGCAAGGTTGGTGTCCTTGAACCCGCGGCCGTCGAGCCTGTAGGTGCACTTATCGAACTGGTTGGTTCAGTCAGGAGTGAATCCCGTGGAAAAGTCGTTATTGACTTTGGTGTCAACCACACAGGGGTGATCAACGGCATTGTTCAGGGAGAGTCTGACAAGGTTGTTACTGCACTCGCTGGAGAGCGGCTGTACGCAGATGGAACGGTCAATCCGATGACTGGCGTTTGCGGTCAGATAAAGCGTCGACGCAACCCACCAGGGAGTCTGTATCCTGTAACGGCATCTCAGGAGGATGAGCTGATTCTGTCCGGGGATATTGACCGCTGGACGCCCTCGTTTACATTCCATGGTTATCGTTATGTTGAGCTCAGTGGTTTACCGCGGGCACCGAAGACCGGTGAGTGGACATCAACAAGGCTAGCATCACTCGTTCCAAATACAGCTGCGTTTGCCTGTTCAGATTCGATGTTGAGCAAGCTATTCGATGTGACCAGAAGTACTTTCCAATCGAATATGGTCTCGGTTCAAAGTGATTGCCCGCATCGGGAAAAGTTTGGGTATGGAGGCGACATCCTTTGTACCGCAGAAACAGCCTGGCACCTCTTTGACATGGAGCGCTTCTACCGGAAGACAGTTCTCGACTATCTGGATGCCCAACGAATAAATGGCGGATTTACTGAGACTGCTCCTTTTGTCGGTATCGCTGACAGTGGTTTGGGTGACAAGAGTGGCCCGGTTGACTGGGGAACGGCGGTGCCCTTATTGGTTGATGGTCTGATACGTTTTCACGGTGATTACGAGACTGCAAGGCGAGCATGGCCAGCACTGTGCGCATGGTGGAGTTTGCTTGAAACCCGTTCAACCGCAGGCATTTTGGATAATGGACTCGGTGACCACGAAACGCTAGTCCCACGGAGTACAGCGGTTACCGGTTCGCTTGCCTTGCTGCAGAACGCGACGATTTTGGCCCGTATTGCCGGTGGTCTTGGAAGGTTGGATGCGAAAAAGCGCTTCGATGCCGAAGCGAAGCGGATCCGGGATGCGATACGTGCCCGGTTTTATTCCGCGTCCGGAAAGTTTGGGATTGATTCTCAGGCATGCTATGCAGGCGCACTGTTCCATGGCGTTCTGACGGCCAAAGAAGCAATGCCTGGGCTTGTCAGAACCGTTCAGGCGGCAGATGGTCACCTGAACACGGGTATTTTCGGGACGATGTGGTTGCTTGAAGCGCTATCTCGTTACGGGCGAAGTGATCTTGCCGTTCAAATTGCCACGCAACGTACGTACCCAGGGTGGGGGCATATGCTGGCAAATGATGCGACATCGCTGTGGGAAACATGGAAGGAAAGCGACGACACGTTCAGCAACAACCACCCGATGTTCGGGAGTGTGGCCGGTTGGATGATGCGCTGGCTGGCGGGGATTCAGGTTGCTGACGACTGCGTTGCCGGCGATCGTGTGCTTATTCGTCCGCAGACAATGACAGCTATCACAAATGCGTCTGGGCATTGGCAGAGTCGTCGCGGCGTTGTGCGTACACATTGGGAGCGCGTTGGAAGTAACCTGATTCTGGATGTCGTTGTACCCGTCAGTATGTCAGCTGATGTCCATATCCCGGCCGGACCAGGCGCATTGATTTCTGAGTCAGGAAAGAGCCTTACCGGGCACCCGGATGTTCAGATTACGAAACGACTTTCGACTGCGGTCGTGGTCAGGATTGGCAGCGGTTCATACCGTTTTGTCGTGGAATCGGGGCAAAGTCGGACGTAGATTTATAAACCGCTTGACGATGTTGCAAGCGAAACCTATACTTCGAGGTTAACCACCGTCTTTTTAGCGGGAAGGATATTGCCAAAGATGGCTTCTGTAACACTGCGAAATCTGAACAAGGTCTTCACGGACCAGCAAACGAAGAAGGAAGTTCATGCCGTCAAGGATATGAACCTCGAGATTCGTGATGGAGAATTTCTCGTCCTTGTCGGACCATCCGGATGTGGAAAGACGACATCGATGCGTATGGTCGCTGGACTGGAAGAGTCCACAAGCGGTGAAATACTGATTGGTGACAGAGTTGTCAACGATGTAGCACCGCGAGACCGAAACATTGCGATGGTTTTCCAAAACTATGCTCTTTATCCCCACATGACGGTCTACGACAACATGGCATTTGGTCTACGATTGCGCATGCTGCCTCCGTTTTACAAGCAGTTAATGAACTGGGGCGAGACGCAGGCGATCAAGGCGGATATTGACAAGCGTATTCGTGAGACGGCAAAGACACTGGGAATCGACCAGCTCTTGGACCGTAAGCCCAAAGCATTGTCCGGTGGTCAGCGTCAGCGTGTTGCCCTCGGACGTGCAATCGTACGTGAGCCTCAGGTCTTCCTGATGGATGAGCCGCTGTCAAACCTTGATGCAAAGCTACGTGTACAAACGCGTGCAGACCTAATCAAGCTACACCGTCAGCTCAAAGTCACCACGATTTACGTTACCCACGACCAGGTCGAAGCGATGACCATGGGTGAGCGCATCGTTGTGATGAAGGATGGCCTGATGCAACAGTGCGATACCCCGATGGAGCTCTACAAGCATCCAGTGAACATGTTTGTTGCCGGCTTCCTGGGTACGCCATCCATGAACTTCCTGCATGAAACCAAGGTTACTGTTGATGGTGACACGGCCACACTCGAAAATGGCTTTTCCGTCAAACTAACTGGAGAGCGTGCCAAAAAGCTTGCTGCATACAACGGAAAGACGGTAGTACTGGGAATCCGCCCGCAGGATATGGTTGAGAAATCCTTCTCAGGTAGCATCGTGCATCCTAGTGACACTGTTCGGATGCATGTTGATGTTATCGAAACGATGGGAGCGGTGAAGACGCTCTATCTGACAGTTGGGAAGAGTTCGTTGGTGGCTGAAGTCGATGCCGAATCTCCTGCGACAGAGCTTGCTCCGATTGACATCGTGTTTGACCTCGATACTGTCCATGCATTTGATGCCGCCACTGAACAGGCTATCTTCTAGTACATAGACTTGGCTCTCAGATTCAGCCGGCGAAGGGAATCACACCCAATGCCGGCTTTTTCCTTTCTTGCGATTAAAGCCGCTGTACCAGCGCTCTTGGTATTCATTGGGTTGGCAGGCTTTCGCTCTATTCCGATGGCTGTTTTTCTGTACCACGGCTTTTGTTTTATCAACATAGTCTTCGCTGGTAAGCCAAAGGGATTCCTTAGAGTTCCATCCCCAATAGAACTTATACTTGCAGGTCTTTCCGGGGTTCTTCTATCGCTTGTTTCTGTCGGAATCTGGCGACTCACGGGAGATCTGATTGCCGACCCAGACCTTTGTCGCATCAATGTGGAAGAGCTGGGCCTTCCCATAGAACGTTGGAGTCTGTTCTCCGCCTACTTTATGGTTGTCAATCCAGTGATTGAAGAGCTATATTGGCGGGGGAATGTACAGGAACGTGCCAGGGATTTCGGTTTATCCCGGGATGGAGTGGTGGCTATTCCATTTTCGCTGTGGCATGTCGTACCAATTTGGGTTATCTGTGGCCCCATAGCTGCAATCCTCGGTGGCTTAGCAGTTTATTTTGTTGGCATTTTGTTGACGCTGATGTATCGACAGTCGCGTAGTCTTGGACGGTGCATTGCGTGGCATGCCATGATGGCAGATTTAGCGGTGGTCAGTTTATTGTTCGCCTGCCGGTGATCTAATACGAGAAGAATCTAAGCTGTCCGTCGTCCTGTGGAAGTATCTTCCGGCATATCCCAGTTTTCGCTGTAGTGAGAAATAGCCTTAGGTCATAGGCACCGCTGGATTTATTCTGTCCGGCAGTGGCAACAGGGCCTAGCGGCAGGTGGTTACTCAATCCACTTTGTAGAAAAACACGCAGTTTGCGATGAGCTGCTTGCCAAGACATAACAACAAAAACGGTCTCTGGATGATTCCAGAGACCGTCTCGTGTGTTGAGAAAGCGTCAGGCTTACTTTGCTTTAGCGGCAGGGAGGATTAGCTTCTCACCATCTGCATCTTCTTTGTCATTTTGTCCAGCGATGATTCGTGTGGTGATCGCCTGGGATGTCACTTTTGCAGCTGGGAATGGAAGGAGCGGGTTTACAACGGTGTTAACTATCTTGAAAATCTGACCAGTCTTCACTTCAATCCAGATCGTCGAGTCGACCTTGGATATCTCAGACTCCTGAGCACCATATGTCGTTGGGAACTCATACTTTGCCGTGAGCTTCAAGCAGTCGACTCCAAGGACCTTTTCTGCAGCCACAAGCGTTTGTGTAACCGCAATCTTTTGTCCCTTGACCAGGAGGTTGGGAATCTCTGTCTTCCAGGATTCACCAATCTTTACGGGTGCCGCAGGAGCCGGAACACACATCAGATTAGGAATACCCTTCTGCGAGCGGTCAAATGGGTCAGCGGCTGGATTGACGCGCTTTACCATCAAACCTGCCTTCGAATAGGTAACGACGACAGGGACCGGCGGTTTTTTGTCCGCTGGAAGCGGCATGTTCTGGAATGTCGCTGCGTAAAGCGTATCAAGCTGCTCGTATGTAGCAGTTCCATCCGGGAGGACATCCTTGACATCGTGCTTGGACTCGCCACGCGTGGTAATCACAATGTCGCCAGACTCGTCTGCCTGACGTCCATTAATCTTGATATAGGTGCGGTAGCGAGGTGCTTCGCCCTTGGTAAAGTTCACTGTCCAGCTGTAGGTTCCATCCTTGGCCACAACTGCTGGCGCCGTCTGTGCCTGAGCCACCTGTGAACGTAAAACGGAGAGTGTAACCACGAATAGCGCAATAGCCTTGCCGATATGCATGAAGCCAATCCTCAATCGTCAATGATTCAACCCATCAGCGTTTTGGAACGCGAAGTTGGTTTTCATTACTATCATTACCGGAAGTCGTTGGAGATGCCAATAGACATCGTGTGATATAGTGCCTATCGCAAGATTTGTTTTCCCAAATGGGAGAACACACGAGCTTACCGCGGACATCAGTGGTCGCGAGACGGTTTGGTAAAGGGGGGAAACGAAATGGCACAAGTTCAAGTCAAGCCAGGTGAGCCGATTGAAATCGCGCTGAAGCGCTTCAAAAAAGTTCTTCAACAGGATGGCGTCCTCAAGGCTGCCCGCGCTCATGAGTTTTATGAGAAGCCGAGTGACCAACGTCGCCGTGCAGAAGCCGCCCGCCGTCGCAAGATTGAGCGGAACGAAGAGCGTTAAGCTCCGGTATTAGGATTCGGGGATGGTTTTACATCATCCCCGTTGACAATTCATTGGCAATCTTTTCAGACATAGCAACCCGGTTTCGTACCAAAGTTGCCCCTCAACCTCAGGATGGACGTTCAGCGTTCCGATTGCGTGCAGCGATGCGCCGGACGACGTCTGCTCCTGCTCCCGCCCCCGAACGATTCAATGTCATTCTGGGGATAGCCGTAACGTTCGCGCTGACGGCGTTGCTGTGCGTCCATCTTCTCCCAAACCGTACCAATCTCAAACTTGGGGAAACGGCATCGGCCGATATCGTTGCACAGCGAACAGTGCGCTACGAAGACTCTGAGCTTACCAGCAGGCTTAGACGCGAAGCAGCCGAAGGGGTGGACGATGTCTTTGTCGTTCAGTCGGATGCCGCCCGGCAGGCTGATGAAGCCCTCCAGGCTGTGTTTAGCATTGTCGACACTACTGACAGAGACACAGAAAAAGTCATCGTAAACGATGTTGAGCGTGCGACGGGGTTATTGCTTTCCTACAAAAAAGTTCTCGAACCCTTACTCTCGTCCAATAGCACTGATCGCGAAGCCGCATTACGTGTCTCTGCAACCGTGATCAACCGTGTAATGACCACACCGATACGGGACACTCGTGATGACATTGCCGTTGCAAAGCGTGATGCAGCCGCAGCCATCGCAATTGATACGCTGCCCGAACAGCTCCGAGTGCCCGTCCGTACGATCTTGCAGGGACTCGTTACGCCTAACCGAATCCTTGATCGAAGCGAGACTATGCGTCGAAAGGCCGATGCGCAATCCCGCGTGCCACGTCAATATCGGCGTGTTGCCGCTGGTCAAGCCGTCATCAGAAGTGGCGAGCGCGTAACACAAACGCATCTTGATGCCTTCAGTGCACTTGGGCTTCGTTCCGCATCCCTGGATGCCAGCGCGATTTCAACCGTATTCCTGCTTGTCAGCGGAATGGTTCTCCTTGTCAGCGCATTTGCGCGACAGTATGCCCGTGAAATTTGGTCTAGGAAAAACCTCAAGGTGCTTACCGCCATTGTTGTCACCATCGCGGTCGCGGGAATCAAAATCGGTTCATCTCTCCTTGGTTTACCATTCTCAGGAGTCCACTTCGGCTATCTCGGGATGATGTGCGTGGCATCTGCCGGGATGGTCCTCGCAGTTCTTGTCTGCCCAAACATCGCGACACTCGTCGTGGCACTCCTAGCAACTGCAGCGGGTCTCATTCTGAACAACGAGCTCCGCTTTACCATCGTCACGCTCGGATCATCATTGGTTGGAATCGTTGCTGTCTCAACGCTTCGGAATCGAACCGATCTCCTCCGCAGCGGTATTCTCCTTGCCGTGTCGAATGCGCTCCTCATTGTGCTTGCCGGGCTTATCGAAGGCGACACACTACAGGAGCAGGTCACGGGAATCCTCTGGGGTGTCGTTGCCGGTGGCGTAGCACTGATGCTCTTCTACCTTGGAGTGGCCGTCTTTGAACGCATCTTCGGCGTCACAACACACTTACGCCTGCTCGAGCTGGCTGATCCGGCTACACCGTTGCTGCAAGAGTTTAGGATGCACGTGCCCGGAACATATGCACACTCACTAATGGTAGCGAATCTTGCTAGCGGTGCCGCCGAGGCTATCGGCGCGGATGCACTTCTAACCCGCGTAGCAGCCTATTACCATGACCTTGGAAAGATGAGCCGACCAGAGTTCTTCATTGAGAACCAAACCGGTGAAAACATCCATGAAACTCTGAACCCAAGCCTTTCGGCGGTAGTCCTCGCCTCACATGTCAAAGACGGCATGGAAATGGCACGAGTCGCCGGCATTCCTGCAAAAGTCATCGATGTGATGTCGCAACACCACGGGACATCCGTCATGAAATATTTCTATCATCAGGCAACCGATGGCGTCCCGGATCGCCTTCTAGAGGCCCAGTTTCGCTACCCTGGTCCCAAACCGCAATCAAAGGAAGCCGCTATTCTGATGCTTGCCGATACCGTTGAGGCAGCAAGTCGTGTGCTTCAACAGGCAACCCCGCAAAAACTAGCTGAGTTCGTACAGCGGATGATTGAGGACAAGCTTGCGGATGGACAGCTCGAAGAGAGTGACCTTACGTTACGGGAACTCAAGACGATTGAGACCGTATTCATCCATATTCTGAGTGGAACGATGCACGGACGGATTCGCTACCCGGAACAAGATCAGGCTGACGCAGCGATGGAAACTTCTCGTGAGGCGCGGGGTGATGATGACCGCTGACTCCGATAAACAGATTTACCCGAATCCTGCACTTCTAGACTGGCTGGTGTTGGCGTGACGATTGATTATGGGAATCCAGACGTCGTTGATTCCGCAATGCGTGACTGTGTATCCACAACTCTGCACCGCTTACTGGATGGTCCAGATCTCTTTCCTATCCAGCGTATCCTCCGTCCAACACCAGAGTTCTTTGATGCTTCCGAAGTGACAATCATCTTTGTCGATGACGATGAAATCAAGAAACTGAACCTGACTTGGAGAGGGAAGGAAACAGCAACCGATGTGCTATCGTGGCCCGCTGTCAATGTAGATGAGCCTTTAGAACCGTTTCTTGGTGATATCGCTATCTCGCTCGATACTGCGGGCCGACAGGCTGTAACACGATCCTGGAGCCTGCTGGATGAAATTTGCCTGCTTGCCGTTCACGGATTCTTGCACCTTATTGGCCACGATGATGACGAGGACGAGGATGCGGCGCGGATGCGCGTGTTGGAACGCTTTGCGGTTGGCAAGCCATTGACGGTAGATGGGGATGCCAATGCCGAGGCATGACCCGGCACCGTACGACAAGCTGGCAGCGTCCGCAAGGCGGAATCTGCGAGCGAGCGTCTGGAGACCAAAGCATCCACGGGACAGCTTTCGGCACGCAGTCGAAGGCCTTGGTCACGCGTTTCGTACACAACGGAACATGCGCTTTCACATCGCCGCCTTTCTGGTGCTGTTTCTCGCCGCATTGATTCTCCGCATTCCCCGTCTCGAGATGATCGCACTTGTCGTGTGTTTCTCGAGTGTCTTGTTTGCTGAAATGATGAACACAGCGATTGAAGCCACCGTGGACATGATCACAGACCGTTATCACCCAGCAGCAAAGTATGTCAAAGATCTTGCAGCTGGTGCAGTGCTTGTCACGGCGACGGCCGCAGCTGTCATCGGTTCAATCATCTTCCTCGGTGCCCTAAACATTGATGTCATGCAGCGCCGCATGGTGTTCCCAACAACCTTTCCGGTTGTACTTGGTGGCTACCTTCTGGTGATGGTTATCGTACTCATCGGAAAAACGCTGGCGGGTCGTGGAAGCGTCATGCAGGGCGGGGCCATTTCCGGTCATTCCGCAACTGCATTCTTTGTCGCCACGGTGATTGCTGTTTCGTTTCCAGACATTTGGATTATCGCAGGCGCATATGCCCTCGCAGCACTCGTGGCCCAGAGCCGCGTTGAAGGTCAGATTCATTCGCTTAGAGAAGTAGTCATCGGTGGTGTGGTGGCAACCGTGATTGGCATACTAATCGTTGGAGCACCAAAGTGGCTTGGTACACGTCTCGATTGGATTGAGACGATATGGCAAGGAGTTCTTACCCGTGTTAGATGAGTCAGTTCAACAGATTGCCTGGTTAGGCGGTGGAATCATCGCATCGCTGCTGCTTGGCGGATGCTACACGCTGGGGGACACTGCGCTTATCACCGTCCGGGCATCCAGAATTGAACAACTATGTAATGAAGGTAAGCGACGGGCATTTCTAGTTCGAAAACTAATCGCAGAACCAGCAGCACATGTAGCAGCTGCACAGGTTGGACTGTCACTATTTGGATTTACATCCGCCGCACTGTCAGCAATTGCTGGTCTGGAGATCGCTGACCTCACATCCGGCGGGAACCCGCCTTTTGAAAAACGAGTCGCGTACGCCATTCTGGTCGTGATGTTTACGGCATTTCTTAACCTTGTGTTCGCAGGTCTCGTACCCAAGGCTTTAGCGCTGTCATCACCGACCAATTGGTCTATCCGTATGGCGCCATTCATTGTTCTTTCATCCAAGGTCTTTGTCGTCCTTTCAGGAATAGCCCTCTGGGCAGCTGGCGTTCTGACCAAGCCACTGGGAATTGTTGCCAGATATGAACCGCCCTTTATCACACGGGACGAGCTGGAACAGATTGTCGGTGAAACCGGAAAGACCGGAGCAATTGATGATGCGGAAGCCGAAATCATCACCCGCGTCTTTACGCTGTCGGAGCATGATGCACGGACCGTGATGACACCCCGGCCCGATGTAAGTGCCATACCGGTAACCGCAAGTCTCTCAGATGCGCTGACTGCGATTGTCGGAAGCGGACACACCCGCATTCCTGTCTACGATGGCACCATTGACAATGTCGTCGGGATTCTTCACGCAAAGGACTTGTTGAAGATCCTCGCAGAGCACGTCGAAGCGGAGCGCTATGTCCCTGACTTTCATTTACGAAGAATTCTGCGCCCGGCAGTCTTCGTTCTGGAATCAAACCCTGTTCCGGAGCTTCTGACAAGCATGCGTCGGAATCAGCAGCAGATAGCGATTGTTCAGGATGAGTTTGCCGGGACAGAAGGCATCGTCACGATTGAAGACTTGCTCGAAGAAATCGTGGGGGATATCCGCGATGAGCATGATGTCGATGAGCCCGCATTTGATGTGGATGCATCCGGGAAGACTATATTAGATGGCCGGATGCCGATTGACTTGTTCAATGAGCGGTTTTCGGTGTCGCTTCCGGATGATGACTACAACACGGTGGGTGGGTATGTTTTTGGAGCCATTGGTCGAGAGTTGACACCGGGCGATTCTGTAGACATTGATGGAATACGGATCATCATTCTGGAATCTTCCGGCCGTACGACCACACTACGTGTTGAACCCTTGGAATCCTAATCATTGGGCTCGGGACGCCATAAACACAGCCCCCACTGAAGATTCACTCCAGTGTGGGCTGTTACTTATTTCTTGCTTTTAGCTAACAGTTCTTTAATAGCCCGCTCAAGCTGCGGATCACGTCCCGCAAGATAGTCATCAGCCGGCCAGTCGACATCAATGTCTGGCTTTTCTCCGACGTTCTCCATTGGGCTGCCATCCTTTCGGTATGTCCCGGCACCGGGCATGCGTGCGCTGGTGCCATCGATGAGCGGCAATCCCCATGTCCAAATAACATACCCTGGAGTTGGTTTACCGATCAACGTGGCAAGACCCGTCGCACGCATCCCGTAGGGAAACATTTCTGCATTTGAGAACGAGCTCTCGCCCATGAGGACGACAATTGGTATTTTGGGGAATGTCCTTGCTGCCCAATTCGGAGGACCCGACTTGGGGTCTCCGTCCCGAGGCACATAGGTGCTGTATGGTTTGTTTCCAAGCCAGCTGATTAACCTGTCACCGATGTTTCCGCCACCGTTCTCACGGACATCGATGACCATGGCCTCTTTTCCTTCTGCCCAACTGAAGAACTCTTTTTCAAAGATGTTCTGGTTTTCGCCACCCATGCCTGCAATGTGGACGTATCCGATTTTTCCACCAGATGCAGCTTCGACCTGTTTGCGCCGTGCATCGATGCGATTTCGGTAGTTTAACGCGCTCCATTCACCCGATGACAATGGCCGGAATGTTACGGTTCGTGCTCCATCGCGTGATGGTTTACTGTTTACCAACAGAGCGATATCACGGTCGCCTCGGTCTAAGAGCAGGTCCCAGAGATTCTCATCTACAGAGCAGTCCTTGCCATCGATTGAAACGATGAACTCACCAGGGCTGAGCTTGGTCTTTGCATAGCTCCCCGGCGTACGTGGTGGAACCGAACGTATTTTGATTCCCGGGCCATCGTAAGTTTCATCAAAAGTCACACCAAGGTGTTTGACCGAAGTGTTCGGAATCGGGGACGGTGCAGGACCAACCTCGGCATGGCTTGCCTCTAGCTCACCGACCATCATGTTCAGAACTGTGGCGAACTCTTCGCGCGTACCTACGCCGCTCAGAAGCGGTCGATATGCATCGCGTAGCGCCACCCAGTCACGACCATGGAAATTAGGATCGTAGAATCGCGTCTGGTAGGATCGCCAAAACTGCGTAAATGCGACAGAACGTAGCTGATTAATGTCCGTCTCACCACTTGCGGTAAATGTCACCAATGGCTGCGGTGTTCCCGGTGCGATGCCCTTCAGCGCAACGATGGACCCTCCACGGAGGAAGGTGCCCGATTTTTCATCCGATGCAACGCGGAGCATACTGACACCGCCGCCAGAGGTTACTTTGGTGACATTCTTACCATCAAATGCACAGGTTGTGATATCGCCATTGCCAATGAACAGAACCCTACCATCTTTTAGAACATGGATGTCTGATGCCTGCCCCGCAACAATCTGTCGGATTCGCGTGTGGATGTCTGTAAAGTCGATATCCACTTTGACATTGTCAAGCTTACCGATGGATGTATCACCGTCATCCGCGCGGACATCCACCGGCTGTAAAGGCAGCGCATAGAGACCATCACCATCACGGTTACTGGAGAAAAACAGATACCGGCCATCCGGTGACCATGCCATTTGCCCGTGAAAGCTTGCAAGGCGGGTAACGTTTTCTGCTGGCTTACTGGCATCTATGGGGGCAAGGTAGATATCCGGTGTCCCGGTAATCGTCGACTCCCGTGAAAAGGCTACATAGCTTCCATCCGGAGAAAAGCTGAAGAACCCCTGGTGCGCCGTCGGTACTGCGATGACTTTCTTTGCATCGCTGCCATCAAGGAGTACCGTGTAGAGTCCGGCAACGTCTCGTGTTCCACCGACCCAGAACGCAATCCGCTTGCCATCCGGAGTGAGCTTTGGCGCCGTGACAGCCTCAGGCTTAGTCCAGAGTGGAGTGACCCGCTTGGATGCGACATCAACGGAATAGAGCTTGTCATTGCCATCCCGGTCGGAAACAAATACGATCTGCTTGCCATCCGGAGTCCAAACGAAGTCTCGGTCGTATCCAATCCAATCGGTGATGCGCTCTGCCAGATCCGCATTGCGTCCCTTGGCTTTATCGATAGGTGCGACCCAGATATCGTTGTTTACGAGAAAGGCGACCTGTTTACCGTCCGGACTTGGCTCCTGCTCAGCGACTTGATTGTTACTGATACTCCAGCGGCTGACAGGATTGACTTTGTCATCCGCAGTGCCCGCAACGAGGACTAACTTTTTTGGTGCCCCGCCAGCAGCCGGTCGGATATAGATGTCCGTTCCGTGGGCAAATGCGATATCACCAGTGGTTTTTGCGATGGAAGGATAGCGGACGCTGCCGCCGGTGAATGCCGTAAGCCGCTGAGGATTGCCGCCATTAATTGGAATGCTCCATACGTTCGGAGTTTTGTCCGCATTGTCCGTCCACTTGATGGGTGGCTTTCCAAACCACTGTGCATTAGGAGTCTCTTCACCGGTGGTGACGCAAATGATGGATTTGCCATCGGCTGTGGGGCGCGGCCAAAGGTACTGCTGCTCGCCATTGGTAATCGGAGTCCGCTTTTTTGCCACACTGTCGTACCGCCAAATCTGGCTGGCAGCTGAGCCTCGGTAGCGGGGGCGCGTCCAGGGAAAGCCATCCCGTGTATAAATGACCTGTTTGCCCCCCGGAAGTGAAGCAGCCCCTCCGAGGCGCTTAAAGTCTTCGACGATTCGTTGGACTCGAAGAGTCTCAATGTTGATTGTATACAGACCGGGGACACTGGACTCCCGGTTTCCAGAGAAGTAAATCGATTTGCCGTCGGGTGTCCAGTCCGTTGGCACCTCAGATGCCGGGGACTTTGTGATGCGCCGTGGTGTCCCACCAGCACTAGGAACGATGTAGATATCGCTGTTACCGTTGCGGTTGGATGAAAATGCAACCCACTTACCATCTGGTGAAAACACGGGATTTCCGTCGAATTCAGCATGTGCTGTCAGTGGAGAGGCAGTTCCTCCTGTCGCAGGTGCGATATACACATCACCGCGCCAACTAAAAGCTATTTTCTTGCCATCAGGAGACAGCGCGGGGGCTTGTGCTCCTTTTATGGAAACATCCTGTGCAAGTGAAAGTGTTGGAACGGCAGCGATGCCGAGAGCAGTGATGGCAGCAAGCGTCTTCATTTTTAAAGTCTACCGCGGTGCACATTTGTGCGTATATCAATGTGTTGAACTGAACGCTTTTCTTCGTTTCAAGATAGTTAAGTAATCGGGTGCGTAGAGTCCATCGTTCAATTGACTCAGTGTCAACATCGGCTACCCCTTGAAACCCTGAATCGCCGTTTCAGGGTTACTGACGTCTTAGGGTGTAATATAAACCGGACCGATTGGACGTCCACTCACGATAACTATGTCTACTCATCTTGATCCCTGTGTCCTCGTTTTGTTTGGTGCAACCGGCGACTTGACCCGTCGGAAACTAACACCGGCTTTGTACGCCCTTCACTGTGATGGTCACCTGCCCGATGGCTTTCAAGTTGTTGCATACGGTCGGCGCGACAAAGACGATGCCTCGTTCAGAGCCGACCTCCTTGCACACATGCAGCAGTTCGCTCCAAAGGCGGAGATGTCAAAGTGGGATGAGTTTGCTGCAAACTGTTTTTATGTGCGCGGTGAGTTCGATGTCCAGTCGGACTACGATGGACTAGCGGCAAGGCTGGCTGATCTTGATGAGCAAGCTGGTGGTCAGAGAAACCGTCTCATGTATCTGGCAATTCCACCTGAGCAGTACGAATGTGTTGTCGGAAACCTTGGCGCTGCCGGTCTAACGAAGAGCGAGGGATCGTGGACACGCGTCATTATTGAGAAGCCATTTGGGTATGACCTTGAGACATCACGGCACCTCAATGACTCCCTAATGACCTGGTTATCTGAGGACCAGATCTATCGCATTGACCATTATCTTGGAAAAGAAACTGTCCAAAATATTCTTGTTTTCCGCTTCGCAAATGAAATCTTTGAACCACTTTGGAACCATAAGTACATTGAAAATGTGCAAATCACGGTAGCAGAACAAATCGGTGTTGAGGGACGGGGTAATTTCTTCGACCAGACTGGGATGACCCGTGATGTACTGCAAAACCATGCGCTGCAGATTCTTTCATTGATTGCGATGGAGGCACCGGCACGTTTGGATGCAAACGCAATCCGTGATGAAAAAGTCAAAGCAATCCGATCGATCCGTCCAGTGGCGCAAGATGAAGTCCCGCATATGTCGGTACGGGGACAGTACGCGGGCTATCGCTCTGAGCCTGGGGTCGATCCGCACTCGTCTACAGAGACCTATGCTGCGCTCAAGCTTCATGTGGACAACTGGCGCTGGGGGGGGATTCCGTTTTATGTGCGCTGCGCAAAGGCGATGCCCCGCCGTGTAACCGAAGTCGCCGTGCAATTCCGTGCAGTTCCCCAGGTTTTGTTTGCCAAAATGAATCGGGCTGATGTCCAGCCCAACATGCTCGTTATTCGCGTGCAACCCGATGAAGGTATACATTTGGAAATTGGTGCAAAGGAGCCGGGTCCAACCATGGCACTGCGCCCGGTCAATCTTGACTTTACGTATGGAAGTGCGTTCCCAAATGCTCCTATTGCAGATGCCTATGAACGCCTCCTTCTGGATGCTATCCGAGGGGATGCAAGTCTTTTTGCAAGAGGCGATGAAGTCGAAGCGGCATGGAAGCTGCTGACACCAATTCTAGAAGCTTGGGAGAAGCATCCCGCTGATGTGATGCCATACTTCACGGCCACTTGGGGGCCCGAAAAGGCTGATTCGCTGCTGGAGCACGGTGCCAAGTGGCGGGAGCCATAAGATGATCTATTCGGTCAAACGACCAAGTGTCATCATTATTGGAGGTGGATTTGGTGGTCTGGCCGCGGCACGCGCACTCCAGAGTTCACCTGTTGACATCACTCTTATAGATCGGACAAATCACCACGTCTTTCAGCCGCTCCTGTATCAGGTTGCCACCGGGGGACTTTCACCGACCGAAATTTCTGCCCCAATCCGTACAATCCTCAAAGACCAGCAAAACGTCAAAGTGATCATGGCGGATGTGATCGCCGTTGACCGCTCTGTCAAGCAAGTGACGCTGGCTCATGGAATGCCACTTTCTTACGACTACCTGATTGTTGCTACCGGAGGTCGGCATCATTATTTTGGCCATCCGGAATGGGAAGCACTGGCTCCAGGTCTCAAGACGCTGGAAGATGCCAGCCGGGCACGCGAGCGGTTTCTGGGTGCCTTCGAAGCGGCTGAAAAAGCAGAGTCAGCTGCAGAACGGCAGGAGTGGCTAACATTTGTCGTGGTTGGCGGCGGTCCAACCGGCTGCGAACTTGCCGGAGTCTTGCCCGAAATCGCCCGCAAAGCCTTGGCTGGTGAATACCGTAATTTCAAGTCAACCGATACCCGCATCTATCTGATTGAGAACAGCGCACACGTCCTGGATAACTTTCCGGATGACCTCCGTGTTTGTGCAACAGCTGATCTCAAGCACCTCGGTGTGGATGTGATTCCACTTCGCAAGGTGGCGGATATACAGCCAGACCATGTTATGCTTGACGATGGGACACGAATTCCATGCCGGACAGTCTTTTGGGCCGCCGGAAACAAGGCTGGTCCCATTTGTTCTACGCTCGGTGCAGAACAGGATCGGACTGGACGTGTAATCGTCACGCCACACTTGCACTTACCTGATGATACATCTGTGTACGTTATTGGTGATGCTGCACATGTACGCTGGCAGGAAGACAGCACGGTTCCGGGAGTCGCACCAGCGGCACGGCAAATGGGAGAGTGCGCAGGAAGAAACATCGCGAAACTGATACGTGGTGACAGCCACTTATCACCGTTTTGTTATAAAGATAAAGGATCGATGGCGGTTCTTGGCCGAAAAAAAGCAATTGTCGCGGCTGGACGATTGCATGTTCACGGTGTCGTGGCTTGGCTGATGTGGCTATTTGTACACATTTTGTATCTTGCTGGATACCGGAACCGCTTGCTGGTCTTGCTTGAATGGGCTTATGCCTATGTGACATATAGGCGTGGCGTTCGCTACTTGCTAAAGGAACGTACAGAATAATGGATGATCGGGAACGTGGCTGGTATGCAATGGATGGTGGTGGAACGATCGGACAACGGGGTCCGGGAAAAGGCACTATCATCGCCGATGCGGAATACGGTGATCCAGGCGATACCGAAGATGCTGATGCTCGATTGACCCTCGAGCGCCTGCCCGACGGAACGTTCGTACTTACCGGTCAGGTTTATCCATGGGCATACGGTCAGTCAGTCGCCGCCACCGAAGCGGAAGCCGACGAAATTGCTGAGCTTATTCGTAAACGGCTGGAAGTCCTTGCGGATGCAATACCGGATGAAGATGAGCGAGACTTGCTCCAGAAAACAACCAGATTACAACAGCTCTGTGCAGACTTTGAGACCGAATATCCGGCTATATAGGAGCGCTAACTGCGGTAAACGTGTCCGCTGCGTGATCCGGTAGGCCGCCCGTTTTCATGTGCAATCTGACCGTTTACCCAGACCTGTCTGATACCCGTTGCCCGCTGTCTCGGTTGCTTAAATGTTGCAGGTGAACCAACGGTGTTCGGGTCCAATATCACCAGATCTGCTTTATATCCTAGGGCAATCCTTCCACGGTTATGCCAGCCCAACCGTGCAGCGGGCAGACTCGTCATCTTGCGGATCGCATCCTCCAGACCGATGACATTCTTTTCCCTGACATAGTGTCCAAGGACGCGCGCAAAGGTGCCGAAGGTTCTGGGATGCGGTTGCTCTGCACTGCCGTGGTGGGTGATGTCCGTGGCGACAGAGTCGGAACCTATCATTACACGGGAATCTTTCAGAATGAACTCGACGTCCTCATCCGACATCGCGTGGTGCACAGCCGAGATCCATGGACCGGGCGTAGATAAAAGATCCAATACAAAGTCCTGCGGGTGTAAACTGGCTCCCTCTGCGAGGTCACTTAGCGATTTACCGATGTACTCTGGATGCGTCGCACATGTCGCAATCTTGATACGTGACCAATCGTGGTGCGACATTTCTGCTTGAATACGTTCGCGATTTCCCGGGATGTTGATCAACGCAGCAAGCGCTTCTGAGTCTGCAGCGTTCGCCCAGCGTGGGAGCACGATTGTTTGCAAGCCAGTCTGGTAAGCAGTGTAGGGATATTGATCCAACTGGATGTCCATCCCGGCAGCTTGCGCGTCGGTTACCCGGGCAAGGGTCCGCTTGACCACCCCCCAATTTCGGCGTAGCTCCGCCTTGTGGTGGCTAAGCTGCAGAGGAATCCCTGCGTTTGCTGCAACCGTAATGGCTTCCTCAACAGCCGCTTCCAAGTGGTCGCCTTCATCACGTAAGTGCGTGGCATAGAAGCCGCCTGCAGAGGCGACTACCTTGGCGATGGTAGAGAGTTCTTCAACGGTTGCATACGCGCCTGGAATGTATTCCAATCCCGATGACAATCCAACCGCACCTGCTGCCATGGCGGCTTCCACATCACGGCACATCAGATTCAACTCCGCACGATCAGGAGCTCTGTTTGCAGTACCCATCGCCCGCTTACGCAATGTTCCGTGCCCGGCAAGCGATGCTACATTTAGTGCAGTGCCGTTGTCAGCAACTTTTCTAAGAAACGTCGCCAAATCAGTCCAGTCGAGCTCAACATCGTAGCGATCCAGGGCACGACGCTCCAGCTTGAAGTCATCTGCGGTCGTCGCGAGCCCGATGGAGATTCCGCAGTTACCAAAGACTTCACTTGTAACGCCTTGAGATAGCGAGCTCTCCATCCCAGGGAAGATCAGGACATTGAAATCGGAGTGGGTGTGGATATCAATAAAGCCAGGGCAAAGAACCTTTCCTTCGCAGTCTATGGATGTGTAGCCCGGCGGCACAGAGTGCAATAATGGGTGTGGCAATATGGCGGTGATGACATCATCATCTATGTAAACATCCGCCGCGAACCCTGGGCTACCTGTGCCATCCACAACAGTTGCATTGAAAAATCGAAAACTTGACATCTCGCAGCTAGGCTCCTGGTGTGAGTGCATCCGGGCCAGAAATCGCCCATTGAGCTGCAACCAGTTCTGCGTATTTACCGCCAGCAGCAAGAAGGTCTGAATGTGTACCCTGTTCCACCAAGCGTCCCTGATCCATCACCAGTATGCGATCCGCATCCACAACAGTAGACAGGCGGTGTGCGATGGCAAACGTTGTCCGTCCTGCAGCAAGGCGGGCCAGTGATTCCTGCACCGCTGCTTCGGTCTGGGTATCCAGTGCAGATGTTGCTTCATCCAGGACCAGAACCTTCGGATTCTGAAGGATAGCCCGTGCGATTGCGAGGCGTTGTTTCTCTCCACCGGAGAGCTTGTAACCACGCTCACCAACAACTGTTTCGTAACCATCAGGAAGGCTGGCGATGTGATCATGGATGGCTGCGGCGCGGGCAGCAGCCTCGATTTCGTTATCGGTAGCAGCGGGATTTCCGTAACGCAGATTTTCTTTAATGGAGTCGTGGAGAAGATACGTCTCCTGCGTCACTACCCCTACAAGCCGACCAAGGTTTTGGAAGCTGAGGTTGCGGATATCTACGCCATCGATACTGACAGTACCCGACAGCGGGTCATGAAGTCGGGGTATCAGAAAGGCCATCGTTGTCTTACCAGCGCCGCTTGCGCCGACAAGGGCTACGCGCTCACCAGGCTTGGCGATAAACGTGACGTGGTCCAACGTCAGGTCCGCACCATCTGGATCATGCTTGAATGTGACATCGGTAAAGGCAACCTCTCCCTTGGCCTTGTTGATGTCGATTTCCGTTGGATGTTCGACTTCGCGAATGTCATGTGGCATATCGAGGTACTCGTAGACGCGGTCAAAGAGTGACATTCCGCTTATGACTTCAACTTGGATATTCATTAGTGATGTCAGAGGGAAAAAGAGGCGTGACTGCAGCGCAGTAAACGCCACGATAAGACCAATCGTCAGACCCGTACCACTCGGTTGCGCCATGAAGTAACCGGCAAGCCAGTACACGAGTGCAGGAGTGAGCTGAAATGTAAGGGGAATCAGGTTGAAAAAGAGCCGAAGTATTGACATCGAGCGGATTTGCGTTGACGTCAGCGCATCATTTTCTGTTACGAAGCGATCAAGAGCACGTTTGGATTGTCCGGTCGTCTTCAGGAGCAGAATGCCACTGACGGACAGCGTTTCTTGCATAGTGCTTGATAAGTCAGCATTTTGTTTAGCCGACTGCGTTCTGAGGTCACCAAGCTTGATTCCAAGGCGGGCTGACAATAAGGCGAACAATGGCAAAATACCGACAGACAGCAGGGTAAGCCGCCAATCCATTGCTATCATTCCAATAAGCGTTGAAATGACAATCGCAACGTTACTAAGAAAGTTCGCCAATGTGTCCGAAAGGACGCCCTGTACACCTGCTACATCACCAATCAGTCGACTTTGTATCTCACCAGTGCGGGTGGATGTAAAAAACTTCAGTCCCATCCCCTGTAGGTGTTCAAACAAGCGGTTCCGGATGTCTTTAAGAATACGTTGACCTACGAGGACACTGAGGTAGCCGTAAGCGAGATTGAAGCCGGTCGCTCCGAGCGTTGCCGCAAGGGTTAGGAGGGTGTAATGCGTGACGACTGAGAGATTCCGCGGTCCGAATCCTTCATCAACAATCTTCTTGAGATAGTAGGGGGGAAGAATTCCAGTCGCAGCACTTGCAAGCACCAGAACCACTATGAGAGCCAGTGTAGGCTTATGTTCTGCAAAGAGTGCAATGACACGTTTGACAGTCTGCTTGTTCATCCCCTTCTTGGGAGGGGTACTTTGGGGTCCGGGACGCATGCCTTAGCGTACCGTGGATGAACCTTCCGTGATTGTTGATGTTTTGTCGACAGGTACATTTGTAACGGTGGTTTTTGTACCGCTGGGCCAAGTGATTTCAACAGACTTTACGCTTGTATTGGCACCAATTCCGACGTGAACTCTGACATCGGATGCACTCATGTATGAACCATCGGTTTGACAATGTCGTAACAAGGTTTTGCCATCAGGGAGGGAAATACGCAGGAGGGCACCGTGGGCGCTGCGGGGTGATTTGTTACCCTCAAGGCGCAAACTAATAAAGTGTCCGACGTTCTTGGACTCATTGTGTAGCAGGACGGGCTTGCCTTCGCTGTCCACAACAAGGGCATCGACAAGGCCATCATTGTCATAGTCGCCAACGGTTAGACCACGGCCAACAATGGGTGGGAGCTTTCCTACTCCACTCGTTGAATTACGGTCTTCAAAACGCTTTCCGCCCATATTTTGCATGAAGAAGATCGGTTGCGGGTAGGTGGATGACTTATCGACATCCGCGATGTTGTCCTGTACGTGACCGTTCGACAACAGCAAGTCGATAAAGCCATCATTGTTGGCATCAAAGAACTTAATACCAAACGTGATAAACGGCTGAACGGTGTCTGAAAGACCGGTCATGGTGGACTTGTCGATGAAGAAGCCTCCTCCTTCATTGTGATACAGGGACTTTACTTCGTGGCTAAACGTTGCGACCACAAGGTCTGGCTTGCCATCGTTATCGTAGTCGCCCCAGTCAATACCCATTCCGCCATGAGCACGGCCTTCGCCGTCATACGCGGTACCGGAGTTTGCACCTTCGTTTGTAAACTTCATCCCGGTGTTCTTGAGGAGGTCTCCGGGAAGCTCATCGTTAGCGATTGCAATACTGTCCTGGCCGGAGAAGTCGAAATCAAGGACTGCGACGCCAAGCCCTCGACCGGAGACTTTCTTGGCTCCGGTTTTTACTGACATGTCAGCAAATTTACCGGGTCCAGTTGCGATGAACAGCGTGCCACGTTCCGGGTCGTAGAAGCGGGGACCGCAGGAAGACATGATGCCGTTGAATGAGCAAAGCTGAGGCATCACATTCTTGCCAAAAACAGCGTAGTTTGCGACGTAGAGATCAAGAAGACCATCTCGGTTGAAATCCGCGAAGCTCGCACTGGTTCCCCAGGGTTGTTTGGTAAGTCCGCTACCTGCGGTGACATCGGAGAATTTCTTCCCGCCCAAATTCCTGTAGAGTCGGCCATCCCTGTAGCCGGTCAGGTAGACATCCTGAAAACCATCGTTGTCGTAGTCGCCAACAGCACACCCCAGGAAATATCCTTGGGGGTTTCCAAATGCCGACGGGTCTTCCGTAAACTTGCCTTTACCGTCACCGCGGTAAAGCGTAGTCTTCTTACCAACTAGGAGGACATCAAGGTTGTCGTCATTATCGACATCAATAAATGCAGCGCCATTTCCAATCGTCCCAAGGATAGTCAATGGCCGTTTTTCACGCGGAGTCCACGTGTATCCGGCCAGCCCTGATGTTTCAGTCACGTTTACAAACTGAACGACGGATGACTCTGTTTGACTATTGTTTATGGCACTGGGTTTGTTGGACGTGCAACCCGCGACTGCAACAGCGGCGACGAAGCAAACTGAGACGGTAAATGACGATGATATTTTCACGCTACTAAGTCTACCTTTTTGGGGTCGATTCGTTGACGATTTCCGTTGATGCTAGCGCATCGTTGAGAGCCTGTAAGCCTAACTTTGCCTTCTTGGGATCTTTACGGAGCATCAGAGCGGCATCCCGGTGGAGTTTCGCCTTATTGATTTCTCCCCCTGATTCGAGGAGCGAAGCAAGCTTATCGTGCAGATCGGCTTTCATGGGCTCCCGTCGCAGGAGGTCATCAAGGAAGTTCCGCTTTTCCATGTAAACAGTTAGCTGCGCAAAGCTTTCCTGGGCATCTTTTGCTTCCTTGAGTCTGCCAGCTAGCCTGTATGCAGTTGCCAAATCTTTGGTAGCGGCAACGTGAAACATGTCATCCGCGATGACGGCTTCGAGGTAGGGAATCGCATCTTTTCCGTTTGCGTGTTGAACAAGGAGACTACCAAGTCGAGCCATCGCCGCTACTGCACGCGGCTCGAGCTCAAGGGATCTACGAAGAAGGCGTTCAGCCTCGGCTTCACGTTGTTCATTACGTTTGGAATCAAGCAATATAGTCGCAAGCTGGAAGTGTGCTTCCGGGTCATCCGGGATGTCCTTGAGACGTTCTCTCAGCAGGACCTCAGCTTCATCCCAGCGGAAGATAGCGCGCAGTGCGTTTGCGTACGAAATGGCAAAGTCAGTTCGTTCCGGAGCAAGTTTCTTCGCTTTTGCGAATGCCTCAACAGCAGCTCCGAAGTTTAAGCGTTGATTATAATGCGCCCGGCCAAGTCCAACCCACGCTGTTGCATTGTTTGGCTCAAGAGCTGTTGCATCGGTGTAGACTTTGAGAGCAATCGGATAGAGCGACTTTTCGAGCGCTACCTGACCCATACCAAGCAGCGCTGGCATCAGCTTGGGATTTTGTTTGATTAACGCGGTGTACTCGAGACCTGACTTGGCAAACTCTCCTTGCAGGCGGTGTGCTTCAGCCATGATGAGTCCGGCCCGGACATTGTTTTTGTCTTTGACCAGGATGTCTTCGGCGATCATTCCCGCGTCAACATGGCGCCCATTTTTCATGAGAGCTTCAGCCCACAAAATGCGACGTCTGGGGTCATTGGGTGTGGCTTTAAACCAATCCTGGCGCGTCGCAAACCCAGATGTTTCGGGAGCAGACTCTGCACGGGAGGTAATCCAGCCATTGAGGAACGAACCTTGAGTCCGGTTGGCGATTAGCTTGGATGGCCCATCAGGAGCGATAGCACGTGCGAGTTCCTGTGGCGTCGAGGCTGGAGTGAGTGGTTTACAGCGCTCAATGGCTTCCATCGCTGCCGACTTTGATTCGGTACGAGAGCGTGCCAGAGCGAGAACGCGCCCGGATTGCTCTCGGTCACCGCTGACGGCGAGCGATGCCGACCACGTAATCCAAACGTCAGCGCTGGTTTCACCTGCCGCAACCGCGCGCTCTAGGTACTTGGCTGCTGTTTCGAAGTCACCCGCTTCCGCGTGACGTCCCGCAGTTAGTGCCAGAAGGGGTCCGTTGTTCGGATCTTTGTGAATCATCTCTTCCAAATCGGGGAGATAGGCTTCACGAAGCATTGATTCGGAATATGCCAGCCTGACGAAATAGAAACCGCCCCCGGCAAGACTCAGTCCAGCGAGGGCGGCTATCGTCAGTCTCTTACCCAGCTGTGCTGGTTTCGACTGTTGTTTCATGACCTAGCGGTTTCCAAAGCCACCATTCATCCGCTGCATCTGCTGCTGGATTCCTGGAGGAGCATTGGATGGAGGGGCGGTGTAGGTCGATGGGATTCCACCACCAGGACCACTGCCTCCACCAGCACCCATTGCACCTGTTGGTCGGAGAATCTGACCACCTTGTCCACCGGCATCCTGGGATGCAGATGGGGCTGGAGCCGGGGCTGGTGTTGCAGTTTCCGACTTGTTACAGCCGGAAACCGCTACCAATGCGAAGCAGCCGATTGCTGCTGCGATGAGTGTCATCTTCATGCTTAGGAGAATCCTACGGTGTGAAGATTGCTTGTGGCTTGACAAGCTTGAACATACGCCAGTCGTTCTGTCGAACGGTGTTGTAGTTCATAGCCTTTACGTGGCCATCAGCGAATGCGTAGTTGGACATTCCGCTGTGTCCCTTTGCAGGGAGCTTGCCAACGTGATCGAAGTCACCGGCACACTGCGCAGATTGATCTGCTGGTGTGCGAGCTGGCTTGTTACGTCCTGCGAGCTTCCACATGTCACAACCGGTGAAGAGGGAGCCCCATGGAGTACCGATATAGAAGGTTTCTGCTTCTCCACCTTCGTTGCGGCCCCATGCTTCCACGAGGGAGATGGTGTCAGCTGGCTCATCGAATGCGGCGAGGGACTTACCCTGGCCCCATGCGGACATACCGGTGTTTGGGTCATCCCACTGACCACGGGCTGCTGCCTCTGCAGTACAGATCTGACCAACGTAGCCGTAGGAGCGCTTTACGAGTGGGCGGCGGCGGCCATAGTTGCCATCGAAGAACTGATCAACACCACGTGGTGGGCGTGCAACTGCATCGGATGGACAGCCGGAGATCTGATCGTTCTTCAGGTAAGGCATGAGCTGATGCTCGTAAGGAATTTCGTTGACGCCTCCACCATTGATTGCACCGTTGGTTGCAAACGCGGTTGGCATGATTTCGTCATAGTCCTGTGCGTACATCATCAGACCGAGTCCGAGCTGCTTCAGGTTGGACAAACAGGATGCTTGGCGAGCCTTTTCACGTGCCTGTGCGAACACTGGGAACAGGATTGCTGCCAGAATAGCAATGATTGCAATGACTACGAGGAGTTCGATGAGCGTAAACGCTCTCTTTGTACCCTGCATGGATTACCTCTTCTAAGAGTGCTGACGCCACCCTGCATTGGATGTGCATCGCATTCATGTAAATATGAACATCGAAAGTATAATCTCCGATTTGTGCAAAATGCAACAGGGAAAAGTAAATTTATCCAACCGGTTGGGTAAATTGGGGGAACCAGATATTTGTAGCCATCCCTGCAGTCAATATAGAAGAGACTACTTTAGATACTTTTGCTTACGTGTAAGAAATTGGTCAGTCGACGTATTGGATTGCACCGGAGGCTAAAGTAGACTGTTTGAACTGGTCACTCAACATCATCTTGGCAATGGAGTCATCGCGTTGAATCGTACACTGTTCGGTATTTTAGGGATTTTCGCTGTGGCGTCGACAGTTGTCGCTGGGCAGGTCAAGCCGCAAGCAAAGCTGCCCACAGCAAAAGCCGGTAGTTCGGAGGAAGCAGGCTTCGAGAAACGAATTCGGCCACTGCTTCACAAACACTGTGTACCCTGCCACAATGCCAACACAACGCTGGGTGGGCTGAGACTTGATACGGCTGCAGGCGCAATCAAGGCCGTCATCCCTGGCGATGCTGTTGCAAGTCCACTGGTCATTGCGATCAGATACGAAGGCAAGCATAAAATGCCTCCATCCGGCAAGCTGCCATCCGCAGACATTGCGGCACTTACCAGCTGGGTGTCATCCGGTGCACATTGGCCAGAGTCTCTGGCATCTATTAATGCACAATCCAACCACTGGGCATTTATCCCACCCAAGCGCTTCGCTGCACCAAAGGTTTCCGGGGTCAGCACGAGCATCGATGCATTCCTCCGTGCTCCTGTTCTAGCCAAGGGTCTGAAGCCTGCGTCTCGCGCGGACAAGCGTACGTTAATACGCCGTGCATACTTTGATATCACCGGACTTCCGCCCACACCCAAAGACGTTGAAGCGTTTGTTTTGGACAAATCGCCAGATGCTTTCAGTAAAGTGATTGATCGGTTGCTGGACAGCCCGGCATACGGCGAACGTTGGGGGCGTCATTGGCTTGATGTGGCTCGCTACGCGGACTCAAATGGTCTCGATGAAAACTTGGCCCATGGGAATGCCTTTCGGTACCGGGATTGGGTCGTAAAGGCACTCAATCAGGATCTCCCTTATGATCGCTTCGTGCAATATCAGGTTGCGGGCGACCTAATGCCTGCCGCCAGTGATGCAGAGCGTGCCGATATGCTGACGGCCACTGGGTACTTGTCTCTCGGTCCAAAAGTGCTTGCAGAGCAGGATAAGCCTAAGCTGGTTATGGACATCGTTGATGAGCAAATCGAAGTTGTGTCGAAGTCAGTCATGGGCGTAACCATTGCGTGTGCACGGTGCCACGATCACAAATTTGACCCAATCTCCACCAAGGAATACTACGCACTTGCTGGCATTTTTAAGTCTACCAAGACAATGGAGAATCTTGGGTTTGTCAGTGCGTGGAATGAGCGCCAAATTGAGACCGGCGGCGCTAAAGTGTCGGCAGCGAAGTATGAGTCCGATATCCTAGCGCCGCTTCGTTCAACCGCAGAGAAGGCAAGGGCTGCAGTTACTCAGGCGCTTTCGGCAAGCGGTGGCGCTGCAATCGCCGCGACATCCTATACAAAAGGCAATGTCGCCAAAGATGCTTACGGACCAGGCTCTATCAACTCGACCGGTACACCAGCACTCATTGAATACAAAGTCTCAGTGCCCAATGCAGGCGACTACAAACTGGCTGCCGAATACGCGAGCAACGAGCGCCGGGCAGTCGATATCTTCGTCAATGGCAAGAAGCAGCTCAATGATGTTGCTTCTCTTGACACCGGGGGCTTCCGTGATGACCGAAAGACCTGGCAGGTACTTGGTACGGTGACCCTGACTGCCGGAGATAATGTCATTCGCATCACACGAAGTGGTCCTATTCCGCATTTCTTCCGATACCTCCTATTGCCGGCAGGTAGCTCCGACATCGCGGGACTGCAGTCGGCCGCCGAAACCGCTGACAAGGCGCTGGCTGATGCGACCGCCAAGAAACCGGAGCCTGTCTTCGTGATGGCCGTCGAGGATGCCAAACCTGAAGATGTGCGGATACACGTCCGCGGTGATACGCAAACACTTGGCGATGTCGCACCTCGCGGGTTTCCTGCAGCACTTTGCGGTGGAAACTTTGTTCCGGTACCTGATCCGGATAAGAGCGGACGGTTATCACTTGCCATGTGGATGACACAGCCATCCCACCCGCTGACAAGTCGGGTGATGGTAGACCGGGTGTTCCGCCACCTGTTTGGCCTTGGTTTGGTGAACACCCCTGATAACTGGGGTATCCGCGGTGAGAAGCCTTCGAACCCAAAGCTCCTTGACACGCTTGCTGTTACGTTTGCCACCGAAGACAAGTGGTCCGTAAAGCGCCTGATAAAGCGCCTGATGCTCACTGACACCTATGCACAGAGCAGCGTGGCGTACACGGTAAAGCCTGGCACGTCTGAGGTGGTTAATGGCAAAAAACGACCCGTTGCAGACCCGATGATTGTCGACCCGGCAAACCAGTTGCTGTGGAGAGCCAACCGACGGCGCCTCGATGCCGAGCCATTACGAGATGCGATGCTTGCCGTATCCGGTCAGCTTGACAAGACGATCGGAGGGACCTTCCTCGGTACGAAGAACCGGGACTATGTCACGAATGATCAGTCTGGTAATGGAGCCCGCTACGATGCATTACGTCGAAGTATCTATCTGCCAGTAATCAGAAATGCCGTTTATGACTATCTACAGGCTTTCGACTTTGGCGACCCATCGATGGTAAATGCCGCGAGGACTGCGACGACGGTTGCACCTCAGGCACTCTATGTGATGAATAGTCCAATGGTCATTGACTTCAGCAAGAAGTTTGCTCAGCGGATGCTTGCCATTCCGGGCATTACCGACTCGGAGCGGATGAATATAGCCACGTATGAAGCAATCGGACGACCACAAACGCCTTCGGAGAGGCAGGTCGCGATGCGCTTCTTTATTGCCTATGACTTGGTCCTCGAGGATGCCGTCCCTGATGCAACCGATCGACGGCGGCGCATTTGGGATGCTTACTGTCAGGCGCTTCTGGCATCAAATTCGTTTGCGTATATTGAGTAGGAACTAGAAATGTCAAATTCGTGTAACCGTTTTCAAACAGTGACATCGCGCCGAGAACTGCTCCATACATCGGCAAGCGGTTTTGGTCTCTTGGCACTGCAAGGCCTTCTTCAAGCAAATGCCGTTGCCGCTGCTCCACCAAAAAGTGTCAATCCTCTTGCTCCAAAAGCGCCTCACTTCAAACCGAAAGCAAAGCGCGTTATTTTCGTATTCATGCATGGTGGGCCAAGCCAGGTCGACACCTTCGACCACAAGCCGCTCCTCGATAGAGACCATGGCAAACCCTACTCAGGTCCACGTCCACGTGTCGTTTTTGCACAAACGGGTAACCTGCTCAAGAGTCCATGGGAGTTCAAGCGCTACGGGAAATCAGGGATCGAGGTTTCTGATCTCTTTCCCAACGTCGGCAAAATGGCTGATGAGCTCTGCGTCATCAAGAGCATTCACGGTTCAAATGCTGCTCATGGTGGCGCTCTGCTCAAATTACACACTGGCTCGGATGTGTTTGTCCGACCATCGATGGGAAGCTGGCTCACCTACGGGCTTGGAACGGAGAACCAAAATCTCCCCGGCTTCATCACTATTTGTCCGTCTCTGGGGCACGGCGGCGTACAAAACTGGTCCAGCGCATTCCTTCCCGCATACGCACAGGGAACGCCGATTGGCAATGCTGCCATCCGGGCGAAAAACGCGAAAATCAGCCACATAGACAACCCGGAACTCAAGAGCGACCTCCAAAGGATGCAGCTTGACCTTCTTCAGGGACTCAATCGTGAACAGCTTGCGCACTTCGGGCATGACCCTGATCTTGAAGGTCGCATTGAGTCCTTTGAGCTCGCATACCGCATGCAAACGGAAACCCCAAAGCTCATGGATATCTCAGGGGAATCCAAAGCGACGCTCGACATGTATGGCATTGGCACCGAGCCAACCGACAACTTTGGCCGTCAGTGTTTGTTGGCACGCCGATTCTGCGAGGCCGGAGTCCGATTTGTTCAAGTGACGCACTCTTACAAGTGGGACCAACATGGCAATCTTAAGAATGACCATGAAAAGAATGCACGAGAGGTTGATTTGCCTATCGCTGGTCTGTTGGCTGATCTCAAGTCGAGGGGATTGCTTGAAGATACACTTGTCCTTTGGGGCGGTGAGTTCGGACGAACTCCAACGGCTCAGGGAGGCGATGGCCGTGACCATAATCCGCATGGTTACACGATGTGGCTCGCCGGCGGCGGTGTAAAGGGTGGATTCTCCTATGGCAATACCGATGACTACGGATGGTTTGCACAGGAAGACAAGGTTCACCTCCATGACCTTCATGCCACCATGTTGCATCTCCTAGGTATTGATCATACACGTCTGGTCTACCGCTATGGCGGGCGGGATTACCGCCTCACCGATGTGCATGGTGAAGTTGTCCAGAAGATTATTGCCTGATGAATCGTGAAAACGGACTGGTTCCGACGAACGGAAACATCGAGGCTGCACTGGGGCACCCTCCTGTACGGGTTATTCAGGTGGACTCGATCGAAAGCCTAAAGGCTGCGTTTGTACAGGCACAGGGTAATCCCATCGTTCCGTGGGGTGGAGGTGCAGGGCAGCTCTCCGGGATGCCATGCGCTTCTGCACCCGTCGTCATCGATTTGCGACCTTTTGCTGGGATTCTTGAACACGATATTGAAGACATGACAGTATCGGTGAAACCCGGTACACGTCTGATTGACCTTCAGGCTCATCTAGCCGAACATGGTCAGTTCCTCCCGGTGGATCCGTCATATCCGGTAGCGACAACGATCGGCGGGCTTGTTGCGTCAGGAGCATCCGGATACCTCGCTACAGGTTATGGGACGGTACGTGATCTTCTGATAGGCGTCGAGGCGTTGGATACATTGGGAAACCCGATCCATGGGGGAGGACGCGTCGTCAAAAATGTAACGGGGTATGACATACCCAAGCTGATGACGGGATCCAATGGCCAGCTGGCAATATTGACGAAGCTTACGTTCCGCGTCATGCCAAAGCCTGGGGCCAAGGCAAGCGTTGTGGCTGCCGGTACAGCGCCATCCCTCATCGCCTGGATCATCGAGTTACGACCACCAATGGACCCCGTGGCTGCTGTGGTCCTGTGTAGACCTGATGAAGCAAACGACTATGGTTCGCTTACATTTCATGGCGCATCGGAGGCCGTTACGGCATCTGCCTTCAGTGCAGCTACCTCCGTACGCCCTGATGTTACCGCGCAGGCATATGAAGGTGAGTATTTACCGAATCCTGTCGAAGGGGACCTAATCATTCGTATCCAGACGCTTCCGTCCATGACTGCGGCCATCGTCTCGCGTATCCGGGAATCCGTCCTCTTGTCCAACGGGACTATTACTGTTCTTCCGTTGGTAGGCAGAATCGGGATTACATGGGTGGACATCCCTGATGAAGCAGGGGCACTCGTTGCAGCAGTTATAGATGCATGTTCGCTCTATGGTGCAAGCTGGTATCTTGATGAGGCTCCGCTGTCCTTAAGAACCCAGCGCTGGTGTGGACCGGAGACGGTTGCCAGTGTTAGTGCCCTAAACGATGGGATTCGCCTTGGCTTCGACCCATCCGGCACGCTCAACGCGGGCAGGTTTGGATCAGGCGGATAAGATGCGATTTCCATTCGGTCCGGCGCCAGCCCTAATGCTCGGTTTGTCACTGCTAAGCGGTGTCTGGCTCGGGTTGCAAAATCGTACAGTCAAGAAAGCCGACTTGGTTTTCTGGACATTCTCCACAACACACTATGATGCCTATCTGAAGGCGCTTCCAAAATTTCAGAAGCAGCATCCTGACAAGGTCATTGATGTACAGCTCGTCAGTGGAACGGGTCTCCCACAGCGCCTGCAGGCCGCATTTCAAGCGGGACTTACCGCCGATGTCCCGGATGTTTGTGAGATTGAAATCAGTAACGCCGGGACCTTTTTTCGCGGACCGGTAGAACATGTTGGCTTTTGGGACATTACGGAGACGTTGAAATCTGAGGGACTGGATCAGCGCATTATTCGAGCACGGTTCACCCCATACACCTACAAGGGACGGATTTTTGGTCTTCCACACGATGTGCACCCGGTGATGCTTGCGTATAACCGAGAGGCATTTGGCAAACTCGGTCTCAAGCCGGAAAACCTCAGGACATGGGATGACTTCATCGCCGCGGGAAAGAAGATCAGGAAGCCGGGCGAAAGGTACATCACGGAGTTTTCGGATTCTGGAGTTGATCAGCTCATGACTGTTCTCCTCCAAAAAGGTGGCGGTTTGTTCGATGCTGATGGCAACGTGACATTTGATAATCAAATCGCCGTTGAAACGCTCGCTTGGTACGTTCCGCTGGTTGCCGAGAAGCAGGATGCCCAAATTGCGTCATCGCTCAGCTCATCGTTTGGACAAGTGATGACGCAGGCCTTGGAGGATGAGTACTTCCTCACAGTGGTCACACCGGACTGGCGCTCCAAGCAGCACGAGACAAATGTTGGAAAACTCTCTGGGAAAATGGGCCTTATGCCACTACCGACGTTTCCGGACAATCCTCGAAAGACCAGTACATGGGGCGGCACAATGCTTGGCATCACCCGCAAGTGCGCTGATAAGTCTCTCGCGTGGGAGTTTGCCAAGTTTCTTTACCTCAACAAAGAAGATCTTGCTGAGCGGTATTCAGAGACGTACATTCTTCCGCCAGTTCCGGATGCGTGGAATGAGCCGGCGTTTGACCAAGCCTATCCGTTTTATGGCGGGCAGCGTATAGGTCGGGACTACGCAACGCTGGCATTGAATGTTCCACCCCAGTACACCAGCCCGTTTCAGGATGTAGCCAAAGGTAAATTCGGCCAAGTGCTGATTGCCGGTGTCGGTCACTATGCTAAAAATGGCGAGACTGGCCTTACGGAATTTCTACGACGGGAATTGAAATCTCGGGCGGATGAAGTTCGTAAACGAATAGCAAGGAACCCATTTTGATGGCCAGGCGTGGAAGTTATCGCGTGGGCGGTGGAATGGCACCGTATCTCTTCGTTGCTCCGTTTGTATTGCTGTTCCTGATCTTCAGTGTTTACCCGATTGTTCAGAGCTTCCGTCTGGCATTCTACGCAACGAGTGGACCACAGGACTGGGCACCCGTCGGCTTGCGGAACTTTTCATTTCTGCTGCAGGACCCTGACTTTCACAAAGCGGTTGTCAACACGCTTAGATATACCATCGCGACTGTGTTGTTGCAGCTGCCATTGTCTCTTGGACTCGCACTATTGCTGAGCCAGCGCTGGCTGAAGGGACAAAACCTCTTTCGGCTCATTTTCTTCTCACCACACCTGCTCGGTCAGGTGTTTGTCGGCGTCCTATTTGCTGTCCTCTTCCAACCGAAGTATGGACTTGTCAACCATGCCTATGCCGCAATCACAATGAACCCGGCTAACATCACCACCAAATGGCTGGGCGACCCTGCAACCGTGATGCCTGCTTTGGTACTGACCAGCCTCTGGATGTACGTTGGCTTCAACATGATTTACTTCCTCGCAGCCCTGCAGGGAGTCGATCAGGAGTTGCATGAAGCTGCGCTCGTTGATGGTGCAGGGACCGTAGCGCGATTTCGGGCTGTCACACTTCCGGCAATCTGGCCAGTTTGCCAGTTTGTTCTTGTAACGTCAACGATGGGGTCCCTTCAGCTCTTTGAACTTCCCTATCTGCTCCTCGGCAATACAAGCGGACCCGACAATGCCGGGCTTACGATCGTGATGTATCTCTATCAAAATGGTTTTTCGAGTGGCGATCTTGGATACGCAAGTGCCGTAGGTTGGACACTTGCAGCCGGGATGCTTGTGATCAGCCTTGCGCAGCTGAGACTATCCGGTGGGGTTGGTAAGGAATGAAGCTGCTTCGTATTTTCGCAGTCATTGTTCTGCTTCTCGGGAGCGTGCTTGCCCTGGTGCCAATGGTCTGGCTTATCCTGGCAACATTTCGACCGAACGACAAAGTGTTCTCGGAAATGTTTACCGTTTCCACGCCGACGCTTGCCAACTATTCCGACCTGTTCACCACAGTTCCGTTTTTTCAGTTCCTGGCAAACTCGACCTTTCTTGCCTGCAGCGCCGTCTGCCTTCAGGTGTTCTTTTCCTCGTTGGCCGGGTTTGCTCTCGCAAAGTACGAGTTCACTGGCAAGAAGTTGGTAATGGGAATCATGCTCGCAACCGTTCTGATTCCCGGTCAGTTGACACTTGCGCCATCATACGACCTTCTCTACCGGATGCATCTTGTCGATACCTATCAGGGACTCTTGATTCCAGGTGCAGTCAGCGTCTTCGGAATATTTCTGTTTCGACAGAGCATGGTTCGCATCCCGGATGAGCTCCTCCAGGCAGGAAGAATCGATGGCTGTTCAGAGTTCGGTCTTTATTGGAATGTTGTCTTACCCGTGTCGAGACCGATGATTGGGGCGTTTTCATTAATGACCTTTATGGCCACATGGAACTCGTTTTTGTGGCCGCAAATCATGCTGCACAGCAAGCAGAAGTACACTTTGCCCATTGCACTAGCCCAGATGGTCGGCTTGTACCAGCAACAGTACGGCATGTTGATGGCCGGGACGCTGGTTGCGGTACTACCGGTTGTTATCTTGTTCCTGTTGTTACAGAAAGAGTTTGTTGCAGGGCTTACTGCGGGAGCGGTAAAGGGATGACGCGTGTCGCACGGCTGGGAGCAGGTGTTTTAGGGGCTGCGGTTGGACTTGGTGCAATGGCGGCTCATATGCTAAAACCCATCCTCACTGAAGCACAAGCCGCTAACTGGCAAACGGGAGTGCAGTACCAGATTCTCCACGGGCTAGCACTTCTTGCCATCGGACTTTCCAAGCTGTCTGGTCGCAATGTCAGAATCGCAGTTTGGCTGTTCTGTATTGGAATCGTGGTCTTTTCCGGGGGACTCTATGTAAATTCCCTCACAGGAATAAAGGCATTGGGCAGAGTGATTCCGATTGGTGGCGTGGCATGGATTATCGGCTGGTTCTTGCTTGCTTTTGCAGGGGCGGATAAAGAACCCCAACAAGGATCAGTGGTCTGATTGCTTCCCGTCTACGATGACAATCCCGGCCAACGACGACCAGTGATCACTTGGGGAATCACTGTATGCTGTGTGCTGTTGTTTTTCGCTCAGACCGTATTTCTCAAGGGACAAATTCCTGCCGCTGAAGCAGCGCGTAACACGCCACCATGGATGCCAGTTGAATTACTCTTCACGACCTTTAACCTCTTTGTCCATGCTGATTTTTGGCACATCGCCGGGAACATGCTTTACCTTCTTATCTTTGGAAACAATATCGAAGACCTTTACGGAAAGGCACACTATTTTGCGTTCTACGTTCTCTGCGGCATCGCAGGCACGATCTGCCATTGGTTGATTAGTCCGGAGCAAACCGTTGTAGGTGCCTCAGGTGCTATTTCCGGTGTGATGGGGGCCTATATGGTTGCGCACCCCGATGCACGTATCCACTCAATGCTGGGACCCATCAAAATCAAGATGAAGGCAGTAACGTGGATACTTATTTACGTCGCCATGAATATTGCCGGGGTGGTTTTCCTCGCTGATGGCACGACATCATTCATTGCTCATTTGGGTGGTGTCGCTACGGGAACCCTGCTAACGTGGCTGTGGTTGTCGAACAAGCGAATCATTACGTAGGCGCGATTGGATTGCTTCGGCTACGGACATCCAGCCATCATTCATAAAATACCAACACAACAGGCAACACTCAGATAACACTGTTAATATCAATGATGTAACCGAGGTCGGCTATGGACCTTGCTATTCATTGAGTGCGTAAAGGGTGGAAATCCATGCAAAATCCGGAGCGATGGCTGGGCGATATTCTTTCTGCTGCCGTCACATCCGCAAATGGCATGTTGCAGGATCCCTTAATGCGAAAGTCCGTGGATAGAATCTCCCGTGCGCTCACATCTGGACAGCCAACACCGAGAATATTGCTACTTGACACCGCCGTAATAAACGCTTGGACCCTTCCCGGGAATACAACTCTGATCACGCGTGGTCTTGTCACATGGGCAGAAACGGATGACATCCTCGCTGGAATCATCGCGCATGAGCTGGGGCATGTAGAGCGCCATCATGCGTGGAGGCAGCTAAGCCAGTCAATCCTTCTTAGGGTTATCGTAGATAGGATTCGAACAAACGATCGGGCACTTCGGATGGTCCTCAGCGGTATCAGCATCCTCACGGCACTAAGCTGGTCCCGCTCTCATGAGTTGGAAGCAGACAGGTTCGCCACGGAGAGGCTCGCAAAGTCCGGATATAGTCCGATGGCATGGTGGCGATTCCTTAATGAACGTGCGGAGTCGGGTCCATTTGCAGAACTCCTTTCCACACATCCTTCCGATGCATCCCGGGTACGTAACCTGCAGGCAGACTTTACGAATCGGGTTCAGAAGCTCATTCCGGAAGAAACGCTGGTCGGTCTTCGCTTGATGCGAGTTGGGTTTACATCCTCCGGGGCGAAAGTCCGAAGTAATCGGTCGCCTAATCATTGGGACAAGCAGGGATATTATCGTCAGCGGTTAGGTAAGACCTTTTCTCCCCAGAATATCCTTGGTCCCTTACAGCGCCTTATGATTTGGAATGTCCCTGCAACTGACCCGGCCATCCTGATTGTTGCAGGGCATGTTTTTGCACTGCAGGAACAGCTCTCAGATATCCTTGCCACACTGAGCAGTGCGATAACAGTAATCGATGCGAGTCGTTCCTCACGGGCAGAACCACTTCTAGACCGGGCGATTGGATGCGCAAGCAAGGCCCAAACGGCAATTGGGCTTGTTCTCACTGATGTCCATACTCGCATCGCTGAGCCGCCAGGGCGTGCTCTCGCGGCGAAGGGAACGCGTTTTGCTGTCCGGGAAGGCTTGCTCATCAAAGCGCAGAAGGAACTCGACACAGCTTTTGGTGCGATTGCGCGGCTGGATGCCATCATCGATACGATTCGGATGTTGCGTGCTGCCGAACGCATTAAAGGTGTCCTGGCGTACAATGACGCCCGTGTTGCATGTCAGAAGTTTCTGCGTCTTGATGGTATTGAGGTCGGCGTCTTTCCCGATGGCGTACACATGACGTTGGAGCTGCTTCGGCGCTTGTTGAGCTTTGAGAGGCCTGATATTCGAACCGGATTTGCCTACATCGATACAATTGAAATTGCTGTGGATACCGCGATAGAGCTGGGGTGCGGCTGGAGTGTAGCGCGATACCTTGATGCGCTAGCGGCAGAACTGGAAGGGATTGAGCATTGATGACCATCCGACGAGTGCTATGGGGAGTCTTGGTGTTGGCTGCGATGGTGTGCTTTATCCCGGCTGCGAATCGATTCCGGACTGAGCAGCGCAATCGTCGTGTTGAGGTTGCACTCGATATCACGGAAGTCAGAAAACTTGCAGCGAGCGAAGGTGTACCGCTGGTCGACACGCTGCGACGCTTGAAAAATGCGGGTGCGACAAGCATCCTCATCCAGGAAGACACGCTTGACAGCCTCCGTGATCTTGGAATCGTTGAAATACTTCCATCTACAAAACACCAAACATCACTGCTAATCATCCACCAAGGATTGTTTGACCGCATTAAGCGCAATCTTCAGGACAGGACCGCAGTGCAGACGGCAGTCCCGGAGCAGTTTTCGGGCAGTGATTTGGAGGACGCTGGAATTGTGGTCGCGGACCGTTGGGATGCGATCAAGGATATTGGCGTCGGAATTGATCCAGAGGTTGTTACTCTTGTACGCAGTGCCGGTCTGAACGTGGTTGGTCGAGTCATCAACAATCCCAATCCAACAGATTCACGGATTGCGGCTACACTTGATGACGTACGAAAACAAAACATCGATACCATGATCTTTTCTGGGATGTCTGTTTTGGGTGCAGGAAATCGATATAAAGAGACTGTCAAGCACTTGACCTCTTCTCCCAAGCTTCGCTTCGGCAGTGTTGAGTTTGGTAAGCAAACAGGAGATTCCACACTCGTAAGGCAGGCGCCATACAACACTATTCGCGTGCACACGGTTACATCCAGCGAGATGGCCACAGCAACGCCAGGTGCCAACATTCAGCGCTTCGCACTCGCTGCCCGCGAGCGGAACATTCGGATGTTGTTTGTGCGCCTCTTCCTGGATGGCGCAGACCCGTTGGATAACGCCATCGCTTATCTCTCGGGTTTACGGAATGCCCTTTATCGGTCACAGCTGGGTGTTGGAACAGCGCGGACATATGGCAATATCGGTAACCCGGTACTTGGAAGGATAGCGGCAGGGATTGTCATTGTCGCGGGTGTTGCCTTGCTGCTTGATTTCATATGTGGCTTCTTGATGCTTCGAATAGCGCCAGCCGCCACTCTTGCCGGGGTCACGGCCACAGCACTTATTGCTGTCGCAGGCATAATGCCGGCCATGAAACTTCTTGCTCTTATTGGTGCTTGCACACTTCCATCGCTTGGAGTTGCCGCTCTTCACCCGGCATTCAGGTTCCCCGGGATGACGACGATTAAGCGCTTGGTAATGGTTTTTGCCATCACGATGCTTGGGCCGTTAACGGTCGTGGCTATTCATGCAGATACGCTTTTTCTGGTGAAGGGGGATGTCTTTTTGGGTGTCAAATTGACATTGATCGCGCCTCTAATTATTGCAGTGCTTCTGCACGGACTAAATCTCAGGGCAGAGAGTCCGTCCGGGTTGGCTCTTGTCGTCCGAGAGCGAAGCTCGATGCTTATTGAGCTTAGCCGGAATCCGATTCTGATCTGGCAGGTGTTGCTTGGTGGTGGAGTCCTCATTGCTCTTGCAATCATGTTGATGCGCAGCGGAAATGAGTCAAGTGTTGGCGTTAGCTCACTTGAGCTTCAAGTACGCTCTTTGCTGGACCGTGTACTGTTCGTACGCCCACGCTTCAAAGACATCTTGTTTCAACCGTTTGTTTTGCTGAGTTTGATCCTCGCCAACAAAAAGTTGCCACTGCAACAAATTGCCGCAATACTCGCATCAATCGCATTGGCATCCATGGTCAATACATTCTGTCACCTCCATACACCGCTCGTGATCAGTGCCCTACGTGTTGCTTACGGAGTGGTTTTCGGACTGCTTACTGCACTCGCTGTAAAACGCATCGCTGACAAGACCGGACTGCTCCGCCGCGAGGATCCTGCCAGTGCCTAGAGCGGCTATCCTTGGTTATTACGGATTTCGAAATCTCGGGGATGAGGCTGTCCTTGCGGGCATCCACCAAATGCTCTCATCAGGAGAACACGGACCAGCACACGACCTGATGGTCCTGTCGGCTAATCCTGAGTGGACCATGCAACGTCATCCAGGTGTAACCGCAATAAGCCGTTATGGTCTCCGTAATCTTCGGTCGCAGCTCAGAGGCATAGACACATTCATTCTCGGAGGTGGATCGCTTCTTCAGGATGCAACCAGCCTCCGCTCGGTATTCTGGTATGTTCTCGCAGGAATCCTTGCCGGGAGCGCAGCACGCAGGACCATTTGGTGGGGGCAGGGTATCGGACCACTCTCGCATCCCGTGGCGCGTAAACTGACCGGTTTGCTCGCACGCAGAGCCGATTTACTGACGGTCCGCGATGATGCCAGCAAAGCGCTATTGTCAACCTGTATGAGCGGACTAACGATCGATGTCTGCGCTGACCCTGCGTTTTACCTTGGACGTCTCAGTGACAGAACGCAAGATACACGAGTAGGCGTTTGCTATAGTTTACGCACCTGGAAGGGGCAGGCGCTGCAATTTCCCGTTGCTGGAATCGATGATGCTTGGCATCTCCCGATGCACCTCCCTGACGATGTGCTTGGCGCGGAGCGCGAGTTGAACTGGGATGTCGCAGCCGGGAGTCCATTTCCGGCGGTGATGAACGCACTCTCGGGGTGTCGCGCTGCAGTCTCTGTGCGCCTACATACATTGATTCTGGGTGCTGCTGCCGGACGGCCAGTCCTTGCAATCAGCTATGATCCTAAAGTTGATGCACTTGCAGCCCAACTCGGGGCACCTTGTATCCCGTTCAGTCAAGCATCACCGCAACGTATTTCCCACGAGGTGGATGCTCTTCTGTCGGCTGATGACACTGGTAACCATCAGGCGGCACGCTGGCAGCTCGCCGACAAAATGGCCGATAAGGCACTGCTTCCGAAACTGAGGTTGGATAGTCTCTATGGTTGCTGAGCTGCTGGCCATCCTGCCGCTGAGTGCCATATTAGGGATGCCACTACAGGATGTCCCGCCGCCTGCATCAATGCCCGGCGCTACGCAGAACCCGGGTGCCGAAGTTAATCCAAAGGATGCGGCTAAGCAGAAGGCCAAACTCAAGGTTGACGGGTTGGGTGGCAACACCGATGGTCTGATCGGACAGAGCGGTAATGGTGAGCGCTTGTTTGGTGCGTGGGCACGTGGGCTGAATGTTTCAGGTGGGTGGAATCTGGTTGCCCGGGCAAACAATGTGGATGGCAGCCAGCAGGCGCGGGATTGGTTTAATTTTCAAAACAACAATCAATTTCTAAATAACTCAACACTTGGACCCTTCCAACAAAACCTCAATGTAGGTGTCAGTGGCAAGCTGTTCAACACTGTTGATGTAAACGCGAACCTGTCGAACAATCGAATACGTTCAAGTCTGTCACAGCTGATGCGGATGCACTTTGACTCGACAAAGGGGACCGTTATCGATGTCGGTGATGTGTCGGCAAGCCTCTCTGGAAACGAACTAATCCCATTCTCACGAAACGTCCAAGGCGTGAAATACCAACGCGACCTTGGAGCGGGGAGCAAAGTCTCAACGATCGCAAGCGTTACCCGTGCGCTGACGCGCCGGAACTCGTTTGTCGGACAAGGCACAACGGGGCCATATTATCTGGGGGGCTCGCAAATTGTGCCGGGCACCGAACGACTTTCCCTCAATGGTCAACCGCTTGATTCCGGAGTCGATTATGACATCGATTATCAACTTGGTATCGTTCGCTTTCTAAAGGGGAGAATCATCAACCGGGCGGACACTGTTGAGTACACCTATGAGCTGCTGAATTACAATAGTGGCCGCGGTGTATTGACGGGCTTTCGGTGGGACTTGCCGCTTCAGGGTGGTCGTAATGTCGGTGTCACGATGCTCCGGCAGTCGACATCGGCAGGAGGCAACAGGTCCGGGACAGTCACCGAATATTTTCCCGTGAGTGCTATCGTTTCGACCCGCTATACGCTTGCATCCCCGATCGATGCAACGGCCCCAGTGGAAGTCCGCTACCAGGAGCGTCTCCTGGTTGAAGGTATTGCAGCAGATTACTTCATCAACCGTGAGCTCAACTACATTCAACTGAGACGCCCGCTCCCGCCGGATACATCACTTACCGGGATCTCCAGCCTTCGAATCACCTACAAACCTGTGCGGCAGCAAGGTATCGGTGGGGATCGCCAAGTGGTTGGAATAGATACACAGATTCCGGCCGGCGTAAACGGAATGGTTAAACTGCAGGTTGGACAAAGTGAGGGAGTTACTGCTGCAACCAGTGGGACTGGTGTTGACATTCAAACTCGATTTTCGAGCAGTGAGAAACAAAAAAACAACAAGTGGAGCGTGACCACCGGCATTCGCAATGTCGGTTCGGGCTTTTCCAGTGTCGACTCGACCGCGGGAGCATTTTTGCGTACCGGGCGAGAACTCAAGACCCAATGGAGATTTGCGCCATCCGAGTCAACAGACCTTTCTGGAAACTTCCTGACCAGTCAGTTTCCGAATATCTATAGCGGTTCGACGACAGGAACCACACCAACAGCTCCAACATCATTGTCAGATTCCACTGGCCTGGGATTCACCATCAGTCAGAAATTAAAGCCTCTTAAGGGAGGGCAGGCTCCTGTTCTGCGAGCGAGTCATAACCAAACAGGCCAGCGGCTCACGTATACGAGTACGGGAAATGGGACTGGAACAGGTACCGGAACAGGATCAAGTACGACGCAGCCAACAAAGTCATCGTATGCAAGCGACTCCATCGGGGTTGACTGGGGCTTTACCAATGTCCAGTTTGGACTCACTGTTGATCAGACAACCAGCCAGGGACGCTCTGTCTTTGCCAACGCGTACTCTCAAACGGTCGGTACAGGACTTGGCAATACCGGCGGAGGCTACCTCGGTGGAATTCAGAATGGAAATGCAAATGCCAATATCACCAATGGTGCCAGCACAAACATCCGATTCAACACCACATACACGCCGAGTACAAGGCTATCGCTCAGCTCAAATCTAGGTTCCAGCCGAAACCGAACCGGGGGCAGTGCAAGCAGTGCGAATGACAACCAAATGTCTCTCTTGTACTGGATTGCACCTGACAAAGTTCAACTCGATGTTCAGCTGACGGACAGTCAGAATGGACAGAGTTTGGATGGCTTTTACGGCACTGGTGGTTCGATTGGTGGAGGCGGCAACACGGGGCTTACATCGACCGGGCAACAAACGCGCACACGCGATATCCGCCTGACGTTCACGCCGACACAGGCTATCCGTGCGGAAGTTCGACGTAGCTCATCACTCATGCTCGTTCCGAATTTCGATAACACAGATATGACGAGCAATGATTTCGTCTTCACGTATTCACCATCTGCCGAGTTCAATGTGAATGCCACCGTGAGCCAGCAAATTGGACGCTACGTCGGAGGTCAGGGGGACTTCGATAATACGAACTGGTCATTCATGACAACCCACGGCCGCCCCGATGGGCTTCAGGTACGAACTGCATTTATGCGTATGAACTTTGGGTCATCCACGATGATGGGCGGTGGAGGGATCGGAGGAATCGGTGGGGGAATTGGCGGAGGCATTGGTGGAGGAGCCTATAGTCTGCAGCAGGGAACCAATGATGTGATAACGGTCCGGGTGGACATCCCCGCCAAGCGGTTTGTTCCGTTTGTTGAGCTGAATGATCTTAATGCCAGCAATCCGCTGACAAATACCTCCGGAGGTGGAAGCCAGGGAGCGTACTATGCGAGCTCGAACTACCACCGGATTGAAGCAAGACTTGGCATCGACTTTAGACTGACCCAGCTTTTTGGTGCTACCCTTGATGTGCGATTTGCCAGGCTCCGGGATCGTGACAATGCAGCGTATTCGTATTCTGCACGGTCGTTCAACTTCGATGTGTCTGCAAGATTCTGACATTCACGCCCCCGATACCGGTTCATGCCGTAATGCGATAGCGCAATACGGGACATCAGCCGGTGACTCCACTTCATGGGCGTAGGTGGTGTCGATTAGGGTAGCACGTGATTTTGCATCCTTTGCAGGATGCCGATGTTATTGGCAAGCGGTAGGATTCCGTATGGATCCATCATTGTTGGGACAGCTGAAATCTGCCAGGGATGCATCAAGGGCTCTGGGAAGATTGACCGGGGAAACCCGCTCAGCGTTGGTTCTTTCAATGGCCGCATCCCTGATGGCGGCTCGTGACGAGATACTTTCTGCGAATGCATTGGATGTAGAGCGTGCAGTGGTAAATGCGGCAGCGCCGTCGATGCTTGATCGATTACGGCTGAGCTCTTCGCGGATTGGACAGATAATCTCGGACATGCAATCGGTGGCGGCGTTACCCGACCCAATTGGGAAAACGCTATATACGCATCAGCAGGCAGAGGGCTTGTCGATCCGAAAGGTTTCGGTTCCGCTGGGTGTTGTCGGTGTGGTTTACGAGGCCCGACCAAACGTCACTACCGATATATCGGCACTCTGCATCCGTAGCGGTAACGGCATAGTATTGCGTGGTGGATCGGAGACCATTCATACGAACAAGGCGATGGTGGATGCCCTGAAACAGGGGTTGGCGGAGCACTCGGACGCCTTACAGTTCATTAATGATACGAATCGCGACCGCGTGATCGAGCTGATTACTGCGGATCAGTATATCGATGTCCTGATTCCACGGGGGGGAGCTGCACTTGGGCGTCTCTGCTGCGAGCAGGGGACCGTACCTGTGATTGTTGGAGGAGCGGGTGTTTGTCACCTGTTTCTGGATGAGAGCGCAGAACCAACCGGAGCATTGGAAGTCATTTTGAATGCCAAGACGCAACGAACGTCGGTCTGCAATGCGCTGGATACACTGTTGATCCATACAAACATAATGTCCAGTGTAGGCATTGCGATTGCTGCAGCTCTGCACGGTGATGGAGTCTGTATTCACGCAGATGACGCAGCCGGGGTGGTTCTTGAGCGTCACGGTGTGCCCTACGTTCCAGTGACGGAAGCAGATCTTGCCACAGAGTGGCTTGGAATGCATATCAATTTAGTGGTTGTAGACGGCATCTCCGATGCAATGTCCCATATTCAGCGCTACGGAAGCCACTCGGATGGAATCCTGACCGAAGATCCGTTATCGGCTGAGAGGTTTGTTAGTGAAATCGATTCGCCTGCTGTATTTGTCAACGCGAGTACGCGCTTTCACGATGGTGGACAGTTTGGGTTAGGAGCCGAAGTTGCGGTCTCAACGCAAAAGGTTCATGCACGGGGACCGCTTGGCCTTGAGGCATTGACAAGTGCTAAGTGGATTGTCTCCGGAGCGTATCACTGCCGTGGGTAAACGCGCATTCGAAACGCTCCGACGTATTATTCTGATTAGCCGGCCACGGTTCTGGATGTATACCGTTGGTCCATTTGTCCTTGGCACCTTCGCAACTGCCCCAGGCTACGAAACGTTCATCTCTGCCCCGTTTTGGATATACATGCTTGGTTTTGTTCTGGCTGCGAATGTGCTCATTTATGGAGTTAATGACCTTGCTGATACAGACACCGACAAGCACAATGCAAAAAAAGGGTCATACGAAGTCCGTCTTGAGAAGCAACAACGGAATGCCACTGTTGTAGCGTGTGGAATGGCGCTGGGAGTGCTGATTGTCATGGTTGTTGGTCAACCGATGCGAACTGCAATCCTGATGACCATTTTTGTTCTGTTAAGCATCGGTTACAGTGTCTCGCCTGTGCGGTTTAAGGCACGTCCCTTTTGGGATTCCATTAGTAATGTTCTGTATGCAATGCCCGGCTTTATCGCGGCCAGCGTGTGGGCGCCAGACAAGGACATTCCGTGGGTGGCAGTTCTTGCTGCGTGGCTTTGGTGTATGGCGATGCATACATTTTCAGCGATACCGGATATCACAGCTGATCTAAATGCAAAGCTCCAAACGACAGCAACCCGCCTCGGTGCACGAGGCGCACTGTTGTACTGTGGGGGGTGCTGGCTTGCGAGTGCGGTATTGCTTGGAGTCTCGTTTACCGGCGTTCTTTATGGAGTTGCCTGGGCGATGTTAGCTGGGCTCATTTACATCGGAATGATTGCATCCTGCCTTCGCTCAGGGGCAACTGAGCAAGTCGCATTCAGACATTACCGGGCATTCCCAGTGATAAATGCGGCTATCGGTTTCGGGACGACGATGGTTGTTTTAGCCATGCGCTGGCCTCTTTTGCATCCCTGAAACTCTCTGTTATCAGATGATTCCCTGTTAGAAGGTCTCCTCCGGACGTACACTAACAACTTATGGCAACGCTTCTCTCTGTCCGTGACCTGAGCTACAAAATCGCAGGTCGCCAGTTGTTTTCATCGCTCACATTTGGAATTGAGGATGGCGATCGAATTGGGCTTATCGGGCCAAACGGTACCGGAAAGTCGACGCTTCTGAAGATTCTGACCGGTGAAGAGAGACCGGCAGGTGGAGAGCTGTCAATGCGCCGCTGCACACGCGTCCTGCGTGTTACACAGGACGACACATTTCCCGATGGGGCAACCATTGAGAGTGTGCTAACCGATGCAGCGAATGCTGCAGGTGTTGATGATGTCGTAACAGAGGTTGCAATCGCGATGGCGACGTGTGGCTTCTCGGCTGGCGGTGAGGTCGTTGCCACACTCTCAGGTGGCTGGAAGAAGCGACTCGCACTCGCAGCCGCGAGGATACAGCAACCGGATGTAATGTTGTTGGATGAGCCGACAAACCACCTGGATTTGGATGCCGTCCAATGGCTTGAAGATTGGCTTGCCAGTGCCAGTTTTGCCAGTATCACGATTACCCACGACCGCTATTTCCTTGAAAATACAGCCAGTCGAATCATCGAACTCGGACCGGTGTATGCCGATGGATGTCTCCAGGTTGATGGTGCGTATTCGGATTATCTTGAGGCACGTGCCAATTACATGGCTTCTCTTGACAAGCAGCAACACGCGATGGCTGGGGATGCCCGCCGCGAGCTGGCTTGGCTACGGCGTGGTGCGAGAGCACGCACAACGAAGGCTAAGGGGCGGATACAGGACGCCCACGAGCTGATGGCAGATCTGGCTGCTGTTGAGCAGCGAATCGCAGCAAAGAATACGGTAAAGCAGACGGCATTTGCAGCCAGCCAACGGTCGACAAAGGAACTGATTCGAGCTGAGGGCCTAAGTAAATCCCTTGGTGGAAAGCAGCTCTTCAGCAACTTGGAACTGGTCGCAAGCCCCGGAGACCGCATCGGTCTCGTTGGCCCGAATGGTGTCGGAAAGACGACGCTTATCCGCGTACTGGTTGGGGATTTGGAAGCCGATTCTGGAGTGCTGGTGCGTGCTGAAAAGCTGCGGGTGGTTTGGTTTGACCAGTCACGCGCACAGCTCGATATGCAGGGGACCGTACGTGACGTGCTCTGTCCAAATGGTGACACGGTTCATCATGATGGACATTCATGGCACGTAACGGCATGGGCTAAGCGCTTTGGCTTTTCTGAAAACCAGCTTGGCAGCCTGGTCGGCGTCTTGTCCGGAGGTGAGCAGGCAAGACTGCTGCTGGCTAAGCTGTCATCGGTAGTCGCCGATGTTTTGATTGTCGATGAACCAACAAACGACCTTGATCTCGCCAGCCTTGAAGTGCTTGAGGGGGCGCTCTCGACATTTCCTGGATGTGTGATTTTAGTGACGCACGACCGGTACTTTATGGATGCCGTGTCAAACCGTATTCTGCATTTTGATGCGGGCAGTGTTACAGAGTACGCCGACTTTGTGCAGTTTATGGAGAGATTTACGGAGCGCCAGGGACAGCCGCTGAAGAGTGAATCCAAAGTAGTGGAAAAGCCCATTGCACCGCGAAATGCATTGACAGCAAGTGAGCGCCGGGAGCTCTCAAATATAGATGATGCAATCGCTACTGCTGAGGCTGAAGTCAGCCGCCTCGAAGCGCTCATGGCGTCTCATGAAGTGGCCACCGATGCTGCAAGGCTGTCGGAAATTTGGGATAAGTTGCTGCCGGCGGCAAAGGCAAAACTCGATAATGTCTATGCGCGGTGGGAGTACCTTGAGGAGAAAAAGGTGGGCGGCTAAGTCTTCTGGTCATCGGTTTATGCATCAGAAGGACTTACTCATCGTAAATAAAAAAGCACCCTCCCTGGCGGTAGCCAAGGAGGGTGTTTTCGCTTTTTCGCTTTATTGGAAGAAGCGAGTCTCAACGTTTCCGAGGAAGCGGCGGAGCGGTGTTCCACCAAGCTTACCAGTAGCAGGAATCGTGATCATCGTGTCCGTTGCGTTGCCCTTGCCATCTTTTACCAGGGTAGATGTGGTTCCAGCCTTGATGTTATGGCCATTCGGGATACGCAGCTCAGGATGGTCGAATGGAGCGCTCATTTTCTCAACACGTGGGTCGGTCAGCTCAAGCATAAACTGCAGAATGTCACGTTTATCAAACGTCGTTACGAGTCCGATCAAACCGAGCTCAGGAGCAGTGTTTGGTAGGTTCTCGATTCCGAAGTCACCACCACGATGGTAGTTGTTGAGCGCTTCATGCAGCGTAGCATAGCCACCGGTATGCATGTACGGGCCGGTCAATGCAACATTGCGCAACATTGGGGTCTTGAATGCACCATCGACTGCAAGCCGGCTGTCAGGATAGATGATGTTGTCAAAGAGACGGTCGTCATCAATCAACAGTCCAAGTTGGATTCGCTTTGAATAGGACAGTGGAACACCGAATGGGTCATTTCCACCAATGCCAAGATCTTCAATGGTTGGCCGAACACCAATGTTGTAGTAGCCGATGTCATATGCAGAGTTGATTGCATCGGCCATTGGCATAAACTCAGCCGGGTACAAGAATCCCAGACCCAGAATCAGTTCCTGACCTTGAACTGGCGTAGTTGCGTTCGATAGTGGTCCACCAGCATGGCAGTTGATACATCCTGCTGTACCGATAAACAGGTTGTAGCCACGGATTGCACTTGCGGACATCGCTGTTGCATCGCCACGCAGCCACTTGTCAAGGGGTGTCTGGTCAGAGATCAATGTTGATTCATACATCAGGACCGACATACCAAAGATCAGCGACATGTTTGCCTGCATATGGTCGTATTCACCCGTTTCAGATGGCACGACACGTCCCTGTGCATTGACAGTGAACTTGTTGGTTCCGTTCCACCACTTATCCTGGATGGCTGCACGAATCATCGCATCGTATGTCGTGTTCAAGCCTTTGGTTGGATGTGCATCCGGACCGAGGACCGAGTCATCACCGGCAACTTTTTGCAGTGCCAACGGTTTGAGGCCCAAGAGTTTCTTGCCGACAGCGGCAAAGTTACGACCACCGTGTGCCATTTCGACATCGCTGTTGACTGGTCCAACAGCCTGGGATGCAAGCGATGCATCTGCAATCAGGACCTGAACCGGTACAGCTTCACCTGTAACAGGATCAGTTTCATATACGCGGGCTTCTGTATCAGAATCACCGAATGGGTTTACACCATTGAACTCGTTATGTGCACGACCATCCCAGAAGTTTCGGTTGTTGAAGATGGAGTTAATAACGGATGGCGCATTGCGTCCGGTTACCTGACGGGTATTGATACGAGCCTTAGAGTAGACCGGATCTGCTGTAACGATTCCTCCGTCGACTGCAGTACCGGTCAAGCCTGTGAAAATTGTCTTGAAGACGCCCTGGCTACCAACGATATCGTTGGAGGAACGAATCTTAGGAGAAAGTGGGTCAAGTGCGACTGAGAACTTCGTGAATGGGAAGTGGGTATCGAGCTTGAGCTGGAAGTTGACTGCGTGGCCATTGTCAAATTTGGTGTTTGGTCCAGTTGCAATCTGGTTGCGGTCACGACCATCAGCTCCGGCCTGGTAGTGGCAGGATGCACATGCCGTGATTCCATCAGAGCCAACTTGCATGTCCCAGAAGAGGGCTTTACCAAGCTTGATTGCCGCTGCACGGTCCTTGATATAGACGTCGAGGTCTGCTGGCATCGGAACCGGTACCGTATCCAGCGGTACCGGAAGGATGGCAACAAGTCCACCAGCTCCTGCTGGAGCGGGTGCCTGCGCATTGGCAGGTTGTTGGGTGTACAGCTGCGCTGCAATCGCAAGGCCACTGAGACCGAGCGCTGCAACACAGCGTAGCGTGTTCTGTTTGTTTATTACCATGATTGATTCATCTCTCTGACACTAACTAGGGCGATTTCTACTGCTGTCTCTCCATGAAAAGACTTATGTAGAAATCATCTATATGAACAACAAATAGTTACAAGTTCATATACAAAGCGAAGTATAGAGAGTGATTACAGAGTTGCCATTGCTACAATTACGAGGATTATTGTCCGCATTAATGCTGGCATTTCGAGCTGCGTTAATCGCACGTAAGACGGGATGGTGCAGGAGATATATTGATCAGTATGCGAGTCATAAGTCAACTTGGTGTGTCAAGTAAATTGACATAGTCTGGTGCTGTGTTGACTGCTGGTACCGTGCATTCTCATTGGCAAACTGAACCTCTTCAAAAACGCAAAACCCGCCAGGACATATGTCCAGGCGGGTTTTGGGAGCTATTTCTTCAGGATCAGAAGAAGCGGGTTTCCGTGTTTCCAAGGAAGCGGCGCAGTGGTGCTCCACCGTTCTTACCCGTTGCAGGGATGACCTTGACGTCGTCCTTTGCAGCTCCATCTCCACGGTTAATGACCGTGCTGGTTGTGCCAGCCTTGATTGTGTGGCCGTTAGGAATCGTCAGTTCAGGGTGATCGAATGGTGCAGACATTTTCTCGACTCGTGGGTCCGTCATCTCGAGCATCAGCTGGAGGAGGTCACGCTTCTGGAAGATAGTCATTCCACCAGCCATAGCGACGTCAGGTGACATGTTCACCAGGTTCTCGCGGCCAAAGTCACCGACACGATGGTAGTTATTGATGACCTGTGAGAGGGTTGCGTAACCACCAGTGTGCATGTAAGGAGCGGTGAGGGCTACGTTACGAAGACCTGGGGTCTTGAATGCGCCATCGATTGCCAACCGGGTTGTTGGAGTGATCTCCTGGCCTACAGGGCGGTTAGGATCGAGGATGGTACCGACCTGTACACCGCGGCTGAAGGACAATGGGTTACCGAATGGGTCGTTAGCACCAATACCGAGGTCTTCCGCTGTCGGTCGCACACCGATGTTGTAGTAGCCGATGTCATATGCGGATGGGAGAAGATCCATCATTGGCATGACTTCGGTCATGACGTTCAATCCCTGAAGGGCTGCATCGATTGCCAGGACAGGCGTAGCTGCATTGGTCAACGTGGCACCGGCATGACAGTTTGTACAGCCTTCGGTCTCGAAAACGGTGATTCCGCGGATAGCGGATGCCGACAGTGCAGCGGTGTCACCGGCAAGGTAACGGTCATATGGAGTTTGATCCGAGACCAGCGTTGATTCGTACATCATGATCGCAAGGCCAAAGATCAGCGAGAAGTTACCTTCCATGTGGCCGTATTCACCAGCTGGTGTTGCAACCACACGTCCCGTACCATCGACGGTGAACTTATTGGTACCGTTCCACCACTTGTCCTGGACAGCAGCCCGAATGAGTTCGGCGTACGTTGTGTCAAGTCCCTTTGTAGGATTGGCGATTGGTCCGAGCACAGAGTCATCCGCAGCGACTTTCTGCAGACCCAGTGGCTTGAGTCCGAGGAGCTTCTTGCCGACCTGTGCAAAGTTTCGACCAGCGTGTGCCATTTCTACAGAGTTGTTCAATGGACCGACTGCCTGCGATGCAAGCGATGCATCCAGAATCCGTACCTGAGTAGCGACGGCCTCTCCTGTTACAGGATCTGTTTCGTAAACACGGGCGTTTACATCAGAGTCACCGAATGGGTTTACGCCGTTGAACTCGTTATGAGCACGACCATCCCAGAAGTTACGGTGGTTGAAGATTGCGTTGATAACGGAAGGAGCGTTGCGTCCGGTAACCTGACGGGTGTTGATGTTCAAGCGATTGAAGGTTGCGTCAGGGCGAACAATTCCCGCATCAAAGGAGCCAACAGAACCTACACCTGCGGCTCCGACAGAGAGACCGAGGAAGTCGGTCTTGAAGACGCCTTGGCTGCCAACGATGTCATTGGAGCTGCGGATCTTCGGGGATGCATTGTTCAGTGCATCCTTGAACTTGGTGAACGGGAAGTGGGTGTCAAGCTTGAGTTGGAAGTTGACGGCGTGTCCGTTGTCATACTTGCCATCCGGCCCCATCGCGACCTGATTGCGGTCACGGCCATCGGCACCTGCCTGGTAGTGGCAGCTTGCACATGCAGTTCCATCGGAGCCGGCCTGTTGATCCCAGAAGAGGGCCTTTCCAAGGCGAATGGCTGCTGCGCGGTCCTTGATGTAAACGTCAAGGTCAGCTGGCAGAGGAACGGCTACGCTTGCAAGCGGGGTCAATGGAAGTGGTGCATCGACGGGGGGAACCTGCGCGGTTGCAGGCTTGATGGATGTGAATTGAGCTGCAACTGCAACTCCGGACAGACCAAGCACGGCTACCCACTTGGCAGCGGACTTGGATGCGACAAAACTGTTTTGATTCATCTGACTTGTCTCCTAAACAAACTGGATACATCGTTGGTATCCACTCGGCTCCCGCTGGGCGTCCGGTTCGCTATTGCGTTCCGGCTCCCGTGACAGGTCGCATCGATGTGAGGAGTATAAGCAGGAATGAATTATTCTGTATTCGTAATGTTACGGGTGTTTGAATGGCATATTAGGTGAATATATGCATAACACTTAATGGTTATTTATGGTTATGTACACGGCGTTGATGATTCGTCGGTGGTGCGCAAAAGACATTGAAATAATGCTTAGTGAAGTCGCGTCAGAGTAAATCATTTGGTGAATGTAATATCTGTGTTTTTCAAATAGTCTTTACGCTTACGTATTATCGTAATTACACTATTGTTAATGTGTGAGAGCGTAACGAGGCATTTTCCCGTCGCGAATCGAATGATCAAGCTGCCTTTGATCAGAATGTCTTGATGGACTCAGGTCGACGGAAGTGCGTGCAGGTTTGATAGAAATCATCAATGCGTTGACTGAGATTTTTGGGGGAGCACTCACTGCGACTACACGCCTCTCGTCATTTCGCGTCCCAGCGTGCCGTAAAGGTCATTGAGGTGTAATCCTAGGCTGCGACTAAAAAATGCTCATTTCGCATTACAGAGTTGTGCATGATGAAACAAAAAAAACTGCAGCACCCACACGGGTGCTGCAGCTGCATTAGTAAATGGGATGTTAGAAGGTGTTCGTTCTCGTCTCGGTAAATCCCAGGAAGCGTCGAAGCTTGGCACCTCCATTACGACCAGTAGCAGGAATCGTAATCATGTCATCGGTAGCCGTTCCATCACCACGGTTTACGAGTCGACTGGTTGATCCTGCTGCCTTTGGATGTCCATTAGTGATTCTAAGTTCAGGATGATCAAACGGTGCAGAGCGGTTTTCAACGCGCGGGTCGGTTAGTTCAAGCAAGAACTGAACGAGATCCTGCTTTTGGGCAATCGTTAGTTGTGGATTGACTGCGACATCGGGTGACAAGTTCACACCGTTGTCATGGTCGAATCCCCGGTTATAGAGGTTGATTGCCTGGTGCAGGGTCGAGTAGCCACCTGTGTGGTTGTAAGGAGCCGTTAGAGCCACGTTTCGTAAACCAGGAGTTTTGAATGCTCCATTGATAGCCAACCGTGTAGTTGCCGTAACTACCTGACCGGCTGGCCGATTAGGGTCCTGCAAAATTCCAAGCTGTAGTCCTCGTGCATAGGACAATGGATTTCCAAATGGGTCGTTTGCACCAATACCGATGTCCTCTACAGTCGGTCGGGTTCCCACATTGTAATAACCAATGTCATACGCGCTCGGAAGGAGATCACGCATTGGCATGATTTCTGTGAAAATGCCAATCCCAAGAAAAGCCGCATCCTGCTGCAGTACGGGGATGGTTGCGTTCGAAAGTGGACCACCCGCATGGCAAACGACACAGTTCGCGGGTCCAATAAACAAGTCATAGCCGCGGCGCGCGCTTGCTGTCATCGCATTTGTGTTTCCAGCCAGGAAGCGGTCAAGTGGCGTTTGATCCGACACGAGGGTCGATTCATACATCAGGACAGCAAGCCCGAAAATCAGCGAAAAATTGGCCTCTGTGTGCGTGTAGATGCCGACTGGGTCCGGGATGATGCGACCTGCAGAAACGGTGAACTTATTGACTCCGTTAATCCATTTAGGCTGAAACGCTGCTGTAACCAGTGCTTCATAAGTGGTGTTCAGTCCATTTCCGGTTGGATTGGCAAGGCTGCCCAAAACGGAATCTGTTGTACTAACCCGTTGTAGTCCAAGTGGCTGCAGTGCGAGTAACTTTTTGCCGACGGCTGCAAAATCACGTCCTCCGTGGGCCATCTCAACATCACTATTGACAGGACCGACGGCTTGACTGGCTAGTGATGCATTCGCAATTGCAATCCGAACAGGCGTTGCCTGAGCTGTTATTGGGTCAATGTTTTCGTACACGCGTGCGTTGACGTCGGAGTTACCAAACGGATTCACACCGTTGAACTCGTTATGAGCACGGCCATCCCAGAAGTTCCGATCGTTAAAGATGGCATTTATAACAGATGGAGCGTTACGACCCGTTACCTGCCGGGTATTAATCCCACCTGACCTGAATGCTCCACTGCTGCTGACTGTGCCTGCATCTACTGCCGTGTTGGTAATTCCAATGAATGTCATGGCGAATACGCCCTGACTTCCTACGATGTCATTGTAATTCCAGAGTTTAGTTGATAATGGGTCATTCACAGATGAGAACTTTGTAAATGGGAATCTGGTTGTCGTCGTCAGCTGTTGATTGACAACATGACCACTGTCCCAGCGACTATCCCGTCCTTGGGCAAGTTGATTCCTGTCACGACCATCCGCTCCAGCCTGGTAATGGCACGATGCACATGCGGTGACGCCATCCGAGCCCACCTGCATATCCCAAAAGAGCGCTTTTCCAAGGCGAATGGCTGCATCGCGGTCCTTAATGTAAAGGTCTAAGTCAGCCGGTAGGGGAACTGGAATCGTATTGAGTGGAACAGGCAGAAAAACCGGTGGAGGAGGCGGTACCTGAGCCATCGCCTCTTGGGATGTAAAGACAAATGGCATGGCACATCCCGTGGCCAGCCCAAGTGCAACCAGTCCTCTAATT
>VFQT010000141.1_pt1 | contig 113338 bp, 105 predicted proteins | sample 3512381 | NCBI WGS metagenome assembly VFQT01 (sample SAMN10412376, study PRJNA504923) | tailings metagenome | isolation source: Relicate 2 Philex TSF3 active mining site | place: Philippines: Tuba, Benguet | collected 2017-08-29
TGCCGTCGAAGTCCCACTTCCATCCGTGGTAGCCGCAGCGGATGCCGTCCTCGTGGACGACGCCGTACGTGAGCGAGGCGCGGCGATGGGGGCACGCCTCGGCGACGATGCCGTACCGGCCGCCCTTGGGTGTCTTGAAGAGGGTCCAGTTCTCACCCAGCAGGCGGACCGTCTTCGTCGGCGTCTCGTCGAAGTCCTGCTCGAAGGCGATGGGATACCAGTAGCGCCGGAGCAGCTCCCCCATGGGCGTCCCCGGGCCGACCTGAGTCAGCTCCTCGTTCTGCTCCACCGTCAGCATCCCTGTGTCCTCTCCGTCGATCCCAGTGCGTTCGTGATGTGCCAAGCGTGGCCCGGTTCCGTCGGGCGGGCAACGGATGTGTCCCGCCCGACGGAACCGGGTGTGAAGTTGTGACCTTGGTCCCGATCCGGACCTACAGGATGGTGACCGTTCCGTTCGACCCGTCGACCCGGATGCGGTCGCCGGTCTTGATCGTCGCGGTCGCGAAGCCCGTGCCCGTCACGGCCGGGAGGCCGTACTCCCGGCACACGATGGCCGCGTGGCTCATCATGCCGCCGGTGTCGGTCACGGTCGCCTGGATCTTGCCGAAGATCGGCGCCCAGGACGGGGCTGTCAGCGGAGCGACGAGGATCTCGCCCTCCTGCACCTCGTTGATCTGGTCAGGGCTGAAGATGACCCTTGCCAGACCCTCGACGACGCCGGGGGACGCCGACATGCCGCGCAGCTGGCCGTCCTCGCCGGCCCCCCCGCCCAGCCAGGCCCCCACGCTCTCCGTCGTGATGCCCCAGAGCATGACGGTGAACGGCTCGGTGATGACCTCCGGCGGAACGCCCATGGCCGGGGTCGGCTTCCACGCCGACAGGGCCGCGTGGATCCCACGGCGACGCTCGATCTCCTTGGGCCAGTACGCCGGCCCGGCCGCCGGTGCCGGGGTCGCCCACGAGTGGAAGTAGTCGAAGAGGGCGTCCTCGACCTCGGTGCGCTTGAGGAAGAAGATGTCGTTCGCCTCGGACCAGAAGCCCTCCTTGACGAACAGCTCACCGAGCTGGCGCATCTTCCGCCAGATCACCGAGTGACTCCAGTGCTCGACGTAGAAATTGTGGTTCTCGACATAGGGGAACACGACCCGGGCGAGCCCGAGCTTGCCCTGGAACGCCTCACGATCGGCGTCGCTCGGCAGGAGCTCGGCGTACTCGTTAACGATCCGGTCGCGCTCGGCCCGGATGGCCTCCATCGGACGGGCGAGGTCCTCGCCCTTGTTGAGCTTGTCGATGTAGTTGGCGATGAAGTCGAAGGGGATCTCGACGTTCTCGATCCAGATCTTGTCGGAGTGGTAGAAGCCCGAACCGGTGGAGAAGTTGAACCACGGCTCCGCCGACTCCTGGAAGGACGCGATCCAGGCATTGCCCGCATCGGAGCCCTTCAGGATCTGGCAGGTGGCCTCGACGTCACCCGTGGCGAACGCCTCGGCGACGCCGGAGTCGACAGCCATGCGGGCCAGGCGCTTGAGCTCCTCGTCCGGACGGAACAGGTCGACCTCGACGCCGGCCACCATCTTCGCGATGGCGAGGTCGGGAATGTTCGGCCAGGCACCCTTGCAGAATCCGAAGAAGTCGAGGTAGGCGGCGTATCCGAGGTTCAGGAACTCGAAGTGGTACTGCCACAGCTTGAGGCTGAGGTCGAGGAGCTTGTGGTAGTCGGCCTGGATCCTCCAGCCCGACCCGAGTCCCGCACCGGACTTCACGACGCCGTCCGCATCCTCGAGCTCGGGAAGCGGATCGAAGTCGATTGTCTCGAGCTCCTTGACCAGATCGCGGATCTTGATCATCCACTTGTCGTAGAGGTCGTTCCAGTTCATGAAGTAGAACCCCGCGCGGTCCATGAAGTTCGCCACACGGGACTCGATGTCCGCCTCGGGTGCCGGGACCGGGGTCAGGTACACGTATCCGTTGAGGATGCGGAAGTCGATGCCGTTTGCCGGAGGGACCTGCAGGTGACGCGTGTTGTACTGCGAGAGCGAGGTGATCGCATACTCGAAGAGCGTGGCGTCCCAGGGTCGCAGTGCCGACGGCCAGTGAACACCGTCCTGGAACCAGAACATCGAGTCTTCGTAGGCGCGACGGCCCTCGGAGAACAGCGATGAGTATGTGTACAGCTGCTGCCAGCCCTCGGCTCCTGCAGGTGCCGGGATCTCGAAGGGGCTGGGGAACCGATCTGCCATGCGAACTCCCTCTCTGAACTGCTGCGGGGTTGGACGGGACTGATACAACACCTAACTCTTGCGACTGTTGAGCGGATTCATCAATGTGGACACGATGCTCGACATCATGTCCACGCCCCCCGGAGTCGCAGGTGCTTCTGCGACCTTCTTGCTCCATACCGTCTCGGGGCGAGACTGGAGAAGTACGACGTTCTCGCCCTCCGGCAGATCCGAATCGACAGCCCACTCGATGTCCTGCGGGCATCCGTAGTGGCGCTCGGCGGTGCGGGCGAGACGGGCGATGGCCTTGATCTGGTCATCGGTGAGGCTTGCGTCCGTTGCTCGACTGCCCTCGAGTGGCTTCTTGATCACGCGATCTCCGCCGTCGAGCGTGAACTCGACCTCTTTGGTGGCCACCCGCCTGCGACTGATCTCGTACAGCACCTTGTCGACCAGGAAGTTGTCCGGCGTGACCTCTCCCGAGACGACACCCTCTCCGAACCCCCACGCCGCGTCGATGGCGATGGTGGATCGGTCGCCGTCAGAGGGGTTGAGGGTGAAGGCGACGCCGGCTGCGACGGGGCGGACCATCTTCTGGACGACGACGCTCATCTCGACCGAGCGGTGCTCGTATCCCATCTCGACCCGGTAGCAGGTGGCCCGATCGGTGAACAGGGACGCCCAGCAGCGGCGGACCGCATCGACGACGGAGTCTGCCCCTCGCACCCACAGGTAGGTGTCGTGCTCTCCCGCGAAGGAGGCGTCCGGGGAGTCCTCGCTCGTGGCCGAGGACCGCACGGCGACCGGCACGTCCGTGGTGCTGCTGCGCCGGCACAGCTCGGCGTAGGCCTGTCGCAGGCTGGTCTCGACCTCGTCATCCATCGGCATGTCGACGATGTGCTGCCGGATGCGCCCGCACCGGTCAGAGACCATGTCCGTGTCGCTGGTGTCGAGACCGTGGAGCAGTCGCGCGAGCGTCGCATCGAGGTCTGCGGCGTCGCGCGAGACCCGGTATGCGCTCGTCGTCAGGGCGTAGCCAGGGGGCACGGGAAGCCCAGCACCGGTCATCTCCCCCAGGCTCGCCGCCTTCCCGCCGACCTCGGGCTTGAGCCCCTCCCAGTAGCCTTCGAACCACATGATGTGCGACGTCACGGGCGTGCCTCCTTCTCCTGCAGGGTGCTCGGCAGCGCGTCCCCCGACAGGCCCTCCCACCAGTCCGGAAGCTCGGACAGCTGGGGAACCTGGACCTCGGACACCCGGTTCCGGTACGCGAGGAAGGCCCCGCGGTCCCCCTCCATGAGCTTCACGATGACCTCCTCGGTGTTGTACGGCTCCCCCGGGTCGTACCCGTGCGCGGCCATCGCGAAGACCCGGATTGGTCCGGAGTGGGTGGCGACGATGATCCGATCACCCGGACTCTCCTGGCGAATCCGGCGGATGCCGGCCCAGAACCTGCGGATCGTCGCGGATGGCGGCTCGAAGCACAGCATCGGGATCTGCGTCCAGTACGTGATCGGGTCTCCTCCGCCCTGCTGGGTGCGCCAGAACCGATCGACCTCGACCAGCCACACAGGACGGTCCCCCTGCGCGACCCGCTCGTACTTCTCCATCTCCTTCTGGTAGAGCCGGAACGCACCCGTGACGTCACGGAGTCCCTCCGGGGTCCACACCTGGAAGTTGCGGAACTCCTCCATGCCGTCGATCTCCGACACCTCAGCCGTACGGCCCCACATCGTGAGCCCGTCCAGCAGGCCGCGACGCAGGTGCTCCGCTGTCTGACGGGCGCGGTTGGTCTCCGCGCACACGATGCGGATTCGCTCGCCCTCCCGGACGCCCTTGCTGATGTCGAACCCGCGACGGTGCGCCTGCCATCCGCCCAGAGGCGTCAGGCCGCTCTCCGTCGAGTACCCCTGGGTCTCGCCGTGGCGGATGATGTGCACCTGCGTCACGGTGCGCGGACCGGCACTGGCCGCGTCGGACGGCACGATCTCCTTGGTCTTCGTGATGCGGGCACGAGCCTGCGTGACGCCGAGATCTGATCCCTCCCACTCGGGGACCGGTGCCTCCAGTGGATTGGCGCCACTCCTGCGATCGCGGAACCTGCGGAGGTACAGCGGGGTGTCCGATTCACCGCCGCGGTCGACGACCTCGTGCGGCCTGCCACCCTGTCCCTCGCGCTCGCGGTATCGCTGGAGGTACGCGGGAGCGTCGGGACGCTCGGTGCGCGGCAGTGACGCGGGCGGCTGCAGTTCCGATGTCGTCATGTCGTCTCCGTCAGCTGTGGACCGTCAGGAACCGCTGGTTCACGACGCCGTCGTAGTAGAAGATCGCGCGGCCCATCTCGGCCTCGGTCCAGGTCACCGGAGGCTCCTCCGGGTCGACCCAGTAGCCACCGGTGAAGGCCTCGTTGCGGTTGCCCGCAGGATCGAAGAAGTAGATGCAGTGCCCACGTGTCGCGCCATGTCGCGTCGGGTTCGTCTCGATGCGCACTCCGTGGTAGGCGAGCACGTCCGCGACCTCGCGGATCTGGTTCCAGTCGTCGACCCACCATGCGAAGTGGTGGAGACCCCGGTTCTGGCCCGTCACGAGTGCGATGTCGTGGCTGTGGTGCGAGTGCTCCAGCCACGTGGCCACCTGGAATCCGTCGTCGCCCAGCACCTGCTCCGTGAGGTGGAAGTCGAGGACCTCGACCAGGAAGCGGGTGTTCAGCGCGACGTCCTCGCATGTCAGGAAGATGTGGTCAAGGCGCGGAGGCGCGAAGCCGACCAGCCCGAGGGGCTTCGGCGGCGGGTTGGTGTTGGGCAGCAGATTGCCGACCTGCTCCATGCCGTACACGAGCTCCATCACATGACCACTCGGCATGGTGAAGCGGATCGCCTCACCATGACCCGGGCCGATCTCCCCGGGCGCGAAGCGCACCACGTCGACGCCCGCAGCCGCGAGCCGCTCGGTGTAGTGATCCAGGTCGGCCGCCTCGGAGACCTTCCAGCCCATGTGGTTGAGGCCGTAGGTCGGGGCGAACGTCAGGATGAGGGAGTGGTGCTGGTGCTCGTCCCAGCACTTCAGGAACACCCGATCCGGCTCGCGCGCCGTCTCGTACATGCCGACGACCTCGGTGTAGTAGGCCGTTGCGAGTTCCAGATCGGGCACGCGGATCTCGACATGCGACAGGCGCAGGATGCTCATGTGTGCACCGACATGAAGCGCTGGTTGATCTCGCCCTCGTAGTAGAAGACGGCCCGGCCGATGTTGTCCTCGGTCCAGGTGATGGTCGGAAAGTCCGGATCCGGCCGGTAGCCGCCGGTGAACACCTCGTTCCGGGTGCCGAGCGGGTCGAAGAAGTAGATGGTGTTCCCCCGGGTGATGCCGTGGCGCGTCGGTCCGACGTCGATCTGGATGCCGTTGTAGGCGAGGATGTCGGCCGAGCGGCGCACATGGTCCCAGTCGTCGAGCCACCACGCGAAGTGGTGCAGGCCTCCGTTCGGTCCGGACACGATCGCAAGGTCGTGGGGACGGTGCGAGGTCTCCATCCAGACGGCCAGCTGGTGGCCGGCTCCGTCGACCAGCTGCTCCGTCAGGCGGAAGCCGAAGACGTCCTGGTAGAACTGCGCGGAGTCACCGACCTCCTCGGCGGTGACCAGGACATGGTCGAGTCGCGGCGGGGCGATGCCCTTCAGCCCTTCGACGAAGGGCGCCGGATTCACCGAGGCCGTCGCCCGGCCGGTCATCTCTACGTCGTGCACGAGTTCCATCTGCTGACCCGAGGGGGTGTCGAAGCGGATGGACTCCCCCTGGCCGACGGCCTCGCCCTTCGAGACGCGACGCACCGGGAACCCGTAGCGCTGGACGGCGTTCTCGAGCTCGTCGAGATCGGACTCCCGCTCCACCTTGAAGCTCATCTGGTCGAAGCCGACCCGGGGACCGTAGGTCAGCCGCAGGGAGTGGTGGTTGGGCTCGTCCCAGCACTTGAGGAACACCGAGTCGTCGGTGCGCTCGACCTCGAGCAGGCCGATCACCTCGGTGTAGTACGCGGTCGCCAGGTCCAGGTCGGTGACGGTGATGTCGACGTGGCCCAGTCGAAGGATTCCCATCCGCGCTCCTGATTGTGGTGCCGTGGGGTCCATGCCTGTCATGGACCGTGCCCGGGACGCTAGACAGGATGTGTCCCGCATGGAAGTACGCCGTCCCCACATGCGGGACGCCTGGTGCTAGCGTCCCGGGCCATGGCGGGTGATCCGGGGCCGGAGGCGATGCGCAATGCCATGGCCGAGTACGTCGCCGCCGTCCACCGCGCCTACCTCGAGGCATCGGGAGGGCTGCCGCCCGGCGAGCGATCACGACTGCCGCTCGTCGGGGCCGGGCGCTTCACGGTTGCGGCGGTCGGGACCCGCTACCTGCACGTCGTGGCGACGACGGACGCACTCCCGGCCCCCGCGGGCCAGGAGGTCAGCCTCGACGGCCGGGAGGGGGATCTGTCGTGGTCACTGCGGTTCTTCGATCCCGTGGTGCTTCCGGCCGTGGGCCTGCTCGACGAGACCGAGGGGCCACAGTCGCAGCGGGTCCGCGACCTCCTCGGGATCACCGGGGTCGTCTACCACCTCACGGTGCCCCCCGGGGGCGGCCTGACCACCCACCACGCGCTCCACGCCGGCACGGGACTGGCCCACAGCCATGCCGCTGCCGCGCGCGACTACGAGTCGCTGCTCGCCCTGCTCCCCCATCGTGCGGCTCTGGTGTCCCAGATGCATGCGGCGGAGACTTCCGGCCTGCCGTCGTGCGTGGTGCTCCTGGCACGGCATCTGGCGCCCGCCGACGACGTCCTCCTCGGGCTGGACCCCGATGCGCCGTACCAGACGCCGACGATGGCGGCCGACGCCCGACGCCGCCTGCTCACCGTCCTGCGGGAGCGCGGATGACCCCCGACGATCCCGCCACGGCTGCCCCGGACGCCGACGGCATCGAGGAAGCAGACGGCGCGCGCACCGGACGCCAGCACTCCACCCTGTCGAGCGTGCGCAATGCGGCTCGCCTGCTGAAGGAGTTCTCGTACGGGAGCCGGGAGATCGGGGTCACCGAGCTGTCGCGGCGGCTCGGCATCGGGAAGAGCACTGCGCACCGGCTCCTGCACACCCTCGCCGAGGAGCGCCTGCTCGAGCGCGACCCCTACACAGGTGCCTACCGGCTCGGGCTCGCGATGTACGAGCTCGGCTCGGTGGTGTCAGCCCATACCGACATCCACGAGGCCTGCTCACCCGTCATCGACGAGCTGCGCAACGCAACGCGCGAGACCGTTCAGGTGGCCGTCCTCGACGGCCGCGAGGTCGTCTACGTCGAGAGGCGGGAGAGCCCTCAGGCCATCCGCCTCTTCGGCCGTGTGGGCCACCGCAACGACGCCTACTGCACGAGTACCGGCAAGGTCCTGCTCGCGTACCTGCCCGAGCAGCGCCTCGAGACCCTCCTCGTCGACTGGGAGCTGCGTCCGCACACTCCCTTCACCATCACCGACGTCGATCGCCTCAGGGAGCAGATCCTGCTCGTGCGCAAGCGCGGCTGGGCGGATCAGGTGAACGAGACCGAGATGGGCGCCGCCTCGATCGCTGCCCCCATCCGCAATGGTCTGGGCGAAGTGGTTGCGGCGCTCTCGGTGGCCGGACCCTCCCAACGGCTCCAGGGAGACTCACTCAAGCGGTTCGCCCGCCCCATGGTCGACGCCGCACAGGCGATCAGCCGACGCATGGGGTTCCGCGATGCGGTACCCCATGACTCCTCAGGTGCACGGCGCTGATAGGCATGCGTTCCCGCGACCAGAAGGTGGAGACTCCTGCATGACACTCACGGACGACCAGGCGCGCGCACACGCCGATCGGCTGCTCCAGGCGCGCGACACCGGCGTGCCGATCGCGCCGTTCACGGATGCTGACCCCTCCCTCGGCATGACCGACGGCTACGCGATCCAGACCCATCTGGTCTCCTCGCTGCTCGCTCGCGGCGAATCCATCATCGGCTACAAGCTGGGCCTGACATCGCGCCCGATGCAGGAGCTCCTCGGGGTCGACTCCCCGGACTTCGGCCCCGTGTTCGCATCCGGGGTCTTCCGCGACGGCGCGGTGCTCCCGGTCGACCGGTTCATCGCCCCGAGAATCGAGGGCGAGATCGCCGTCGTGCTCGAGCGCGACCTCACAGGCCCCGACTGCACGCCCCTGGCGGCCCGCCAGGCCGCGGCGGGCCTGGTCGCAGCACTCGAGATCGTGGACTCCCGGATCGAGGGGTGGCGCATCAAGCTCGCCGACACCGTGGCGGACCTCGCCAGCAGCGGCGCCATCGCCGTGTCCAGCACCGTCGTGCCCATCCGCGACCTCGATCCGCGACTTGTCGGAATGGTCTTCACCCGCAACGGCGAACTGGTCGCCACCGGTGCAGGTGCAGCCGCCCTCGGAGATCCCATGGCGGCGGTGGCGTGGCTGGCGAACACCCTTGCTCCGCTGGGTGTCACCCTCCCCGCAGGCAGCGTGATCATGACCGGGGCGCTCCACGCCATGGTGCCCGTGTCACCCGGAGACGTCTTCCGCGCCGACTTCGATCGGCTCGGGCCCATCACCATCCGCATGGCGAGCGAGTAGGAGGGCGTTGGTATGCGTTGCGCGATTCTGGGATCCGGGAACATTGGTACGGATCTGATGATGAAGCTGCACAAGGGGACGGATGCGTCGGGTTCGGGTGTGACGCCGTTGGAGTTGGTGGCGTTGGTGGGTATCGATCCGGCGTCGGATGGTCTGGCTCGGGCGCGGCGGTTGGGTTATGGGGCGTCGCATGAGGGTCCGGGGTGGATTCTGGAACACGCAGATGAGGTTGATCTGGTGTTCGATGCGACGAGTGCGTATGTGCACAAGGCCCATGCGCAGGAGTATGCGGATGCGGGGATCGTGGCGGTGGATCTGACGCCGGCGGCGGTGGGTCCGAAGGTCATCGCGGCGGTGAATCTGACGGAGCATGTGCAGGCGCCGAACATCAACATGGTGACGTGTGGGGGTCAGGCGACAACGCCGATGGTGTTCGCGGTGCGGCGTGCGGTGGAGGAGCTGCCGTATGCGGAGATGGTGTCGACGGTGTCGAGCCGGTCGGCGGGGCCGGGGACGCGGCAGAACATCGATGAGTTCACCAAGACGACAAGTACGGCGTTGCGCGAGATCGGAGGGGCGGTCACGAGCAAGGCGATCATCATCCTGAATCCGGCTGAGCCGCCGATCATGATGCGCAACACGGTGTTCGCGGGCCTGCCGGAGGGCACCGATCATGAGGCGGTGCTGGATTCGATCCATGAGATGGAGCGGTCGGTGCAGGCGTACGTGCCGGGGTACCGGTTGAAGAACCGGCCGGTGATCGAGACCGGCCCCTACAACACTCCCGGTGGCCTGGTGCCACATCGGGCGGTGATCCTGCTGGAGGTCGAGGGCGCCGGGGACTACCTGCCGGCCTATGCGGGGAATCTGGACATCATGACCGCCGCGGCGCAGCGGGTCGGCGAGGCGATCGCCCACCACCAGGCCAACGAGAAGGCAGGAATGCAGGCATGAGCGCGAGCACGGGTGTGGACTTCCGGCTGATCGATTCGACGTTGCGGGACGGATCGCATGCGATCAGTCACCAGTACTACGCCGATGATGTCGTGGCGATCGTGCGGGGCCTGGATGCGGCCGGTGTGCAGGTCATCGAGATCGCGCACGGTGATGGCCTGGGCGGGTCCAGCTTCAACTACGGGTTCAGTGCGGTGCCGGAGAAGGAGCTGATCGCGCGGGCGTGCGAGGCGACCACGCGGGCCAAGATCGCATGCCTGATGCTGCCCGGGATCGGGCTGGCCGACGACCTGCGTGAGGTCAACGAGCTCGGCGTGCAGGTCGCCCGGGTCGCGGTCCACTGCACCGAGGCCGACATCACCGAGCAGCACATCAAGGTCGCCAAGTCCCTGGGCATGGAGGCGATCGGCTTCCTGATGATGGCCCACATGAACTCCCCCGAAGGCCTGGTCGAGCAGGCCCGGCTGCTGCAGTCATACGGCGCTGACACCGTCTACATCGCCGACTCCGCCGGCGCGATGACAACCGAGGACGTCCGACGCCGCGTCAACGCCCTCGTCGACGCCCTCGACGTACCCGTCGGCGTCCACGCCCACAACAACCTGTCCATGGCTGTGGCCAACTCCATCGCCGCCTACGAAGAAGGCGCCACCAACCTCGACGGCACCTCCGCCGGCCTCGGCGCTGGCGCCGGCAACTGCCCCACCGAGATCCTCGCCGCCGTGTCCACCAAATACGGCATCACCACCGGCGTGGACCCCCTGGCACTGATGGACCTCGCCGAGGAGGTCGTCCGACCCCTGATGCCACGGGCCCAGGTCATCGACCGTGCGGGCCTGATCCTCGGCTACGCCGGCGTCTACGGCAGCTTCCTGCTCCACGCCGAGCGCGCCGCCGAACGCTACAACGTCCCCGTCGCCGACATCCTCCTCGAACTCGGCGAACGCAAAGTCGTCGGCGGGCAGGAGGACATGATCATCGACGTCGCCCTCGAACTCGCCACCCAGCACGCAGCCCGCGAGAACACGCCATGAGCGCCGCGAACAACGCTGCGGGGCTGCCCAGAGACGAGATCGCCCGGACTCTCATCGAGGCTGCACGCCAGCGCAAGGGCATCGCGCCGCTGACTGACACCTACCCGGATCTCGACTTCGACACGGCCTACGAGGTTCAGGACGCTGTCGTCAACGCCCGAGTGTCGTCGGGCGCCACGGTGGTGGGCGCCAAGCTCGGACTGACCAGCCGGGCCAAGCAGCTGCAGATGAATGTCGACCGACCCCTATACGGATTCCTCACCGACGACATGCAGATCGATACTGGGGAGCACCTTGTGTGCGGCGACTACATCCAGCCTCGGTGCGAGCCCGAGATCGCGTTCCTGCTCTCTCGCGACCTCCAAGGCCCTCAGGTAACCGCGGCCCACGTGCTTGCGGCGACAGACCTGGTCTTCCCCGCCATCGACGTGCTCGACTCCCGGTTCTCCGGCTACAAGTTCACGTTCATGGACGTCATCGCCGACAACTCCAGCTGCGCGGCGTTCACCCTCGGTGGCCAAGGCACTTCCCCGACGGGCATCGACCTGCGGCTCATCGGTTGCGTCTTCGAGAAGAACGGGCAGCTCCTGTCGACCGCCAGTGGTGCGGCCGTCCTCGGCCATCCGGCGGCCAGCGTCGCCTGGATGGTGCGACAGCTGGCTGAGCGCGGACGCGGGCTGTCCGCTGGGCAGGTCATCATGGCCGGTGCCCTCACAGAGGCCATCGCTGTCTCCCCCGGCGACACCGTCGTCGCCCGTTTCGATCGACTCGGCACCGTCGAGCTCGCCTGCCGCTGACACAACAGGAGGATCGCCATGCCGTTCATCCAGGTCACCATGCTCGAAGGCCGCCCGAACGAGGTGAAGCATGAGCTCATGCGGCGTCTGACCGAGGTCACCGCCGAAGTCGTCGGAGGCGACATCGAGCGCATCCGGGTCGCGCTCTACGAGGTCAGTCGCGACGAATGGGCTGTCGGCGGCGTGCCCATGTCGGTGCTCCGCCCCGAAGGCTGAACCTTGGCCGTTCAGCGCCTCATCGAGGTGGATCGACTCATCGACGGTGTCCCCGTGCGTGTCGAGGCGTCGGCGGGTCCGGTGCTGGTCGTCAGGCTCAGCGACGAGATTCACGTGCTGTCCGATGTGTGCCCGCACAACGGGGCATCGCTCAGTGGGGGTCTCGTCCGTGAAGGCTGCGTCACCTGCCCCTCGCACCTGTGGCGTTTCGATCTCAGCACGGGCGAACGCCGGGGTCGACCCGACGTGCGCGTGCCCGTGTACAGGGCAACCGCGACGCTCGACGGGTGGGTCGAGGCTGACGTCCCGGCCGCCCAGCCAGCCCAGTCGCTCAGGGAGGCCCTGCTCGCCCACGCCCGAGGCGAAAGGGCCGACTGAGCCCACCCGAGAGCACTCTTCTCGTCAGTGACCGAGCGAGCTCGGCTCCTCTACATGGGTGAGCTCGCCGTCGAGGATCTCGAAGACCCGGTCGGTGTACTCCACCATGCGCAGGTCGTGTGTGACCATGATGCCGGTCTTGCCGCGGGACTTGATCTCCCGGCGCAGCAGCTCGACCACTTGACGGCCCATGCCGGTGTCCAGAGAAGCCGTGGGCTCGTCGACGAGGACGAGATCCGGATCGTTCATGAGCGCGCGTCCGATCGCGACGCGCTGACGCTCACCGCCCGAGAGCTGCTCCGGCAGATTGCCAGCCCGCCCCGTCAGCCCGAGTTCCTCCAGCAGCTGGTCCGCGCGCGCCTTCGCAGACGCGCGGGGCGTCTTCACCAGCCCTGCGACGTACAGCAGATTCTCGCGTGCCGTGAGGAAGGGCACGAGGTTCGCCGACTGGAAGACGAAGCCGACGCGCTCAGCCCGGAATCGCGTCAACTCACGGCGCGACATGGCAGTCACATCCACGTCTCCGATGCGTACCGTGCCTGATGTCGCGCCGAGCAGGCCACCGATGATGGAGATCAGAGTCGTCTTGCCCGACCCCGAGGGGCCTAGAAGTGCCACGAATTCGCCCTCGGCAACTGCCATCGTGGCATCGGCCACCGCGACGACCTCGGTGTGACCCTCGCCGTAGACCTTGCGAACGTCGCGCACCTGGAGCAGGGCACCGGTGTGCGAACGGGCATCCACCTCGGGGGCGGGCCCGGGCCCATCAGGGACGGCGCCGGTCGCCTCGAGGACGGGATCTTCGTTCACAGCACACCTCCGATGGCAGTCGCCGGGTCGATCCGGGCGATGCGGCGCAACGAGAACAGGGCTCCGACAATGCCCGCGACGACCGTGAACACGGCGATCGTGATGAGGGTGTCGGTGCGGAAGAGGGTCGGCACCTGGGCGGGGATCACCAAGCCGAACAGGCGGGCAACGATGGTGCCCAGCAGGACGCCGAGCACGGAGGCGACCGCAGCCTGGACGATGACGCCACTGCCCAGCCTGCTCGTCGACGCGCCGAGCGCCTTGAGGGCGGCGAAGAGCTCACGCTTCTCAAGCACGAGAAGGGCGAAGAAGAGCGCCACGACGAGCGCCGCGACCGCGAGCGTCGTGTAGATGATGGAGTTGAGAGTCGACGACTGCTGCTCCACTCCCGGGATGGCAAGTCCGGTCGCCTCCGCACTCAGCACCGTAATGCCGGGTTTGGCTGCAGCGATGTCGGCGAGGGACGCGTTGTCCGCCGTGACGAGGGCGATCGCGTTGATGCCGTCCGGCTGGCCGCGGAGCTCGGGGCGCACGGCATCACGCATCGAGCGCCACGTGGCCACGCTGGCCCAGACACTCGGCTGCAGCTGGTAGGAGGCGTCGGCAACCAGGCCCACCACCTCCGCAGACACATCGCCGACGCTTATGGTGGATCCGACGACCACACCGTCATCAGTGAGTCGCTCGTCCACGGCGACGACGCCGGACTCCCCGGGCTCCGGCAGACGCCCCTCAACCAGGGTCGTAGGAGTCCCGGCGGAACCGACGTCGATCCCGAAGACAGAGAGGCTGAGGTCACCCTGCGGGCCCTCGCCTCCTGTCAGGAGCACCCCTACGGGTCCGGCCTGCTCGACGCCCGGCGCCTGGGACAGTGCGGTGACGTCAGACTCCACGAGGCGCGAGCGGATCAGCGACCCCTCGGCCTCATCGTCGAACGCGTAGGCGGTTGCCGTCGTGGACCGCACCGCGCCGGTGGCCCCGTAGAAGAGTCCGTCGGCCAACGCCCCGAGGATCAGTACCAGGAAGACGAGCAGTCCGAGGGCGGAGACGATGGCCGAGAAGCGGCCAAGCCCACGTTGGAACTCCCGGATGGCGAGCATCAGCGGCTCCCCACTGCCGCGGAGGGATCGATGCGCACGATCCGACGGATGCTCAGCAGTCCTGCCAGCAGCGAGAAGACCAGCACGGCCCCGATGGTGCCCAGAACGGTCGTGGGATCGATGCTCACCGGGATGCCGGTGTTGATGCCCTGCAGTGCTCCAAGGGTGAGAAGAAGCGCGACCGTGGATGCCAGGACGACGACGACAACGATCTGCAGGGCCACTGTCCTGGCGAGGCCGCCCGAGGAGGAGCCAATGGCACGCAGCAGGGTGAAGGTTCGCATCTTCTGCACCGTCAGGATCAGGAAGAAGAAGCCGATCACCACGATGCCGATGATGAAGGTCAGCCCGACCAGAATCCCGAAGCTCTGGGAGATCGAGTCGATGCCCGGGATCAACGCGACCGCCTCATCCAGCGTGTATCCCCTGACATCGGGCACCGAGGACGTCACCGCGGCCGCGACGTCACCGACCACGGCTCTGTCCTCGACCGAGAACGCGACGGCATTCACGGGGACGAAGGGCAGGCCCGGGTTGATCTCCGTCACCGCGCGCTCATAGGCCGGCAGAATCATGTAGGCCGTTGGCAGCGCGTTGAACTGCGCGCCTCTGAGCAGGCCGACCACCTCGAGCGACTGTGACCCGATGGCGACGACGTCGCCGATCGCGGCATCACCGTCGATCGCGACCTCCAGATCGGTGGCCGGCAGGCGCCCGGCACTCAGTCCCGTGGGCGCACCCGGCTGGTCCGGGGTGAACCCGAACGCCTGGAGGTCACCCTGGACCCCCGCGACCGTCGCAGAGGTCGTGAAGGTGCCGACACCCGCTGCCGCCGCGACACCCGGCACTCCGGCGACGGCCGACACGGTCTCTGGTGCGAGCCGGCTTGCCGCGATGTTGTCCTGCGACGACGTCGAGTAGACGATCCCCTGGGTGTCCAGACCCTTGAGTGCTCCGACAAGGGAGGAGATGAGGGCATTCGACAGGGTGGTCAGGAGCAGGATGAGGAACACCAGCAGGGCGACAGCGACCGTCAGGAGACCGAATCGAAGCTTGGCGCGCCGTATCTCGACGGTGGCCAGACCCATGCCACGAGTCTGTCGCCCGGCCTCGCCGAGGGCAAATCGGGCGGATCACACGTCGTAGGCAGATAGCCGACCCGTGTGGATGTCGAGCAGGGCGCCGGCTGCGACAAGATCCGACGGAAGCAGCGGGAAAGTGCGGATCCGGGTGATGTCGGTGATGACGGCGCTGCGCTGGTCGGTCACCGTGCGGATCTCGATGCTCCGGGTATCCACTCCCGACTTCTCCCTGATCGCCTGGTGGATGTCGGCCTCCTCACCGCTGGCCATCTTGCAGTCGGTGTGCGGCATGACCAGAACACGGGTGACTCCGAGCAGGTGGGAGGCGAGCATGAGCGTGCGCAGGACGTCGTCGGTTACCCTCGCCCCCGCGTTGCGCAGGATCTTCACATCGCCGGGTTCGAGGCCCAGAACGGCCAGCGGGTCGATTCGGGAGTCCATGCAGGTGACGACGGCCAGCCCCTTGCGGGCCCACCCGGTCAGGCCGGAGTCGACGTAGTCGACCGCGTAGGCCTCGTTCGCGTGAAGCACGTCGGCGAAGACGTCGGCCGGGAACGGCTGGAGTTGGGCGGTACGACTCAGCGGCACGGGGCGACCCTAGCGAGCCGAGCCGTCGGCCGGCGACACGTCACGGGCTCTATTGCCAATGTTTTGCAGATACCGAAATTGGCACATAGGCTGACGGCATGTCGCGTCGACCCGCCATCGCCACCATCGCCACCATCGCCTTCGTCTCCCTGGCCCTGCTGACCGCCTGCAGCGGCGGGTCCGAGACGGCGGACGATCGGCCCCTCGTGGCCACCACCGTCTCCCCCATCACCTCCATCGCCGCCGCCATCGGCGGAGACCGGGTGCGGATCGAGGGCATCGTGCCGGAGGGCACCAACAGCCACACGTTCGAGCCCGAGCCCCAGACTGCCGAGCTGCTCAGCACCGCCGACCTCGTGCTGGTCAACGGCCTCAAGCTCGAGGACCCGACCATGGCTCTGGCCGAGGCGAACATGTCTCCCGAGGCGCGTCTCGTCGAGATCGGCACCACGGTGCTGCCCGAGGAGGACTACATCTTCGACTTCTCCTTCCCGAAGGAGGAGGGCAAGCCGAACCCGCACCTGTGGACCGATCCGACCTACGCGGTCGCGTACGCGGCGGTGATCCGCGACGAGCTCACGACCCTCGATCCGGACGGGGCCGAGGTGTACGCGGCGAACTTCCGTGCCTTCGAGGCCCGCGCCAACGCCCTCGCCGACGCCATCCGCGCCGACCAGCAGACGGTGCCCGAGGGCCAGCTGAAGCTGGTGACGTACCACGACGCCTACGCGTACTTCGCCGAGAACTTCGGCTGGGAGGTCGTTGGCGCGATCCAGCCGAAGGACTTCGCGGAGCCGACGCCGGCCGAGGTCGCGCAGCTCATCGAGCAGATCCGTGCCGAGGGTGTCCCGACGATCTTCGGATCGGAGGTCTTCCCCTCGGCCGTCCTGGAGGAGATCGGCAAGGAGGCTGGGGTGCGCTACGAGGACTCCCTGCGCGACGACGACCTGCCGGGAGCCCCGGGCGAGACCGACCACTCCTGGCTCGGGCTCATGCGTTCCAACTTCGCCACCATGATCCGCGGCCTGGGGGGTGAGCCGAAGCAGCTCGAGGCGCTCGACATCTCCCTCGACGTCCCCGACGCCGCCGTGTATCCCCAGTGACCGGGACGGGAGTGGGTCCCGAGCTCATCCGGCTGTCCGGGGTCAGCGCGGCGTACGGTCACCATGCGGTTCTGGAGGATGTCTCGTTCCACGTCCACGAGGACCAGTTCACCGGCATCGTCGGGCCGTCCGGCTCGGGCAAGACCACGCTGCTGCGCATCCTCCTCGGCACGATGCCTCCCGCGGCCGGAGCCGTGGACCGGCACCGAGGACTGAAGGTCGCCTACGTGCCCCAGCTGGAGACCATCAACTGGAACTTCCCGGTCACCGTTGCGGAGTGCGTGCTGATGGCACGCCCCCAGCGCGGACTCCTCCCGCGCACGACCGCGCAGGATCGCGCCGACGTCGCACGTGTCCTGGAGCGCCTCGGCATCGCCGACCTCGGGCAGCGCCACATCCGCGAACTCAGCGGGGGTCAGCAGCAGCGCATGTTCCTCGCACGTGCCCTTCTCCGCGACCCCCAGCTCCTGCTCCTCGACGAGCCGACCAGCGGGGTCGACATCACGACCCGCCACGACATGCTGCACCTGCTCGGCGAGCTGCATGAGGACGGCATCGCGATCGTCCTCACGACCCACGACCTCAACGGCATGGCAGCGCACCTGCCTCACCTGGTCTGCCTCAACCACCGAGTCGTGGGTGAGGGGACTCCCGCGGAGGTCCTGACACCTGACGTGCTGGAGGTGACCTTCGGTGCCCGCATGGAGGTGCTGGAGCACCTCGGCATGCGCGTCATCATCGATGAGGCACCACAGCAGCGGACGGCGTGAGACGCCGATGATCGAGACCCTGTTCGCGCCCCTTGAGTACTCCTTCTTCCAGAAGGGCCTCCTCGTCGCAGCACTGTCCGGTGCCCTTCTCGGATTCATCGGCGTGTACATCGTGCTGCGCGGCATGAGCTACATCGGTCACGGGCTCTCGCACTCCATCTTCGGCGGCTTTGCCGCGGTGCAGCTCTTCGCGGCCCAGTTCTACGCCGTCGGTGCCGCCCTGTGGGGGATCGCTTCAGCCCTGGCGATAAACGGGGTCACTCGGCGTACGCGCATCGGTGCCGATGCCGCCATCGGTGTCGTCACGACGGCCTCGTTCGCGCTCGGCGTCGCCCTTTTCGCCAAGTTCGGCACCAGTGGGCCGGCGTTCGAGAATGCGCTCTTCGGCTCCATCCTCGGAATCACGACCGGGCAGATCGTCGGACTCGTGGCGGTGTCGCTCCTTGCCGTGGCGGTCGTGCTGGGTCGCTATCGAGCCCTGCTGTTCGCGACCTTCGATCCCGAGGTCGCCGAGGTGTCCGGGGTCAACGTCCGGCGTCTTGAGGCCATCTTCATGATCGTGCTGTCGCTGTCGATCCTGGCCACCCTGACGGTCGTGGGCGTGACCCTGGTGGCGGCGATGCTGGTGATCCCGGCCGTCGTGGCACGAATGCTCACGGACTCCTTCGGCCGCATGCTCGTGCTGAGCACGGTGATCGGCACCCTGTGCGGTGCGGTGGGCATGTACCTGTCGTACTTCGCCGGTGTCCCGTCCGGCACCATGATCGTCCTGGTCGGTGCCGCAGTGTTCTGCGTCGTGCTCGCGATCACAGGAGGCCGTGGCCTGCGGCGGTCGGCCGGGCTCGACACGCACGCTGCGCCCGGCATCCCCGGTGTTCCCGGTGTTCCCGCCGCCACCCCCTGACCCCGTTCCAGATTTGATCCGCTTCCCGGTTGAAATCCGTATGGAATCGGGCATTTGCCCCGGGAAATGGAGATTTCAACCGGGAAGCGGATCAAATCTGACGGGTCAGGCGTCGATCCGATCGCGGTCGAGGGCGGCCGCGCCCTCGACGATGAAGTCGCGCCGGGGCGCCACCTCGCTGCCCATCAGCAGGTCGAACACGCGCTCAGCGGCCTCGGTGTCAGCCATGGTGATGCGCCGCAGGGTCCGTTGGGCCGGATCCATCGTGGTCTCCCGCAGTTGCGAGGCATCCATCTCCCCCAGTCCCTTGTACCGCTGGATCGGGTCACGCACCCGCCTGCCGCGCTTGTCGGCGTCCTTCAGGACGGCATGCATCTCGGCGTCCGAGTAGGTGTAGACCACCTCATTGGGCTTCGACCCCGGAGCGATGATCTCCATGCGATGCAGTGGCGGCACTGCCGCGAACACCCGTCCCGCGTCGAGCAGTGGTCGCATGTAGCGATGAATGAGGGTCAGCAGCAGGCACCTGATGTGGGCACCATCCACATCTGCGTCGGACATCAAGATGACCTTGCCGTAGCGCGCAGCATCGATCTCGAACGATCGGCCTGAACCCGCTCCGATGACCTGGATGATCGAGGCGCACTCGGCGTTCTTGAGCATGTCAGACAAGGAGGACTTCTGGACGTTGAGGATCTTGCCCCGGATCGGCAGGAGCGCCTGGAAGTCGGAGTTGCGCGCCGTCTTCGCCGTGCCGAGAGCACTGTCGCCCTCGACGATGAAGAGCTCTGTGCGGTCGACTTCGGCGCTGCGGCAGTCGACCAGCTTCGCGGGCAGGGCCGAGGACTCCAACGCGGTCTTGCGTCGCTGGGTGTCGCGATGGGCCCGCGCAGCCACGCGCGCGCGCATCGCGTTGGCCGCCTTGTCGAGCAGGGTCTTGGTCGCCGCCTTCTCACCCCTCGGGGGCGAGGTGAACCACCGGTTCAGCTCCTTCGCGACGACGTTGGCGACGATGCGGCTCGCAGCCGGCGTGCCGAGGATCTCCTTGGTCTGACCCTCGAACTGCGGCTCCGCCACGCGCACCGTGACCACCGCGGTGAGCCCCTCCATCACGTCGTCCTTCGTGATGTTGTCCTCACTCGCCTTGAGGACCTTCGCCGAGCGCAGCTGGTCGTTGACCACCTTGACAAGAGAGCGCTCGAATCCCGTGACGTGCGTCCCGCCCTTAGGTGTGGCGATGACGTTGACGAACGACCGCAGGGTCGTCTCGTAGCCCGTGTCCCAGAGCAGGGCGATATCGACCCCGAGGTCTCGCTGGACCTCCTGCGGCGTCATGTGCCCCTTGTCGTCCAGCACCGGCACCGTCTCGCTGAAGTGACCCTCCCCGGTGAGCCGGATTACCGGCGTCACCGTCTCCCCCACCGACAGGAACTGCACGTACTCGGCAATGCCGCCCTTGTGCTGGACGGTCTCCTCCCACACGTCGGATCGGTCGCGCTCGTCGCGCAGGGTGATGGCAAGACCAGGGACGAGGAAGGTGGTCTGTCGGGCACGTTCGACGAGAGCCGCTCGGTCGTAGTCGGCATCCTTCGTGAACACCTGGCGGTCGGCCCACCAGCGAACCCTCGTGCCGGTGCGGGTGCGGGGGCACCTGCCGGTGACCTGGAGGCCACCCTTCCGCGTGAATGCCGCGTCCGGACCCTCCCCGTCGAACGCACCGGGCACCCCGCGCCGGAAGGACATCGTGTGGATCTTCGCCGACCGGTCGACTTCCACGTCGAGCCGCGACGACAGGGCGTTGACGACGGAGGCACCGACACCGTGGAGGCCGCCGCTGGCCGTATACGAGCCGCCACCGAATTTGCCGCCGGCATGGAGCTTGGTGAGCACGACCTCCACTCCTGTGAGCTTGGTCTTGGGCTCGACGTCCACGGGTATGCCTCGACCGTTGTCGGCCACCTCCACCGATCCGTCCGGGAGCAGTGTCACCGAGATCCGGGTGCAGTGGCCAGCGATGGCCTCGTCGACCGAGTTGTCGAGGATCTCCCACAGGCAGTGCATGAGGCCTCGGCTGTCGTTCGACCCGATGTACATGCCCGGCCGCTTGCGGACGGCGTCGAGCCCCTCCAGCACCGCGAGGTCCTTGGCGGAGTAGCCGGACGCTGGCTCAGTGGTCTTCTTGGCGGGCACCATGTCAACCTACCCAGCCGAGGCCGGGACACCGAGCTGCGCCACACGTGCCCACGCCACCCGGATCAGTGCCGCGAGGCGCGCCGCGTCACCGGGCGACGAGCCACTCCACCACCGTCACGGCGGCCGGTCTCAGAATGATGATGAACAGCCCTGGCAGGAAGCAGAGCATCAACGGGGCGAGGATCTTCACGGGCACCTTCTGCGCGGCCTCCCGGGCACGTGCACAGCGCTTGGCGCGCAGCTGGCGCGCCTGCTCGCGCAGGACCCCGACGATCGGGATGTCGAGCGAATCGGCGTAGTACGTCAGGCAGTGAGCGAGGTCGGTCACTGACCTGGCGGGGCGGGCCAGTGCGTCCGAGGGCATGTCCGGAATGCCGGATTTCGCTGCGCTCGCGGCGAACACGCGTGGCGAGATGCGGCGGTTGTCGGAGTCGCGTGTAAGACTGAAGGCCGAATCACCCCACCGAGGAAGGAAGCCCGCCGCATGGAGATCACGCAGGCACTGACGAAGGGCCTCTCCGCCACCGATCGCTGCGACCGGTGCAACGCCCAGGCCTACGTCCAGGTCGTCCTCCCGGCGGGTACCGATCTGCTCTTCTGCGCCCATCACTGGAGCGCATACGAGGAGAACCTGCGCCCTCAGGCCACCGAGGTCATCGACGAGACCCACCGGCTGCGCGAGCCTGCGCACGCCGACGCCTGATCAGCGTCCCTCGAACCTGGGGCTGCGCCTCTCCTGGAAGGCGCGCACACCCTCCTGGTAGTCCGAACTCGTCCACGCCGCTCGCCTGAGCTCGGTCAGTCGTTCGAAGTCATCACTGGTCAATGACCGGGCGTCGGTGAGCGCGGCCATCTCCGCCTTGACGGCCCGGACGGTGAGCGGCGCGCGCTGGGCGATCCGCAGGGCGAGGTCGCGTGCTGTGCGATCCAGCTCCCCTGCGTCCGCGACCACCCGGTTGACGACCCCGTAACCACGCCAGTCCTGCGCGCTCATCGGATCGGCCGCGAAGAAGAGCTCCTTGGCGACATTCAGAGGCAGCGCGCTCAGCACGTGAGCGACACCGGCCGTGTTGTAGGGCACGCCCAGCCGCGCTGGGGTGAGAGCGAAGGTGGCCGACTCCACGGCCACGACGAGGTCGCAGGTGAGCACCAGCTCGCAGGCCCCGCCCCAGACCCCGCCCTCGACCGCGGCGATGACGGCGAAGGGTGCCTGTCGCAGCCGGTGCAGGAAGCCCTCGAGCGGATTGGTCCAGGTGAGCGGATCCGTGCCGTCCCGGGGCAGGGCGTCGATGGAGTAACCCGACGACCAGGTGCCGACGCCGGGCTCAGCACGGATGATGACCGCCCTCGCCCCCTGCTCGCCGGCGGTGTCGAGTCCGCCCTGGAGCTCCGCCAGGAGATCGGGACTGAGGGCGTTGCGCTTCTCGACGTGGCACATGGTCAGCACGACGACGTGCGCGGGGGCATCGTCCGGACCCGCCATGTCGACCGAGACGAGTCCGGGCATGGTCAGTCCAGGTAGTCGCGAAGGACCTGCGACCGCGAAGGGTGGCGCAGCTTGGACATCGTCTTCGACTCGATCTGACGGATCCGCTCGCGGGTCACCCCGTACACCTTGCCGATCTCGTCGAGCGTCTTCGGCTGGCCATCGGTGAGGCCGAAGCGCATGCGGACCACACCGGCCTCGCGATCGGACAGGGTGTCGAGGACCGACTCCAGCTGCTCCTGGAGGAGCGTGAACGACACGGCATCCGAGGGCACGATCGCCTCGGAGTCCTCGATCAGGTCGCCGAACTCGCTGTCGCCCTCCTCGCCGAGCGGGGTGTGCAGGGAGATCGGCTCGCGGCCGTACTTCTGGACCTCGACGACCTTCTCCGGAGTCATGTCGAGCTCGCGTGCCAGTTCCTCCGGCGTGGGCTCGCGCCCGAGGTCCTGGAGCATCTGCCGCTGGACGCGGGCAAGCTTGTTGATCACCTCGACCATGTGGACGGGGATGCGGATCGTGCGTGCCTGGTCGGCCATGGCACGGGTGATCGCCTGACGGATCCACCACGTCGCGTACGTCGAGAACTTGTAGCCCTTGGTGTAGTCGAACTTCTCGACCGCACGGATGAGACCGAGATTGCCCTCCTGGATGAGATCGAGGAAGAGCATGCCGCGGCCGGTGTAACGCTTGGCCAGCGAGACCACCAGACGCAGGTTGGCCTCGAGCAGGTGGTTCTTGGCGCGGCGGCCATCGGTCGCGATCCATTCCAGGTCAAGCCGGGTCTTCTTGTCGAGCTTGGGGCCCTCTGCCAGCATCTCCTCCGCGAAGAGCCCGGCCTCGATGCGCTTGGCGAGCTCGACCTCCTGCTCCGCATTCAGCAGTGAGACCTTTCCGATCTGCTTGAGGTAGTCCTTCACCGGATCAGCGGTGGCACCTGCCACCGTGACGGTCTGGATCGGCTCGTCGGTGTCATCGACGTCGGAGATCACGAAGGCCTCGTCGCCGTCCGGTGATGCGGCGCCGTCTGCTCCGTCCTTCTCACCGTCCTCGGAGTCGACCGCCGCGAGGTCCTCCGCAAGGTCGGCCTCGAGGTCGGCCTCGAGTTCGGCGGCGACCTTCAGCACCTCGCCGTCGACGTCCTCCAGGTCAGGCTCGATCTCGATGAGACCGTCCTCGGTCTCGATCACCTCGACCAGTTCGTCGACGTCGACCGAGACGGCCGCGGACCCCTTGCGGGCACCCTTCGCCTCCGGTGCAGCCTTCTTCGGCCCCTTGGCCGCGTTCGTCGATGCCGCCTTGGTCGCCTTCACCGCGGGCTTGCTCGCCGGCGCCTTCGTCGCCGGGGCCTTCTTCGCCGCCTTCACTGCTGGCCGGCTCGCCGAGGCCTTCTTGGCCGGGGCCTTCTTCGCCGCCTTCACCGCGGGCTTGCTCGCCGGGGCCTTCTTCGCCGCCTTCACCGCGGGCTTGCTCGCCGGGGCCTTCTTGGCCGGCGCCTTCGTCGCCGGCTTCACCACGGACTTCTTCGCCGGAGCCTTCCCGGTGGCCTTCGCGGGCGCACTGCTCTTCTTGGTCGTGGGACGGGTCTTCGCGGCGGGCTTCTTGGCGGTCGCACTGGCCTTGGTCATCGAGTTGGATGCGCCTTCCTCGCGGTCGCCCACGACAAGGGCCCGTGTCAAGCCGCAGGGCTTGGGAACGGGCCGAGAATGCCGTCATTGTGCCACGAGCCCCTCAGGGCGTCAGCAGCGCCCGTCCCTCCCCGACGAGGACGTCCGTCGAGGACTCCTGCGTGACGACCCCCGGGATCGGGAAGGGACCGAGCCCGTCGACGGTAAACTCCCCCGTCCAGTGACTGGCACAGGTGACAGGGAGCCTGCCGGACCTGCGGAAGACGTGCCGTATGCGGCCTGCCGGGTGCAGCCCCCCGGGATCCTCCGTCGTCAACGACGGACTCCCCGGGAAGCGCCATGACCAGGTCGCCGACGCAGCCACCGCGACCTGGCGTCCGAGGATGCGCCACGCGAAGCGCTGGGTGCCCTCGGGTTGCCCCGAGGAGAAGACGGTCGGCAGTCCCGTCACGATCCCCTCGCTCGGCAGTCGTGACACCGACAGATCCGGCAGGCGGTGCAGAAGACCCTCGCGCACCCGGTCGCCCACCGACTCGACCGTGACCGGATCCGACTCCAGGCACAGCAGCCCCAGATCGCGCCATCCCTCATCGGCCGGGCGGAACCAGGTGCGACGAAGGCTGCCGACCTGGCACCCGCGGGTCACGCTCAGGCATGCCGCCTGCCCGTCGAAGGCATTTCCGAGAGGTCCCTCGACGCAGGGGCTGGTGAGTCGCCAGGCGCATCCGGGGCATCCGGCCACTTCACGTCGGGTGTCCTCGGCAACGGCCCTCGGCAGGACCAGCCCACCCGTGCCGATGATGGCGTCCCGGACGTCGTCGGCCGCCACGCTCGCTTCGGGATCCCCGTCGGTCGATGACGCGGAGGGCGCGGGAACCACGACAAGCCCGAGCGCGAGCGGGGCCACCAGAGCACCGATCAGCCAACGACGGGCCCTGGAAGCGGGGTGGCCGATGCGCCTCACATGGTCACGTTAGGCATGTTCCGAGCCGCGGATCCAGTGGCAGTCGCTCCCTGTGGACAGACGCCCCTCAGGCATGTTCGCGTCGGCGCACGCGATGCAGGGCGTGGGCCACGAACACGCCGACCTGCTCGTCCTCGACGAGGAAGCCGTCATGCCCGAACGGGGAGAGGATCAGGTGCAGACGATCGGCTCCCGGGGTGAGGTCGACCATCTCCTGCTGCAGCCGTACGGGGAACAGTCGGTCGGAGTCGATGCCGACCACCGTCAGGGGCGCCGTGATCGTGCCCAGGGCCTCGCCGACGCCACCCCGGCCGCGACCGAGGTCGAACAGGCTCATGGCACGCGTGAGGGCGATGTACGTATTGGCGTCAAATCGGCGCGCAAGCTTGTCTGCCTGATGGTCCAGGTAGGACTCCACCGCGAACCGGCCGCCGGTGTAGGGGTCCTCCTCGCCCTGCGGGTCACGGCCGAAACGATCCGCCAGCTCGGTCTCCGTGCGATACGTCAGGTGGGCGATGCGCCGGGCCAGGCCCATCCCGCGATGGGGACCTTCCCCGGGCGCCGCGTCGTAGTAGTCGCCACCCCGGAAGCGGGGGTCGGACTCGATGGCGAGGATCTGGGTGGCATGGGTGGCGATCTCGTCGGCGCTCACGGCGGCGGTGGATCCCAGGACGAGCCCGCCCCTCACCCTCTCCGGGTGCCGCACCATCCACTCCAGCACGCGCATCCCGCCCAGCGAGGGGCCCAGCAGCAGTGCCCACGTCTGGATGCCGATGGCATCGGACAGTCGTCGCTCGACCTCGACCATGTCGGCGACGGTGACCACCGGGAAGCGACTCCCCCACGGGCTTCCGTCGGGGGCCAGCGAGGCGGGGCCTGTCGTGCCCTGGCATCCCCCGAGGACATTGGCGCACACCACGAACCATTCGTCGGTGTCGATGTCGCACCCGGGGCCGACGAGGCCGTCCCACCAGCCGGCGGTGGCATGGCCCGGACCCGCTGGTCCGGTGACATGGGAATCACCGGTGAGGGCATGGCAGATGTAGATCGCATTGGATCGGTCGGCGTTCAGGATCCCCCAGGTCTCATAGGCCACCCGGACCTCGGGGATGAGCACACCGCTCTCGGTCAGCAGGGGACCCACGTCGACGAACTGCCGATGCCCCACGGGGTCTCCCTCCCGCCAGGCAGCGCTGGCGGGAGGGAGACCCTCGTAGGACAACGGGCCGTACTCAGGCATGGCGTCAGGACTTCGCAGCCCGGAAACCTGCCTCGAGGTCGGCGAGGATGTCCTCGATGTTCTCGATGCCGACAGCCAGACGCACGAGGCCGGGCGTGACACCAGCAGCGAGCTGCTCCTCGGGCGTGAGCTGCGAGTGGGTCGTGGATGCCGGATGGATCACCAGGCTGCGGACATCACCGATGTTCGCCACATGGCTGTGCAGCTCCAGGCCCTCCACGAACTTCGTGCCGGCCTCCAGACCGCCGGCGATCTCGAAGCTCAGCACAGCCCCGGTGCCCTGGGGTGCGTACTTCTGCCCGAGGGCGTACCACGGGCTGCTCGGGAGTCCGGCGTAGTTGACCTTCTCGACCTGCGCATGGTTCTCGAGGAATTCCGCCACGACCTTTGCGTTCTGGACGTGACGCTCAACGCGCAGCGAGAGGGTCTCCAGTCCCTGGGCGATGAGGAATGCGTTGAAGGGGGATGCTGCAGCGCCGATGTCGCGAAGCAGCTGCACGCGGGCCTTCAGGATGAACGACAGGTTCGCGCCGAAGGCAGACCCGACTCCGAGATCGCGCGCGTACACCAGCCCGTGGTAGCTCGGGTCGGGCTGGTTGTAGTTCGGGTAGCGATCCGGGTACTGCGCGTAGTCGAAGGTGCCACCGTCGACGATGACACCGGCGATCGCCGTGCCATGCCCACCGATGTACTTGGTGGCCGAGTGGACGACGACGTCGGCACCCCACGCGAGCGGGTTGATGAGGTACGGCGTCGCGACGGTGTTGTCGATGATGAGCGGAACACCGACCTCGTGCGCGACCTTGGCCACGCCCTCGATGTCGAGAACGTCGTTCTTCGGGTTGGCGATGGACTCACCGAAGAAGAGCTTGGTGTTGGGACGCACCGCGGCCCGCCACGAATCCAGGTCGTCCGGATCCTCGACGAAGGTGCACTCGATGCCCATCTTCGGCAGCGTGTAGTGGAAGAGGTTGTACGTGCCTCCGTACAGGCTCGGGCTCGAGACGATGTGATCCCCAGCCTCGGCGATGTTCAAGATCGCCAGCGTCTCCGCGGCCTGCCCGCTCGCGACCAGGAGGCCTGCCACGCCGCCCTCGAGGGCCGCGATGCGGTCCTCGACGACTGCCTGAGTGGGATTCATGATGCGCGTGTAGATGTTGCCGAGCTCCTTGAGCCCGAACAGGTTCGCGGCATGGGTCGTGTCGTTGAACGTGTAGGAGGTCGTCTGGTAGATCGGCAGGGCGCGCGCATTGGTGACCCCGTCGGGCGACTGCCCGGCGTGGATCTGCTTCGTCTCGAAGGACCAGGTTGTGCTCATCTCGTGTGGCTCCTTGGGTCGTGGGGTTCAGGTACGCCGACGCGCCAGTCGCGCCGACACAGTGGGATCCGCAGGCTCCCGATGCCCTCGCTCATGGGTGACGCGCCGGGCGGGTGGGGGGCCGCTGACGGGGACCGCGCTCAGCACGGCCGACTACGTCAGCGGCGAGGCATTCGACAACAACAGGACATCTCGACCTCGCACCATCTCCGGGGTCTTGCCCTGTGCAAGACCCGCGCTTGCCCGAAACCGGGCCCGGTCTTCATCCGGAGCACCCCACCGCGGTGGAGGGTTGCCGTCCAGCTAGCCGGAGCTGATCGCTGGAACTCTTGACCTGCGTGAACTATAGCGCCTGCCCCTCGTGCTGCAAATGCGCCCCGTAGCGGCACTCCTCCCACGACAGGGTCTCCACAGCGCTCCGCCAGTCCGCCGGTGACAGCCCGGCCCCGACCGTCTGTGCGAGCATCTGCGCCAGCGTGTAGGACGGATCGTCAGCCAGGGCGCGCTCGCATGCGGCCACCGCACGGACTCCGTCTCCCTGGAGCCACAGGGACAGTCCGGCGACCGTCGCGACGGGAGCGACCTCGCCTGCCGGCGCATGGCGCAGAAGCAGGCACAGCCTCCCCTGGGCGATGCGCAGCGCATCAGCGTCGGCCCGCACCAGGTGCCATACCAGGCAGTCGCGCACACGGATGTCGCGGAGGGCCACGAGCAGGTGTGCCATCCGATTCGGGCCGCTGTCAGGAGCGATGGCTCCGGTCCAGTCCTGCAGATTCGTCAGGGCGGAGTCGCGCCAGCGCTCGCGGGCGGCCCGACCCATCCTCCGGACTCGCTGCAGGACGCCCGTTGACTCCACTGAAGCCACGCCGTGTGGATCCAGCGCGAGGGAGGCCACCACCTCCGCGCGGGAGGTGAGAGGCGCATCACCGTCCAGGTGGAAGGCGGCGGCCACGCTGGCGCGCAGGTCCGCTGGAATCTGGTGACCCGGCGAGGGGCAGCAGTCGGAATCTCCGCAGAGGAGGCTGCGCCATCGATCCCCGCACAGCACGATGAGATCCCGGACGTGTGTATCCATCCGCTCCGCCTGCGTCCTCACCGACTGGGCGAGCTCGTCGATCAGCCCGTCGTCGCCGATCGGGCCGTCGGTGGAACCGACCGACGTTGTCGCGCACAGCACGATGATCACCTCATCAGCGAGTTCGGCCCCACGATGAGACCACAGGGCACTCACCCAGCCATCGACGCCCACCGACACGGTGGGCAGGTCGACTCGCTGGGTGAGGATGAGCGACCCACCCGCGAGCCAGACCATGACGATGCTGTTCTGCGGGTGGAAGCCGAGAAGGTGCGGGACGGCGCAGCACAGGGCTGCCGGGCTGCGGAGGCTGATGCGCTGAGCGCTGATCGTGGTCATGCCCAGACCATGGCGAGACGAGCGGCACGCATCCAGATGGATCAGCGTGCTGTGGAGGATCCCCCGCTCCTGTGGACGAAGGTCCAGTCGACATTCTTGGCAATGACATCATCCCCGGACGACTCCCCCCGAAGTCGTCGACCGACCCAGGGACCGGCATAGCGCTGCGCCCACGCAGCATGGGAGGCAGCCCGCCGGATCCGGCCTAGCGCCGGCGGCAGAGCTCCCGGAGTGCGCCAGGAGGCATCGCCCATCCCGAGGGTCTCCAGGACTGCCCGCGCGGCCACCTCATGGCCCGCCGGCGACAGGTGCAGCCGGTCCGCATCCCACACGTGATCGTCGTCGAAGACCGCCGCTCCCCAGAAGTCGACCACTCGGCAGCCGTAGTGCTCGGCGATAGCGTGCATCGCCGAGTTCAGGCTCCTGATGCGGTCGCGGATGAGGCCCATCACCGACGACCGTCGAGACGGATCGCCGAACGCGAAGAGGACCACCTCGGTGCCGGATCTCCGCATGTCACGCACGCCGGCCTCCAGCCCGGTCGCGAGCGCATCGAGGTCGAAGTGCCGCCTCATCGCGTCGTTGACCCCGGCGCCGAGGGTGACCAGGTCGGGTTGGAGGCGAACGGCTGCAGGCACCTGCTCGGCGATGACCTGCGGCAGAAGACGCCCCCGAACGGCCAGGTTCGCGTACTCGACCGTTCCGGACGGGTCAGTCTCGGCCAGTCGAAGGGCTACGCGATCCGCCCAGCCGCGATACCTTCCGTCCGGTCGCAGATCGTCCTGCATCCCCTCGGTGAAGCTGTCACCGAGGGCGGCGAACCGGCGCACATGCAAAGGCCCGGCCGTCGAAGGCTTCCCCTCCCGCGACGACCGGGCAGGGCCCACGCTAGTAGAGCCCGACGAGGGGTCCACAACCGACACGCCGAGTCCTACTTGTCGGCCTTGGCGCCGCCTGCGAAGGCCCGGTTGGCCTTGCGGAACCACAGCACGAGCGCGATGACGCCGATCACGATCTGCGGCAGGTACGACGCCATCCTCCAGACGACGTCCGCGGCCTGGGCCACGGATCCCGACACACCCATGCTCTGCAGCAGCGCGATCATGAGCGCATCGGTGGTGCCGAGACCGCCGGGCGTGATCGGCACCATCAGCATGATCTGACTGGTGGCGAAGGCACCGAACGCGGCAAGAGGCGATGTGCCGTCCGTGTCCCAGCCCTCAACGCCGCGCAGCGACGCGTACATGATCAGGAACTGCGTCATGATGACCGCCACCTGGGCCACGGTGAGGAACAGCCAACGCCGCCGTAGGACCTCGTACATGTCCCCCCGGAACTTGCTGATCGGGGCCACCAGATCGAGGTCCTTGAGCCGGGCTATCCGACCCCTCAACGGGTTGATGATCCGGTTGCCCAGGTGACCGATACTCACTGCGAGGCGCTCAGATCGCATGATGAGGACGAAGCCGACGATGATCACGACCAGGATGCCCAGCCCGAGTGGCGCGACCCAGTTGTAGCTGCTGTTGCCGCCTTCGATCGACAGCGCGGCCACCCCGAGGATGGGTAGCCCGAGGCTCACGAAGATGCTCCACAGTCCCACAGCCGTGATGGCTGCGGTCGCGGTCGATCCGGCGATCCGGTACGTCGCCAGCATCGCGTACTGCACCGCTAGTCCGAACGCGCCTCCCGCTGGCACGCCGTTGGAGATCGCGAAGGCCGCCTGGTTCACCTGCTGGGAAGGCCAGTACTTCAGGCCCGGCGTGGCCGCCATGAACGGAAAGCCGTAGGCGAACAGGTAGGCGATCACCGTGATGAGAATGATGATGAGGGCCAGAGGCGTCATGTCCTCGAGGTTTGCGAATGCCTGCTGGTAGTTCGAACCGGTGACCTGCGGAATGACCTTCCAGAAGATCAGCACGATGACGGCCAGCCCGATCACCCCCAGGATGATCGACTTCTTCTTGTCCAGCTGCGCTGTCGGTGCTGCGGCCTCCCCCGACGCAGACGACGCAGCAGCGTCACTCGTCGCGGCCATGTCCCCATCTGTGTCAGCCATGGGCCGGAGCCTGCCATATCCCGGCGGAGAAAGGGGGGTCCCTGCAGGGCCGGAATGTCCATTGGGCAGGATGCGGGCATGCGGCTTGACCACCTCTCCTACGCCTGCACCACTGCCGAGATCGCTGACGTCATCCAGCGCATCGGCGGCGACCTCGGAGCCACGTTCGTCGACGGAGGGCGGCACCCCTCGTTCGGCACTCGCAACTTCATCCTCCCGCTGGCGAACGGCTGCTACGTCGAAGTCGTGTCGGCTCTCGACCATCCGGCTGCTGAGAAGGCGCCATTCGGCCGTGCCGTGGCGAAGGCTGCCGCCGACGGAGGCGGCTGGTTCAGCTGGGTCGTCGCCGTCGACGACATCTCCCCCGTAGAGGCGCGACTCGGCCGCGAGGCGCGCACCGGGCATCGCATCCGCCCCGATGGAGTCGAGCTGTGCTGGAAGCAGCTGGGCGTCCTCAACGTCATGGAGGATCCCCAACTGCCCTTCTTCGTGGAGTGGTCCTGCCCCGGCACCGAGCATCCGTCATCAGGAGGCACAGCGGTCTCGATCGCGACTATCGAGATGTGCGGCGAGGCCGATGTCATCGGCACCTGGCTCGGCACGGGCATGGATCACCCACTCGACGGCATCACCGTGGACTGGGTCGAGTCCGAGGACCCGGGCCTCGTGGCCGTCTGGTTCGACACCCCCCACGGCACCGTGCGCATCGACTGATCACGCTCGACGACGAGGGGAAGACATGTCTGCCTTCACACCCATCCCGGCCTCGGCCCTCCAGTGGGAGCGCAATGTCCTCGGGTCGACCGTCACCCGCCTGCGCACAGACGGCGCCATGCTCACGGTCGTTCATGGTCGCGAGGGCGACATCGTGCCCGAGCACGGCTACACGCGCGGATCGGTGACCTACGTCGTCTCCGGTCGGATCCAGATCGGTGGCGCAGTGCTCGGCCCGGGCGAGGCGGGCACCTACAGCGCGCCGGGCGGCTACTTCTCCGTGCGCTTCCTCGAGGACTCCACCTACGTGGTCGCCCGGGCCGCCGACGACGAGATCACCGTTCCCGACATCGGCGAGCGTGCAGCACACAATCTCGACGCGTAGGGACTCGATCGCCCTGGGTTCTCGAAACGGGACGTGCGGCACTGGCATACCGATAGCCTGCGGACCATGACCGCCGACCCTCAGACTCCTGCCCCGGCACCCAGCACCGGATCTGCGGTGCCGCCACAGGTTCCGGGCACGCTCGCGCTCACCGCCGGGATCTCGTGGCGCCTCCTCGTCATCGTCGGCGGCCTCGTCGTCCTCGGCTACGTGCTCGACATCATCTTCCCGGTCGTCTTCGCCCTGTTCTTCGCGATGCTGGTGACGGCATGGACGCAGCCCATCATGAACCTGTTCGCCAGGGTGATGCCCAAGGTAGTGGCGATGATCCTCGCCCTCCTCATCATCCTGACCCTCGTGCTCGTGATCCTCGGAGCAGTGGTGCGATCGAGCATCGCCGAGGGCCCCAAGCTCGTCACGTCGATCACTTCGGGACTGAACGACATCGAATCGTGGCTGAAGACAGGCCCCCTGCAGCTCTCCGACGACAAGATCAACACCCTGCTCGGCCAGGCCGAGTCGTGGGCCAAGACGGTTGCCGGCGGCCTCCTCGGCGATGTCGCCGGTGCTCTGGGATCGATCGGCACCCTCGTGATCGCCGGGTCGGTGTTCTTCTACGCCGTGGTGTTCTTCCTGCTCTCTCCCCAGACGATCTGGGCCTGGATCATCAGCTGGATGCCCAAGCGCATGCAGGTGCCCGTGAACGTGTCCGGCACCATGGCCTGGGACGCGATCTCGGGATACACACGCGGGATCGTTATCGTGGCCCTCGCCGATGCGACCCTCGTCTTCATCGGCCTGCTGATCCTGCAGGTGCCGCTCGCACCGGCGCTGGCTGCCCTGGTGTTCCTCGGAGCCTTCATCCCCGTGATCGGTGCTCCTGTCGCCACCTTCTTCGCCGCGATCGTGGCGCTGGCCGAGCGTGGCCCCGTGGTGGCCCTGCTCGTCGTCGCGCTGACGATCGTGGTCGGGTCCTTCGACGGGGACGTGCTCCAGCCACTCGTGATGGGCAAGGCTGTGAGCCTGCATCCGCTCGCGATCGTCTTCGCGATCGCCGCGGGCGGAATCACCCTGGGTATCGTCGGCGCGCTCATCGCCGTGCCTGTCGCCGGTGCCGTCTACAAGGTTGCCAAGTACCTCACCGGACGCGATCCGGACAACCCCTACCCACCACCCGCACCTGCCACCGCCGCCGCCTGAGCTGAGGCGTTCATCGGCTCACGTGGCACCCCACGAGGTGGTCGTCGACCAGGCCGCACGCCTGCATCGCCGCGTACATCGTCGTCGGCCCCACGAACGTGAAGCCACGGCGCTTGAGTGCCGCGCTCAAGGCACGGGACTCCGCCGTGGCTCCCGGCACTTCGGACAGTGCCTGCGGCCGTGGCCGCGGACCGGGAGCAAAGCCCCACACGAGATCCGTCAGGCTTTCTCCCGCGTCCTGCATGGTCACGAGTGCCCGGGCGTTGGCGATCGTCGCGTCGATCTTGCGTCGGTTGCGCACGATGCGGGCATCGGACATCAGCCGGTCGATGTCGTCTGCCGTGAAGGCTGCGACTGCCTGAGGGTGGAAGGCGGAAAACGCGTCACGGAACGCCGCACGCTTGCGCAGGATGGTCAGCCAGGACAGACCGGACTGGAACGCCTCCAGGCTCACGCGCTCGAACAGTGCGACATCCCCGCGCACCGGGGTGCCCCACTCCGCGTCGTGGTAGGCGCGGTAGTCGATCGGATCGGCGCCCCACCGACAGCGGGCCAGGCCGTCGTCGCCGATCACCAGATCCGAGGCCTTCGGCTCCGTCAGGTTCCCGCTCCCTGGCACTGCGGGGCTGCGGCGAACGCTGGTGCGAACTCCTCCTGCGCCTGCTCGTAGGTGTCCTGCGCCGTGGCGAGAAGGGCCTTCCCCGCTTCGAAGGCCTCGACACCCGCACTCACGGCTGCCAGACCCTCGGTCAGCCCGTCGGCGAGCCCGTCGGCCGAGGTCATCGCGTCGAGGTGCCCCGTGGTGGTGTCGACAGCCCCCTGCAGCTCCTCCTGCGCCGCCGTGAAGGAGACCAGCCAGTCGTTGGCGTCGACGGGATCCACCGGGACGGTGACCAGGACAGTGCCGAGATCGTTCGCTGCCGAGGCCACGCCGAGCACCTGCAGGCGCAGTTGGCGATCTAGCTGGTCGAGAAGCGATGCGTCCAGGCCCAGATCGAACTCCAGGTTCTGACCGAGTGAGGTCACACGCTCCGTGAGCCGGTCGCGGGCGACGCAGACGTCCCCCGCCCACTCCACCTGCAGTTCCTCCAGCGTCGGCGGGGGTGGAAGCGTCGACGCCGGCGTCGGAGCCGCCACGGTGGCAGTGCCCTCAACAGTCTCCGGGGGAGCCTGCTCCCCCCCGGACGAGCGCACGAGCAGGACCACGAGGCCAACCAGGACGATGATGCCCACGACGACGGCCGCGGCGATTCCGTCTCGCCGGGTCATGGGATGACCGACTGCGCAGCCCAGAGGTTGATGTCGCCCTCGACGGCGAACACGTCGATGGCCGAGAGCTCCTCCGGGGTGAAGTCGAGGCGTTGAACGGCTGCGGCCGTCTCCACCAGCTGCTCCGGGCTGCTGGCACCGAGCAGGGTCGAGGTCACCCGGGCGTCGCGGAGGGTCCACGCCACCGCCATCTGGGCCAGGGACTGCCCTCGGGCCTGGGCGATGGCCGCCAGGCCGCGGACGCGGTCGAGGTTCTCGTCTGAAAGGTGCTCGCCGAACAGGCTCTTGCCCTCGGTGGCCCGAGACCCTGCGGGAACTCCCGTCAGGTACCGATCGGTGAGCACGCCCTGCGCCAGTGGGCTGAAGGTGATCGCACCGGCACCGACCTCCTCGAGGGCGTCGAGCAGGCCTTCCTCGATCCACCGGTTGAACATGGAGTACGACGGCTGGTGGATCAGCAGCGGTGTGCCGAGATCGGCGAGGATGCGCGCGGCCTCGAGGGTGCGCGACGGTGAGTAGGACGAGATGCCGACATACCGAGCCTTGCCCTGCTGGACTGCGGTGTGCAGGGCTCCCATGGACTCAGCGACGGGAGTCTCCGGGTCGGGGCGGTGGTGATAGAAGATGTCGACGTAGTCGAGCCCCAGCCGATTCAGACTCTGGTCGAGGCTGCCGAGGAGGTGCTTGCGGGAGCCCAGGTCCCCGTAGGGTCCAGGCCACATGTCCCAGCCCGCCTTGGAGGAGATGACCAGCTCGTCACGCAGGTGACTGAAGTCCTCGCGGAGGATCCGCCCCGCATTGACCTCCGCGCTGCCGTAGGGCGGCCCGTAGTTGTTGGCGAGGTCGAAGTGCGTGATGCCGAGGTCAAAGGCCGTGCGCATGATCGCGCGCTGGCGCTCGATGGGCTTGTCGTCACCGAAGTTGTGCCAGAAGCCGAGAGATACCGCTGGGAGCCTCAGGCCGCTGCGACCGCATCGGCGGTAGGGCATGCGCCCGTCGTATCGGTCAGGGTCGGGGGCGTAGACATCCAGCAGCGGCATGCGGTGATTGTGTCATCCCCGCCGTCGACGTCCCGCCCGTTCGACGGAGTCCTAGATGGCGGAGTCCTAGATGACGAAGTCGATGGCACCGGCATCGAGCTCCCAGTCCCCGCTGGCCGTCCTGACGGGGCTGTGCGCGTGGTGCTCCTCCCCCAGCACGTGCGACTCCAGGGCCTGCACCCGGACCAGCAGCGTCGACACGGCCAGACCCACCGGGTCGGGGGCTGTCGCTGTGTCGGTCTTCGGCCTGGTGTCCGGCTCGGCCGAGGTGCCATGGGCGATGACCTGACCGGGAACCCCGACCACGACCGAATGGTCGTCGACGGAGCGCACCAGCACGGCGTTGGCGCCGATGCGCGAGTCATCGCCCACCACGAGGTCGCCGAGCACCTTCGCCCCGGCGCCGAGGGTGACGCGGTCACCGATCGTGGGATGCCGCTTGCCGCGACCGACGCTCGTGCCCCCCAGGGTCACACCGTGGTAGATCGTGACGTCGGCCCCCACCTCCGCGGTCTCGCCGATGACGACTCCGGCGCCGTGGTCGATGAACAGGCGGGGACCCAGGGTTGCCCCGGGGTGGATCTCGATGTTCGTCCAGAACCGGGACAGCTGAGACAGGGCACGTGCCGGAAAGCAGGCCCCACGCTCCCACAGTGCGTGACTGACGCGATGCGCCCAGACCGCGTGGACGCCCGGGTACAGCAGGGCGACCTCAACGGCATTGCGGGCAGCCGGATCCCGCTCGGCGACCGACTGGAGATCGCTGCGCGCGGCGTCGATGACCTTCGTGACACGGTCACGCAGGCGGGTGACGCGTCGGCTCACTCGGCCAGCCCCGCGAACAGCGCCGTCGACAGGTACCGCTCGCCGAATGAGGGGATGATCACGACGATCAGCCGCCCGGCGTTCTCCGGCCTCTGGGCAACGCGGACCGCGGCCGTGAGGGCTGCCCCGGACGAGATGCCGACGAGCAGACCCTCCTCGGTTGCCGCACGGCGCGCCATCGCCATCGCGTCATCGGCCTCCACGCCGATGACCTCGTCGTAGACAGAGGTGTCGAGGATCGCCGGGACGAAGCCGGCACCGATGCCCTGGATCGGATGCGGCCCCTTCTGGCCACCCTGCAGGACGGGTGACGCTGCGGGCTCCACCGCGATGACCTGGATCGAGGGCTTGCGCTCCTTGAGCGCCTGACCCGCCCCTGTGATCGTCCCGCCGGTGCCGACGCCGGCGATCAGGATGTCGACCTCGCCGTCGGTGTCGCGCCAGATCTCCTCGGCCGTGGTGCGCCGGTGGATCTCCGGGTTCGCGGCGTTCATGAACTGCTGCGGCATGAAGTAGCGAGGGTCGCTGGCCGCGAGCTCGGTCGCCCGGGCGATCGCGCCGCCCATGCCCTCCGAACCGGGGGTCAGGATCAGCTCGGCACCGTAGCCGCGCAGCAGGGCCCGACGTTCGAGCGACATCGTCTCCGGCATCGTCAGGACGATCTTGATGCCACGGGCGGCGCACACCATCGCCAGCGCGATGCCGGTGTTGCCACTTGTCGGCTCGACCACGATGGTGTCGGGGCCGATCAGACCCGCCTCCTGAGCGGCATCGATCATGGCGACGCCGATGCGGTCCTTGACGGAGTGGGCCGGATTGAAGAACTCCAGCTTCGCCACGACCTGCCCCTCAGCACCATCGGTGATGTTGCGGAGACGGACGAGCGGAGTGTTGCCGACGAGTTCGGTGATGTCGTTTGCGATGCGCATGGGCGCGATCATCCCATCGGGAGGTGGAGCGACGCCCTGCGGGTCTCGGTCATGCAATCAGTTCGCAGGAGCGTCGAGTGCGCGGGAGAGCGACTGCTCGAGGAGTTCCAGCAGGCGCTCGCGCTGGGGTGCCTGGGGATCGTCGCGGCACAGGCGCACGTAGATGCCGAGGCCAACGCCCTCGACATCCCCATGTCCCATGCCCACGAGACGCTCGATCCGCACCATGGGATCCCCGACCGCACTCCGCTCCCGCAGCCACTGACCCAGGGCGCCCTGGCGGTTGCAGGGTCCCGGGTCACCGCAGATCGCCAGCACCTGCACACCACGCAGCCTCGACCACGATCGCGCGATCGACCGCACCGGGCTCTCGACCCCGTCGATCAGCACGAGCGCACGCACGTCCCGACCCTGCTCGACGAGACGGGCGGCCACCCAGGCGCCGGCCGCCGCTCCGGCGGAGTGGCCGAGCACGACGACGGGGCCGGGTGCGCTCGCCACCGCGACGGCATCCGCAATCCGATCCAGGTACCGCGTGTTGTTGGTGCTGGTCGGCCACCACCACGCGGAGAGTGCCGGTCGCACCACTCGCGCACCTGCGCCCGCGAGGCGCGCGGCCAGATCGTCCAGATGATGAGGCCGGCGGCCGAAGGCGTGCATGAGGACCGCAGTCCCGCGGCAGGAGCCGACAGGCTCCGTCATGAGGGCGTCCACGTCGTCACCCTGCCACGGTCACCCTGCCACGGTCACCCTGCCACGGTCACCCTGTCACGATCCAGGGACCCTCACGGCCTGCCATACCTGCACCGACCCCGGGCGTAGGGTTCCCGGCGTGGACAGAGGAATGCGCCGCCCGTGGCCCGTGATCGCCATCGAGGCCCTCGGTTACCTGGGGGTGGCGGTGTGGGTGATCGTGATCGCGCGCACCTGGATCACCGATCCCGCCGCCGGTTGGTGGGTCTCCATCATCGGCGTCGTCCTGGCCGCCGCGCACATCGTCATCGCGGTCGGTTCGCCGCGCCGCTCGCACCTGGTGGTGCCGGCCATGTGGTTCATCCTGGTTGCCGACGCTCTGCTCACCCTGCTCATCGACGTGCGCGCTGTGATCCTCGTCGTGGCCACCATCGCCCTGCTGCTGATGGCGCGCACGCGCGCGGCACGCGACTGGTGGCGCTCCAGCAGCCAGGGTCTCGCGCCGCACTGACAGCCCACACAGCATCGGGGCCCGCACGCCGGGTGGCGGTGCGGGCCCCGATCGGAAGAACCTAGCTGCAGCCGGACGTGCTGCCGCAGCCCTCGCACACGTAGCACGAGCCCGACGGCCGCATCTTGATGCCGCAGGTCATGCACAGCGGGGCATCCGACGCCTGACCGGTGATCTCCTCGAGCAGCTCGGCACTGGAATGCGCCTGGCTGACCCGAGGCTGCGGCACCGGTGCCTCGGCCACGGCCTCCGACTCCTCGATGTCCTCGACCACGGCATCCAGGTCGACCGTGACGGTCGTGGTTCCGTAGGACTGGGCCACCGTGGCCGCGCGCTCCTCCGCGGTGAAGATGCCGAGGGCCTCCCGCTTGTCGTAGGGCAGGTAGTCCAGGGCCAGGCGACGGAAGATGTAGTCCATGATCGACTGGCTGATCCGGATGTCCGGATCGTCGGTCATGCCCGCCGGCTCGAACCGCATGTTCACGAACTTGCTGACGAAGGCCTCCAGCGGCACGCCGTACTGCAGCGCGATGCTGATGGCGATGGAGAAGGCGTCCATGACCCCGGCCAGGGTCGACCCCTGCTTGCCGAGCTTCAGGAACACCTCACCGAGGCCGTCGTCGGGGTAGGACCCCGCCGTCATGTAGCCCTCGGCGCCTGCCACCGAGAAGGACGTGGTGCGGCTGGGCCGGGTCTTCGGCAGACGGCGACGAACCGGCTGGCCGGCGAGAACAGCCTGCACGGCCTCGGCCGTCGCGTCGACGAGCTCATCAGCCTTCTTGGCCTTGGCATCGCTCAGCGGCTGCCCCACCTTGCAGTTGTCGCGGTAGATCGCCAACGCCTTGACGCCCATCTTCCAGGCCTCGAAGTAGATCTCCTCGACCTCCTCGACAGTGGCCGTCTCCGGCATGTTCACCGTCTTGGAGATCGCGCCCGAGATGAACGGCTGCACCGCCGCCATCATCCGCACGTGACCCATCGGGGTGATCGAGCGCTGGCCCATGGCGGTGTCGAAGATGCTGTAGTGCTCGGGCTTCAGGCCCGGCGCATCCACGACATGGCCGTTCTCGCCGATGTACTCGACGATGGCCTCGACAGTCTCCTCGGTGTAGCCGAGGCGACGAAGCGCCCGCGGGATCGTCTGGTTGACGATCTGCATCGAGCCGCCACCCACGAGCTTCTTGAACTTCACCAGGGAGAAGTCCGGCTCGATGCCCGTGGTGTCGCAGTCCATCATGAATCCGATGGTGCCCGTCGGAGCGAGAACAGACGCCTGGGCGTTGCGCCAGCCGTTCTGCTCACCCGTCTTCAGGCAGGTCTCCCACTGCTTCTCGGCCAGCTTCAGGACGTCTCCGTCGAGGCTGCTGAAGGTGCGCACGTTGTCATTGGCGGCAGCGTGCTTGCGCATGACGCGCTTGTGGGCCGACTCGTTGCGGGCATAGCCCTCGTACGGGCCGACGATGCCCGCGAGCTCGGCGCTGCGCTTGTAGGCCGTGCCCGTCATCAGGCTCGTGATGGCGGCCGCGAACGAACGCCCGGCATCGGAGTCGTACGGCAGGCCGGTGGCCATCAGCAGAGCGCCCAGGTTGGCGTATCCGATACCCAGCTGCCGGTAGCGACGCGTGGTCTCGCCGATGGCCACCGTCGGGAAGTCCGCGAAGCAGATGGAGATGTCCATCGCCGTGATGACGAACTCCACCGCCTTGGCGAACCGTTCGGCGTCGAAGGTGTCGTCGTCCTTCAGGAACGTCAGCAGGTTCAGCGAGGCGAGGTTGCACGAGCTGTTGTCCAGACTCATGTACTCCGAGCACGGGTTGGAGGCGTTGATGCGCCCGGTCTCGGGGTTCGTATGCCAGTCGTTGATGGTGTCGTCGTACTGGATGCCGGGATCGGCGCAGGCCCAGGCCGCCTCGGCGATCGTCCGGAAGAGGGAGCGCGCATCGACCGTCTCGACGACGGAGCCGTCCGTGCGGCCCACGAGACCGAAGGGCTCGCCATTCTCGACCGCATGCATGAACAGATCGGAGACGCGAACGGAGTTGTTGGCGTTCTGGTACTGGACGCTCGTGATGTCCTTGCCGCCGAGATCCATGTCGTATCCGGCATCGCGGAGCACTCGGATCTTGTCCTCCTCGCGCACCTTGGTCTCGATGAACTCCTCGATGTCAGGGTGGTTGACGTCGAGGACGACCATCTTCGCCGCCCGGCGCGTGGCGCCACCTGACTTGATGGTGCCCGCGGACGCATCCGCACCGCGCATGAACGACACCGGCCCGGAGGCGGTGCCACCGGAGGACTTCAGCAGCTCCTTGCTGGAACGGATACGCGAGAGATTGAGGCCCGCGCCGGAGCCGCCCTTGAAGATCAGCCCCTCCTCCTTGTACCAGTTCAGGATGGAGTCCATGGTGTCGTCGACGCTCAGGATGAAGCAGGCGCTCACCTGCTGCGGAGCCGTCGTGCCGACGTTGAACCACACGGGCGAGTTGAAGCTGAACACCTGGTGCAGGAGCATGTGGGTGAGCTCGTGCTCGAAGATGATGGCGTCATCCTCGGTGGCGAAGTACGAGTGCTCGCGACCGGCCTTGACGTAGGTGAGCACCACGCGATCGATCAGCTGCTTGAGGCTCCACTCGCGCTCCGGGCTGCCCATGGCGCCACGGAAGTACTTCGTGGTGACGATCGTGGACGCGTTGACGCTCCAGAAGTCGGGGAACTCCGCACCACGCTGCTCGAAGACGACCTCGCCCGTCTTCCAGTTCGTCTGGACTACGTCGCGCCGCTCCCAGGTGACCGCGTCGTAGGGATGCACACCGGGCGTGGTGTAGAGCCGCTCGATGGTCAGGCCCGGCTGGCGCAGGGTGTTGTGCACGAACGTCTGGCGATCATGGAGGTCGCTGGTCGTGGTGCCTCGATCGTTGCTGGTGATGGTCATGCGTGGTGCCTTTCTTCCGCGAGCGGTCAGGAGTGGGAAGTTCTGTGGTCAGGTCGTATGCGACCCGGGGGTGGTGACGGGCTGCTGGAGGGCGGTGGGCTCCCGGCCCATCGGCTCGCCCTCGGCCCGCAGCAGGGCTATCTCCGCCTCGAAGTCCTCAAGGGTGTCGAAGGACCGGTAGACGGAGGCGAAGCGCAGGTAGGCCACTTCGTCGAGCTCGCGCAGGGGCGCCAGGATCGCCAGGCCGACGTGCATGGCCGGCACCTCGGCCTGACCCTCCGCGCGCAGGTAGTCCTCGACCTGCTGGGCGAGGAGCGCCAGATCGTCCTCACTGACCGGACGACCCTGGCAGGCCTTGCGCACACCGCTGACGACCTTGGCGCGGCTGAAGGGCTCTGTGGCACCGGAGCGCTTGACGACGAACAGGACCGATGTCTCGGTGGTGGTGAACCGCCGGCTGCACTCGGTGCACTCCCGCCTGCGCCGGATCCCGAGGCCGTCGTCGAAGGCACGCGAGTCCACGACCCGCGAGTCATCGCTGCGGCAGTACGGGCATCTCATCGGTCGTCCCTCCCTTCACTCGCCTTCGATCACACAATCCCTCGTGATCGATTCCTCGTGATCGATTCCTCGTGATCGATTCCTCGTGATCGATTCCGTGCCTCACACGCCCCGTCAACCTCATGAGCCCCACATGAGGCCCCTGAGATCCCTCGCTGGGGATGATCATGGGGACGACCTGTGGAGATCCTGTGGCTGCAGCACCACTACCTGTTGATGAACTACAGGTATGTGACTACTACATCTAGGGGTTGAAACGTAGGCCCTCGGAACCGGTTTGGCAAGGGGTTCGATCGGCGAGTCGCGCTCGAAGCTGGCGTTCCAGCCCGTCCGATCTCCCGTCCGACCCAGGGTGCCCGAAAGCTCAGGAGTGCGCGGGCACGACCAGCGACTGCCCGGGCACCACGGTGTCGCTGCCGAGGCCGTTGAGCTCGCGGATGACCGTCAGCGTCTCGCGGGGATCGGAGTGCGGGGCCACCTGGCGGGCGATCTGCCACAGGCTCTCCCCGGGCTGCACCACGACGGTCGCGGTGGCCGACACGATGCCGGTCGAGGCGTCCGACGTGCCAGCGTCGGCCGAGAGGGACCCGACCACCATGAGGGTGGCCGCGAACGGCACCGACAGGACGACGCCGAGGGCGATCCGGCCACGGCGCGTGAGCGTCAGAGCCCGCCTCGGGCCGGGTGCCCCCCGGCGTGCCGACGCGCGTGATCGCGCACGTGCGTGGACGGGACGAGCAGGTGCCGCGGTGGGGAAGGGGGCCGCGATCGCCATGGTGATACCTCTCTCGTGAACGGGACATCGGTTTCGAACATAGGTTCGATCGAACGCGTGTACGATTTGTAGCAGGTCCGCGACACGAGGTCCACGACATTCGAACATATGTTTGATCTGGCGTGTCGCGACCGCTACCGTGTCGAGTGCACCCTCCCGGAGGGGTCTGACAGTCCGCTCCACCCGCCAGACGCCACCGGATCACCGCTCCACCGCCACCCGCTCGCTCCCGCAGGAAGGCCAGCCATGACCGCTCGCATCACCGAACTGCCCGACGGACCCGAGGACGCCACCGGCCTCACGCCCAGGCAGCAGGCGATCCTCCGGGTCATCCGCGAGAGCGTGGACGAGCGCGGCTATCCCCCCAGCGTCCGGGAGATCGGCGAGGGTGTAGGACTCACCAGTCCCAGCTCGGTGGCTCACCAGCTGGCCACCCTCGAGCGGCTCGGGTACCTGCGACGCGACCCGCACCGCCCGCGAGCCCTCATGGTCGCCGATCCGGGGCAGTCCGGCGCGGGAGCGGTCGACACGGCCGGCTCCGGGGCACCGCGCCTCCAGGCCGTCCCCGACATCCCGCCGGCGGCCTCCGCCGACACCGCGCTCGTGCCCCTGGTCGGCCGCATCGCCGCAGGCGGGCCGATCCTCGCGGAGCAGGACGTCGAAGCCGTGTTCCCGCTCCCCCGCGACCTCGTGGGCGCCGGTGAGCTGTTCATGCTGCGCGTCGTCGGCGACTCCATGATCGACGCCGCCATCTGCGACGGAGACTGGGTCGTCGTGCGACAGCAGAGCACGGCTGAGAACGGCGACATCGTGGCGGCGCTGCTCGATGACGAGGCCACCGTCAAGACCCTGAAGCGCCGCGACGGCCACGTGTGGCTCATGCCCCACAACCCGGCATACGCCCCCATCCTCGGCGACCAAGCGGCGATCATGGGCAAGGTGGTCAGCGTCCTGCGGCGGGTCTAGTCACCCGCCGGCACAGCGATGGCGCAGCATAGGCGGATGACGCGCGCCGACCACGAAAGACCACGGCGTCGGAGTGCGGGCGTCATCGCGGGTCTCGGTGTCGTCATGATCATGACCGGGTGCTCGGCTCCGGGCCCCGGTGGATCGCCAGCGGCCGCTGAAACGCCGGTGCCCAGTGCGCCGGCCGAGGCCCAGGCCCCCGGTCCGCCGGAGTCACCGGCCCCCGAGATCCCGGTCGGCAGCCCGTCCTCGACCACCGCCACCGGTGCATCCGCGACCATGCCGAGCGCAGACTCGAGCGCAGACTCAGGCGCAGACTCGAGCGCAGACACGAGCCCAGCACCGAGTCCCAGTCCGACACCCAGCCCCGCCCCACCCGGCTCCTTCGTGCTCGGCGACTCCATCGGCCTGTCCGTGGCCCCGACCCTGTCGCGGCTGGGCTACCCCGTCACGGGCAAGGTGGGCCAGACCGCGTCGACGGAGTTCCTGAGCACCCACCTGGCCAGCGACGCGGCGCAGCAGGCGCCCGCCTGGGTGATCGTGCTCGGCACGAACAACCGGGGCGACGAGACCGACCTCGCCCGGCTCGACGAGTGGCTGCGCACCATCCGCACCTCCCGGTCGCGTCCGCGCCAGCACGTGTACTGGGTCACCCCGCACCGGCCACCGGAGTACGACGGCGGCATGAGCACTCACACGCTGGACGCCTTCAATGCAGCACTCAAGCAGGCCGATGCCGAACGTCCCTGGCTCACGGTGCTCGACTTCGCGACCCTGGCGGCGCAGAACCCGGACTGGTACGCCCTCGACGGCGCACGGCTGCATCCCGACGAGCGCGGCCAGGCCGCACTCATCGAGCTCATCGCCGGGCCCGGTGCGCCCGCGGCCGACTCCCCGGCACCCATCACCGAGATCGCACGGCCGACACCGTCGCCCACCGCCGCCCCTACCGGTGACGACGCGGCCGAGTTCGGCGACATGGAGTTCACCAACGAGTAGGCCCGTCAGCCAGCCGCGTGCTCCTCGCGCAGTCGCTCCAGCGATCCCAGCACGGTGCTGCGATCGGTCGTGTACCAGAACGGCGGCAGGCTCGCCCGCAGTGCGCGGCCGTAGCCGGCCGTGGCCAGCCGGGAGTCCAGGACCGCCACGACACCTCTGTCCTGCGCGCTGCGGATGAGGCGCCCAGCACCCTGGGCAAGCAGCAGGCCCGCCTTCGGCACGGACACACTCGCGAAGCCCGAGCCCCCGGCCTCGTCGACCGCGCGCTGCCGAGCCGCCAGCAGCGGATCGTCCGGCCGGGGAAAGGGAATGCGGTCGATGACGACGAGCGTGCACGACTCCCCCGGCACATCGACCCCCTGCCACAGCGAGACCGTGCCGAGCAGGGTGGACTCCGGGACGGCTGCGAAGCGCTCCACGAGCCCGGCGACGGCATCACCGCGCTGCTGAACCAGCACGGGCAGGTCGGTGCGGGCACCCCACCGCACCCGCAGGTAGTCCGCTGCCCGCTCGACCCCGCGCCAGCTGCTGAACAGTGCCAGCGTGCGACCCCCTGCCGCCTCGATGAGGTCGGCCAGCTCGTCGAGTGCCTCCATGGGCACCCCCTCGCGACCGGGTGCAGGAAGGTGCCGGGCCACGTACAGGATCCCCTGTCGGCCATGGTCGAACGGCGAGCCCACGTCGACGGCGAGGGTGTCGTCGGGCAGCCCCGTCGACGCGAGCAGGGATGCGAACTCCCCGCCCACCGACAGGGTCGCACTCGTGAGCACGACCGATCCCGAGGCGAAGAGCGAGTCGCGCAGGAGCCCGGCGACGGACAGCGGCGCGAGGCGCACCACGGGGGAACGTCCGGCCTCCCCCGGGTCGATCCACGCGACGTCACGGGTGTCCATGGCCAGGAGTGCCCCGGTGACGTCATGCAGCTCCTGCAGGGCGCCCACGGCCCGCTGGCGTGCCGCCTGGGCCTGGGGATCACTGGCGTCCCTGTCCGCGCCGACCTCGGCAATGCCCTGGTGGAGACAGTCGCGCAGCAGGGTGAGGGCCAGGAGGATGTCGCGCGTCCACGTCTCGATGCGCGTGGGCCCGCTCATCCGTGCCGCCAGCGCGCGCAGGGTGTCGTCGAGCCCTTCGACGGCCACCGTCATGCGCTCCAGGGTCTCCGGATCCACCAAACGTCGCACCCCCGCCACTGCTCGCTCCGCGACAGGGACCGACAGCTCGGACGTCACGGCCACCGTGGCCCGGTCGACCAGCTCGTGCGCCTCGTCGACGATGACGGCATCGTGCTCCGGCAGCACCGGCACACCCTCGATTGCGTCGATCGCCAGCAGCGCGTGGTTCGTGACGACGATGTCGGCCTCCATGGCCTGCTGCCGACGCAGGGCGGTGAAGCACTCCTCCCCGTAGGTGCAGCGCGATTCACCGACGCACTCCCGCCGACCGACGGAGAACGCCCGCCACACCCGCGGGTCCAGCTCGTCGGGGTAGTCGTCCCGGTCACCCGTGGTGGTGGCCTCCGCCCACTGGCGCAGTGCCTTGGCCTGCTGGCCGAGGGTGCTGGTCGGCGCCTCGAAGAGCGCCTCAGCATCGTCATCGGTCTCCGCGCCGTGGAGTCGCTGCAGGCAAACGTAGTTGTTGCGGCCCTTGAGCACCGCATACGTCAGCGGGCGATCAAGCACCGGCGCCAGGGCGTCGGCGACACGGGGCAGGTCGCGATCGACGAGCTGACGCTGGAGCGCCAGGGTTGCCGTCGCTACCACCACGCTCCCGCCATCACGGGAGGTCGCGTGCAGCGCCGCAGGCACGAGGTATCCGACGGACTTGCCGGTGCCCGTGCCGGCCTGCACCACGGCGTGGGACCGCCGCTCGATGGCCTGGGCCACGATCCCGGCCATCTGCTCCTGACCCTCGCGGTGCTCACCCCCGATGGCCTCGACCACCTCGTGCAGCGCAGCCACGACATCGTCGTCCGACGATCTGCGCTCCCCGGGATCGACCTCAGGCACGTGCGGCATCCCCGACCACCTGCGCAAGCTCGCCCGCGAGCGCCTCCGGCACCCGAGCCCGCAGCCGGGTCCCCGCCTCCCCATGCTCCTCGGAGACCACCTCACCCGTCCGGTGGGCACGGCTGACGAGGTCGCCACGTGAGTAGGGCACCACCACGTCGACCTCCACGAGCCCGGTCGGCAGGTCGGCCTCGACGGCCGCCAGCAGCTCGTCGAGGCCGGAACCCGTGCGTGCCGACACCACGACCGAATGGGGCTCACGGCGCATCAGGCGGGCCAGGGCGTCGGGCTCCGCAGCATCGGCCTTGTTGATCACCACGAGCTCGGGGATGCCCGATGCGTCGATCTCCTGGAGCACCTCGCGCACCGCCGCGATCTGCTCCTCCGGCGCTTCGTCCGATCCGTCCACGACGTGCAGGATGAGATCCGCGTCCGCGACCTCCTCCAGCGTCGACCGAAAGGCCTCGACGAGCTGGTGGGGCAGGTGCCGGACGAACCCCACGGTGTCAGCGATGGTGAACTCCCGTCCGCTGGGCGTCTGGGCCTTGCGAACCGTCGGGTCGAGGGTGGCGAACAGGGCGTCCTCGACGAGCACGCCGGCACCTGTGATGCGGTTCAGCAGACTCGACTTGCCCGCATTGGTGTAGCCGGCGATGACCACTCGAGGCGTGCCTGACCGCTGCCGTGACGCGCGTTGAGTCGTGCGCGCCTTCTCCATCTCGGCGATCTGCCGGCGGAGCTTGGCCATCTGGGCACGGATGCGCCGACGGTCCGTCTCGATCTTCGTCTCGCCCGGACCCCGCGTGCCCACTCCGCCCCCACCTGATCCACCGCCGCCGGCGCCGCCTCCCTGCCTCGACAGCGACTCACCCCAGCCGCGCAGGCGTGGCAGCAGGTACTGCATCTGGGCCAGGCTCACCTGCGCCTTGCCCTCTCGGCTTCGCGCGTGCTGCGCGAAGATGTCGAGGATCAGCCAGGTGCGATCAACGACCTTCACCTTCACGACCTGCTCGAGCTGCCGCAGCTGACCCGGTGTGAGCTCTCCGTCGCAGATGACGGTGTCGGCGCCGGTCGCCACGACGATGTCGCGAAGCTCCCGGGCCTTTCCGGAACCGAGGTAGGTGGCGGGGTCCGGGGAGTCACGTCGCTGGATCACGCCTTCGAGCACCACAGAGCCCGCCGTCTCCGACAGCAGCGCCAGCTCGCGCATGCTGCGCTCAGCCTGGATCAGGGTTCCCTCGGTCCAGACTCCCGCGAGAACGACCCTCTCGAGCCGGACCTGCCGGTACTCGACCTCCGTGATGTCCTGGAGCTCGGTGGACAACCCGGTCACGCGGCGCAGGGCGCTGCGTTCCTCGAGTTCGAACTCGCCCGTGCTGACCTCGACGTCTGGGTCAGGTCGGGTGCCCGGGTCGGTGTCCATCGCCCCAAGAGTGCCATGTCCAGGCTCGCGATCCCCGCGGCCGTCCACAGCGTGCACTGCCGGGCACCCCGGTCGGTACTGTCGCCGCATGCAGACACGACGACTCGGCCAGGCGGGCCCACTGGTGGGCGCGGTGGGGTTCGGCGGGATGCCACTGTCCGGCTTCTACGGTGCGGCCGACCCCCAGGCGGCGCGCCGGGTGCTCGAGCAGGCACTCGAGTCGGGCGTGAGCCTCTGGGACACCGCCGAGGTGTACGGCCACGGCGGCAACGAGGAACTCATGGCAGCAGTCCTGCGACGGCACCGTGAGCGCGTCACGATCGCGACGAAGTTCGGGATCGCCCCCGACGGATCCATCGCCGCGGGGCCGGATGACGCCCGCATCGCGATCGAGGGCAGTCTTCGCCGGCTGGACGTCGAGCGCATAGACCTCTACTACGTTCACCGCATCGACACGACAGTGCCGATCGAGGAGACGGTCGGTGCCCTCGCCGCCCTCGTGACGGAGGGCAAGGTAGGCCATCTGGGACTCAGCGAGGCGAGTGCCTCCACCCTGCGACGGGCCCATGCCGTGCATCCGATCGCCGCCCTGCAGAGCGAGTGGTCGCTGTGGACCCGCGACCTCGAGCCCGAGGTCCTCCCGGTCGCACGGGAGCTCGGGGTCGCTCTCGTGCCGTACAGCCCGCTGGGCAGAGGTCTGCTCACAGCCGAGGTGCCCAGGACATCCGCCATGGAGGAGTCCGACCATCGCCGCACGAGTCCGAGATTCGCGCCGGAGAACGTCGACACCAATCTGGCGCTGGCCCGCGCCTTCGGCGAGCAGGCGCGCCTGCGCGGCTGTACGGCCGCTCAGCTGGCCCTCGCCTGGCTGCTCGCGCAGGGCGACGACGTGATTCCCATCCCCGGGACCCGGTCACCGGACCGTGTCCGCGAGAACGCCGCAGCCGCCGACATCGCGCTCACCCACGACGAGGTGACCGCCCTCGGCGAGCTGATGGCCGGCGTGAGCGGAGGTCGCTACGCCCGTCCGCACACGTACGGCGACTCCCCCGAGGCCGTCGCCTGAAGCACGGTCACAGTGACGGAAGCAGCACCGTTCCGCGTGCGACGAGCTCCGCAGGGCCCGTCAGGAGCATGGCGCCAGCCGCGGTCTCAGTCACCGACACCGTGCCGCCCGGCACGTCTACCCGGTAGACGGTCTCGCCCTTGGCATCAGGCTCGAAGCGGCGTCGCGCAGCCCAGGCCACCGCACACGCTCCCGTGCCGCAAGACCGGGTCTCACCCACCCCACGCTCGTGCACTCTCATGGCGACGTGGCGCTCGCCTCGACGCACGACGAACTCGACGTTGACGCCGTCAGGGTAGGCACCCCCCGGGCCGACGACGGGCGCCTCCACGAGGTCGCCGGCGTCATCGAGCTGTTCGACGAATGCGACGGCGTGCGGATTCGGGACGTATACCGCCGTTGCTGGCCACGACGACGGACCGACGTGCACGACGGGCTCGAGAGCCGGTTGGCTCGCGGCACCCATGTCGACCGTGATTCGGCCGTCATCCTCGATGACGCAGATGAAGGGCCCACCCCGCGTGCTCACCACCGCTTCACCCCGGGTGATGAGACCCGTGGCGTGCAGGTACCTCACAAACACCCGAATTCCGTTCCCGCACATCTCAGCGACAGTGCCATCGCGGTTGCGGTAGTCCATGAAGAACTCCGCCACGCTCGATGGTCCTCCCGCAGCGGCCATGTGCTCGGTGCGCACCACGCGCAGGACACCATCAGCGCCGAGTCCGCGTCGGCGATCGCACAGCCACTGGACCTGCGCATCGCTCAGCGCGAGCCGACCGTCGAGGTCGGGGATGATCACGAAGTCGTTCTGGGTGCCGTGGCCCTTGGCAAAGGGCACCTCACGGGACGACGTCACGCCTCAAGCCTAGCCATCACGTGGCGTCGCACCCGCCCGCATGTAGGCCTCACGCACCCTCGCGATGACGTGCGGCCAGGTCTCGGCGGGGGGTGTGCCCCGGTTGTGCTCGGTGATCGAGTCGAGCAGACCCGGATCGCGCGCCAGACGCATGATCGCTCCGACCATCGCTGTGTCATCACGCGCCACGAGGCCCTCGACTCCGTCGTGCACGAACTGCGTGCTCCCTGAGTCCGCATGGACCACGACGGCAAGCCCAGCAGCCCGCGCCTCCAGAGCGGCGAGGCCGAAGGACTCCCGTACCGACGGCTGCACGTAGACGTCGCTGCGTCCCAGCACCGCGCGTACCTGCTCGCGCGGCAGGCGCCCGGTGAACTCCACGACGTCGTCGAGTCCGTGGCCGGCGGCATACGCCCGCGCACGGTCGAGATTCGGTCCACCGCCGACGACCGTGGCTCTGACATCGACCGACCCCCGGAGGCCGGCACGGGCCAGGCCGATCATGCGCAGAAGGGGGATCGTGCGCTTGCGGGGTGCAAGACGCATCACCGTGACCAGGCGAATGACCCCTGCGGGACGTTCAGTGCGCGGCACTCGCCACTGCTCGGGATCGATCCCGTTCGGCAGGACGACGACGTCACCCGCCCTCGGGACGGCCGCGTGAACGCGCTCCGCGGCCAGTGCACTCACCGCACTCAGCGTCACGCCCCACGTGTGCCAGCGCGCAAGCGCCTCGCTGACGCGGTAGGCCGGCGCCGCGAGCGGCCCCCATACGCTGTGGACTGTCACGAGCACGGGAAGCCCCCTGTCGCGGGCCGCCCGCACTGCTCCCCAGGCGAAGGGCGACACCACTCCCGCGTGCACATGCACGACGTCCACCGGGTCGGCGTCCAGCACTGCGCCCACCTCGCGGCGCGTGCGTGGATGGACCGGGAGATCGAAGGGCACGCGGGCAACGATCCGGTGGACCTCCAGCCCTCCGAGGCGGGAGGCATCTCGGGGGTCATCGGCTCGCGTCGCCGTGATGACGCGCACATCGTCACCAGCCTCATGCTGTCGCTCGGCGAGGGCGCGCACCTGCGACTCGATACCCCCGGTGCGGGGGGCGTAGCAGTCACTGACGTGGGCGATCCTCACGGTTGCCGACCGTACGCCACAATGACGCCCATGCCTGCCCGCACCCTCGTCTTCGTCCATGCACATCCAGACGACGAGGCACTGCTGACCGCGGGCACGATGGCTCGGGCAGTCGATGCCGGCCACCGCGTTGTGCTGTTGGTGGCCACTGACGGGTCTGCGGGCCTGGCCGCCTCGAGGTTCTCCGACCTCGGTGACGTGCGCCTCGGCGAGCTCCACGAGTCAGCCCGGGCGATCGGGGTGAGTCGCACCATCACCCTCGGCTACGCCGACTCCGGCCTGCACGGCGAGAACCCACAGGGCTTCAGTAGGGAGGGGTGCTTCCGGGTCGGCCGTCGCATCGCGGCAGTGTGCGAGGAGGAGGGCGCGGACGTGCTGGTGGGCTACGACCCGTCCGGCGGGTACGGCCACCCCGACCACGTGCAGGTCCATCGTGCGGTGCGTACCGCACGCTCGCTCCTCGCCCGCCCGGTGAGCCTGTACGAGGCCACCCTGCCGCGCGAGCCGATCGCGGCCGCAGCCCGCTGGGCTTCGCGCGCGCGACTCACGCCCGGCGACTTCGACCCCATGGAGTTCGCCGAGGCCTGGACCCCGCGCAGCGCCATCACCCATCGGGTGGACGTGCGCTCGGTGATGTCTCGCAAGCTCGCCTCACTTCGGGCCCACGCGTCGCAGGCGACGGCCGACGGCACTGTGCGGACTCTCGCCGTGCTGACGCGACTGCCCGGGCCGCTGCGCACGCTCCTGCTGGGAACCGAGTACTACGTGTCCGTTCCGGCCGACGCCAGGGCAAGGGCGTCTGCCAGCAGGGACGGGGAGTCGTAGGCCAGCCACGTCACCCGACGGTCACGGCGGAACCAGCGCTGCTGACGTCGGGCGAAGCGTCGCGTCGCATCGACAGTGAGTCGCCTCGCCTCGTCCTCGCTGATCTCTCCCTCGAGGTAGGCCATCACCTGGGGGTAGCCCAGCGCCCGCGACGCCGTAGGTGACTCCGCCAAGCCCCGCTCCATCAGCCCACGCACCTCATCGACGAACCCGGCGTCCCACATCTGGTCGACTCGGCGGCCGATGCGCTCGTCGAGCTCGTCCCGGGGGATCTCGAGGCCGATCCGAACAGTGCGGTACACGTCGACGGGGTCCGGCAGGCGTGCGGTGAACGGGCCGCCGGTGATCTCGATGACCTCCAGCGCCCGCACGATGCGCCGTCCGTTGGTCGGCAGGACCTGTGCCGCGGCGGCTGGGTCGACGGAGGCGAGGCGGCGGTGGAGTTCCGCGGCCCCGACCTCGTCGAGCTCGGCCTCGAGCCGGGCTCGCACCTGGGGGTCCGTGCCGGGAAAGCGCAGGTCGTCGAGCACGGCGGCCACGTACAGGCCGCTGCCACCCGTGACGACGGGAGTCCTGTCGCTCGCAAGGATGGCGTCGATGCACGCGCGCGCCTGGCGCTGGAACTCCGCGACCGAGACGTCCTGGTCAATCGTCCAGCAGTCGATCATGTGGTGGGGAACCCCGGAGCGCTCAGCCTCGGTCGGCGTGGCCGTCCCGATGTCCATGCCGCGGTACGCCTGCATGGAGTCGGTGCCGACGACCTCACCGGGCAGGCGCCGGGCCACATCGGCCGCGAGTGCCGTCTTGCCCGCGGCCGTCGGGCCGACGATCGCGAGCACGGGGACGCCCATCGTCCGGGCCTAACGACTCTTGGGCACGTCGATCGTGGCGTCCGGCGGCTTCGCGCCCTCCTGGACGCCTGCCGAGTTCCGGGCCTGCACGAAGATCGAGAAGGCCTTGTCGTACTCGGTCCTGCCGATGGTGATGGTGCACGACAGCGCACGCGTCAGGCAGCCGTAGCCCTGCAGTCCCCTGTCGACCACCAGCACGATGTACTCCAGGCGCCGTGCTCCGCCCTTGTCGCTCGGCGCCTTCCACGTGATGACCACTTTGCGGGTGCCCTCGTCGAACTCCGCCCGGACGTTCGTCACCGGGCCCGGAACCGTCGTCGCCGTCTCGGCGACCACCTCCGGGCTGGAGAAGACCGGGTCGCTGCCGGGGCCCATGCCCGCGGCGTTGACCCCGGCGATCGCAACCCCGTAGGACTCCCCGTTCACCAGGCCGGTGATGTCGCACTGGTTGACGGTCGCAGGGACGTCGCAGACCTCGCGCACGCGGAAGGGGAACTCCAGCAGCGACACCGTGTAGCGCGCCGGCGGACTGGCGGCGTTCGGGCGAACCGGATCCCATTCGACGAGCAGCCTGCCGTCGAAGGGCTCGACCACCACGCCCGTCGGCCGGCTCGGCTTGCCGACCACCGTGATGGACGATCGCACGGGCGCCGAGGGACCAACGTCGTTCACGGAACGCACGCTCACCTGGACGTCGGTCCCGGCAGTCGCCTTCGTCAGCACGCACCTGGTCGCCGAGGTCGAGCAGCTGCCCGCGCTCGAGCTCACCTCGAAGCGATTGCCCGACGAGCTCACCCACACTGCCGGGGGCTGCCACGTGACGATGACGTCCGGTCCCACCTGCCGCAGGCTCAGCGACGTGGGGCTCAGCGGCGCGCCGACCAGGATTGCCTCCGTGCTCGCGACCGGGCTCGTGCCCACGGAGTTCACGGCACCGATCTCGTACCGTACGGTCTGTCCGCGCGTGAGGCCGGTGACCACGCACGAGAGCTCGGTGGTCGAGCAGACCTCCCGGCCACCCGCGAGACGCACGACATACCGCTCCAGCACCGGGATACCCGTTCGCGCCGGCGCCTCCCAGGCGATGCGCGCCGTGGTTCCCGACACGTCGAGGCTCGGACTCAGCGGGGTTGTCGGCAGATCGAGCGTGATGTCACCACCCCGTACGGGTCGCGAGTATCCGGCGCCGTTGCGCAGGATGACCTCGAAGGTCAGCGGGACGCCCAGGCCTACACCGGTGATACGGCAGGACGTCGCTCGTCCCGGGGCCTCGCAGATTCCCGGCCCGGGAACGGCGCGCACGACAGCGGACTCCACGACGGCCTGGCCGTCAGAGTCCCAGCTCACCAGGACGTCGCGGCCACCGACGCTCTGTGCACGCACCCCACTGGGTTCGCGTGGCGGCCCGGCGATGGCGTAGCCGGTGCTGACCCCGGTGCTCTCGTAGAGGTCGTTCAGGCTCGACAGCGAGAACATCCACGCCGCCCCGTCCGGCACTCCGGTGAAGGTGCATGTGCGAACCGAGGCAGGCACCTCGCAGGTCTGGCCGTTGAGAGCCATCACCTTGTACTTGACGACATTGGCCGTGGCCGCGTTGGCCGGTGCCTGCCAGGTGACGGTGAATCCCCCAGGAGCGACCTGCACCACCGGGTTGACCGGCGGATCCGGCTTGGGTGGCGGCGCAACGATCGTGAACGGCGCCGGTCGACTCGTCGAGGTCGATCCGCTCCCGGTCGCCGTGACCGTGGCGGTGTAGGAGCCGTAGTCCAGGCCACTGACCAGGCAGGACATCGAGTCGGCGGTCCATGTCATCGTGGGCACGCACGTCCTGCCTCCCGGGTTCACGGTGGCCACATACGAGATCGGCTGGAAGCCCCATCCCTTGATCGCCGTGAAGGAGACGGTCACTGACGTCGTGTAACGCCAGCTGTCCGCCTTCACGTTCGTGACGGTCGGTATCTGAGTGGGCGTCACCTTCGGCGTGCGCACGCGTGCTGAGGTCTTCCCGCCTCCGCGCGCTTCGACCAGGAAGGTCGTCTCCTGGCCGTTCGGGGCGTCGACCGTGCACTCGTTCACCGTTCCCGGGACGGAGCACAGGGTTCGGGAGCCGGACGCGTCGAGGACGGCGAACGTCTCCTGGTTCGTCGTGAAGTCCGGTGCCCAGTAGACCAGCACCCGACCGCTCCCGGGAACGGCACCCACGCGCTGCGGAGCTCCGGGATCACCGGGCATGCGCGGATGCCCCGTGACGGTCGCCGACGGACCTGCGCCGTCCTCGCTGAAGGCCTGCACGGAGAGCCGTTTGGGGCCGGGATTGGAGAAGTCGACCTTGCAGGAGCGCGCCGTGGCGGGAACCGTGCAGGCGACGGCACCCCAGCTGTACAGGACCCGGTACCCCTCGATGGGTGCCGAGCCCTCCGACGCGGGCGGCTCCCACGCGACCGTCACGGCGTACACGGCGTCCCGCGCCGTCACCGATGTCGGCACCGAAGGAGCCGACGGCGTCACCGCTGAGGCCTCAGCCTTCAGCAGGACTGACGACGACGCCTGTCCGCTGGCATTGTCGGCCCTGACCGTGACCTGATGCTTCACAGCGGGGTTGAGGCCGCGGACGGTGCACGTGCCGGGCAGACCCCATGGGTCGCAGATGAAGCGCTGCACGGACCGGGCCGAGGTGGTGCAGCTGCGCCCGCACTCGAGTACCTCGACCGTGTACGAGTCCGGCCTCTGCTCGGGCAGCTCCGTCGGATAACCCCAGGTCACGACCGATCCTCCCCCGGACACCGGGGATGCCGCCAGATCCGGCGGTGCCTGCGGGAGCACGGTCGTCCTGGGCGCAGCCTTGCCCGCCGTGAGGGAGACGGGGACCCCCTCACCGAGGGCATTGCGGGCGATGATGGTCAGCGGGATCTCACGAGTGAAGGCCAGACCGATCCACCGACAGGTGCTCTGCTCCGCCTTCCGAACGGTGCACTGGAAGTCCACCATGCTGGACCCGGACTTGATCTTCATCCCCGAGTCCCAGGTCACGCTGGTGATGGGGGATCCGCCGTCGTCGGCGGGCGGATCCCAGGACACGACGAGGTCGTACCCCGGGCACCGCTTGCAGGGGCTCACGTACTCCGATCGTGCGTTGCGCACGGGGCCGGGCGTCGTGGCCGGCAGCACCGCCGTGCCGACCCCGACCCTGCCGGTCCCGTACTCGGTGATCGCCGTCACCGAGAAGGTCACCTGCTTGCCCGAGCGGTCGACAGGCACCTCGCAGGAGGTCGACAGACCGGAGCAGACGACCCTGCCTGTCTCGTCGGTGACCCGGTACGCCCGGATCGTGGCACCGTTCGTCGCCGGTGCGTTCCAGCGGATGGTCGCCTTGCGGACCGCGGGTGTGACCGTGACGACCGGGGCGTCCGGGATCGCAACAGGGGTTCGGAACGTCGTTCGGGCCACCGGGCCGCTGCCAGCGCTGTTGCGGGCACTGGCCACGATGACGTACTCCGTGTTCGGACGCAGTCCCGTGGCTGAGCGTGAACGCTGCTCGGGGTTGAAGCTGGTCTCGCCCCGTCCCTCGATGCCGGAGGAGTAGACCGTCGGCACCTCTCCCCCGTTGCTGGCCGGGACCCCCACCGTCCACTCGACACTCGTCGCCGTCACGGCGCCCACCGTGATGCCGGGGGCACCGGGGGCCGTGATCGTCGGGGTCGGCACTGGCGCAGGTGCACTCCCCAGCGTGCGCCCGGTCCAGGGAGCCGAGCTCGCGCTGTAGCCCACCGAGTTTCCTGCGGTGAGGATCACGGTGTACTCGGTGTCCGGGGTCAGGCCCGTCAGTTCGATCGGGTTCGGAGCGCCCATCACGGTGGAGTTGACGTTGTTCAGCGTCACGCGCACGAACTCCAGTGGTTCGCCGTACGGCGCACTCGTGTACGCGACGGACAGCGTGGTCGTACCCCGTGTGACCGTGGCTATGGTCAAGGGGTTGGGAGTGGCCGTCGGCGATGGGGACGACGATGACGACGTGAAGGTAGACGAGGAGGTGTCTGAGGCGGCGCTCACGCTCGCCGAGACGAGTCCGCCGACGACGAGCGCCGACACCACCACGGCCGCGACGAGGTTGATCAGGAACCTGACGCCGACGCGCCCTGCCTCATCCGCCACGCGCTGACGCTAACACTCACCCATGCGCGGCAGCGGGCATTGCCGGCATGCCCAGGGAGACCCCCGGCGCCGGTGCACCGGCTGCCTCTCCTGCCCGCGTCCGCCTGACGTGGACGACGTCGTCCGCGACCAGGTGGTGCGGTGCCGCGTACGTCACCCGCGCCGTCACGACGTCGCCCGGCCGCGCATCGCACGAGGCCAGGTGGACCAGTCGGTTGTCGCGCGCACGCCCGGAGAGACGCTGCGTGTGATGATCCTTCTTGCCCTCGCCCTGGGCCACCAGCACCTCGACCTCAGACCCCACGAGGCTCCGGTTCTCCTGCCAGGAGATGTCATCGACCAGCTCGATCAGGCGGTCGTACCGCGCCTGGACCACCTCCTTCGGCACCTGGTCCGGCATCTCGGCGGCAGGCGTCCCGGGGCGCTTGGAGTACTGGAACGTGAACGCGCTGGCGAAGCGGGCCTCCCGCACGACGTGGAGCGTCTGCTCGAAGTCCTCTTCCGTCTCCCCCGGGAAGCCGACGATGATGTCGGTGGTGATCGCCGCATCCGGCATCGCCGCACGGACCCGGTCGATGATCCCGAGGTAGCGGTCCTGACGGTACGAGCGCCTCATGCGCTGGAGGACGGAGTCCGAGCCGGACTGCAAGGGCATGTGGAGCTGGGGCATCACGTTCGGCGTCTGGGCCATGGCGGATATGACGTCGTCGGTGAAGTCGCGCGGGTGGGGGCTGGTGAAGCGCACGCGCTCGAGCCCCTGCACGTCGCCGCATGCGCGCAGGAGTTCCGCGAACGCCCCGCGATCGCCGAACTCCACGCCGTACGCGTTCACGTTCTGGCCCAGCAGCGTCACCTCGATCACCCCCTCGCCCACCAGGGCCTCGACCTCGGCGAGGATGTCCCCGGGTCGGCGGTCCTTCTCCGTGCCGCGCAGCGCTGGGACGATGCAGAACGTGCACGTGTTGTTGCAGCCCACGCTGATCGAGACCCAGGCGGCGTACGCCGAATCCCGTCTCGTCGGCAGTGTCGACGGGAATGTCTCCAGGGACTCGAGGATCTCGACCTGTGCCTCCTGCTGGACGCGCGCGCGCTCGAGCAGGATCGGCAGCGAGCCGATGTTGTGGGTGCCGAACACGACGTCGACCCATGGCGCTCGCGTCAGGATCTCTCCCCTGTCCTTCTGCGCCAGACAGCCGCCCACGGCGATCTGCATGCCCGGGTGGCGTTCCTTCACGGGGACGAGATGGCTGAGGTTGCCGTAGAGCCGGTTGTCGGCGTTCTCCCGCACGGCGCAGGTGTTGAACACCACGACGTCAGCATCCACGCCCTCGGAAGCCGCGACATAGCCCGCGGCCTCCAGCAGACCGGTGAGGCGCTCGGAGTCGTGCACGTTCATCTGGCAGCCGTAGGTGCGCACCTCGTAGGTGCGCGCTTCGGAGTCGGCCACAGCCCTGCAGTCTACGAACCCCAGCCCTCGCGGTAGGTCTCGGCATCCATCTCGTAGATGTCCTCCGGGCCGTCCTCCTCGTCGATCTGCTGACCGACCAGACGGAACCCGAAGCGCGCGATGATCGCCTGAGAGGGCACATTTCCCGGCGAGACCGTGTAACGGAGGCGAGTCACCCCGGGCTGGTCGATGACCCAGCCCCACATGCCGCGAAGCATTTCCGTCGCGAGTCCACGCCCGCGGTAGCCCGGTTCCACCCCGAGACCGATCTCCACCATGCCGTCCGCATCGGGCAGGTCGTGGAACCCGGCGCTCCCGATCACGATGCCCTCTGATCTGAGGACCGCCATGCGGAGCAGGTAGGGACTGGCATGCGGCTGAGCCTTGATGCGTGGTAAGCGGTGCGGCAGGGGACCAGGGTCCTCGACCAGGCAGCCCAGCGGATTGCCGAACCCTCGGTCCTGCCAGAGGCGCGGATCCGCCCTGTCGACCTCCAGCAGCGCGTACTCCGTCGGGCGGACGGCGTGCAGATCCAGTCTGGTGGTCCGGATGACATCGTCCGGCGCAATGATGGCAGCCACCGGCGCAGGGTCTCACGGGTCGTTGCCTCAGCCATCAGGAGGCTGGGCGCTGCTTGACTCCGCCACCGTCGTGCATCAGGGTTCGATCAACAGCGGACGGAGGACACATGTCATTCTTCAAGAAGATCAAGCAGAGCCTCGGCATGGGCACGATCGACTTCGACATCGAAGTTCCGCCGGCTGTCGCCAACAGTTCCGGCCGCATCGACGGCACCATCGTGATCACGGCGAAGACGGCTCAGTCGATCAAGGACGTCGAGGTGAAGCTCGAGCGCGAGCAGGTGTGGGAGCAGATCGAGCAGCGCTACAACGCCTCGACGAAGATCTACGAGGACCAGTGGGTCAACAAGAGCCGGTTCGACACCATCGCCCAGTGGAAGGACGAGGCTCCCTTCAGTCTCGCCGAGGGAGAAGTGCGCCGTATCCCCTTCACGCTCATCTTCCCGGTCGTCGAGCACCCGTACGGGGTCGCCGACAACCCGAGCCTGTGGGACTTCCTGCCCGCGGCGCTCAACTTCGGCAACGGGTACCGGAACCAGCGCATCTCGTACCGCATCGAAGGAGACGCAGACGTCGAGGGCGCTGCCTTCGACAAGGGAGAGTCGACCCCGATCACGCTGACCTGACGTCGGACCGCCGGATCACTCCTGCAGGACGCACTCGGCGGAGGCCGCTGCGATCTGCTGCTGGGTCTCCTCGGAGGCAGTGTCCTCCAGGATCGACATGAGAGCGGCATCGTCGAGGCCATCGAGGGCGCCCATGACGCAGTCCAGCTCCTCCGTCGTCGCTCCGGAGTCCATCGCCTCCTGACGCAGCTGCTCGATGATCTGGTCCCTGCCCATGTCGCCACCGTCAGAGGTCTCTCCCTCGCTGCTGCCGCCGCCACCGCAGGCGGCGAGGACGAGGGGAAGGGCGAGGACGAGGGCGGCCATTCGGTTGCGTGTCATGCGGCGCACAGTAGCGCGCGCAAGAGCCTTCGTCTGGAGATCGCCCTAGTGGACGCTTGGGCGAGTCGCCGAGTCCCCCGTTGGCTCCCCATCGAGCACCTGCTCGTAGTACGCCTCCTCCGCGGACCGACGCGGAAACAGGAACCACACCAGCAGCAGCCCGCAGATCGTGAGCACGAGCGCGACGAGGATCGCCCACGACTTGCCGATCGTGAAGGCGGTGGCAGCTGCGGAGACGATCTGATCCTGAACTGTCGAGGGATACTGCTGGGCTGCATCGACCGCACTGGTGTACGACGAGGTCATCGCCCCAGCGGTGGTCGACCCGATCTGGGAGGCCTCGTCGGCCGGCAGGGCACTGAGATCACGGGTGATGCTTGAGGCGTACGCCGTCGCGAGGAGCCCCCCCATGATGGCCTGCAGGACGGCGCCGCCGAAGTCGCGGGTGAGGTCCAGGAACCCGGAACCCATGCCGGCCCGCGCGGGTGGGACCGATCCCATGAGTGCCCGCGACGCGGGCGTGGCTGCGAGGCCGACACCGAGTCCGATGAGCCCGTACGCCGCCAGGATCCAGCCGGTCCAGGTGTCGTCGCGCCAGGCCAGCAGCATGACCACGAAGGCCAGAGCGACGCTCGCCAACCCGAGCATCAGGCTCGACCGCGATCCACTGCGCGTGATGAGCGTGCCGGCCACCTGGCCGCCGATGGCGCTGAACACCGTGGCCGGCACCACCACGAGGGCCGCCGCGAAGGTCGAGTACCCCAGCACGTTCTGGGTGAACTGCTGCCCGATGAACATCGCCCCGATCAGCGACCCGAAGGTGATGGAACCGGCCACGAACGCCACCCAGAAGGTGCGATGTCGCGCCAGTGTGAGGTCGACGAGGGGCCGGGGTGCGCGTCGCTGCCACCAGAAGAACGTGCCCAGTGACGCCACGGTGACCGCGAGGACGACCAGCCACGTCGGCGTGACTCCCCGATCGACCGTCTCGATGGCCAGGACCAGACCGCCGACTCCGAGCACGGAGAGAATGCCGCCCCGATGGTCGATGCGGAAGGTCTCCTCCTGCGCATGCCACGGCAGCACGACGAGCCCGACGAGAAGGACGACGATGACGATCGGGACGGTGATCAGGAAGACCGACCCCCACCAGAATCGCTCCAGCATCCAGCCGCCCAGCACCGGACCGAGGGCCGCGAAGCCTCCCCCGACACCGGACCACAGGGCGATAGCGCGCACACGAGCACCCCCGGCGTAGAGCGCGGAGATCAGTGACAGCGTCGTCGGGAACAGCATCGCTGCCGCGATGCCGCCCAGCAGCCGCGCTATCGCGAGTACCTCACCGTTGGGGGCGTATGCGGCGAGGAAGGCCGTCGGCACCGTGAGGATGGCACCGAGGACGAACAGCAGCTTGCGTCCGTGACGATCTCCGACAGCGCCCAGGTAGAGCACGGTCGATGCCAGACCAAGGGCGAAGGCGTCGGCGATGATGCTCAGCTGGTCCTGGTCTGCCCCCAGGTCCGAGCCGATGGTCGGAAGGGCGACGTTCGCGATGCTCAGGTTGATGTTGGCCACGATGGCGCCGGTCACCAGCGCGAAGAGGACCCAACCACTGCGAGGCGGCTTCTGCGCTCCGTTCACGCGCACACCGTAGTCATGGGAGGCCACGTATCTCGCCGCGTGGCCTCCCACCGACCATCACCGCACAGAGACCGACTCCGGCTCGTCATCGGAGATCTCATCCTCACTCGGCTCGATCTGCACCCGGGGCAGGATCCGATCCAGCCATCCCGGCAGCCACCAGTTCGCCTTGCCCAGCATCGACATCAGCGCCGGCACGAGCACGAGCCGCACGATGAAGGCGTCGATGATCACCGCCGACGCCAGCGCGAGCCCGAAGAGCTTGATCGTGCTGTTGGTGCTGGGCACGAAGGCCAGGAACACGCTGGACATGATCGCCGCCGCGATGACCACCACGCGGCCCGAGCCGGCGAGGCCTCGTCGTACGGAGGCCAGGTTGTCGCCCGTGCGTGCCCACTCCTCCTGCATGCGCGACACCAGGAACACCTGATAGTCCATGGACAGGCCGAACAGGATCGAGAACACCATGATCGGCAGGAATGGGAAGATCGGCCCCGTGCTCGACACACCGAGGAAGCTGCTCATCCAGCCCCACTGGAAGACAGCCACGGTGATGCCCATCGCCGCCGCGAAGGACAGCAGGCTCGTGACCGCCGCGGTGAGCGGCACCACGATCGAGTGGAACAGCAGCACGAGCGCCAGGAATCCAAGCCCGATCACGATCGCCAGGAAGATCGGCAGTGCATCTCCCAGGACGGTGGTGAAGTCGCTCGTGATCGCCTGCGTCCCGCCGACGTACAACTGCACGCCCGTCTGAGCCTCGATCGCCGGATTCGTCTCGCTGCGCAGCCGCTCGAGCAGCTGTGTGGTCGCCTCGTCCTGGGGGGCACTGGACGGGTAGACCGCGATGGCCTGGACGGTCTGCGGCTCACCCCCACCGGCCCCGGCGTTCGCCTGGGCGAGCTTGCCGAACACCGACAGTGCCTCCAGGCTCGGTGACGTGCCGGCGACGCCCTCCGTCGCGGCAAGTCCCGCGACGACCTGCCCGTAGGCCTCCGGCGAGGTTGCGCCGGAGAGATCTGCGACCACCAGGAAGGGTCCGTTCACGCCGGGGCCGAAACCCTCGGCGCGCAGGTCGTAGGCGATGCGGGCGCTGGAGCCCTCCGGCTTGCCGGAGTCGTCAGCGAAGCCCTGGCGCAGCCCGAACAGCGGGATGGCGAGCACCACCACCACAGCAAGGGCGACCAGGGCGGGAATGATCGGCCGCTTCTGCAGGACGCGTCCGTAGTGCGCCCAAGCGCGACCCTCCGGGCGATCGACCATCGAACCGGGCTTCTTGCCCCACGGAAGGCGCCAGGCGAGTGCCTTGGTGCCCATCAGGCTGAGCAGTGCGGGCAGCATCCACAGTGCTGAAAGCATGACGGCCAGCACCGTGACGGCGGCGCCGACCGCGAGCCCGTTGAAGAAGTTGATGCCCAGCACGAACAGTCCGAGGAGGGCGATGATCACCGTGCTGCCCGCGAAGAGCACCGCACGTCCCGCCGTCTCCACCGACTCCATCGCCGCGCGCTTGGGCTCGTGGCCGTGCAGGACGGCCTGTCGATAGCGGTTCATGACGAAAAGCGCATAGTCGATGCCGACGCCGAGACCGATCATGGCCGCCAGCGTCGGAGCGAACGTCGCGACGTCGAGGAAGTTGGCGACGATCAGCACTCCCATCTGCCCCATGGTCAGACCCACGAGCGCGACGACGATGGGCATGCCCGCCGCGATGATCGAGCCGAAGGCGACGAGCAGGATGATGATCGCGACCAGCAGGCCGATGGCCTCGCTGCTGGGCGGCTCCTGGCCCGCGAACTCCAGCACCTGGCCCTGGGCTCCCGCGCGCAGTCCGTCCGCGTTCAGCCCCTGAACGGCCGCGATGATCGCCTTGGCATCCTCAGCCCCCACCTCGAGCTCGCCGTTCGGGCCGACCATGAAGGACACCTGGGAGTAGGCGACAGTCCCGTCCGGACTCACCGTGGAGAACTGCTGGGCCAGGATCTGGAGGTCCTCGGGGGTCAGCGCCGACAGCGCCGCCGGGTCGATGCCCGGTGCCGGGCAGTCGGTGCCCAGCGATGCCCCCTGCGGATCGAGCGGGTTGGTCACGCATGTCACGGAGGGCAGCGACGCGATCTCCTCGAGCACCGGCCGCACTCGCTCGGCCACGGCCGCATCCGTCGCACTCCCGGAGTCGGGAGACCACACGATGGTGGCCCCACCGTCAACGCGACTGGTGTCGGTGCCACTGGAGATCAGCAGGTCCGTGGCGAGCTTGGACTCGGTGTCCGGCAGGTCGAAGGAGTCGTTGAACTCCCCGCCCAGCTGGGTGCCGAGCCCGATGACCGCCACCAAGGCGACGAACCACGAGATGAGCGCGATGACCGGCCGGCGGACGGCCCAGGCTGACAGGACGGGCATGGTTCCTCTTCCGTGGGGCCCAGGTCGGATGAGACACCGTGGACCTGATGGGTGCGTATGGCGATAGCGAACGCTACCGTCCCCAAACTGTCAAATCAGGAAACGCCACCGTTCGCTATTCCTGCTAGCCTGCCGATGTGCCGACAACCGCCCCTGCCCGCCGTCGCGGGCAGGCCCTGCGCGAGGCCGTCGCCGACGCGACCCTGGCGGAGATCGCCGAGAACGGCCTCCGCGGCGCATCCATGGACGGCATCGCCCGTCGCGCGGGCACCGGCAAGTCAACCCTGTACCGGCGCTGGCCCAATGTGCGAGCCCTCGCCCTCGACGTCTTCATCATGACCATGGAGGAGAACCTCCCCGCTGCCGACCTGTCGTCCGGAAGCCTGCGCACCGATCTGCTTACCTCCATGACCAGCCTGGCCGACGCGCTCACCGGAGACCTCGGCGTCGTGCTGCGCGAGTTCATCTCCGAAGGGGCGCACGACCCGGCTCTCGTGGAGGAGTTTCAGGTGCGCTTCGGTCTGCCCAAGCAGGCCGAGCTCATCTCGATGCTCCAGCAGGCCATGGAGAGGGGTGACATCCCACCAGGTCCGATCGATCCGTACGTCCTGCAGCTGCCCGCCGCGCTGGTCATGCACAGCATCGTCATGCGAGGGGCGTGCCCCTCCGGCGACGAGCTCGCGCACATCGTGGACGCCATCGTGCTCCCGCTGCTGATGCGCCCCGGCACCAGCGCGCGCGCGTAGCACGGGCTGACCCCACACCTCGAGCTGGTCGTCCGGCTGGTCGTCCGGCTGGTCGTCCGGTTGGTAGTGCGGCTAGTCCTCCGTCAGGACGTCCGGCATCGCGTCGCCATCGAGCTGGTCCTGCTCGCCGAGGGCTTCGCGCACCACGCTGAAGGCCAGCCCCGGGGAGTAGCCGCGCCGCTGCAGCATGCCCACCAGCCGTCGAGTGCGCGCCTGTGCGTCGAGTCGGGCGAGCGACCGGGACTTGACGCGAACCAGCTCGAGGGCACGGATTCGCTCGGTCTCGCCGTCGATCCCGCCGACGGCATCCTCGATCACCTCCGCCGAGACTCCCTTGCGGCGCAGCTCCTGGCGCAGCACCCCACGGGCCGACCCACGCGAGCGCTGCCGGGAGTCCACCCACATCCGCGCGTACAGCGCATCGTCGATGAGCCCCACCTCGGTGAAGCGGTCCAGGACACGGGCGGCGACGTCCTCCGGGATGCCCCGGCTGAGCAGATCACCCTGCAGCTCCGCACGCGTCCGCGGTGCAGCGGACAGCCGCCTGAGCAGGATCGTCCGCGCCACCTGCTCAGGATCCGCCTCCGGCTGCAGATCCGCGGGCGATCCCGGCGAGGGCTGCTGAGCCATGGGTCAGTCGATGGGTGCGGGCGCCGCCGGCTCGACATCTGCCGGAGCATCGACCTGAGCCCCGATCCCCAGCGACTCCTTGATCCGCTTCTCGATCTCGTTGGCCAGATCCGGGTTGTCCTTCAGGAAGGTGCGGGAGTTCTCCTTGCCCTGTCCGAGCTGATCGCCTTCGTACGTGTACCAGGCACCTGACTTGCGGACGATGCCCGCGTCGACGCCGATGTCGATGAGCGATCCCTCGCGCGAGATGCCCTCGCCGTACAGGATGTCGAACTCTGCCTGCTTGAACGGCGGTGCGACCTTGTTCTTGACCACCTTGATGCGGGTGCGGTTGCCCACGGCCTCCGTGCCGCCCTTGAGCGTCTCGATGCGGCGAACGTCCAGACGCACGGATGAGTAGAACTTCAGCGCCTTGCCGCCCGTCGTGGTCTCCGGCGACCCGAACATCACGCCGATCTTCTCGCGCAGCTGGTTGATGAAGATGGCCGTCGTGTTGGTGTTCGACAACGCGCCGGCCATCTTGCGCAGCGCCTGGCTCATCAGGCGAGCCTGCAGGCCCACGTGGGAGTCACCCATCTCGCCCTCGATCTCGGCCCTGGGCACCAGGGCGGCGACCGAGTCGATCACGATGAGGTCGATGGCGCCGGAGCGCACCAGCGTGTCGGCGATCTCCAGGGCCTGCTCACCGGTGTCGGGCTGGGAGACGTACAGGTTGTCGAGGTCGACGCCCAGCCGGCTGGCGTAGTCCGGATCGAGGGCATGCTCGGCGTCGATGAAGGCCGCGAGGCCGCCCATGGCCTGCACGTTCGCGATCGCGTGGAGGGCGACCGTCGTCTTGCCCGAGGACTCCGGGCCGTAGATCTCCACGATGCGTCCGCGCGGCAGGCCGCCGATGCCGAGGGCGATGTCGAGGGCGATCGACCCGGTCGGGATGACGTCGATGGGCGCTCGCCCCTCCTCCCCGAGGCGCATGACCGAGCCCTTGCCGAACTGGCGCTCGATCTGGGCAAGGGCGGCGTCGAGTGCCTTCTCGCGGTCCTGGGCTGCGGTGGCCATGAGGTTCTCCTGTCGTGGGTGGACATCTCGCGGTTGCGACCCGTGGCACGCTAGGTCACGGGTCTGACATCCTCAGCCCGCCCCGTCAGCCGGTGGACGACCGCCGGTGCTGGCCTACATCGGGGAAACTACATCGAACGCATGTTCGAATGCCTGCGACACGCCGGAGACGCCATCAGGACGACCAGGGCTCCCAAGGGCACCAGGGCCGCAGCGCAGAGCCACCCGTACGACGACACCAGCACGATGATCCCGGCGGCGGCTCCCCCGACGGCGCCAGCCGCATTCATCACCAGGTCGGACAGTCCCTGCACCGCCGGCCGCTCAGTGGTGTCGACCTCGTCCGTCACCAGGGTCGACCCGGCGATCAGGGTGCACGACCACCCCAGCCCCAGCAGGAGCAGCCCGATGCCCAGGGCGACCACCTCGCTCCCCTCGGCCAGGCCGGACACCACGCAGGCCACGGCGAGGATGCCGATGCCCAGGGCGATCACGGGCAGACGGCCCAGCCGGTCGACGCACCAGCCGACCAGGGGGGACAGGGCGTACATCCCGGCGACATGGACGCTGATGACCAATCCGATCACCTGGAGCGTCACGTCGACATGGGCCATGTGCACCGGGGTCATGACCATCACCATCACCATGACCACATGTCCGACCGCGATGGCCGCGATCCCCAGCACCGCCCGTGGCCGTGCCCTCAGATGCGTCAGTCCGTCGCGAAGTCGTGGCTGTCGCACCGTCTCCCCCGCGTCGGACCGCAGCCTCAGCGACAGCCGATACGGATCCGGGCGCAGGAAGATCAGCAGCACGATCGCGGTGAGCGCGAGGCACACTCCGGCGACGACGTAGGGGCCGGCGAGCTGCGGCAGCCCCAGCGCGAGGCCGAGCTGCCCGGAGACGCTCAGCAGGTTCGGCCCGAGGACAGCACCGACCGTGCCGGCCCACACCACCCACGACAGCGAGACTGCCCGATGCTCCTCGGCGGCGAGGTCGGTCGCGGCGTACCGCGCCTGGTACGTGGCGGCTGATGCGACCCCGACGAAGAAGGCGCCGACGAGGACCACCGGCAGGCTGCGCACGACTGCACCGACCACGACGATCACGGCACCGGCTGCCCCCAGTCCGTAACCCGTTGCGAGGGCCGCGCGACGACCCCGGACGAGGGCGATGCGTGCCAGTGGCAGGGCGAGTACCGCGGCGCCGAGAACTCCGCTGGTCTGTGCGAAACCGGCCGCCGCCGCTGATCCCGACACCGACTCCGCGATGAGCGCACCGGCGGCCACCGAGCCCGCCACCGCGACACCACCGAGCACCGACCCGGTCGACAGCACCGCGACGGAGCGCTTCTGGACCGCCCGGACCCCGGGGCTGAGCAGCTCAGACGTCGCAGTTGTCACGGCGCTTCGCCGGCATCCGCACGTCCGTGCTCCAGTCGGGTCGAGAGGACGTCGAGCACGGCGTCGTCGGATCTCGGGAGTCCGACGGACGCCAGTGCCGTCATGAGCAGGTTCGGATCCTGCGACCACGCGTCGTAGTCGAGGAGTACGACGCGATGCGCACCGAACACCTCGGTCAGGTCGGATGCGACGCGGATGAGCCGGTCACGCGACTGCGTCAGGACGGCGATCGCGTCGCCGTGATCAGTCCACCAGCCGCTTCGCGCTGCGGCCTCGGGCGAGCGCACGTTGACCAGGTACACGATCCCGGGCAGGAGTGCGTCCAGGAACAGCAGGTACTCCAGCAGGAGGTCGTCGTCCGCGAAGTGACCCGGCTCGTACCGCACCTCCTTGAAGCCCACCCACTCGGTACCGCGAGGCGGCCGCAGAAGGAGCTCCAGGACATGGTCGCGCAGACTGCGCAGGACGGCGTCGGGATCCAGCCGGGCGGAGCCGAACCACGGATGACTCGGCCGTCCGGCATGGTGCCGATCGGCCGTCTCGGCGAGCGCCTGCACATAGTCGTGCAGCCCCCGCAGTGCCCCGTAGTTCTCGCCGCGGACGACCACGCCGGGGAGCGCGTTGAGGGCGGCCTGCAGGACGGTGCTGCCGGTGCGCCCGTACGTGACCACGGTGACGTATCGGAGGTCGTCCCCTGCCGGCCTCACGTCAGGGTCCCCGGCACGTCGACGGTGGCGCACACGGCGCGCCACACCTCCTTGGTGTCGACTCCGGCCGCAATCGCCTGGTCGACCGTGCAGCCCAGCGGCGCCAGAACGACGTCATGGGCCCACGAGCGTGCATACGTGGTGCCGAACACCTCGTCCATCCGCTCCCAGAAGTCCGTCAGCCGCACGGCGGCAGTCTGCCCCATCCACCACAATCACGGGGTGACCACCGACGTGCGCGCCCTTCTCGGGCCCCTGGCCGCCGGGTGGTTCGAGACCGCGTTCGACGAGGCGACCCCCGCACAGGCCGGCGCCTGGGCAGCCGTCGCCCGGGGCGACGACACCGTCGTCATCGCACCGACGGGAAGCGGCAAGACCCTCGCCGCCTTCCTGCACGCCATCGATCGACTGGCCGCCGAGCCACCGCCCGCGGATCCCGCACACCGGTGCCGGGTGCTCTACGTCTCCCCCCTCAAGGCCCTCGCCGTCGACGTCGAGCGCAACCTGCGCAGCCCCCTGGCGGGACTGGCCAACGAGGCCGTCCGCCTGGGCATCGACCCACCCGACCTCACGGTCGGCATCCGCACGGGCGACACCCCACCAGCGGAGCGCACCCGCATGGCGCGGAGGCCGCCGGACATCCTGATCACGACCCCGGAGTCGCTGTACCTGCTTCTCACATCCCAGGGACGTGAGTCCCTGACAGGCGTGCACACCGTCATCGTCGACGAGGTTCACGTCCTCGCGGGCTCCAAGCGAGGTGCGCACCTCGCCGTCTCCCTCGAACGACTCGACCACCTGCTCGAGCGACCCGCGCAGCGCATCGGGCTCTCGGCCACCGTGAATCCGCCGGAGACCATCGCCACCTGGCTGCGCCCGACGCGGCCCGCCACGATCATCGCTCCGCCCCATCACAAGGAGTGGGACCTCCAGGTGCGCGTCCCCGTCGATGACATGGCAGCGTTGGGCACCGAGACCGTGCATACCGGCAGCGCAGCAGCGGCGACCCCGAGAACCTCGCTGTGGCCGCACATCGAGGAGGACCTCGTCGATCTCGTCCAGGAGCACCAGTCCACCCTGGTGTTCGTCAACAGCCGACGCCTGGCCGAGCGCCTCACGGCGCGCGTCAACGACATCGCCGCCGAGCGCGCAGCGGATGCCACAGGCGTGCCGGACGCCACCCCGATCGCACGGGCTCATCACGGATCGGTGAGCAAGGAGCAGCGGGCTCTCATCGAGGACGACCTCAAGGCCGGGCGACTCCCAGCTGTCGTGGCCACCAGCAGTCTGGAGCTGGGCATCGACATGGGTGCCATCGACCTCGTGGTGCAGGTGGAGGCGCCGCCGAGTGTGGCGAGTGGGCTCCAACGCGTCGGCCGTGCCGGTCACCAGGTCGGAGCGGTGAGTCGCGGCATCGTGTTCCCGAAGTTCCGCGCAGACCTGGTCACCGCCGCGGTGGTGACCTCACGGATGAAGCAGGGCCTCCTCGAGTCGTCTCGCATTCCGACGAACCCGCTTGATGTCCTCGCGCAGCAGATCGTCGCCATGGTTGCCATGGACGACTGGTCGACCGACGAGCTGCTCGATCTCGTGCGCCGATCCGCCGCCTTCTCCTCACTCAGCGAGCCGGTGTTCGCGTCAGTGCTCGACATGCTCTCCGGCCGATACCCGTCGGACGAGTTCGCAGAACTCAGGCCGCGCATGGTCTGGGATCGCGATGCCGGGCAGCTGCACGCGCGCCCGGGCGCACAGCGGCTGGCCGTCACCAGCGGCGGCACCATCCCCGATCGGGGCCTGTTCGGGGTGTTCCTCGTGGGCGGAGACCCCACCAAGGGCGGCACGCGCGTCGGCGAGCTCGACGAGGAGATGGTCTACGAGTCGCGCGTCGGCGACGTCATCGCGCTCGGAGCGTCATCGTGGCGCATCGAGGAGATCACCCATGACCGCGTCCTCGTCACACCGGCGCCCGGAGAGCCCGGACGCCTGCCCTTCTGGCACGGAGACAGCCTCGGTCGTCCTGCCGACCTCGGGCGCGCGGTCGGCGCGTTCATCCGTGCGGTCGACGTCGATGCCGACGAAGCCCTGGCCCTCAGCGGGCTGGATGACCGGGCCCGCAGCAACCTGCTCGCCTACCTGGCCGAGCAGCGGTCTGCCACCTCAGTCGTGCCGAGCGACACCGACATCGTGGTCGAGCGCTTCCGCGACGAGCTCGGCGACTGGCGCATCGTGATCCACTCACCACTCGGGTCACCCGTGCATGCACCCTGGGCCCTGCTGCTGGGGGCGCGCGTGCAGGAGGCCACCGGGCTCGACCCGCAGATCATGCACGCCGACGACGGCATCGTGCTGCGCCTGCCAGACACCGACGACGACGGCGGGGACTGGGACATCCCAGGCCTGCTCGCCATGGAGCCCGCCGACCTCGACCGGCAGATCACCGACCTCGTCGGCGGCTCGGCTCTCTTCGCCTCGCGCTTCCGGGAGTGCGCCGCACGCGCACTGCTGCTCCCACGCCGGCGGCCTGACCGCCGCACACCGCTGTGGCAGCAGCGCCAGAGGTCGGCTCACCTGCTCGACGTGGCGGCGCAGCACGCGTCGTTCCCGATCGTGCTCGAAACCGTCCGCGAGTGCCTCCAGGACGTCTACGACGTACCTGCGCTGCGCGAGGTGCTCGAGCGTCTGCACGACGGCGGCATCCGCGTGCACGACGTCCACACCGACACCCCGTCTCCGTTCGCCCAGTCGCTCATGTACTCGTACGTGGCCGCCTTCCTCTACGAGGGCGACGCCCCCCTGGCGGAGCGGAGGGCGCGTGCCCTGACCGTGGATCCGGTCCTGCTCGCGGAGCTGCTCGGCACGCCGGAGCTCCGCGACCTGCTGGACGCCGATGCCCTCGCCGAGGTGGAGGCCGAGGTGCAGCGGCGCGATGACCGTTCCCGGGCCCGCCATCGCGAGGACGCCGCCGATCTCCTGCGCGTGCTCGGACCCCTGACCGATTCCGACGCCCAGGCCCGCGGGATCGAAACCGCCTGGCTGGTCGAGCTCGTCGACGAGCGACGGGCCATTCCGGTGCGCATCGGCGGCGCCACGGTCACGGCCGCCATCGAGGACGCCGGACGACTGCGCGACGCCCTCGGGATCGCCCTGCCCCCGGGGATTCCGGCTGCCCACCTGGAGCCGAGCTCGGATCCCGTGGCCGACCTCGTCAGCCGCTTCGCCCGCACGCACGGGCCGTTCACCGCCGAAGACGTATCGGCCGCACTCGGACTGCCGGCCGGGGTCGTCCGGTCGGCACTGGAGCAACTCGCCCTGCGCGGCCGCGTGACCCGGGGTGAGTTCCGCCCCATCGCGGCGGGGGGCTCACGCGCGCAGCAGGAGTACTGCGATCCCGATGTCCTGCGCCGCGTGCGGCGGCGCTCGATCGCGCGCCTGCGGCAGCAGGCCGAACCCGTGGCACCCGAGGTCTTCGCGCGGTTCCTGCCGGCATGGCAGTCCGTCGCGCCTGTCGGGCGACGTCCTGAACGCGTCGGCCCCGACGCCTGCTTCGACGTGATCGACCAGCTGGCCGGCGTGGCGCTGCCGGCGAGCGAGTGGCTCACCTCCGTGCTGGTCGACCGTGTCGGCGGGCACGCCGGTCAGACCATCGACGCACTCCTGGCCGGCGGCGATGTGCGCTGGTGGGGCAGGTCCCCGCTGTCCGGCGGCGACGGCCTCGTGTGCCTCGCGCCCGCCGACCGCGTCTTCGATCTGCTGCCCGCCCCCTCCGACACCCTCAGCGACCCGGCGCGCAGGGTGCTAGACGTGCTGGTCGATGGCGGGGCGCTCTTCTTCCGCGATGTCGCCGACAGAGTCGGAGTCGCAGCTCAAGGGTCCGAGCTCTCCTCCGACGGCGCACTGCTCGACGTCCTCTGGGAGCTGGTGTGGGCCGGACACATCACCAACGACGGCTGGGCCTGCCTGCGCGCCCGCGTGTCCAGCACCCGCCCGAGTGCCCCGCGGCGCTCCACCCGACGCCTACTGCCGCAGAGATCCGGACCCCCCGCCGGCGCCGGACGGTGGTCCGCCCTGCGCCCCGCCACCGACTCCACGGCAGCGGGGGTGGCGCAGGCGCACGCCCTCCTCGACCGCTACGGCATCGTCACTCGCGGATCCGTCGCGGCTGAACGGCTTCCGGGTGGCTTCGCGCGGACGTACCGGGTGCTCACCGCCCTGGAGGACGCCGGTCGCTGCCAGCGGATGTACGCGCTCGAGGGTCTCGGCGCCGCGCAGTTCACCCTGCCGACCGCTGTCGACCGACTACGCGCATCGGTCCCACGCGAGCACGCCGACCCTGTCGTGCACGTGCTCGCTGCCACCGATCCGGCGAACGCGTACGGTGCCGCACTGCCATGGCCGGCCTCCGCCAACACACGCCACCGCCCCGGTCGCAAGCCCGGCGCACTGGTCGTCCTGGTCGACGGCCGTCTGGTGCTGTTCCTGGAGAAGGGCGGCCGCTCGCTCCTCACCTGGCCGGGCGACGATGCGGGCGCAGTGGACCTCGCCCTCCATGCCCTCGGTGCTCATGCATCCCGCCTGGGCCGTGACCGCTTCGTGATCGACCGCATCGACGGTTCCCCGCTCGACGACCGCGATCGCACCCGGCTGGCGGCCGCAGGCTTCCTGCCCACGCCCCGCGGTATGCGGGCACCGGTGACCAGCGAGCGGACACCGAGCCCAGACTCCACGCCGCGGCGCCACGTCACCTCCCGGTCAGGGCACTGACCGTGCCCGAGGGAGACACTGTGTGGCTGGCGGCCCGCCGCCTCCACGAGGCGCTGGCCGGTCAACGGCTCACCCGCGCCGACCTGCGTGTGCCCGCGCTCGCCACGGTCGACCTGACCCACCGGCGCGTGGTCGAGGTGGCCAGCCGCGGCAAGCATCTGCTCATGCGCACCGACGACGGCCGCACGCTGCACAGTCACCTGCGCATGGAGGGCTCCTGGCACCTGTACCTGCCCGACCAGCGGTGGCGCGGTGGTCCGATGCACACCGTGCGGGCGATCCTCGGCACGCAGGAGCGCACCGCGGTCGGCTATCGGCTCGGCGAGCTGGACCTGTGGCGCACGAGCGAGGAGGGGCGCCATCTGGCACATCTGGGGCCCGATGTCCTGGGCGATGACTGGGACCTCGACGAGGTGCTGACACGGCTGCGGGTCGACGACCAGGTCGCGATCGTCGACGCGTTGCGCGATCAGACCAACCTGGCCGGGCTGGGAAACATCTATGTCTGCGAGTCGCTGTTCCTGGAGGGCGTGGACCCGTTCACGCCGGTGTCCGGGGTGCCTGACCTCGCCGCGGTCGTGCTGACAGCGAGGCGCCTGATCCGTCGCAATGCCCCACGTGCATCGCAGTCGACCACCGGGGATGAACGCCGGGCCCACTACGTGCACGGCCGACGGCGCCAACCCTGCCTGAGATGTGGAGCACTCATCCTCAGCCGCGAGGCCGGCCCCGCCGGACGCGAGCGCTGGACCTACTGGTGCCCGGAATGTCAGGGCCCGCGCGAGGCCTAGACGACGGACAGCTCGCGCGGTGCCGACTCGGCCTCCGCCACATGCGAGCTCACCGACGCGAGGACGTCGGACAAGGACACTTCGAGGGCGTCGCAGATGGCTGCGAGCAGCTCACTGGAGGCTTCCTTCTGACCCCGCTCGACCTCGGAGAGGTACCCGAGGGAGACAGCCGCGGCCCCGGAGACGTCGCGCAGCGTACGTCCTTGGTCCTGGCGACGACGACGCAGCTCGTCACCGATGACCTGACGCAGGACGATCATGCTTCCTCCCTCCGCCTCGCTCCCGGTAGATTACCCCGGCCGTCACGGACCCGCGCGACGGCTCGGCACCGACGACAACAGCGACGCCCGGCCCCTTATTCCCCGGAGCCGTCGACCACTCGGACCAGCAGCTCCAGGACAGCCTGCACGGTCGCGGATCGAATGGCCTCCCGCCCACCCGTGAGCGCCAGGTGCTCGCTGACGACACCGTCGGGCGTTGCCACGGAGATCCACACCGACCCCACCGGCTCGCCCGCGTGCGGATCCGGTCCCGCCACTCCCGTCGTGGAGATCCCGACCTCGGCACCCACCCGCTCACGGACGCCGATCGCCATCGCCTCCGCCACCACTTGGCTGACGACTCCGGCCCGGGCAGCGGACGCAGGAACATCCAGCAGCGCGACCTTGACGTCCGCCGAGTACGCCACGACTCCCCCGCGCAGGACGTCGGAACACCCCGGCACGTCCGCCACAGCCGCAGCCACGCGACCTGCCGTCAGCGACTCGGCGGTCGCGAGAGTCCACCCACGCGCGCGCAGGGCCGCGACAGCAGCCTTGGACGCACTCATGGGGCACCGACCTCCCGTCGGGCACGGCGCCTCAGCGCCCACGCCCGGACGGCGTAGTCCACCCCCGTCACCACGGTCAGCACCACCGCAGCGCCCATCACGACCGCACGCGCGACGTCCCACCACTCCCACGGCACAGGCGCCAGGTACATCGCAATGGCCACCGTCTGGACGAGGGTCTTGGCCTTGCCCCCCCGACTGGCCGGGATGACGCCGTGCTCGATCACCCAGAACCGCAGCAGGGTCACACCGATCTCACGCACGAGGATCACCACGGTGACCCACCACGGCAGCTCGCCGAGCAGGGAGAGCCCCACGAGCGCCACCCCGGTCAGTGCCTTGTCGGCGATGGGATCGGCGATCTTGCCGAACGTGGTGACCAGGCCGTATCTGCGCGCAATGGCTCCGTCGGCAAGATCGGTGAGCGACGCGAGCACGAACAGCAGCGCGGCCGCATCGCGCGCGACGCCACTGGCCCCGTTGTCGACGAACAGGAGCCAGGCGATGAGCGGAACGCACAGGACCCGCAGCACGGTGAGCGCATTGGGCAGGTTCACCGCTCGCACGGTCGTCGTTGGAGCCCCGGCAGGATCAGGCGCAGGCGGCCTCACGGGCGAACCGCCACCTGCTCGGCCACGAGGTCCACACCGTCGGTGTCGACCACCACCGCCGTCAGGATGTCACCCACACGCACATCCACCGTCACCGACCGCACCGTCGTGGTGCCGTCATCGGGCCCCTGATGCTCGGCCCGACCGACCCAGACGGTGTCGTCGTCCTCGTCACGGGACTCGACGAGGACCTGCACCGTCTCACCGATGCGGTCCTCGGCCCGCTGCGCCATAAGCTCCTCGACGAGCGCGGTCACCTCGTCGACCCGGGCAGCGATCACCTCGTCGGGAACTTTGTGCGGCAGGGACTGCGCCTCGGTGCCGTCCTCATCGCTGTACCCGAAGACGCCCACGGCATCCAGTCTGGCCTGCTCGAGGAAGGCGACCAGATCGGCGAACTCCTCCTCCGACTCCCCCGGGAACCCCACGATCACATTGCTGCGGATGCCTGCGGTCGGGGCGAGTCGGCGAATCCGCTCGACAAGGTCGAGGAAGTCCGTGCGGCCGCCGAACCGCCTCATCCGCCGCAGCACCGTCGGGCTGGCGTGCTGGAAGGACAGGTCGAAGTAGGACGCCACAGTGGGCTCCCGGGCGATGACCTCGAGCAGATCAGGCCGGACCTCGGCGGGCTGGAGATACGCCACCCGCACGCGCGCGACCCCGGTCGCGGCAACCTCGCGCAGAAGGCCCTCGAGGAGCCGGAGGTCGCCGAGGTCCTTGCCGTACGACGTCGAGTTCTCGCTGACGAGGACGACCTCGCTGACGCCCTGACCGCTGAGCCAGCGCATCTCGGCGAGCACATCCGCCGGGGGTCGGGACAGGAACGATCCGCGGAAGGACGGGATCGCGCAGAACGTGCACCGGCGGTCGCACCCCGACGCGAGCTTGACCGGGGCGACCGGGCTCCCGTCGAGTCGGCGCCGGAGTACCGGTGGAGTCCAGCCCGGCGCAGCACCGTCCGCCGGTGATGCCGCGCCGCCGTGGCCCGGCACCGAGACGCCAGCAGCCGGTCGTTCTGTCGGTGCGATCGGGAGCAGGTGCCGCCGATCGCGGGGTGCATGGGCGACCGGTACCTCGCCCGCAACGATGGCGCGCAGGCGCTCGCCTATGTCGTCGTAGTCGTCGAAGCCCAGGACAGCATCAGCCTCGGGCAGGCTCTCGGCGAGGTCGCGTCCGTAGCGCTCGGCAAGGCATCCGACGGCCACCACAGCAGAGGGTCCGTGGTCCCCCGCCTTCAGGTCGGCCGCGGCGAGGATCGTGTCGATGGAGTCCTTCTTGGCGACGTCGACGAAGCCGCATGTGTTGACGAGGACGGCGTCAGCGTTCTCCGGCTCGTCGACGAGCACCCACCCGGCAGCAGCCAGGCGACCAGCGAGCTCCTCGGAGTCGACCTCGTTGCGCGCGCAGCCGAGGGTGATCACGGCAACGCTCTGCGCCTTACTGCCGGTGGTGGGCATGCGAGCAGCCTACGGAGTCGTCATCCATCTCCCACGAACCCCCGAGGCGGTCGATCACTGTCCGCGATCGAAGCTCTCCACGACGTCCTCGGGATCCAACCCCACGACAGCGGCGATGGACCTCAGCTGTCCGCGTGCGTACACGTCACCGCCGCAGTGGCTGAAGTCGTCATGCTCCATGGCGGCCAGGATCGAGGACCGGATCTTCGTCGCCTCCGCCACGTCGTCCAGAGACAGCCCAGCGGCCTCCCGGGCCTGCTGGATCATGGAGCCAGTGGACATGGCACTCCGCTCCTCGACGAGATCGACACGTGCATCGTAGGCCCATCGAGATCGACCCGCGCTGCCAATCGCGAACCTGCGGGACTACGCCTCGCCGCCACGGATCGTCAGGATCAGCCCGGGCAGCTCATCGGGCTTGACCAGTACCTCACGGGCCTTGCTGCCCTCGCTGGGTCCCACCACCCCCCGGCTCTCCATCAGGTCCATGAGCCGGCCGGCCTTGGCGAAGCCGACGCGCAGCTTGCGCTGGAGCATCGACGTCGACCCGAACTGGGTCGACACCACGAGCTCCACAGCCTGAAGCAGGAGATCCAGGTCGTCACCGACCTCCTCATCGATCTCGCGGGTGCTGGCTGGAGCGGCCGTGACCTCCTCGAGGTAGTCCGTCTCGCCCTGCTGCTTGCAGTGCTGCACGACAGCCGCGATCTCGGACTCCGCCACATAGGCACCCTGGATCCGCACTGGCTTGTTCGCGCCCATGGGCAGGAACAGTGCATCGCCCTGACCGACGAGCTTCTCTGCCCCCGGCTGGTCGAGAATGACTCGACTGTCGGCCAGGCTCGACGTCGCGAACGCCAGCCGGCTCGGCACATTCGCCTTGATCAGGCCCGTCACCACGTCGACGCTGGGCCGCTGGGTGGCCAGCACAAGATGGATACCGGCAGCGCGGGCCAGCTGGGTGATGCGGACGATGGCATCCTCGACGTCACGGGGCGCGACCATCATGAGGTCGGCAAGCTCGTCCACGATGACCAGCAGGTACGGGTAGGGCTCGATCAGCCGCTCGCTGCCGGGCAGGGGCTTCACCTTACCGGACCGCACTGCCTTGTTGAACTCGTCGATGTGCCGGTACCCGAAGTGCGCGAGATCGTCGTAACGACGGTCCATCTCCTTGACCACCCACTGCAGGGCGTCAGCGGCCTTCTTGGGATTGGTGATGATGGGCGTGATCAGATGCGGCACGCCTTCATAGGCCGACAGCTCGACTCGCTTGGGGTCCACGAGGATCATCCGGACCTCCTCGGGAGTCGCCCGCATGAGGATCGAGGTGATCAGGCTGTTGATGCAGCTGGACTTGCCTGCTCCCGTCGCGCCTGCCACGAGAACGTGCGGCATGCGGGCGAGGTTCGCGATGACGAAGCCTCCCTCGACATCCTTGCCGAGCGCCACCGCCATCGGGTGCAGGTCGCTCGTCGCGGTGCTGCTGCGAAGCACGTCGCCCAGGGCCACCAGCTCGCGGTCGGCATTGGGGATCTCCACCCCGATGGCCTTCTTCCCGGGGATGGGGCTGAGGATCCGGACGTCGGCGCTCGCGACGGCGTACGCGATGTTCTTCGACAGCGCCGTGACTCGCTCCACCTTCACACTGGGCCCGAGCTCGATCTCGTAGCGGGTCACCGTGGGACCCCGCATGAAGCCGGTCACCTCGGCGTCGATGCCGAACTGCTCGAGCACCTCGGTGAGCGCCGCCACCACCTGATCGTTCGACCGGGTCGCCTTGCGATGCGCCGGACCCGACTTCAAGACGTCCTTCTTGGGCAGGACGTACGTTCCGCGGCGCGGAATCGTGAGTTGAACGGCTGGTGCGGCGGACGGACGCCCTGCCTCAACCACCACGGTGTCCTGGCGTGCCGGGTGAACCCCGGGCTCGTCCACGACCGCCTCCCGAGGCGTGACGCCCGACATCAGGATCGCTGCGGGACGCTCCTCGTCCTCCAGGATCACGGTGCGATGCTCGGGCTCGACGACGTCCTCGTCCTGCGGTGCCGTGACGAAGGTGGCACCCGTGAACACGGGTGCGTCGTCATCGTCGGCCACGGCGGCCTCTCCGGAGGTCGCCTCCTGCGGATCACGGCGGCTGCCGCGATGCAGGAGGCGACCCATCCACCGGAGGGACGTGACGGTGCGCTGCCGCACCGTCGAGACAGGTGTGGCCGTCAGGACCATCAGACCGAATGCCATGAGCACGGCCAGCGCGACGCCCGTGACGATGATGCCGACCGCAGCAACGATGGGGGCCGTGACGATCCAGCCGATGACGCCGCCCCCCGACGCCATGGCCTCGGCACCGTCGCTTGGAGTAGCCGCTCCCATGATCAGATGCCAGATGCCGACGCCTCCGACCACAACGGCAGCTGCGCCGATGATCAGACGTCCGGTCGTGGCGTTCTCATCCGGATGCCTCAGGAACCGCCACGCGAGCGCCAGGCACATCAGGGGGGCGAGCCAGGCCAGCGCACCGATGATGGCGGTGATCACCATGTCGGCCCAGGCCAGGAACCAGCCGTCCACCCCGAACCAGGTGGCGGCCATCAGGGCCGCCGCGACCACGATCAGCGTCAGACCCAACCCGTCGCGGCGCTGCTCGGGGTCGAGCTCGCGGGCACCGCGTCCGAAGGCCCGTGAGGCCGAGCCGATGAGGTGGGCAACGGCCAGCCAGGTCGCCTTCACTCCCCGTCCGATCGCCGACAGCGCGCGAACCACCGGACCGGGACCGCTGGGGCGTCGCGCCGGTGCCGGGCGCCGGGCGGGCGACTTGCCCCCCGACGGCGCGCGACGGGGTCGCGCGGGGGCGGTGCTGCGGGAGGGGCGCGCGGGGGAAGACGTGCGGGAAGCCATGAGGGGACCCTAGCGGGAAATCCCCACCAGTCACGGTAGTCACACGCGCCTCACCACCACCCCGGCCCCGAGCCAGATTTGGTCCGCTTCCCGGATGAAATCGGCAAATCACGGGTCAAATGTCGGATTCGATGCCGATTTCATCCGGGAAGCGGACCAAATCTGGCTCGGCGGTAGAGGCGGGGAGAGGCCGGGAGAGGCCGGAAGCAGGGCGGCTCAGGCCTCGACGACGACGGGGATGATCATCGGCCGGCGCCGGTGCGTGGAGTTCACCCACCGGCCCACGACCCGCCGGATGCGCTGCTGCAGCTCGTGGGTGTCGTCGGCCCCGTCGGCGAGTGCCTGCTCGACCGCCTGGGTCACCTGATCGGTCAGGGCACCGGCGATCTCCTCGTCCGCGCCGAAGCCCCGGGCGTGGATCTCCGGGCCTGCCACGATGACGCCGTCGACGATGTCGACGGCGACGAAGACCGAGATGAAGCCCTCCTCGCCGAGGACCCGACGGTCCTTCAGGGAGGTCTCCGTCACGTCGCCCACACCGGAGCCGTCGACGTACACGAAGCCGACGGGAAGGTACCCGGCCACGGTCACCACACCGTCGCGCAGGTCCATCACCGTGCCGTCCTCGGCCAGGGTGACGTTCTCCGGTGCGATGCCCACGCTCTCGGCGATCGCCGCGTTGGCACGCATGTGGCGCCACTCGCCATGGATCGGCAGCACGTTGCGCGGCTTGACGATGTTGTAGACGTACTGCAGCTCCCCCGCCGCCGCGTGCCCAGACACGTGGACCAGGGCGTTGCCCTTGTGCACCACATGTGCACCGAGCTTGGCGAGGCCGTTGATGACCCGGAACACCGCATTCTCGTTGCCGGGAATCAGCGAGGATGCCAGCACGACGGTGTCGCTGGGGCCGACGTTGATCGGATGGTCGCGGTTGGCGATGCGCGAGAGGACAGCCATCGGCTCCCCCTGGGATCCCGTGCAGATCAGCACCGCCTCATCGTCCGGCAGGCTCGCAAGGTCATCGGAGGCCACGAGCATGCCGCCCGGGATCCGCAGGTAGCCGAGGTCCCGTGCGATCCCCATGTTGCGCACCATGGATCGACCGACGAAGGCGACCTTGCGCCCATGCAGGGCAGCCATGTCGATCACCTGCTGGATGCGATGCACGTGCGAGGCGAACGACGCCACGATGATGCGGCCCTCCGCCCGAAGGAAGACTGCATCCAGCACCGGCACGATGTCGCGCTCACTGCTGACGAAACCGGGCACCTCCGCATTGGTGCTGTCGACCATCAGCAGGTCGACGCCCTCTTCACCGAGGCGGGCGAAGCTGTTGAGATCGGTGACGCGTCCGTCGAGCGGCAGTTGGTCCATCTTGAAGTCGCCGGTGTGCAGAACGGTTCCCGCCTCGGTGCGGATGGCCAACGCCATGGCGTCGGGGATCGAGTGGTTGACCGCGAGGAACTCGATGTCGAAGGGCCCGAGTGTCACCCGCTCACGATCCTCGGCAGTCCGCAGCTGCGGCGTGATGCGGTGCTCGCGCATCTTCGCCTCGACGAAAGCGAGCGTGAGCCTGGAGCCCAGGACGGGGATGTCGGCTCGGTGGCGCAGCAGGTACGGCAGTGCGCCGATGTGGTCCTCGTGACCGTGGGTCAGCACCACCGCCTCGACGTCCTGCCAGCGATCGGCGATGGGGCCGAAGTCCGGGAGGATGAGATCGACACCGGGCTGGTTGTCCTCCGGGAACAGCACACCGCAGTCGACGATCAGCAGGCGGCCGCCGAACTCGAAAACCGTCATGTTTCGGCCGATCTCACCCAGTCCACCCAGCGCGACTATGCGCAGGGCGCCGGCTTCAAGGGCAGGCGGCGACGGAAGCTTCGAGTGACTCATGTTCTCGCCGATCAGTCGACGAAGCCGCGGACGCCGCCAGCGGCCAGATCCGCCCTGAGGACCTCCCGCTGCTCAGGTGTCGCGTCGACGAGGGGCAGTCGGACCGGGCCGGCCGGAAGTCCCTGCATGTCGAGCGCCGCCTTGGTCAGGATGACGCCCTGCGTGCGGAAGCACCCGGTGTAGACGGGTAGCAGAGACCGGTTGATCGACGATGCCTGCGCGAGGTCACCTGCCGCCAGCGCCTCCGCCATGGCCTTCAGCCGGTCGCCGACCACGTGCCCGACGACCGAGATCATCCCCGCCGCCCCAACGGACATCAGCGGAAGGTTCAGGATGTCGTCCCCCGAATACCAGGCCAGACCGGTGGTGGCCATGCCCCACTGCGCGAACTCCAAATCCCCCTTGGCGTCCTTGTTCGCCACGATGCGGGGGTGCTCGGCCAGTCGCCGGAGCGTGTCGAGCTCGATCGCCGTCCCCGTCCGCTTGGGAATGTCATAGGTGATCATCGGAAGGTCCGTGGCATCGGCGATTGCCAGGAAGTGGCGGACCAGACCCTCCTGGGGCGGGCGGTTGTAGTAGGGCGTGACGGCCATGACGCCGTGGGAGCCGGCGCGTGCCGCCGCGCGGGCTGCGTCGATCGAGTGACGGGTGTCGTTCGTTCCCACTCCCGCGACGATGGTTGCGCGGTCGCCGACCTCCTGGATCACCGCGGTGAGGACCGCGAGGTCCTCCTCATCGGACTTCGTCGCGGACTCCCCGGTGGTGCCGTTGATGACCAGCCCGTCGTGTCCGAGCTCGTCGACGAGGTGGACCGCCAGACGCCTGGCGCCGTCCAGATCGAGGGATCCGTCGGGCTGGAAGGGCGTGACCATCGCGGTCAGGAGCACCCCGAAGGGACAGGACGGCTGTGAGGGACCCGGCATGGCCCAAGGCTATCGGTAGCCGCTACGGCGCCACCCTGCCGTTGGCGACGAAGGCTGCATGGGTCAGGGGCATCAGACGCGCCCACTCCTCCTCGTAGCGCTCGGCAACCATCTCGATCTCCCGCTGGGGGTACGACGGGAAGTGCGATCCCTCGGCCTTGCGACGCAGGGACAGGAAGTTCATCAGCGATCGCGCGTTGAGGGTCACGTAGGCGCTCGAGTAGATCGACACCGGGAGGACCATCCGGGCAACCTCGCGCGCGATGCCGGCCTCGAGCATCCGCTGGTAGGCGGCGTAGGACTCACGGCACGACTCACGCATCTCCCGCTCGATGAGGGCGTACTGCGCCTCGTCACCGGGAAGGAACTCGTAGGCACCCGTCTTTCCCACCTGCACCACGGAACGCTCACGTGACGGGACATAGAAGACCGGCTGGAGCTCGCGGTACCGACCGGACTCCTCGTTGTAGCTCGCGATGCGATGCCGCATGTGCTCGCGCCAGACGAAGATGGGCGCCTGCACGAAGAAGGTGAGCGAGTTGTGCTCGAAGGGGCTGCCATGCCGCTCACGCATCAGGTAGTTGATCAGCCCCCGCGACCGCTCGGCGTCGGCGTCGACGTCGTCGAGTGACTGCTCACCCGCCGTCGAGACCCTCGCGGCGAACACGACGTCGGCATCGCTCGCACTTCCGCGGACGAGTTCGACCGTGATGTCGTCGCGGAACCGGACGGAGGCGGTGAGGTCTGTTTCGGTCACGCGTGAACCCTACTCAGGACGGCAACCCGGGCCCGGCACTGCGGCTGGGCCACAATGGGCACGTGTCCACGCCTGTCACCCCGGACCCCGATGCGCCGGTCGGCACCCCCGACACTGTCCGCGCGGCGAGCATGGCGGACGTCGACAGGATCGGGGAGATCAACACCGATGCCTGGCGCGAGCGGCTCGGCGACATCCTGCCTCGCGGTGTCCTGGAGTCCCTGCGCCCCTCAGACCTGGCACTCGTGTGGGCAGGCGCGCTGATCAATCCGCCGACTCCGGCCCACCGCCTGCTGGTGGCGATCGCACCGGGTGACGTCGCCGGATACGCGGCCCTCGGACCCTCCGGGGACCCGGATGCCGACAGAACGACCGGTGAACTCCTGGCCCTGGAGGTGGATCCCCGCCTTCAGCGTCGCGGCCACGGCTCACGGCTCATGTCCGCGGCCGTGGACCTGGCACGAGCGTCCGGGTACGAGACCCTGACGACGTGGTGCCCGCTGGATGACGAGGTTCGACGGGCCTTCCTGCAGAGTGCGGGATGGGCTCCCGACACGGCCGTCCGCGACCTGGCGCTGCAGGATCCGCAGACTCCCGACCGGACGCTGCGCGAGGCACGCCTGGTCACCGATATCAGGAGCACGTGAGCCGGGCGACCACTCGGCCCAGAAAAAGCCGGCGAGTCCCCCGCCCTCGCCGGCCCGCCACATCCTGTTGCACGCACGCACCCCCGAGCGAGCCTCACACGTCCCCCCGACAGGGGACATCCCTGATATGTCCGGGTCAAGTCCGCTCGTGCGGCTCCCGCAGCAGCCCGTCACGACTGGCCTCGGCGTACAGCTCGGTGCGCGTGCGCGCCGGCCGACCCACCTGCTGATACTTCGCACGCACGCGATCGAGGTACTCCTTGACCGTGTGCGGGGAGATCTGCATGCGCCGCGCCACGGCGGCGAGCTTCAGCCCGGACGCGTACAGCCGCAGGGCATCCAGCTCGCGGGGACTCAGATCCGGGACATCCGCTCCTGACGTCAGCACGCCTGCAAGGTCCATCGACAGGTACATCTCGCCGGCCGCGACACAGCTGAGGGCCTCGTCCAACTCCTCGAAGGACACCCGCTTCGGCACGAAACCCAGTGCCCCCGCGGCCAGCCCGGCACGGATCGACACGGGATCGTCGTAGGCGCTGATCAGCAGGATGCCCACTCCCGCTGCGGCGAGATCCCGGCAGTTCGACGCGACGTCGCGCTCCCCTGGTCCGAGCTCGACGTCCAGAAGCGCGACATCCGGTTCACCCGCCAGCGCCTCGTCCAGGGATACACCCGCATAGGCGATGGCCCACCCCGCGCCGCCTCGGGTGTGGACGAGCTCCCGAAGACCCTCACGCACGAGCTCGTGGTCATCAATGATCGCCAGCCGCATTGCACGTCACCCCCGGATGGCAGTCTCCCACAGCCAGATCTCCCCGGCAGGGTCGTCGCCATCGACCAGATAGGCGCTCACCGATCCCGGCACAACGGACACGTCGGGTGCTTCGCACATCGGCACCATCAGGCGCAGCACCTGCGCACGCCCCTCGTCACGCAAGGTGAGCCGCGCAGTCGTGCCCTGAGCGCGACCATCGACGAACTCGGTGGGACACGCATGCGTCATGGCCTGCGCGAAGCAGGTCAATGCCGAGGTGTCCACCTCTGGGCCCACCTCGTGCTCTCGGGCGAGATCGAGGTCCAGCAGGGCCTTCCGGGCGTGCGCCGTGACCACGAGATCCAGCGCGAGGGCATGCAGGAGTCCGTCCGCGGCATCGGTGCGCATGACGTTGCGGATGAAGCGCTCCTCACGAGCCGCGGCTGCGCGCAGGTCCGGATCGCCGGGGTCGACCCGCCCCTCGGCCACATCGCGCAGCAGACGTGGCGCCGAGGAGTTCCGGAGCGGCCGGTAACGGGATGCGATCCGCTCGATCGAGGCACGCGCATCCCGTCCCACAGAAGCCTCAGTCAGCTCAGCCGACCGGTTCTCCCACGCCTGCCGCGCATTGCGCCGCAGGCTGCGGCCCAGCAGCGCTCCGACGAGGATCATCGCGGTGCCGGGCTGTGTCAGCTCACCGAGCGGATCCCCCTGGAAGACCAGCCACGTCACCAGGAGCAGGGCCCACCCCCACGACGGGCCCGTGGCCGCGACCACCAGGAACAGGCCGGCGATCGCAGGCGACGACCATGATGCCTCCGCACCACCCGATGCCGCCGACGCCTGGAGGACGTAGACAAGCCAGCCACCAGCCGCGACGACGACGACCACCGCGGCGCTGAGCGGGCCACGTCGGGACTGCTGCACCACCAGCAGCGACACACCGACCCAGGCAGCGAAGGCAGCCGCATTGACGGCGGGACTCACGATCAATCCCCGTGTGACGACGAGGATCACGGACGCGTAAAGGGTCAGGACCACGATGACCGGGACCGCGAGGGCGGCCGGGGCTGGAGCCAGGGCAGCGCCTGCGTCGTCAGCCGAGTCCGGCACCGACCACCAGCCGAGGTCCACCTCGGTGCCGGTGCCGTGCCTGCCGTGGGTGCCGTGCACGACTGCCGTGCCTCCCACCTCGGCCATGGACCCGACGATGGCATCCGTGATCCCGAAGCGGTCACCCGACGGCACCGTGGGGAGGCCGCACCCATCATCGCGAATGCGCACTCGCACACCCGACCTGCCACGAGCCCGTCGAGCGCGGACGTCGATGTCGACATGAGAAGCACCGGCATGCCGCCCGACGTTGATCAACGCCTCGGCACAGGCTGTGCGCAGCGCTTCATGGACGGTATCGGGGATGTCCACCTCCTCTGCGCGCCATCGGACGTCGACGCCGGCGCTTCGTAGATCCGCGACGATGTCAGCCAGCTCGACCTCGAGCGAACCCTCCGCGCGGCGGGCGGCAGGAGTAGGCGCCGATCGACTGCCGAGGGATTCGAGCAGGCGGGCACCCTCCTCACACCGGCTGGCGATACGCCCCTGCCACTGCGCCGTCAAGCCCCCTCGAGCGAGGGCAACCAGAGTGTTCAGGACACTCTCGTGCAGACGCCTCTCGGTGTCGCGCAGGCGCTCAGCCACCACGTCCGCGGTGCGCCGATCCTGCTCCGCCCGGAGGAGATCCGTCGCCGCATCATCTGCCGCTGCGGCATTCGCCAGCAGCGCACGCTTGGCCGCGACACACGACAGCCCCATGGCCAGCACGTAGAACGGGTCGATGACCGTGGAGAGCGAGGACTGCACCTGACCCGACCAGCCGGGCAGGATTATGTCGCGAACCAGCAGCAGGGTCAGGACTCCTGTGCTGATGAGGCCCCACCTCGTCGACAGCAGCAGGCCGACGACCCCCGCCGCCATGGCCGCGAGCTCCGCGACGCGGTGCCAGTCCGGCTCCGGGCTGCGCAACTGGCTCACGTTCACGACACCTGTCGCGATGAGCAGCACGACGACATTGATGCGCACGACACGACCGGACCACGGCCGTCGTCCGATGAGGTGGGACACGAGCAGGATGAACGCGACAACGATGACGGCCACCAGGGCGACAGCCGATGGGAGGCTGGGCTGGGAGGCCGGCCGGAGAGTCGGCTGCACGACGAACCACAGCAGCTGCCAGCAGAGCGCAGCCGTCACGAGCCCCCGCGCCACGGCAACGACAGCGTCCGTCGGCTCCGTGCGGCCGCTCAGCGACCGAAGGCGCCGTACCAGAGTGGAGTCCGGCACGCGCCGGGCACCACGCGGCGGAGCGTCGATGACCATCGCCCAACTGTGACACATGAGCGCCCGATACGGTCCTGTCGTGGAGAGTGCGATCGAGGGCGCGGGACGGCGTCGCATCCACGCGAAGGCTCTGAGCATCGCCATCGCGACCGGCGCCTACGCCCTGTCCTTCGGCGCGATCTCCGTCTCCACGGGCCTTGACGTGTGGCAGACCCAGGCGCTGTCGCTGCTCATGTTCACCGGGGCATCCCAGTTCGCCTTCGTCGGCATCGTGGGCGCCGGAGGCGGCCTGGTCGCGGCGGTGCTCACCGCGTGGCTCCTCGGGGCCCGCAACAGCATGTACGCGGTGGGGCTCAACCCGATCCTGCGGCCGACCGGTGTCCGCAGAGCTCTCGCCGCCCAGGCCACCATCGACGAGTCGACAGCCATGGCGGTGTCCCACCCGGAGCCGGTCGCCGATTCGCGCTACGCCTTCTGGATCACCGGGGCATGGATCTACCTGCTGTGGAACATCGGAACCCTCATCGGGGCACTCAGCGCCAAGGCCATCGGTGATCCAAGCGCACTCGGACTCGATGCGGCCACCGCGGCGGCTCTGCTCGCCCTCCTGTGGCCACGGCTCGTGGACCGACAGGTGTGGGCGGTGGCGCTTGCGGCCGCAGGGGTGGCGGTCGCCCTCACGCCCGTCCTGCAGCCCGGACTTCCCGTGCTCGCCGCCGCCGTCGTGGCCCTGGTCGCTGGGCTGATCAGTGGGGGGAGACGCTGATGTGGGCGGCCGTGCTCGTCGCATCCCTGGGGTGCTACCTGGAGAAGCTGCTGGGCTACCTCGTCCCGCCGGCGGTCCTCGAGAACCCCCGCACGCGCATGGTCTTCGGGCTCATGCCGGTGGCCCTGCTGTCAGCCCTCGTGGCCGTCCAGACGTTCGCCTCCGGAATGACGCTGGCACTGGATGCGCGGGCCGCAGGTCTCGGTGTCGCGATCGTGGCACTGATCCTGCGCGCACCCTTCCTCGCGGTCGTGCTCCTGGCGGGTGTCACCGCGGCCGCCCTGCGAGCGCTCGGGTGGGCCGCATGAGTCGCCCGCAGCGGCCGATCTTCGGCTTCCTGTGGCCGCGACCGGATCCGCATGCGCCACTCGATGGGGCCTACGTGCAGCAGCGTCTGGTGAGGGTCGCGCCACGCGGACCCATCAGGATCACGTTCCTCGGCATCATGACCCTGCTCAGCGTCTTCCTCACGACGTCAGCGGTGCTGACGGCCCTGTCCGCACCGCTCAGCGCGGCAGCTGTCGTCGCCTCGGCCATCGCGGCCACGACCGTGTTCGCCTCCCTGCGGGGGTGGGTCGTCGGCACCTGCGTCAACGATCTCGGTGTCGTGATCGACACTGCCGTGAGGCGGGTCCGGGTTCCCTGGCACGAGGTCGCCGAGCTGCAGGTGGTCGACGGGACCGTACCCCTCGCCGGCACGCCCCTGCGCACCCGCGGACGCCGGATGGTCATCACGACGAACTCGGGCACGCGTCATGCCACTCACGTCTACACGACCTCCCCCGACCTGCTGGGTCGACCCGAGGCCTTCGACATGGCACGCGACCGTCTGGAGAACTGGTTCAGGCAGGCGTAGCGCGGTACAGCCGGATGGCCGTTCGCATCGACTCCCGGGCTCGTCGGCGATCACGCGCATCGTCGTACGCGATGGCGAGCCGGTACCACGACCGCCAGTCGTCCGGGAACTCCTGGGCCTGTTCGCGGTACTCCTCGAATCGAAGATCCGCGGCGCCTCGCTCGATGCGTCCCGATGGTGTTCGCGGAAGGTCGTCGACCGGCAGGCCCCCCTCGAGCGCCAGCTGACGGCCCATGGCCTGGGTGCGCAGCCCGAAGACGAGCTCACGCCAGAGGTACCACGCGCCGATGAGGGGCAGGACGACCACACTGACACCGAGCATCAGGGGCACCGGATCCCCCGAGGCGATCAGCACCCAGGCCCGGGATGCGATGAAGATCAGGTAGATGGCCACGGCCCCTCCCACGAGGAGGGAGAGGATCCGGGCGCTCACGCGAGATCGAGGTACTGGTCCAGGCCCACGGTCAGCCCCGGGCGCCGGCCCACCTGCCGTACTCCGAGCAGCACGCCCGGCATGAACGATGCCCGGTCGAGGGAGTCGTGCCTGATGGTCAATGTCTCTCCGACCCCGCCGAACAGGACCTCCTGGTGCGCCACGAGTCCGCGCAATCGCACCGAGTGCACGGGCACCCCCTCGATGCGAGCTCCTCGCGCTCCGGCAATCTCGTGCGCGGTGGCGTCCGGCTGGGGTCCGAGGTGGGCGCGCGCCGCGGCGATGGCCCGGGCCGTGTGCGCGGCGGTTCCGGATGGGGCGTCGACCTTGTCCGGATGGTGCAGCTCGAGAATCTCAGCGGACTCGAAGTACGGCGCCGCCATCGCCGCGAAACGCATCATGAGCACGGCGCCGATGCCGAAGTTCGGCGCGACCAGGACCCCTACTCCCGGACTCTGATCGCACCAGCGACGAACGGTCTCGAGCCGCTCTTCGGTGAAGCCGGTCGTGCCGACGACGCAGTGGACCCCGCTGTGGATGCACGTCTCCAGGGTGCGCATGACGGCATCGGGCGTGGTGAAGTCGACTGCGACCTCCGCACCGGCCTCGACCACGGCCGTGGCAGGGGCCTCGACATCGATCGCTGCCACCAGCTGCATGTCGTCAGCGGCACGCACGGCATCGACGCACGACTGGCCCATCCGGCCCTGCGCACCGACCACCGCGACCTTGATCACGACACGGAGCCTACTCAGTGCCGTCACCGCGAACGGCGAACCTCCTACCCCACTGCGGCGAAAGACGTCGCCGCATCGAAGGGGCCGATCACGGCTAGGGTCCGGGGCCCGTCGAGCAGGTCACGTGCGATCGCCCGGATGTCGTCAGACGACACAGCATCGACGTGGCCCAGGATCTCGTCGATCGACAGGAGTGGCTCATGGAGCAGCTCGCTCTTCGCGATGCGACTCATTCGGGAGCCGGTGTCCTCCTGGCCCAGGACCGTCGCGCCGCGCACCTGCCCCTTGCCCCGAGCGATCTCGACGTCACTGAGCCCTTGGCTTGCAACATCGTCCAGCTGGCTCATGCACACGTCGAGAACCGTGTCGACCTTCGTGGGCAGGCAGCCGGCGTAGACCCCGAACATGCCGTCGTCAGAGAAGCCCTGGGCGTACGAGTAGACGGAGTAGGCGAGTCCGCGCTTCTCGCGAACCTCCTGGAAGAGACGACTGCTCATGCCCCCGCCGAGAGCCGTCGACAGCACGGACAACGAGTACCGTCGCGGGTCCGAGCGAACCAGGCCCGGGACGCCGAGCACGACGTGCGCCTGCTCAGTTGCGCGTGTCGTCACCGCGGTCCCGGTGCCTCCGCGCCGGACAGGGCGACCTGTGCGGGGGGCGCTGGGTTCGACATCAGCCTCGAGAACATGGCTGAAGGCCTGCCGCACCCGGCGCACGATGTGCTCATGGTCGACGTTGCCCGCCGCGGCGATCACCATCGACTCGGGTCGGTACCGGGTGCGGTAGAAGCGGTTGATCATCCCCCGACTGATTCCCTCGATGGTGTCGACCGTGCCCAGGATGGGGCGTCCGAGGGGTGAGTCACCGAACATCGCCTGCGCGAAGAGGTCGTGGACGACATCGCCCGGATCGTCCTCGTGCATGGCGATCTCCTCGAGGATGACACCGCGCTCCGCCTCGATGTCGTCCGAGCGCAGGAGCGCATCGGTCACGACATCGCAGACCACGTCCACCGCGAGGTCGACATCCGCGTCGAGCACCCGCGCGTAGTAGCAGGTGTACTCCTTGGTGGTGAAGGCATTCAGATCGCCGCCGACAGCCTCGATCGACGCGGAGATGTCCAGTGCGGAGCGTCGTGTCGTGCCCTTGAACAGCAGGTGCTCCAGGTAGTGCGCCGCACCCATCTGGGCGGGTGTCTCGTCGCGGGAGCCTGCTCCCACCCAGACACCGAAGGACACCGAGCGCACCGCGGGGACCTGCTCGGTGATCACCCGCAGCCCGCCGGGCAGGAGGGTGCGGCGGACGACTCCGCCGTCACCCTCCCGCAGCAGCGTGCGGGTCTGCGCCCTAGGCATCGGCGCCAGCGGCGCCTTCCTCGACAACCGGGACGAGCGACAGCTTCCCGCGCGAGTCGATCTCCTTGATCTCGACCTCGAGCTTGGTGCCGACCGCGAGGACGTCCTCGACGTTCTCGACCCGCTTGCCACCGTTCAGCTTCTTGATCTCGGTGATGTGCAGCAGGCCGTCCTTGCCCGGCATGAGCGAGACGAACGCACCGAACGTCGTCGTCTTCACGACGGTGCCAAGGTAGCGCTCGCCGACCTCCGGCATGGTCGGATTGGCGATCGCATTGATGGCCGCACGGGCTGCCTCGGCCGAGGCGCCGTCGGCGGCACCGATGTAGATCGTGCCATCGTCCTCGATCGTGATGTCGGCTCCGGTGTCCTCCTGGATCTGGTTGATGATCTTGCCCTTGGGCCCGATCACCTCGCCGATCTTGTCGACCGGAACTGTGATGCTGATGACCCGAGGAGCGGTAGGCGCCATCTCGTCAGGAGCGTCGATCGCCTCGTTCATGACATCGAGGATCGTCATGCGGGCATCGCGAGCCTGCTGCAGTGCCTGGCCGAGCACCTCGGCCGGAATGCCGTCGAGCTTGGTGTCCAGCTGCAGCGCCGTGACGAAGTCACGCGTACCGGCCACCTTGAAGTCCATGTCGCCGAACGCGTCCTCCGCCCCGAGGATGTCGGTGATAGCGACGTACTCGGGCTTGCCGTCGACGTCTCCAGAGATCAGGCCCATGGCGATGCCCGCCACCGGGGCCCGTAGGGGGACGCCGGCGTTGAGCAGCGACATGGTCGACGCGCACACCGATCCCATGGACGTGGAACCATTGGAGCCCAGCGCCTCCGACACCTGCCGGATGGCATACGGGAACTCCTCGCGCGACGGCAGGACCGGGAGCAGCGCACGCTCGGCGAGCGCGCCGTGGCCGATCTCGCGACGCTTGGGCGAACCGACCCGGCCCGTCTCACCTGTCGAGTACGGCGGGAAGTTGTAGTTGTGCATGTAGCGCTTGCGGTTCTCCGGATTCAGGGTGTCGAGCTGCTGCTCCATGCGGAGCATGTTCAGGGTCGTCACTCCGAGGATCTGCGTCTCACCGCGCTCGAAGAGCGCGGATCCGTGCACGCGCGGCAGCACATCGACCTCGGCCGACAGGGTGCGGATGTCGGTGATGCCACGGCCGTCGATGCGGATCTTGTCGCGCAGGACGCGGTCGCGCACGACCTTCTTGGTCACGGAGCGGATCGCCGCCGAGACCTCCTTCTCGCGGCCCTCGAAGTCGGTTGAGAGCTCGGCGACGACCACCTTCTTGATGTCGTCGAGGCGAGCCTCGCGGTCCGCCTTGCTGACGATCTGCATGGCCTCGCGGACGTCGGCGATCGACAGCCGCTCGACCGCGTCATAGACGTCGGGCTGGTAGTCCAGGAAGAGCGGGAAGTCGGCCGTGGGCTTGGCCGCAGCCTTCGCGAGCTCGATCTGCGCCTCGCAGAGGACTCGGATGAAGGACTTCGACGCCTCGAGGCCCTGCGCGACGATCTCCTCGGTGGGCGCAGTGGCCCCGCCGGCCACGAGCTCGATCGTGCGATCGGTGGCCTCGGCCTCGACCATCATGATCGCGACGTCGTCGCCGGCGATGCGTCCGGCGACGACCATGTCGAACACGGCCTCCTCAAGCTGCGCGTGGGTCGGGAACGCGACCCACTGTCCGCGTATCAGGGCCACGCGGACGCCACCCACCGGGCCGCTGAACGGCAGGCCGGCGAGCTGGGTTGAGGCGGAGGCGGCGTTGATCGCAACGACGTCGTAGAGATCCTGGGGATTGAGCGCCATGACGGTGATGACCACCTGGACCTCGTTGCGCAGGCCCTTGGTGAAGGTCGGGCGCAGCGGGCGGTCGATGAGGCGGCACGTGAGGATGGCGTCCTCGGACGGGCGACCCTCGCGCCGGAAGAACGAGCCCGGGATCCGGCCCACGGAGTACATGCGCTCCTCGACATCGACCGTGAGCGGGAAGAAGTCGAACTGGTCCTTGGGCTGCTTGCCGGCCGTGGTGGCCGAGAGCAGCATGGTGTCGTCGTCGAGGAAGACCGCGACGGATCCGGCGGCCTGGCGTGCCAGCCGACCGGTCTCGAAGCGGATGGTGCGGGTGCCGAGAGCGCCGTTGTCGATGACGGCCTCGGTGGTTGAGATCTGGGAACCCTCCACGGGTGCCTCCTGTTCGCGAATGTCGGACAGGGGCGCACGCGCTGGGCGGCCGGTGGCGGTCTTCGATCGAGGCCCACGGGAAGGAGTCCCGGAGGTCACTACCGAGGACCGACGACAGGCGCGCAAACCGCGACGCCCCGGATCCGGTACGTGTCGTGCTGTTGTCTGTTCAGTTGTGGCTGCACGGCGGGAGCCAGCGGCGGGAGCCGGGGATCCCCGTCGTGCGACGAGCTATCGGCGCAGGCCGAGCTTCTCGATGATGGCTCGGTAGCGCTCGATGTCGGTCTTGGTGAGGTACGCGAGCAGCCGACGACGCTGTCCGACGAGGATCAGCAGACCCCGTCGGCTGTGATGGTCGTGCTTGTGCTGCTTCAGGTGCTCCGTGAGGTCGGAGATACGCCGCGTGAGCATGGCGATCTGGACTTCAGGGCTGCCGGTGTCTCCGGGCTTGGTGCCGTACTCGGCGATGATCTGCTGCTTGGTGGCGCTGTCGAGCGACATGCACGTCGTCCTTCACTCACCCATGTGGGTGATCGATATGACACGAACCGCTGCGCTGGTGTCAGCCCCGCGGCCGTCTGGAGCACTCACAGTACCAGCCCGGCGGGTGCTGTCCGCGCGCGGCCTCGTCTGGATCAGCCCACGAGGCGACGTGCGTGATCCACGTCACGCGCCATCTGCTCGATCAGGGCCGGCACGTCGGAGAACGTCTCCTGCCCGCGCAGGCGCTCGAGGAACTCGACCCGCACCAGGTGGCCGTAGAGGTCCAGGTCCGCCCGATCGATCACGTACGACTCCACTCGACGGTCCCGGCCGTCGAACTGCGGGTTCGTGCCGACCGAGATGGCTGCGGGCAGCCGCTCCCCCGCGTCCACCAGCCAGCCGGCGTACACCCCGTCGGCCGGCACGACCGGGTTCTGGGCCCAGGCGAGATTTGCCGTGGGGTATCCCAGTTCGCGACCGCGGTGGTCGCCGTGCACCACCTCGCCGTCCATCGCGTAGGGCCGGCCCAGCGCGACCGCAGCGCCAGCGACGTCCCCGGCCTCCACGAGGCGGCGGATCGCGGTCGACGACCAGCGCTCGGTGCCGGTGCCCACCAGCGGCACACCCGTCAGCGTGAAACCCAGTCGCGCCCCCTCGTCCTCGAGCGTGCCAACGGATCCGGTGGCCCCATGGCCGAACCTGAAGTCCTCGCCGACGACCACCGCGCGGGCTCCGAGGTGCCCGACCAGCTCGCGCTCGATGAACTCCCTGGGCGTCAGCGCCGCCATCTGATGGTCGAACGCCAGCACATGGACGTCGTCGGCCCCGGCCTCGTGCAGCAGGGCGATGCGATGCTCCAGGGTCGCCAGCGACGCCGGCACGCTTCCCGGTGCCACGACCGCCATGGGGTGCGGATCGAAGGTCACCGCGATGAGTGGCAGGCCGAGACTGCGCGCCTGGCGGACGCCTTCGTCGAGGAGCGCTCGATGCCCGCGATGGACGCCGTCGAACACGCCGATGCACAGCACTGCGGCGTTCCCCTCCGTCACGGCGCCACCATAGTCACGGGGTGAACACCGCAAGGTAGGCGGCGCCGCGGTCCGAGGGTCCGACCAGAGCGACCAGACCACCCGAACGGTCGAGGACGGCCGTCGGCCCGACCACCGGCACGGTGAGGACGTCCGTCAGGGGTCGGCCGTTCGCGACCCACGTCACGACGTCATCGGGGACGACGCAGGTCGGGAATGACTCCGCGGCGCACTCTCCGAGTCCCATGAGCATGCTGGCCGGCTCACGCGCGGTCTCGAGGTCGTCGCAGGTGACGGCGGACGGCAGACCCCAGGCACCTACGCGGGTACGACGCAGCCGGGTCAGGTGGCCGCCGACGCCGAGGGTCGTGCCGAGGTCGCGGGCCAGTGCGCGCACGTACGTCCCGGTGCTGCAGGTGACCTCCACATCGAGATCGATGCCCGACGCGTCACGCCGGACATCGCGCAGGTCGAATCGCTCGACGGTCACGCGCCGTGACGCAAGATCGACCTCCTCCCCGGCTCGGACCAGCGCATGCGCCCGCCTGCCGTCGATCTTGATGGCGCTCACCGCAGTCGGCACCTGGTCGATGTCGCCGGTGAGGGCGAGCATGCCCGCCCGGATGTCCGCCTCCGTGACGGCATCGACCCGGTCACGGTCGGCCACCAGGATCACATCACCCTCGCGATCGTCCGTGACGGTCGCCGAACCGAGGCGGATGGTCGCCGTGTAGTCCTTGTCGTGCAGTGCGAGATGACCGAGCAGCCTCGTGCCACGGCCCACGCCGACCACCAGGACGCCTGTGGCCATCGGATCGAGTGTTCCCGCGTGACCGACCTTGCGGATGCCCATGACCCGCCGGACCCGGCCCACCACACCGTGGGAGGTCGTCCCCTCCGGCTTGTCGATGACGATGACGCCGCTGGGTCCGGGTGACGTCACTCGGCCGCCTGCTCCTCATGGGCATGCCGATAAGGATCGGCATCGCCCGCCGGTGTCGCATGGGCCGCGAGCTCGTGCACGGCAGCGTCCGCCTCGGCTGCCTGGCGCAGAAGGTCTTCGACATGCCGAGCCGAGTCCGGGATGGCGTCCGGGATGAAGGCGAGGGTCGGGGTGAACTTGATGCCCGTCTGGCGCCCCACCTCGGTTCGCAGGATCCCTCGAGCGGACTCCAGGGCAGCCGCCGTGTCAGAACGTGCCTCGTCGTCGCCGTAGACCGTGTAGAACACCGATGCCTCACGCAGGTCCGGAGTCACACGGACGTCGGTGACCGTGATGAATCCCAGCCGCGGATCCTTGACCCGCGACTCCAGGCTCTCGGCGACGATGACCTTGATCCGATCGGCAAGTTTGCGCTGTCGTGCCTCGCTCGCCATGCTCAGACCTTCCTGGGCTTCTCGCGCATCTCGAAGGTCTCGATGACATCGTCGACCTTGATGTCCTGGTAGTTGCCCAGGTTGATGCCGCACTCGAAGCCCTCGCGCACCTCGGTGACATCGTCCTTGAAGCGCCGGAGTCCGGCGAGGGTGAGGTCGTCGGCCACCACTGCTCCGTCGCGGATGAGGCGCGCCTTTGCGTTGCGACGCACCTCGCCCGTCCGTACGAGACAGCCGGCGATCGTGCCGAACTTCGAGGACTTGAACACTTCGCGCACCTCTGCCGTGCCGAGCTGGATCTCCTCGAACTCCGGCTTGAGCATGCCGCGCAGCGCCGCTTCGACCTCCTCGATCGCCTGGTAGATCACGCTGTAGTAGCGGACGTCGACGCCCTCCTCGTTGGCGAGCTCGGCAACCTTGCCCTCGGGGCGGACGTTGAAGCCGATGATGACCGCCTTGGAGGCACTCGCCAGCGTCACGTCGTTCTTGTTGATGGCACCGACACCGCGGTGGATGACGCGGAGACTGACCTCCTCGCCGACATCGATCTTCAGCAGGGCGTCCTCGAGCGCCTCGACCGAGCCGGACACGTCGCCCTTGATGATGAGCGTGAGCTCGGCGACCTCGCCCTTCTCGAGCGACTCGAGGAAATCCTCGAGGGACCGCTTGACGCGATTGCGGGCCAGCAGCGCATTGCGCTCCCGGGCCTGCCTCGTCTGCGCGATCTGGCGGGCCACGCGATCCTCGGGCACGACCATGAAGCTGTCGCCCGCACTCGGGACAGACGTCAGGCCGAGCACCTGCACCGGCATGGACGGCCCGGCCTCGTCGACCGGGTTGCCGTCGTCGTCGAGCATGGCGCGAACGCGTCCGAAGGCGTCGCCCGCCACGATGGAGTCGCCGGGACGCAGCGTGCCGCGCTGGACGAGCACCGTGGCGACCGGGCCGCGTCCACGGTCGAGGTGCGCCTCGATGGCGACACCCTGCGCGTCCTGGTCGGGGTTGGCGCGAAGGTCGAGAGCGGCATCCGCTGTCAGGAGCACCGCCTCGAGGAGCTCCTCGAGGCCCGTGCCCTTGATCGCGGACACGTCGACGAACATGGTGTCGCCGCCGTACTCCTCGGCGACGAGCCCGTACTCGGTGAGCTGCCCGCGCACCTTCTGCGGATCGGCGCCCTCCTTGTCGACCTTGTTGACCGCGACCACGATCGGCACGCCGGCGGCCTGGGCATGGTTGAGCGCCTCGATCGTCTGGGGCTTGACGCCGTCGTCGGCAGCCACGACCAGGATCGAGATGTCCGTGACCTGCGCACCGCGGGCGCGCATGGCCGTGAAGGCCTCGTGACCCGGGGTGTCGATGAAGGTGACCCGCCGCTCCGAGCCGTCGGATGTGCGGGTGGCCACCTGGTAGGCGCCGATGTGCTGCGTGATGCCCCCAGCCTCGCCGCTGACGACGTTCGTGGACCTGATGGCATCCAGCAGCCGGGTCTTGCCATGGTCGACGTGACCCATGACCGTCACGACCGGCGGGCGGATCTCGAGGTCCTCTTCCTCACCCTCGTGCTCGCCGAACTCCAGGTCGAAGGACTCCAGCAGCTCGCGGTCCTCGTCCTCGGGTGAGACCACCTGAACGTCGTAGTTGAGCTCGCTGCCCAGCAGGCGCAGGGTGTCGTCGTCGATCGACTGAGTCGCGGTGACCATCTCGCCGAGGCCGATGAGCACCTTGACGAGATCTGCGGGCAGCGCGTCGATGCGCTCGGCGAAGTCGGTCAGGCTGGCGCCGCGAGGGAGTCTGACGAGCTCACCGCTGCCGCGCTTGATGCGCACGCCGTCCATGACGGGTGCCTGCATGTTGTCGAACTCCTGGCGCTTGGCGCGCTTGGACTTCCGGCCGCGCGACGGACGACCGCCGGGCTTGCCGAAGGCACCGGCCGTGGTGCCGCGACCACCCGGACCACCCGCACGACCCCCGGGACCACCCGGGCGACCGCCCGGTCCACCGGGTCCACCCGGTCCACCCGGTCCACCGGGACCTCCGGGGCCACCGGGCCCGCGGCCGAAGCCGCCCGGACCACCAGGACGTCCGCCGGGGCCGGCGGGCCCTCGCCCGAAGCCGCCCGGTCCACCGGGGCGACCGCCCGGACCGCCGGGGCCACCGGGACCGCCTGGGCCACCGGGACGGGTGCCCGGACCTCCAGGCCGCTGGGGCCGGGGCATCATCGTGCCCGGATTGGGTCGCGGAGCACCCGGCACAGCGGGGGCGGTACGGCCCATGCCGGTGCCGGGGCCGCTGCTGAAGGGGTTGTTGCCCGGACGAGGTCCGGTCGGGCGACCCATGCCGGTGCCCGTGCCGAACGGATTGTTGCCCGGGCGCGGACCGGCGGGGCGTGCCGCCGGCCGTGGCGGCGCGGACTCGTCGGGTGCATTCTCGGCCGCCGGAGGCTCCACCGGCGGTGCCGGAGTGGCTGCCGCAGCCGCTGCTGCAGGTGCCTCTGCAACGACGGTGAGGGACGCCGCTTCCTGCTCGGCGGGTGCCGGCGCGGGAGCCGGCTCAGGGGTCGCAGCCGGGGAGTCCACGGCCACGGCCTTCTTGGCCGCCGGCTTGCGCTTGGCCGCGGGCTGCTCGGCGGCTGGAGGCATGGCCTCGCGGAGTCGTCGGGCGACCGGCGCCTCGACGGTGGACGACGCGGACTTCACGAACTCGCCCATGTCCTGCAGCTTGGCGAGGACATCCTTGCTGGTTACCCCGAGCTCCTTGGCGAGCTCATGGACCCGAACCTTCGACACGACTCTCCTGTCTTGGTCCGGGCAGGGTGCTCCGGACCGTCAGTGCATGCGATACACGTTCATGCTCGCGCGCTCATGGGGTGTTCATCCTCGAACTCCCGGTCCGCTAGGCCGGCAACCCTCACCGGTTCCGTTCGCTCCCGGCGGGCGCCGGGGGCGTTCTTGCGCCGCTTCCTTCGATCTCCTCGTGGAGCGCCGAGGTGTCCAGCGTCCCGGCCACCCGCAGTGCACGGGGCAGGGCTCTGGTCCGCTCCGCGCGTTCCAGGCACTGCGTGGTCGGGTGCAGGTGCGCACCGCGTCCGGGCAGCCTCCGCGCCGGATCAGGGACAGCCCTGCCGTCGACGGCCACCACCCTGAGGAGGGAGGAAGCATCGGCCCGCTCCCGGCACCCGACGCACATGCGCTGGGGCCCTGGCTGGCCGACCGCGGCCGAGTATACGCCTGCGCCCACCCCGGTCAGTCCACCGCCGCGTCGGAGCCAGGCTCCGGTCGGTCGGGCCCCTGCGCCACCGGCTCGGCAGCGGCCGCTGTGTCCGGCCGGATGTCGATGCGCCATCCGGTCAGGCGAGCGGCCAGGCGGGCGTTCTGCCCCTCGCGGCCGATGGCCAGCGACAGCTGGTAGTCCGGGACGATCACACGTGCCGCGCGTGCCACGGGATCCACGACCTGCACGCTGACCACTCGGGCCGGCGACAGAGCGTGGGCGATCATCTCGGCGGGGTCGTCGCTGCTGTCGACGATGTCGATCTTCTCCCCGTTCAGCTCGGACATCACCTGGCGTACCCGCTGGCCCATGGGGCCGATGCAGGCCCCCTTGGCATTGACCCCGGGCACGTTGGACCGGACTGCGATCTTGGAACGATGGCCCGCCTCCCGGGCGATCGCCGTGATCTCCACCGTGCCGTCCGCGATCTCGGGAACCTCGAGGGCGAACAGCTTCCTCACCAGGTTGGGGTGAGTGCGCGACACCGTGACCTGGGGTCCCTTGAACCCACGACGGACTCCCGTGACGACGCACTTGATCCGGGTGCCGTGCGGATACGACTCCCCTGGTGCCTGCTCCTCGGGGGGGAGGTTGGCCTCGACCTTGCCGATGTCGACGCGGATCATCCGGGGATTGCTCGACTGCTGCACGACCCCGGACACAAGGTCGCCCTCGCGCCCGGTGAACTCCGACATCGTGACATCACCCTCGGCCTCGCGTAGCCGAGCGAGGAGTACCTGCTTGGCCGTCATCGCGGCGATGCGGCCGAATCCATCGGGGGTGTCGTCGTACTCGCGCTGCGTGATGCCCTCCTCGTCGGTCTCGGCCGCCCAGACGGTCACGTGCCCGCTCTTGCGGTCGAGAGTCACGCGGGCGCGCTGCGCAGCACCCTCGGTGCGGTGGTACGCCACCAGCAGCGCCTGCTCGATGCTCTCGACGACGAGATCGAGTGAGAGGTCCTTCTCCCGGACGAGTGCCTTGAGGGCACTGACGTCGATATCCATGCCTAGTCTCCTGACTCCGTGCGGGACTCGCGATTGAACTCGACCTGGACGACCGCCCGTGCGACCTCCTCCAGCGGCACCGTCCGACGCTCGCCGTCGACGAGGAGTTCGACCTGTACGTCATCCGGGACCTCGACGATGCGGCCCTCGACGACCGACCCGTCCCGCAGCTCGGCTCGTACCAGGCGGTCGACGGCCCTGCGCCAGTGCCGGGTCTGCGTCAGGGGTCGATCGACGCCAGGAGACGTCACCTCGAGGACGTAGGCCCCGTCGAGGACATCCGCCAGCGGCGCGGAGTCGAGCAGTTCAGAGACCCTGCTGCTGACCGCCGCGACGAGGTCGAGGTCGATGCCGCCGTCGCGATCCACAACGATCCTCACGAGGTCGCGTCGACCGGCACGGGTCACCTCGACGTCCTCAAGGTCGACACCCATTGCTGACAGTGGATCCGCAAGACCGGTGATCAGCGCCTGTCGCGTCGCCATCGCGGACCCTCCGGATTCTGTTGTCGTCACTCGGTTGTGTGCGGCAGTCCTGCACGCGTGCGACCACTGTACCGAGTGCGTGCCATCCTTGGCGCATGACGAGCCCGAAGGTCCCGGTACCGGGGACTCGACTGCTGACCCGCCGTCAGGGCCTGGGCCTGCTGGCGTGTTCCGTGCCACTGGGACTGCTCGCCGCCTGCAGCGAGGCTGAGACGACGGCTCCCCCCACCACGACGCCGGGGGCGACCCCGGCCCCCGACCTGGCCATGCAGGCGGCAGCGGAGGAGTCTGCTCTCATCGCCCTCTACGACGCCGCCATAGCCGCACTGCCCGCGGGTGACTCCCGGTCCCTGCTCACAACGATCCGCGCCGAGCACGAGCAGCACAGGTCCGCACTCGAGCCGTCCGCAGGCTCCTCGAGCGTCCCCGTCACTGACGGGGTCGGCTCGGGTGACGTCGGCATCTCGACGCTCGTGGACGCCGAGCGCTCGGCGGTCAAGAGCCGCATCCGCGACTGCACCGAGGCACCTGACCCGGATCTCGCGCGACTGCTGGCGTTCATCGGAGCATCCGAGGCCGGTCACATCGCTGCTCTCGGGAGTCTGTCGTGACTCCCGGCGACGCGTGGGCAGCCGTCGTGGCGGGCGAGGATGCGGCGATCTACGCGTACTCCGTCGCCGGGGCGCGGGTGGCCGGATCGGACCGACGGAGAGCCCGGGCGGGTCTGGATGCGCACCGCGGGCGCCGCGCACGTGCGGCGACGCTCACGGTGGCCGCGGGTGGCAGCGTGCCCACGCCGCAGGCCGCGTACGCACTGCCCGACGACATCGCCCGGCCCCGTGTCGCGGCACGACTCCTGGGCGAGGTCGACAACGCCCTCGTCGCCGTCTTCGCCGACGCTGCAGCGGCCAGCACAGGTCAGGATCGACGATGGGCGGCGCGCAGCGCTGCTGACTGCGCCTCCAGTGCCGTCGCCTGGGGCGCACCCACCCAGGCCTTCCCGCAGGCCTAGGGCAGCAGGTCCCACGCAAGACGAAGGATCAGCACACCCACGACCGCCAGGAACACCACGCGAACGAACGCACTTCCGCGCCTGATGGCCGCGCGGGCTCCGAGGATCCCGCCCAGCAGGTTCCCCACCGCCATGACGGCACCGAGCACCCACAGGACGGAACCGGTTGCGGCGAAGACGATCATCGCGGCGCCATTCGTCCCGAGGTTCACCACCTTGGCCGTCGCCGAGGCGTTCAGGAAGGAGTAGCCCAGCACGCCGACGAGCAGGATGAGCAGGAAGGAGCCGGTGCCAGGGCCGAGCATCCCGTCGTAGAACCCGATCACCAGGCCACCGACCGTCGCGACGGCGTAGTGCCGCCGCCGCCCAGACCATCGCAGGCTCTGCTCCATGCCCATGGACGGCCGCACCAGCGTCCACACCCACACGACCACCAGCAGGGCGACGATGACCGGCCGGAACACGTCCGCCGGCAGGGCCCGCGCCGTGAGGGCACCGAGGGCGCTGCCCGCGATCGCCGCCACGACCATGGGCAGGGCCGTCCTGACATCGGGTCTGACGCGGCGCGTGTAGGTGTACGTCGCCGCAGACGTGCCAGCGATGCTCGACGCCTTGTTCGTGGCCAGCGCCTGCACCGGCGAGGCGTCCGGGACCGCCAGGAGCAGGGCAGGCAGCTGAAGGAGTCCACCACCCCCGGCGACGGCATCGACCCAGCCCGCGACGAATGCCACCGCCACGAGCAGCACCAGGGTGCCCGTATCCGGAAGCGCGAGCGCCTCCACCACTACTGCCAGGAGCGCACGATGCGCAGCACGTCGGCGAGCTCGTGCGCCGTGGCATCCGGCTGCACGCTGGCATCAGGGATCTCCTCGGTCGGCACGCGCGAGTGCGGGATGAGAATCGTGCGCATCCCCACCCGCGACGCCCCCGCAATGTCGTCCCAGAGTCGATCGCCCACGAAGACGGACTCCTGCGCGGTCACGTTCAGTGCATCGAGCACTGCGGTGAAGGCATCGGCGTGCGGCTTGGCGACGGGCATCTCGCTCGTGTAGAAGGCAGCGTCGATCAGGTCGTCGAGTTCGTCCCGCCGGAACACCTCCTGGTGATGCGCCCGCGGCCACATCGTGTTGCTCAGGACGCCGACGCGGAGTCCAGCATCCCGGAGACCCTCCAGGACGCCGCGCGCCTGCGGATCCGCACAAGTGTGAGGACTCCAGAAGTCAAGGTAGCTGCCCAGCGCCCGCAGGTGACGTGCCTGGGACACGTCGATGCCCTCGTCCAGGAAGAGCTGCTCGAGCGCTCCTGCCGTCTGCGCACCGTGCGACTCACGCTGCACGCGCCAGCGCGTGATCTCCGCCTCAGCCAGGCGGTGCGCCAAGGGGCTTGCGTGCTCTGGGTCGTAGACCTCCGCATAGGCGTACCACTGCGACACGAGGTCGATGTCGTGCCAAGGCGTCAAGGTGCCGCCCCAGTCGAACACCACCGCGCGCACGGCCACGTCAGCCCGCCACGATCCCTCGGATCACCTCGACCGCGTCGTCCACGGGCACATCCTGGCGCTCGGACGTGCGACGGTCCTTGATCTCGATGAAGCCCTCTGCCAGGCGCTTGCCGACGATGACGATGGTGGGCACGCCGAGCAGTTCCGAGTCGTTGAACTTCACACCCGGGGATACGCCGCGGCGATCGTCGTAGAGCACGCGAACCCCACGCGACGAGAGGTCGTCGGCGAGGCGCTCTGCCATGTCGAAGGCATCGTCGTTCTTCCCCGTGGCGATGAGGTGGACGTCGGCCGGTGAGACCTCGCGGGGCCAGATCAGACCCCTGTCGTCATGGGACTGCTCCGCGATCGCGGCCACCGCCCGTGAGACGCCGATGCCGTAGGACCCCATCGTCACGGTGACGAGTCTGCCGCTCTCGTCGAGCACCTTCAGATCGAGCGCCTCGGCGTACTTGCGGCCGAGCTGGAAGATGTGCCCGATCTCGATCCCGCGTGCGAGCACGAGCGGACCCCCGCACTCAGGACACGCGTCTCCCTCGCGAACCTCCGCGACGTCGATGATCCCGTCGGCTGCGAAGTCACGACCCGCCACGAGGTCGAAGACATGCCGCCCCGCCTCGTTGGCCCCCGTGATCCAGCGGGTTCCGTCAACGACACGCGGATCGAGGAGATAGCGGATGCCGGAGGCCGACCCCTCACCGAGGGCACCCGGACCGATGTAGCCCTTGACCAGGGCCGGATGGGCCGGGAAGTCTGCCTCCTCGAAGGCCGAGGCGACTCCCGGCTGCAGGGCTGCCTCGAGTCGCTTCAGGTCGATCTCGCGGTCGCCGGGCACGCCGATGGCCAGCGGTGCGCGTGCTCCATCCGGTGACGTGACCATGAAGACGACGTTCTTGAGGGTGTCACCGGCCGTCCATGCCCGATCCGGGCGAGCGAGGTCGGGCCGGGCATTGGCGAGGTCGACCAGCGTGTCGATCGTCGGGGTGTCGGGGGTCTGCTCCACGTGCGCTGCCGGCACGGCCGCAGCGTCCGGCGCCGCCGGTGCGGGGGTGCGCACGGCCTCGACATTCGCGGCATAGTCACAGGTGCCGCATCGGACGAAGGAGTCCTCGCCCACGTCGGTGGGCGCGAGGAACTCCTCACTTGCCGAGCCTCCCATGGCCCCGGACATCGCCGACACGATGACGAAGTCGAGGCCGAGACGCTGGAAGGTCGCGATGTACGCGTCGCGGTGGCGCTGGTACGAGCGGGCGAGGCCCTCATCGTCGACGTCGAACGAGTAGGAGTCCTTCATGACGAACTCACGCCCACGCAGGATCCCGGCACGGGGCCGCGCCTCATCACGGTACTTCGTCTGGATCTGGTAGATCACCAGCGGAAGATCCTTGTAGGACGAGTACTCGCCCTTGACGAGAAGCGTGAACATCTCCTCGTGGGTGGGCCCCAGCAGGTAGTCGCCGCCCTTGCGATCCTGCAGCCGGAACAGGGTGTCTCCGTACTCCGTCCAGCGGCTCGTCTGCTCGTAGGGCTCACGAGGCAGCAGCGCCGGGAAGTGCACCTCCTGGAAGCCAGCGCTGTCCATCTCGTCGCGCACGATGGCCTCGACGTTGCGGTACACCAGGAATCCCAGCGGCAGCCAGGTGAAGACACCGGGCGCGACACGACGCACGTACCCGCCCCTGACGAGCAGCCGATGGCTCGGCACCTCGGCGTCGGCGGGGTCATCGCGCAGCGTGCGCAGGAACAGGGTGGACATCCGCAGGATCACGCGCCCACCCTAGTCACAGGGCTGTGCAGCGCCTCGCCTAGAACAGGACCGTGGCGAACTCCCCGTGCGGCCTGAATCCCACCGCTTCATAGCAGCGTCGGGCAGCCACGTTGTAGTCGTTCACGTACAGCGACACCGTCGGGGCGATCGTGCAACGGGCGATCTCGACGACCGCGGCCACGCCGGGGGCCGAGATGCCCTGGCCGCGTCGGGCCGGGTCGACCCACACCCCCTGCACCTGGCAGGCGTGCTGGCTCGCCGCCCCCACCTCGGCCTTGAACACGATCACGTCGTGCTCGCGTCGGATGAAGGATCGCCGCTGCTCGACGAGCTCAGCGATGCGGGCCCGGTAGGCGGCCCCCATCCCCCCGGACACAGGCGAGACACCCACTTCAGCCGTGAACATCTCCACGCAGGCGGGCACGAGGACGTCAAGGTCATCCGCCCTGCTCAGCCGCACATCGGGGTCGGGCTCGACGTGTGCCTGAGTCGACATGGCGAGCAGAGGCTGGCATTCGCGGATCTCCCGTGCACGACCCCACCGATGACGCAGGCGCTGCCAGAGATCGAGCACCTCGTGCCGCGGGCCGACGATGGACGATGATCGCCGACCCGAGAGGCGCAGCCGCTGCGCGAAGGCCTCACGTGCGGCATCGTCCGTGCACACGGGCACGAGGTTGGCGCCGCAGTAGAGCATCGATGACAGCCCGCTGCTCGTGAAGTGGCCGAGAAGCTCGCCACCGAGTCGCCAGGGATCGAGCCCACCCCCGCGGATCCGCGACGCCACGAAGCAGTGCGTCACAGGATCGGCCTCCAGCAGTGCCTCCACCGCCGGAAGGTCCATGGCCGACAGGCTTCGGACAGAGCCGACGTCGGCGAAGATCGTCATGCTCAGTCGACCGTCACGACCGGCGAACCCGACTGACCGCTCATCTGCTCGGCGAGGACCATCGCCTCCTCGATCAGGGTCTCGACGATCTGCGACTCGGGGACCGTCTTGATCACCTCGCCGCGGACGAAGATCTGGCCCTTGCCGTTGCCCGACGCGACACCGAGGTCGGCCTCGCGGGCCTCACCAGGACCGTTGACGACGCAGCCCATGACAGCCACACGCAGCGGAACCTCCAGGCCCTCCAGGCCCGCGGTGACCTGCTCCGCGAGGGTGTAGACATCGACCTGGGCCCGACCGCACGACGGGCAGGACACGATCTCGAGCCTGCGCTGCCGGAGGTTCATGGACTCCAGGATCGAGATCCCGACCTTGACCTCCTCGACCGGCGGAGCCGAGAGCGAGACCCGGATGGTGTCACCGATGCCGCGGCTGAGCAGCCCGCCGAAGGCCACTGCTGACTTGATGGTGCCCTGGAATGCCGGACCGGCCTCGGTGACGCCGAGATGCAGGGGGTAGTCGCACTGCTCGGCGAGCTGCATGTACGCCTGCATCATCACGACAGGGTCATGGTGCTTGACCGAGATCTTGATGTCGCGGAAGTCATGCTCCTCGAACAGGGACGCCTCCCACAGGGCCGACTCGACGAGCGCCTCGGGGGTCGCCTTCCCGTACTTGTCCATGAGCCTCTTGTCGAGCGAGCCGGCATTGACCCCGATGCGGATGGGCGTACCGGCATCCTTGGCGGCACGGGCGATCTCGCCGACCTTGTCGTCGAACTGCTTGATGTTCCCGGGGTTCACGCGCACACCGGCACAGCCCGCGTCGATCGCCGCAAAGACGTACTTGGGCTGGAAGTGGATGTCGGCGATGACCGGGATGCCGCTCTTTCGAGCGATCTGCGGCAGCGCATCGGCGTCGTCCTGGCTGGGCACGGCGACCCGCACGACCTGGCAGCCCGCAGCAGTCAACTCGGCGATCTGCTGCAGGGTCGCGTTCACGTCGGAGGTGAGGGTCGTGCACATGGACTGCACGCTCACGGGTGCGTCTCCCCCGACCGTGACCGGGTGGGTCGGATGCCGCAGCAGAAGCGGGCGCGACGGTCGGCGGGGGGCGACGACGGGCACGGGGGCGCTGGGCATTCCGAGGCTGACGGTCACATCGGCATTATGCCGCGAGGTGCACCGACCCGCGCTCGCTCACCGCGCCGCGCGGACCGCGCCGGTCACGCGTCGCGGATCCTGAGGCCTCAGCCGAGGGAGATCGGCTTGACGAGGTCTGCCCAGATCACGATGACCCCCATCGCGAGCAGCACCCCCGCGACCACGTAGGCCACAGGCAGCAGCCGTGCGATGTCGACGGGCCCGGGATCGGGGCGTCCGGTCACGCGGGCGAGCCACCGGCGGATCCCCTCGTAGGCGGCGCCCGCCACATGGCCGCCGTCCAGGGGAAGGATGGGCAGCAGGTTGAACAGGAACAGGAACAGGTTCAGCGACGCGAGCAGCCCCAGGAAGGTCGCCACCTTCGCGCGGAACGGCTGATCCATCGCCGCGACGTCGCCTCCAATCCTGCTGACCCCGACGACGCTGACCGGGCTGTCCATCTGACGCTCACCGCCGCCCAGCAACGTCTCCGACACGAGCTCGTACAGGCGGACCGGCAGCGAGATGAGCGCCTCTACCGAGCGGACCGTGATGTCCCACATGTAGGCGGGCACGGCGGTCCAGGGCTGCGGCTCCCACGCGATGCCCGGCGCCACGCCCACGTAGCCCGCCGTCATGACCTCATCCGTGGCCATTCCGGAGTCGTCGTACACCGGACGGGTGGCCTCCCCGATCGTCACGGTGAGGTCGACCGGGACCCCATCGCGCTCGACGGTGACGGCTGCGGTCACGCCCGGGTTGGCGCGGATCCAGTCGGTCGCCGCCGTCCAGTCGTCATAGGGCACACCATCGATGGCGAGCACGACGTCCCCGGACTCGAATCCGGCGACTGCTGCGGGCGCCGGGGCGCTTCCGGTCGGGCACTGCCCGGACGGCAGCGGGTCCCCTGTCGGCTGCGTCGGCGTCGGGGTGCACTGGCCGATGGACGAGATCTCCATAGTCGGGGTGGGCACCCCGACACCCATGAGCAGCACTGCGAAGAGGACGAAGGCGAAGGCGAGGTTCATGAACGGCCCGCCCAGCATGATCACCATGCGCTTGCGGACCGGCAGCTTGTAGAAGACCCGATCCGCGTCGTTCGGACCGATCTCCTCCAGCGACTGCTGACGAGCCTGGGCGACCATGGTGGCGAATCGGCCCGTCGTCATCGACCGCGCCGTGCCGTCGGGATCGCCCGGGGACGGCGGCAGCATCCCGATCATCCGGATGTAGCCGCCCACCGGGATCGCCTTGACGCCGTAACGCGTCTCGCCACGGACCTTCGACCAGAGCGTGGGACCGAAGCCGATCATGTAGTCGGTGACCTTGACCCCGAATCGCTTGGCCGGCACCAGGTGACCGAGCTCGTGCAGCGCGATCGACAGTCCGATGAGCCCGACGAAGATGGCGATGCCGATCAGCTCGAGCATGTCATCACCTCCCGGCCTCAGCCCGTCCGCCGATGAGGTCGCGAGCGCGGCGTCGCGACCAGGTGTCCGCTGAGAAGACGTCCTCGATGGTGGTGCCGTTCCCGTCCACCCACGCCGATCCCATCTCGCCGGTGCCACCGTCGAGGTGCTCCCCGAGCACACGCTGGATCGTCGCCACGATCCCCGTGAAGGGCAGGTCCCCCGCGAGGAAGGCCGCGACGCACTCCTCGTCGGCCCCGTTGAACACTGCAGGAGCGGTCCCGCCAGCCGTCCCGGCGGTGCGCGCGGTGCGCACGGCGGGAAACGCGTCGTCGTCGAGCGGCTCGAAGTCCCACGACGTCGCGACGGACCAGTCGCACGACGGCGCGGCATCCGGCACGCGATCAGGCCAGCACATGCCCCACGCGATGGGGATGCGCATGTCGGGCGGACTCGCCTGCAGGATCGTCGACCCGTCGACGAACTCGACCATCGAGTGGACGATCGACTGCGGGTGCACCACCACGTCGATGGCCGGGAACGGCACGTCGAACAGCAGGTGGGCCTCGATGACCTCCAGGCCCTTGTTCACCATCGTCGCCGAGTTCACCGTCACGAGCGGACCCATGGCCCACGTGGGATGGGCCAGGGCCTGCTCCGCGGTGACGTCGGCGAGGGCATCGGTGGACCAGCCGCGGAACGGGCCCCCGCTCGCGGTCAGGATCAGCCGCCGCACCTCCGACTGCTGTCCCGACAGCAGCGCCTGCGCGAGCGCCGAATGCTCCGAATCCACGGGGACGATCTGTCCCGGGCGTGCCGCGGCCTTGACCAGCGGTCCGCCGATGATCAGCGACTCCTTGTTGGCCAGCGCCACCGTGCGGCCGGACTCGAGCGCCACCAGCGTCGGCCGCAGACCCGCGGCTCCGGCAAGGCCGTTGAGGACGGTGTCGCACTCCCACCTAGCGACGACCTCGTTCGCGGTCGGGCCGGTCACGATGTGCGGACGCGGGGACCCGCGGGTCCCCGCGTCCAGCAGGCGGGTCAGCTCGTCCGCGGAGCGCTCGTCGGGTACGCCGACGACCTCCACGTCGAAGGCGAGGGCCTGCTGAGCGAGTGCGGGCAGGCGCGATGACCCCGCGGTGAGCCCCACGACCCGGATGCGGTCTCGATGACGTTCGGCGACGTCCAGGGCCTGGGTGCCGATCGAGCCCGTGCTGCCGAGGACGACGACGCGACGGGCCATGGACGACAGGCTACCCGCGCGTCCCGGTGAGGCCCGGTCCCGCGAGCGGGACCGCACCCGGGCCGGGGCGCACCGTGCTCAGGGCGAACCACAGGTTCGCGCGCACGGAGGGGTCGTCGAGAGATCGGCCGAGCACGGACTCGATGCGCCGAAGCCGGTGACGGACGGTGTGCCGGTGGATCCCGAGCTGCTGGGCCGTGGCGTCGACCTGCCCGTGCTCGGCCAGCCACGCGTGCAGCGTCTGGCACATGTCAGCGGCATCGGGTGCGGAGAGGATCGGTGCCAGACAGGCCTGCGACCACTGCGCGGCGACATCGGCGTCGACGAGCGCGTCGAAGGACCGATCGGCAAGGTCCGAGTGGTGCATCCAGCCCCGGCCCGCTGCCGCAGCCTGGCGTGCCTGGTCCAGCGCCTGGCGCACATTGGCCGGCGAGGTGAGGTCCGTCGCCGCCGACAGGCCCACCGAGCGCACACCCTCGCGCCGCAGCGCGGCGCCGAGGGCGGGGTCCACTCCCCCGTCCTCGTCGGCTGCAGCGAATCCGAGGAGCCCGCCCGCGCCGTCACTGCACGTGACGGCCGTGTCGAGGGCGGGTGCGGTGAGCGAGGCGGCCGCCTCCGGGCGGGCGACGAACACGACCCCGCGCAACGGATCCAGGCCGTTGACCCCCAGCGATGTCAGGCGGGCAGCCGACAGTCCCTCCAGCAGGGCGATGTCGACCAGGAGGCGACGCCAGGCATCCCGGTGGCGATCGGCTGCGATCACGGTGGTGCTCTCCCAGGACATCAGCGACACAGCCAGGTTGAGGACGGCCTGGTCGCCGGCGGTGAGATGGCGCGGACTGCCCACCACGAGGAATCCGCTGACGGTGTCCCGGACACCGACGGGAACGATGACGACGTGCTCGTCCGGCGCTGCGATCGACGAGGAGGCCAGCAGACCCCGCGGACGCATCCGCTCGATCTCGCCGGCGAACTCACCCGCTCTGGTCGAGGCATCCGAGGGTGCCGCACTGCGCACCTGGCCCGACGGTGACACGGACAGCGCGAAACCCCCGACATGCCGGGCGAGGACGGGAAGGACGGCCTCGGCAGTGCCCTGCGTGGGCGCTGAACCTCCCAGGGCCGCATCGTCGCCGCCCGTCGCCAGGCACGCGCGGATCATGCGACGCTGACTGTCGAAGGAGGTGCCGGACTCGGCGTACTCCTCGGCGGCCATGAGGCGCGAGACGGCTCGACTGACCGCGACGAACGGCACGGGTTCGCCAACCTCCACCACCGGCAGCCCGGACCGCTCCGCCGCGTCGACCAGGGCGGACGGGATCCGGGCGTGGTGCAGGCCCACCCCGAAACCGATGCCGGCCGCACCCGCACGAACGAGACGATCGACGTACGCCGTGCACTCGTCGGCATCCCCGGTGAGTGCCATGCCCGTCGTGAGCACGAGGTCGCCTGACTCGATCCACGGCGACGGGTCGGTCTGCTCCGAGACCGCCACCCATCTCAGCGGTCGGTCCAGGGACGGCAGGGCCGTGGCCGGACGAAGGTCCAGTTCGGCCAGGGCGACGACCTGTTCAAGCGTGACAGCCACACCCACCTCCGACGTTATGGACAACTCTAGGGCGCTCGGTGCTCCATTCGGGCAGGACGGGGGCCGTTCCCTCGGTCTACGCTCGCTCTCACCAAGACCCACAACGTCCTCACCACCGCTCGAGGAGTCCCCATGTCCATGACCGCCACCCCTGCCGTCTCCGACCTCGTCCAGGAGCGCCGACTCCTCACGGAGATCCCCGGACCCAAGTCCCAGGCGCTCCAGGCCCGCAAGGTCGCCGCAGTCTCGAACGGCGTCGGCGTCACCCTCCCGGTCTACGTCGTGCGAGCCGGTGGAGGCGTGCTCGTGGATGCCGACGGCAACACCCTCATCGACATGGGCTCGGGCATCGCCGTCACCACCGTGGGCAATGCCAATCCCGATGTCGTGGCAGCTGTCCAGGCGCAGGTGGCCAACTTCACGCACACCTGCTTCATGGTCACGCCGTACGCGGGATACGTCGAGGTGTGCGAGGCACTGAATCGTCTGACGCCGGGCGACCACGAGAAGCGGTCGGCACTGTTCAACTCCGGAGCCGAGGCCATCGAGAACGCCGTCAAGGTCGCTCGTGCGTACACCAAGCGCCAGGCGGTCGTGGTCCTCGAGCACGGATACCACGGTCGGACCAATCTCACGATGGGCATGACGGCCAAGAACATGCCCTACAAGCAGTCCTTCGGGCCGTTCGCACCGGAGATCTACCGCGTGCCGGCCTCGTACCCGTTCCGCGACCGCGGAATCAAGGGCCCTGAGATGGCGGAGGTCGCCATCACCCGCATCGAGCGAGAGATCGGTGCCGCCAACGTGGCAGCGATCGTCATCGAGCCCATTCAGGGCGAGGGCGGCTTCATCGTTCCCGACCCGGGCTACTTCCGCGGCATGGCGGACTTCGCGGCGAAGAACGGAATCGTCTTCATCGCCGACGAGATCCAGTCCGGCTTCTGCCGGACCGGCGACTGGTTCGCCTGCGAGTACGAGGACGTCGTGCCCGACCTCATCACGACCGCGAAGGGTATTGCGGATGGCATGCCGCTCGCGGGAGTCACCGGCCGCGCGGAGATCATGGACTCGGTTCATCCTGGCGGCCTCGGCGGCACCTACGGCGGAAACCCCGTCGCATGCGCGGCCGCACTCGCCGCCATCGACTGGATGGAGCGCAACGATGCACCGGCGCTGGCTCGCGAGATCGAGGCGATCATGATCCCCCGGCTGCGCGAGATGGCTGTCCAGTTCCCGACCATCGCCGACATCCGGGGCCGCGGAGCGATGATCGCCATCGAGCTCGTCAAGCCCGGCACGATGGACCCGAACTCCGACTTGGCCGCGACCCTCAACCGGTACTGCCACCAGCACGGTGTGGTGACGCTGACGACGGGCACGCACGGCAACGTCTTCCGCTTCCTGCCGCCGCTGACCATGCCGCACCGCCTGCTGGAGGAGGCCCTGTCCATCCTGCAGGCGGCCTTCGAGGAGGCCACCGCCTGATCCGGGCGGCTGTCCACAGCCCTACGTAACCGGCTTGGCCGGCGTGTCGCGCCGACGTACGGTCGTGGCATGACAGCCACCGGCGGACTCAGGATCATC
>VFQT010000142.1_pt1 | contig 113065 bp, 80 predicted proteins | sample 3512381 | NCBI WGS metagenome assembly VFQT01 (sample SAMN10412376, study PRJNA504923) | tailings metagenome | isolation source: Relicate 2 Philex TSF3 active mining site | place: Philippines: Tuba, Benguet | collected 2017-08-29
CGAGCTGTACTGCCAGCCGAGGCTGGTGATGCTGTTTTTCATCATCTGCAGCCAGCTGACCGGCAGCCCGCCGGGATCACGTTCATAAAACCGTGGCAGGATCTGCTGCTGCAGGACCTGATACAGGCTGAGGGCGTCGTGCTGGTCCTGAATTTCAGGATCCGTGCAGCCGGTGGTGTCGCCGATGGCGAAGCCGTTGCTGCCGTTCCAGGCCTCAGCCCACCAGCCATCGAGCGTGGACCAGTTGAGGGCTCCGTTGAGTGCGGCCTTCTGGCCGCTGGTGCCTGAAGCTTCCTGTGGGCGTCTGGGAGTATTCAGCCAGACATCGACTCCCTGCACGAGTCGGCGTGCCAGGTCGATGGAATAGTCTGGCAGAACGACAACTCGCCCGCGGAAAGGCGGCTGAGCGGCCAGTTGCCAGATGTGCTGCAGGATGAGTTTTCCCTGCTCATCTGCGGGGTGGGCTTTTCCGGCGAACAGCAGTTGAATGGGCCGAGTGGAATCCTGCAGCATTCGTGAGAGCAGATCAAGGTCTCGAAAGATCAGGTCGGCGCGTTTGTACGTGGCAAACCGCCTTGCGAAGCCGACGGTGAGTGCATGTGGGTCGAGGTTCTGGCTGCCGGAACGCCGGGCGACATCGTGCAGCAGTCTGTGTCTCAGGCTGCAGTGAGTCTGCCAGAGTTCGCGGTCATCGAGCAGCGTTAAGGCCTGCCAGTCTGCTGCGGTGCTCGGTTGTTGTTCCCAGTTTTGCGGCAGTATCCGGCTGTAGAGTTTTCTGAGTGACGGGGCCAGCCACGTGCCTGGATGGACTCCGTTGGTGATGTGGCCGATTGGGACCTGATCCGGGCTGCGATCGGGCCATAACGCGGACCACATGCTGCGAGTCACTTTTCCGTGGAGTGCTGAGACGGCGTTGTGGAATCGACTCATGCGAAACGCGAGGGCTGTCATACAGAAGGCTTCATCCGAGTCAGCGGGGTTTGTTTTTCCCAGAGCCAGCAGATTTGCAACATCAATACCGGCGGATGCGGCGAGCGGCTGCAGGTGGGCTGCTGCCATCGCAGCGGGGAATCGATCATGCCCGGCCGGGACTGAGGTATGGGTCGTGAAGACGACAGCAGCAGCGGCGGCGGCGCGAGCCGCACTGAACGAGAGATGATCCTCAACCATGCGTCGACGCAGATCTTCCAGTGGTGCGAAGGCGCAGTGACCTTCGTTGAGATGCACCACGGCTGGAGTGACACCGATGGCCTGCAGGGCACGCATGCCGCCAATCCCCAGCAGCAGTTCCTGACGGATACGAATCTGCTGTCCGGGGGAGTAGAGTCTGGCGGTCAGCTGGCGATCGGATGCCGAGTTTTCCGGGAGATTGGCGTCCAGCAGCAGCAGACCGCTGCGTCCTGCGCTGAGTCTGAGAATTCGCAGCCGGACCAGGCTGTCGGGCAGTTCCACAGCAATCCGCAGCGACTGTCCGTCGGGCATTCGCTGCTCAGTGAGAGGCAGTTGCGACAGATCGAGCTGCGACCAGGATTCCTGCTGCCATCCCTGAGCATCGAAGCTTTGATGAAAAAAACCTTCGTGGTAGAAGAGCGAAAGTCCCAGCATGGGGACCCCGAGGTCCGAGGCACTTTTCAGGTGATCTCCGGCAAGTATCCCGAGTCCACCGGAATAGATTGGCAGGCTTTCATGAAGCCCGAATTCGGCGGAAAAGAAGGCCACGGGACCTGTCATACCCGGCAAATTCTGATCCGCCCATGTGGTGCGGGGCTGCAGGTAGATTTGCTGGCGTTCAGCGGCTGTCTGCAGCTGCGGCAACAGCTGCTGCAGGGTGGCGGACCTGTCCGGGTGCTGGGTTTCGCTGCCGGCCAGCAGGCTGAGCAGTTCTGACGTTTCGCCATCCCAGCTGCTGCAAAGATTGCTGCTAATTTGCAGCAGCAGCTGTTCTGCAGTCTGCGCGGTGGAGCTGGTCAAAGCGAGTATTTCAAGGCAGAGCTTTCGGAATGCGCAGCAAAACAACCTGCCCGTGAGCGGGCAGGTTGACGTTGTTTGGAAAATCAGGCCTGCAGCGGTCGATCAGGACAGCTTGACGTGCTTGCGTTTCAGGCGACGGGCCTTGGAGCTGGCTGGACGCTGACCGTGGTTGGATTTTTTCAGTTTGCGATGAGTTTTTGCCATGATGACGCAATCCGGGAAATTTTCCTGCCTGCAGCGACTGCGGCAGGGGCGAAGAAACATTTTGGAAACGAGGAAGGATACCGTGTCGCAGATGACAGGGAAACCCCCGAGTGTGGCTCTGGATGCGGTTTTCGCAAAAACCGGCGGGTGTTGATCAGAAATTCTATAGCCGTTCCCTGAATTCGTTGATATTTCGCCAACCAGAGCGAATCAGGTGTGTGAAGATTTACGTATTCATTGAAGGAAAGAACAGGCTGCACCGCGCTGCTGCGCTTTGCTGCTGATCACGGCCAGTAATGCAGGTAGTTTCCTGACGAATTCGTTTTACCTGAACGCGAGACATTTGATGAACTGGCTGAACTACCACCATCTGCTGTACTTCTGGACAGTTGCCAAGGAAGGCAGTATCAGCCGTGCGGCAGCCAGCCTGCACCTGTCACAGCCGACGATCAGCGGTCAGTTGCGTCAGCTTGAGAAGTCGGTGGGCAGTAAACTGTACGAGCGTCACGGGCGTTCGCTGCGTCTGACGGAGGTTGGTCAGGTTGTATTTGAGTATTCTGATGAGATATTCTCGACGGGTCGCGAGTTGATGGAGCGACTGCGGGGGACTCAGCAGGGCGGCAGTCAGTCGTTCACGGTGGGAATTCCTGATTTTCTTCCCAAGCAGGTGGCATTTCGGCTGCTGGAGCCTGTGTTTCGGATGCCGCAGAAGGTTTCTTTGGTCTGTCATGAGGGCAAGTTGACGGACCTGCTGGCTGAACTGGCGATGCATCGAGCGGATTTGATACTGTCTGACAGCACGGTGGGTTCGCAGGTCAGTGTCAAGGCTTACAACCATGCTCTGGGCGAATCGGGTGTCAGCTGGGTGGCCTCCAGAGAACTGGCGGAAATCCTGCGACCCGGATATCCGAATTCACTGAAGGGTCAGCCATTGCTGTTGCCAACGCAGAACACGGTTTTGCGTCGATCGGTCGAGATGTGGCTGGAGCGTCAGGATTTTGATCCGAATGTGTCGGCTGAAATTGAAGATTCTGCTCTACTGAAGCTGCTGGCGGCCGAGGGTTTGGGTGTAGCCCCTGTGGCCAGTATTGTGCTGCGTGATCTGCAGGAGCGTTATGGCCTGCATGCGATCGGTGCTCTGGAGGGAGCGTCGATGCAGTTCTATGCGATCAGCGTGGAGCGTCGGGTGACTCATCCGGCGGTGAAGGCGATTTCAGAAGCGGCTCGCAGTCAGTTGTTTCGCATCTGAATTCGGTTGTTCGGTCCCTGCAACCCGGGCACCGCGCATGTGTTCATGGCAGTTCGTGCAGTTCAGTGCGACTCGTGTGAATGCCAATGCTGTACCATCGGAATCTTTGGCAGCAGCCATGCGTTCCAGCAATTCCACGGACCGTACGAAATCGGCGGTATCCTGAGCAAACCGCGGGCTGGCCATCTGCTGCCACAGTTCCTGCCGGCTGAGTTCGATCAGTTGTTCAGCTGCCTGAGTGGTGTCTTCGAAGCTGCTGCGGGCGACGGCTGCGAAGACCTGCTGGGCGACGGCCATTTTCCGCTGCATCAGCCGTTCCATGGTACGATGATCGGGCGGTTCGGAATTCTCATCCTGTGCGGGCATGGGAACTGCCGGCGGCTGAGTTTTCCGAGGGGGCTCATCGGCCGTCAGTGCCGTGACTGTGCAGGCCAGTGCTGTCATCAGCAGTTTCCATCCGAATCTGTTCATGGCTGAGTCTCCTGTCCGGCCAGCACCACAGTGCGGACCCATTCGTGACATTTCAGGCATTTCATGGTGACATTGATCCATGCCAGTGAGGTTCCATGAAGGTCTGCTTCGGCTGATTCCTGCTTGAGTTCTTCGACGGCGGCCTGGAACTCGGTGCTGTACCGTCGGTAGACATTGTCGCCACTGACTCGCCAGCGCTCCTCAAGGCTCATCTTCAGCAACTGATCGCAGCCTGTCCCGACAAGTTGCATGTCTTCCGTACACAGTCCCTCAAGGATGCTGGTTGAGGCCTGCAGTTTAAGTCGCATGAAGCTTGTCTGCGGATCGGCGGACTCCGGCAATTTTTTGTCGGGTGGGTCCTGCGGCTGTTTTTGAGACGCAGCGGCCGCGGCATCCTGGGGTGTAGTGGTCCGGGTTGCTCCGAAGAGCTGTGTGCTGAGAGTATCCCGCAGCGCGATCAGGACCACGACAGCGGCGAGGGTGATGATAATGCCAAGCAGCGGCAGGCGCAGTTGTTTTCGCAGCATTGCTGGATCTCCTGTAAGCGAAGCGTCGCGGCGTCGGAGCCGCCTTCAACAGTTGGCACAACCCCGCAGACACTGTGCAGGCAGGGCACTGGAAACCGATGTCGCAAACGGCGAGCCAAAGCAGCGATTGGCAGTTCAAAACAGGAGGGGGCATCCACGAGAACAGCCTGAAACCGGCAAATCGAGGGAAATTGCCGCCGGGGCTGCACTGTTCAGGCAGCGGCTGCAGATCGCTGTCGGTGTGGCGAGGATGGAAACGAGCGAAGCCTGCACAGTTGTTGTGTGCAGGCTTCGCGCTGTGTGCATATAGAGCTCAGGGCATCAGGCATTCTGCTGAGCGTGGACGGGTTCGCCGACAGACCACTCGCGGCCCCGACGGATGACTCGCCGGTACAGCGTATCGCGTTCCACCGGGATACGACCGGCTTCGCGAATCAGGCGGTGCAACTGGTCGACGGTCATGCCCTCCGGCGTTTTCGCTCCGGCGTCATGATAGATCAGTTCGTGCACGACAGTGCCATCGATGTCATCGGCACCGTAGCTGAGGGCGAGCTGTGCTGTCTGTTCTCCCAGCATGATCCAGTAGGCTTTGATGTGATCAAAGTTGTCCAGCATCAGTCGCGACAGGGCGATCATGCGAAGGTCCATCATGATGTCGGGCTTCACGATGTTTGCCAGTTCAGTGTTTTCCGGGTGGAAGGCCAGCGGGATGAATGTCTGGAAGCCTGAGGTCTGGTCCTGCAGGGCTCTGAGTCGCAGCAGGTGATCGATACGGTGCCTTGCCTGTTCGACGTGTCCGTAGAGCATGGTGGCGTTGGAGCGCAGTCCCAGTTCGTGGGCTGTGCGATGCACATCGAACCAGACATCGCTGTCGGCTTTGTGTTCACAGATCTGCCGCCGCACTTCTTCATCGAAAATTTCGGCACCGCCACCGGGCATGCTGCCCAGGCCGGCTTCGATCATCTGTTCCAAAACCCAGCGAATCGGCTTTTTGGTGATGAATGAGAACCAGTTGATTTCAACGGGCGTCCACGCCTTGATGTGAATTTCGGGGCAGGTTTCGTGAATGACGCGAATGGCATTCAGGTACCAGTCGAAGCTTTTCTTGTGGTGCAGGCCGCCGACAACGTGAATTTCCGTGGCGCCCGATGCTCTGCCTTCCAGTACTCGCGCCCGCAGCATGTCATCGGTGAACGTGTAGGCCTTTTCATCCTTCAGGTCTGCCCGAAACGCGCAGAAGCGACAGCGGTAAACGCAGACGTTTGTTGGATTCAGGTGAATGTTGGTGTTGTACCAGGCGTAATTCCCGTTGTGCCGTTCGCGCACCTCGTTGGCCAGTCGACCCAGAGTGTGCAAATCCGCCTGTTCATCCAGCAGCAGACCGTCTTCGAAGGTCAGGCGTTCGGCTGCGGCGACCTTGTCGGCAATCCGCTGCATCCGGGGATCATTCAGAGTCAAGGGCATGGTTTTATTCCTGCAGCAGTCAGAAGATCCAGATATCAAGGCAGCCCAGCAACAGAATTCCGAAGCTGATGATGGCATTGACGTTGAAAAAGGCGATGTTGACACGAGTCAGATCGTCAGGGCGGACCAGCCAGTGCTCATACAGCAGCAGCAGCCCGATCAGGACAATTCCGGTGAGGAACAGGGGGCCCAGAGCGGCGGTCTTCCACAGCAGCACCAGCATCAGGATTGTCAGCAGGTGACTGACAAAAGCGATTCTGAGTGCTGCGGGGATGCCGAGGGCCGCGGGGATGCTGTTCAGTTTTGCCTGTCGATCCGACTCGGCATCCTGACACGCGTACAGAATGTCGAAGCCGCCCACCCAGAAGAAGATCACGGCGCCCAGCATGGCCGGGACCACCGCAAACTCGTCGCGGACAGCGATCCACGCTGCGATGGGCGAAAGCATCAGAGCAGCGGACAGCCAGTAATGGCAGAAGCGGGTGAATCGTTTGGACAGGGAATACCCGAGCAGGAACAGCAGCACGGGAACAGCCAGCAGCAGCGGCAGGCGTCGTGGCAGAAAGACGGTGGTCGCGGCCACAAACAGCAGGCTCATCAGGACCGTGAAGACAACCACGCTGCGAACAGACAGGATTCCGGCCGGCAGGTGCCGGCGGGCAGTCCGCGGATTGCCGGCGTCGATCCGCCTGTCGACGAGGCGATTGAATGCCATTGCCGCAGAGCGTGCCGCCACCATGCAGAGCAGGATGCCGAACAGGTCCCGCAGTCGGAAGACGGAATCCGGCTGCGACCATGCGAGCACGGCCGACAGCAGCGCGAACGGCAGAGCGAACACCGTGTGGCTGAAGCGGATCAGTTCAAGGAAATGTCGAATGGTCTGCAGCATGGAAGATTGAACCGTAATTCAGCCACCGATGTAACGCGAATAGAGGGAGCGGGCGATGGCGGGATCACTGATGCCGCGAATAATCGCCCGCCCATCAGGAAAAATCGTCAACTCCACGTCCGTTTCTCGCAAATCAGAGTCTTTTTCAGGTCTGTGCAGCCGTAATCGGAGCAGGAATTTATTCAGAGTTACGTGTCCTGAATTTTGCAGGCGACTGGCGAGTTCGGGCAGAGATTTCTGCAGTGGTTCCGGCGGTGTGATCTGGACGGCGTTGCGTCCGCAGAGGACGGTGGAGGCTGCCCGTTGGGTTCCGCTGAGCCACAGTCGTTCGCCGTGGCTGCAGGCTGGGCAGGTTCCGGCGGATTTCAGGGCTGCCGTTTCCACCTGTCGCATGGCTCCGGTCCAGACATCGAGGATGGTGAGCTGGCAGCCAATTTCGTCGGCGTGACCGGCGAGGATTTTCAGGGCGAGAGCTGCCTGGAGAGCGGCGGCGACGCTGACGGCGGGTCCCAGCACTCCGGCTGTATCGCAGGTTTCGACCGAGCCTGGCGGCGGCGGGTGAGGCAACAGGCAGCGGAGGCAGGCAGTGCGACCGGGCAGCACCGGCATGACCTGGCCATGACTGCCGGTGCACCCGGTGAAGATCCACGGCGTTCCGGTTTCGAGTGACAGGTCATTCAGCAGGTAGCGGATTTCAAAATTGTCGGTGCCGTCGAGCATCAGAGAGACATCGTTTGCCAGTCGCGGCAGGTTGGTGCAGTCGGCGTCGGCGACGATGGGTTCGATGATCACATCCGAGTTGATTCGTTTCAGGCGTCGTTCAGCGGCGATTGCCTTGGGCAGATGATCGGCCACATCCTGTTCATCGAACAGCATCTGTCGCTGCAGGTTGGACAGTTCGACGAAGTCGCGATCGACGATGCGAATTCTGCCGACTCCGGCTCGCGCGAGTGCATCGGCGACGACGCAGCCCAGCGCACCGCAGCCGACCAGCAGCACGCTGCTGTCTTTCAGCCGCTGCTGACCTGTCGTTCCGATACCGGAGAACAGCATCTGCTTGTGATAGCGGGAGTTCTGTGGCGTGGTCATTCAGATCACTGCTGCACTGGGTTCATTGAGGAATTGTCTGAGAACATTGGCTGTAATCCTTGAGATCTGCGGATCCACGGGCAGTGATGCCACGTAGTTGATGGAGCCGACCGAGAAGACAGCACCGCCCGAGTCTGTTTCCAGCAGCACCATTTCGGCTCCGCCATCATCCGGATTGGTGCCGCGGGCCAGCAGCCGGGTCTGTGGTGGTGAGCTGGCCGAGCGTTTGTCGGTTTCATGTCCGGAGGCTCCGCCTGGGCAGCGTCTGTGCAGGCATTCTTCACCGAACAGTTGTCCGTTACGGAGGCCGGTGCCGGCAAATACCCAGTGCGTCTCATCTTCGACTCGATAGGGGGCACCGGTCATGGCACCGGCCGGCGTGAAGACAACTCCCAGCAGGCTGGCTTCCGATTCATGCCGCATGCCGAAACGACTGTCGCAGCCGTTCATTCCGCTGTTCCAGAGTGACTGAATGCTGCCGTTGTGAACTGTCATGGCAGCATCCTGCAACTGCACTTCACAGTTCAGGCCATTGCCACCGAGGTACATCAGTTTTCCGCCGGTGTGCTGCACCCAGTGCTTCACCTGCTGGTACATCTGCAGGCTCCAGTATTCCGGATGCACGGCGATAATCAGTACGCGATAATCCAGCAGGTTCAGCGTGCCGTCGTGCAGCTGAGTTTCGGCGTAGTAGTCGTAGTCAAACCGTTCGCGTTCCAGCCAGCCCAGCAGTCGCCATTCGGCGGGTGCGAGATGGCAGGCCTGCCGACCTTCGATGGGGTCTGTGATGGATTCTGAGAAGTCCACATCGCAGAAGGGTTCCGGTCGTTCGAACGACAACGGGGCGTAATGGGGATAACCCCAGGTCCCGTGTTCCGGATCGGCGTAACGCTTCAGTTCCACTCGCGAGTTGACAGTGGGTGTTTCCGGCAGCTGATCGGCATGAATGTAGTTGCTGCGTCCGCCGAATGAATTGTAGGCGTTCCAGGTGATGTTCGAGGCCAGTACGGCGACTTTCGACTGTGGTCGACGGGGGGCGACGATCCAGGGGAATGAGAACTGCCGGCCGGAGCGATCCTGGGCGCGGAAGTAGTACAGGCCGCTGCGTTCCGGGGCCTGCACAAACTGGCGGTGGGTGACCGAGGTATAGCCGACGCTGTTCCAGCGACAGCCGGTTTGAGTGTAGTCGCCGTCCGGAGTGACCTGCATGACGGCGCGGGGGCCGTGTTCATCATGCCAGCCCAGTTGCCGCACCAGCTCCGGCTGCCAGCCGTACCGCCACAGCTGCAGCTGATATGCTTCGACGGCATGTACGCGGAATTCGGATTCATCGCCGCTGCGCACCCATTTGGGCCACGCATATCCCAGCAGTCCGTCGGCCAGCAGGCGAAAGTGAACGGGTTCGGGTGAGGGGATGGTCAGGTGGGAAATTTTTGCGCCGAAGCCGTCCTTCCGCAGGATGACTCGGTAATGTCCGGCGGGCAGATCCAGCCAGATGCTGCCGCTGGCTCGTGAACGAGTTTCCCAGGAGTGCCCTGTGTCGTCGACGAATTCCAGCAGCACGTCGGGCAGAGCCACATAGCGTTCATCACTGACATAGCCGATTTTCATGCGAGCGGATCCGGTGCTGTGCTGCGTATTAAGGCAGTCTGAGACTGAAGGGTGAGCAGCATAGCAGAGAAGGCGGTCGCCGTCGTCTCAGGGGCGAGCGGCCAGGGGGCGGAACAGCGGGCTGAGTTCAGCCGCCTGTTCGGGCTTACTGTGAATTTCCTCGCACCGCAGACAGCGTCGCGGTTCGCCTGTCATTTCTCCGTCGATCTCCACACCGCAGCACTGGCAGATAAAGCCGCGCTGCACGAAGACGGAAATTCTCATCACGAGATCGCCCATGGGATTACTTTGAGCAGGGGGTGGGGACTGGGGAACGAGGAACCAAGGAACCAAGGAACGAGGAACGAGGAACGAGTGCTTTGGCCGGGGGAGATGGGGGAGCCACTCAGGGTGACGGGGTGGGGCAGTAAGCACCACGCAGAGTTATAGGCGTGCGGTGGTGGGTGGCCAGGCTGCGGGTGTTTTCGCGGCGGTTGTCCCTGTACGTAAGGCCTTTTTAAGGCTGGAGTTGCGATTTACGGAGGGGGAGGGAGTGCTCAGGCGTCGCGGAGCAGTGAGAATCCGCGGGCTACGTAGACAGCGCCGCTCCAGAGTGTGGCGGCGACCGCGAGGTACAGAGTGGCGTCGCGGAACAGTGCGGTCCAGCTGAACTGCAGCAGCGGTGCCATGGACAGCAGGCTGACGCTGACTGCCACGCACTGCAGTACCATTTTCAGTTTCCCGATGAAGCTGGCGGAAAAGTCCTTACCTTCTTTTTCGAGGATACCGCGGAGGCTGGAGACGAACATTTCCCGGCCGATGATGATGATGACCATCCAGGCGCGGACGCCGGAATCCGGCAGTGTCTGGTGTTCCAGCAGAAACACGAAGGTCCCGCAGACGATGACTTTATCGACGAAAGGATCAAGGATGCGGCCGAGTACAGTGATCTGTTTGTTGCGTCGGGCGACGTAGCCGTCGAGGGCGTCGGTGGAGGCAGCGAAGATGAACAGGATGGCTGCGGGAATCCACTGGCTGGTGAGGGCAATCATGGCAAACAGGCCGAAGGCCAGCAGCAGTCGGGTGCCGGTGATCAGATTTGGCAGATTGAGTGCGTGACGTCCCAGAACGGCGGTGCGTTCAGCAGTGGATGCGGCCGGGGAAGGATTCATATCGGGAAGCACACACATGAGGAGACACTGATTGCAGGTGCCGGCTGCAAAAACCTGCAGCGGGCGCTATGGGTATCCTGTCATTCGGCTGCTCATTTCACAAACGCGACGGTGAAAAAAGCGGTGTTTCGGCTGAAATCCCGGGGATCCGGAATTGTTGATTTTTTGCAACAGGGGCTCAGGGTCGCCCTGTTTGTTCAGGGGATCGGTGAATCAGTATGGAAAGGGCTGGCGTTGCGGATGCCGTCTGATCTCAGGTTTCTGAGGGTTGGTTGGTTGAACGATTGCCACGGATCTGACACAGTGTTCTGAGAAAATCTGCAGCCCTGACTCCGGGGCTGTTCAGGACTCCACCCCTTCGCTGCATTCAGGAGCGATTTGCTTGCACGCCGATATTCCCACCTCCGGGCCCGATTCTTCCGCAACTGTTCACACCGGCCCGTGGTACCGTGCCTTGAACCGGTATCACTGGTTTGTGCTGGTGGTGTCGGCACTGGGCTGGTTGTTTGACTGTCTGGACCAGCAACTGTTCATTCTGGCTCGACCGGCCGCGATGAAGGATCTGCTGAGCCATATCACAGATATGAAGCTGCTGGAAAGTGAATCCCAGAAGTACGGTGACATTGCCACGTCGGTATTTATCGCCGGCTGGGCGACGGGCGGGCTGATTTTCGGGATGCTGGGGGATCGGATTGGTCGTGCGAAGACGATGCTGATCACGATTCTGATGTATTCGCTGTTTACGGGGCTCAGTGCATTGTCCGTCAGCGTTTACGACTTTGCCTTTTACCGATTTCTGACGGGTTTGGGTGTGGGCGGTGAGTTTGCGGTGGGAGTGGCTCTGGTGGCGGAGGTGATGCCTGCGGTGGCTCGACCTTACGCTCTGTCGCTGCTGCAGGCGCTGTCTGCCTTCGGGAACATCAGTGCGGCTCTGATCAATCTGGGTCTGGGCGTGGCCGAGGGTGAGGGTTTTGTGACCAGTCCGTGGCGGATCATGTTCTGCATTGGGGCGTTGCCGGCACTGCTGACGATTGTGATTCGCAGGAATCTTAAGGAGCCTGAGGCGTGGCAGCGGAGTCGTGCTGAGGGCAGGGTGGTGTCGACGACCGAGACCTATCGCGAGCTGTTTGGTCATCCGGTGTGGCGGCGACACGCGCTGCTGGGTTTGGCGCTGGCGTGTTCGGGGGTGATCGGACTGTGGGCGGTTGGTTTTTATGTGCCCGACCTGACTCGTACGGTGCAGACGAAGCCGGTGACAGCAGCCATTTATGCGTCTGAGATTCAGGCGGCGGAGACTGCCGGCGATACAGTTCGGGTGGCCGCACTGAAGCAGGTGCAGGAGGCGCTGGCGGCCAATCAGCTGGAGGGTCTGAGCAGTGAGCTGCAGGCCGTGAAAAAGTCGGTGGATCCGAAGATCAAGGGACGACTGACTTATTATCAGAGCTTCAGTTCGATTGCGATCAACATAGGAGCGTTCTGCGGGATGTTTGGTTTTGGAGCGTTGTCGCAGCGGATTGGTCGCAAGCCCACATTTGCCATTGCTCTGGTGGCAGCCTTTGTTTCCACGGTGACGGTGTTCTGGACTCTGCAGGATCTTTGGCAGATCTTTGTGCTGGTGCCGATTATGGGCTTCTGTCAGTTGAGTCTGTTTGGCGGCTATGCGGTGTATTTCCCCGAGCTGTTTCCGACTCGACTGCGGTCCACGGGAGTGAGTTTCTGCTACAACGTGGGGCGATTTGTGGCTGCGGTGGGACCGCTGGTGAAGATGTGGCTGAATGAGGTCTTTAAGGAGACGGCTGAGCCATTGCGGTATGCTGGTGTCACGATGTGTCTGGTCTTTTTGGTGGGTCTGGTGGTACTGCCGTTCCTTCCGGAGACTCAGGGCAAACCGTTGCCGGAGTGAACTCCGTCGGGTGGCAGGCAGGTGAGCAGATGGAATGTGCAGCGCGGGAGATAACCGGCGGTCGATATGTCCGGCTGCTGATTTTTGTGGTTCAGGCGATCCTGTTGCTGGCTGTTGAGCCACTGCTGGCGCAGGTTCGGCTGTCGGACGATCGTCCGTCGCTGGATGTGGCGGCACTGGAAGCGGCTGGTCTGAAGGTGTATCGGTCGCGGCATCTGGTGCTGGTCTCAGATGCTCCGACTGAGCAGTGTCAGGAGCTGCCGGCGCTGGTGGATCGTTTTTATCCGGCGCTGCAGCAGACGCTGGGTTCGCTGTCACCGGCAGCAGATGGTGCGGAGTTTCAGGTGACGGGTTACCTGATGGACGCGCGGGAGCGATTTCAGCAGGCCGGGGTGCTGCCGGATGGTGAGTTTGTGATTCGTCACGGTCGTCATCTGGGGTATCAGTTCTGGATGAACAACCAGCCGTCCGACTATTATCGACGTCATTTGCTGCTGCATGAGGTGGTGCACTGTTATTTGATGTGCGAGCACGGGATGCGGGACATTCCGCCTCTGTGGTATACGGAGGGTGTTGCTGAGATGCTGGCGACGCATCGGCTGCAGCCGCTGCAGTTTGGGATCCTGCCGGATCAGTTGACTGGTTTTGAGGGCTGGGGTCGGATTGCGGAGCTGCGTCGTCGTCCTGTTGAGGCCGGGGGAGGAGTGGCTGAGGGTGTGCTGCTGGATGACGTGCTGAATCCTGCCAGCCGGATTTTTCTGTCTGACCTGCGGTATGCGCAGGGATGGGGTCTGGTGTGGCTGCTGCGGAATCATCCAGAGCTGCAGCGCCCGTTTGCGGGATTGTTCAGGGTCCGCACGCGGGCTCAGTTTGATGCGGCGACGGCGGGAATTTCGAGGGAGCAGCTGCAGCGACTGGGTGTTGTGTGGCAGTTGATGCTGGATTCGTGGGAGGAGGGCTTTGATCCGGAGCGGTCGTTTCCTCCGCTGGCACCGGAGTGGCGGTTGTGGTCGGAGGATTCGGCTCGGCCGCAGCAGGTGCAGGTGCAGGCGGAGCAGGGCTGGCAGCCGAGTGGATACTGGTTTGATGTGGAGACGCGAATTCGGCTGTCGGCGGGAGGTCGGAGTGTGCTGCAGCCGGCGGGAGAGAATGGTGCGCGGGCCTGGGAATCGGAGCCTGCGGGAATTACGATCGACTATGCGCAGGGGCGGCCTTTGGGTGAGTTGCAGGCGGTGCTGGTGCAGCGGAAACCGAGCGTTTTGCCGGAGCGGATTTCGGTGGGTGCGGGGAGTGAGCTGCGTGTGTCTGCGGGCAGTGAGCTGTGGTTGCGGATCAATGATTTTGAAGGTCAGCGGCGGGGGAATTCCGGGGCTTATCAGGTGCGGCTGCAGTCGGTATCGGATCGCTGAGGCAGCCGGCAGTGGAACGAGGATGCGGGGACTGAACTGATGCTGGGAATTGTGGCGATTCTGGCTTCGCTGACGCTGCTGATGCTGCTGGCTTATCGGGGGGCGAGTGTGATTGCACTGGCTCCAGTGTGCCTGCTGCTGGCGGTGGCAGCGGATCCAGGGACACCGCTGCTGGCCGGGTATACTCAGGTGTTCATGCCGGGTGTTGGTCGTTTTATCGCTCAGTATTTCCCGTTGTTTCTGCTGGGTGCGGTGTTTGGTCGTCTGATGGAGGCGTCGGGGTCAGCGCGGCGGATTGCGGTGTTTATTACTGAGCTGCTGGGTGCGGAGCGAGCGGTACTGGCGGTGGTGCTGACCTGTGCTGTGCTGACGGGCGGGGGGGTATCGTTGTTTGTGGTGGTGTTTGCGGTGCAGCCGATAGCCGATTATCTGTTTCGTCGGGCGGATGTCCCGCGGCGTCTGATTCCGGCTGCGATTGCTTTGGGTTCATTCACATTCACGATGACGGCGCTGCCGGGGACAGTGCAGTTACCCAATCTGATACCGATGCAGTGGTTTGGTACGACGGCGTTTGCAGCGGCGGGGCCAGGTTTGGCGGCATCGGTGGCGATGTTTGCGGCGGGCATGTTGTGGCTGGGTCGTCGGGTGCGTGCTGCGCAGGAGCGGGGTGAGGGTTACGGGGCAGGGCGGGTTGAGCAGGCAGAAGTGGCGGTCGGTGCCGGGCAGATGCCGGGCACTGTGGCTGCGTTTGCTCCGATTTTGTGTGTGATAACAGCCAACTTTGTGTTGTCGCAGTGGGTACTGCCGCGAGTGGATGCGGGTTATCTGGCGGATGCGAAGTTTGGCGGGACGACTTTGGCGAAGGTTTTGGGAACGTGGTCGGCGCTGCTGTCGATGCTGCTGGCGATTGGGTTGTCGACTCTGTTGTTTGGCAGATCCGTGCGGGTTGTGAATGAGTGGCTGGGCGAAGGAGCGAAGTCGTGTCTGCTGCCGGTGTTCAATACGGCGACGGAGTATGGTTATGGGACGACGATTGCGTCGCTGGCGGGGTTTGCGGCGATTCGGGACTGGCTGAGTTCGTTGAGTCCGGGGAATCCGCTGGTCTCGGAAGCGGTGACGGTGAACATTTTGGCGGGCATCACCGGGTCAGCCTCGGGCGGATTGAGTCTGGCATTGGAGTCGATGGGGAAGATCTACGCGGCGCAGGCGGAGGCGGGTTTGGCGGATCCGGAGCTGCTGCATCGGGTGGCGGCGATGTCGTGTGGTGGTTTGGACAGTTTGCCGCACAACGGTGCGCTGATTACGCTGCTGATGATCTGTCGCTGTACTCACCGTGAGAGTTATCCGGATGTGGCGGTGGTGACGGTGCTGATTCCGCTGGCGGCCACGGCGCTGGTGGTGTTGTACGGGGCGGGTCTGTAAAGGAGTGATGCTTACGGCTGAGCATGTTTGCGGAGGATGAACAGCTGGAAGTCGCTGGCGGGCTGGCTGAGTGGTTGTCCGTGTGTGTCGAGGACCTGGACATCGTAGCCGCGTTCGCGTGCGAGGTACCAGAATTTCCGGGGTGCGCTGCGACCTCCGTCTCCCAGCCAGCAGACTCCGCCTGGTGCCAGCATTTGATCCAGCAGCTGCAGCAGGGGTTCGAAGGCGGAGGTTTGGTAGAGCAGGTCGCAGCCGATGATGACTGGCCAGGTGGTGTTTTCGGGGCGGCGCCAGTCCAGCAGTTGAGCGGTGAAGTTGTGGCAGTGGTTTAATTCGGCGTTGCGTGCTGCCAGTACAACGGCGCGGTGTTCGTAGTCGGTGAAGGTGACGAGGTGTCCGCGTCGCAGAGCAGCCAGTCCGACGATGCCTGTGCCGCAGCCCAGCTCAAGTACTCGAGTGCCGGCCGGCCAGTCGGCCTGCAGGACGGCGGCGATCATGGGGATGGCAGCAGGCCAGACGAAGGCCCAGTAGGGCATGCGGTCATCAGTGGTGGCGGCGGTGCTGGCGGAGGGTTCGTCGAGCAGGGCATTTGGGTCGGCGGGCAGCAGCAGCTGCCATGTCTGGCCGGCTGTATTGAGGGTACCGCGGACCCAGCCGCCGGGCAGTGGAAACGGTCCGGCGGCAGCGGTGACTCCCGGGTCCTGGTCCGGTCGGCGGGGGATCAGTTCGGTGCGGAGGTTGACAGGTTGGGGGATCATCGTCGGCGGTTGGGACTGAGTGGACAAAACAGCAGATGGCAATAACCGCCGTGTCCGGCAGAGTCGGCGGTCAGATGCCTGTGTGTGGGGGAAATGCCGGGTGTTTTGCGAAGAAATCCTTACGAATGTCCGATTTCCTGAAAAGTCAGCCGGCCCCACAGCCTGCGATTTTCCCGCCAGAATCGCTACGGGTTCACTGATTTCCGCGTGACACTGGAACGTTGATTTTGCTAGGCTGGGGTGTTCCGCGAGTCTCTCGGGCACCTGCCCTTTTTTCTGCGTGTTTGTGTTCTCCACCTTCCTGCCTGCTGGTTCGTCATGCTGCTGCGACGTTTGCCAATTCTGCTGGCCTGTTTTCTGTCTTGCGCTGACATTGTCTGCGGGCAGGTTCCGGCGCTGCAGCCGGCGGTCGGTGAGCCGCTGGTGGATTTTGAGAACGACATTCAGCCAATTCTGACGAAGTTTGGCTGCAACAGCGGTCCCTGTCACGGCAAGGCTCGTGGCCAGGGCGGTTTTCAGCTTTCGCTGCTGGGTTTTGATTCGCAGCAGGATCACGATGCGATCACGAAGGAGGGCCGTGGGCGTCGTGTTTTCGCGGGTGCTCCTGAACAATCTCTGCTGGTGGCCAAGCCGACGGGCCTGGTGCCTCATGGTGGTGGTCGTCGTTTGCAGCCGGGCGGTGCTGAGGCTGCGGCCCTGCTGCAGTGGATCCGCCAGGGGACTCCGCGGCGTGCGCCATCAGCTCCGCAGCTGCAATCCATCCAGGTAACTCCCGCTGCCGTTACCCTGGCGCCTCAGCAGACTCAGCAGCTGACGGTGACAGCCAGTTACAGTGACGGGACAACTCGCGACATCACTTCTTTGGCGGCCTTTCAGTCCAACGAAGCTCCGATTGCTGCGGTGACGGATGGTGGATTGATCACAGCGGGCGGCATTACGGGTGAAGCGGCGATCATGGCTCGGTTTCTGGGTCGCATAGCTGTCTGTGAGGTACTGATACCTCGTCAGCAGAGTGTGTCATCGGAGGTGTACGCAGCCCTGCCGCGGAACAATTTCATTGATCAGCATGTCTGGAGCCGTCTGCAGCGTCTGAACATTGTGCCATCAGCGGTGTGTGATGACCATACGTTTTTGCGGCGGGCGTATACGGACATCATTGGTCGGATCCCGACGTCTGAGGAAGTGTCTGCGTTTCTGAGTGATGCCGCTCCGGACCGTCGTGCCAGGCTGGTGGATTACCTTCTGCAGCAGCCTGAGTTTGCTGATTTTTGGGCGAACAAATGGGTGGATTTGCTGCGGCCCAATCCCTATCGCGTGGGGATTAAGGCTGTCTTCAATTATGACCACTGGATCCGGCAGTCATTTCATGACCGCAAGCCGTGGGATCAGTTTGTTCGTGAGCTGATTACTGCGCGTGGCAGTACGTTTCGGAACGGTGCGGTAACGCTGTTTCGTGATCGGCGTGAGCCGGAGGAAGTGGCCACTTTGGTCAGCCGTTTGTTTGTGGGTGTGCGGCTGGAGTGTGCGAAGTGTCACCATCATCCGTTTGAGGTGTGGGGGCAGGATGACTTCTACAGTTTCGCTGCCTGGTTTGCTCAGATTGGCCGCAAGGGGACTGGTTTAAGTCCGCCGATTTCGGGCTCGGAAGAATTTTTCTTTGCCGGTGCGCGGGGCAGTGTGAAGCATCCGGTGACGGGTGAAGTGATGACTCCGCGTCCGCTCTTCGGAGAGGCTCCTGCGGCCGACTCGGTGGAGGATTCTCGGGAGGCTTTGGCGACCTGGCTGACATCGCCTCAGAACCACCTGTTTGCGCAGGTGATGGCCAACCGTGTGTGGGCTGATTTGATGGGTCGTGGTCTGGTGGATCCGGTAGACGATTTTCGGGGCACGAATCCGGCTTCCAATCCGCCGCTGATCAGGGCGCTGGGCGAGCATTTTCGTGATTCGGGTTTTTCATTGCACGAGCTGGTGCGGGCGATTGCCAATTCGCATGTGTATCAGCTGAGTTCGCTGCCCAATGACACCAACTCGGGGGATACTCGCGGTTTTTCCCGGCATTACCGTCATCGGCAGCGTGCTGAGGTGCTGCTGGATTCGCTTGTGCAGATCACCGGGATTCCGCAGGAGTTCCAGGCGATGCCACCGGATTCCAGTTCGCGTCAGATCTGGACTCATCGGACAGAGTCTGTATTTCTGGACACGTTTGGTCGTCCTGATCCCAACCAGGATCCACCCTGCGAGCGGACAGGTGAGTCAACGGTGGTGCAGAGTCTGCATCTGATGAACAGTGAGAAGCTGTATGCGGATGTGGTCAGTGATCGGGGACTGGCAAAGCAGCTGGCGGACAGCGGGAAGTCAGCGGATGAGTTGTCAGTGGAGTTGTATCGTCGGATTTTCAGCCGTGATCCGGTGACGGAAGAGCGTGAGCTGGTGCGTGGGTTACTGGAGGCTGAGGGAGCAGTTCGTCGGCAGGTGCTTGAGGACGTGATTTGGGCGATGCTGAATTCGGCTGAGTTTGCGATTCAGGACTGAAGTGGAGGCGCGGTGATGTCAATGATGCGACGCTGTGATGGTGTGAGTCGACGCAATGCCGTGCAGGTTGGTTTGGGCGGCATGCTGGGCACGGGTCTGGCGGGCGGTCTGCGGGCGATGGCAGAAAGCCGCAAGTCAGGTGGTCCTGTGGCGAAGGCCACCAGCTGCATTCTGATTTGGATGGACGGAGGTCCGACTCACTTTGAGACCTTTGATCCCAAACCGGATGCTCCGGCGGAATATCGCGGAGAATTTTCGGACATAGCGACGGCGGTATCGGGGGTGGGTTATTCTGAGCACATGGTGAAGCTGGCGGCCAGTTTGAACGATTACGCGATGATTCGTTCGATTCGGCATGACCAGGGGAATCACGGGGCAGGCAATCACTACATGATGACGGGTGCTCCGCCGCGAATCCCGGTGGGATGCGGAGCCTTTGTCAGTTTTCATCCCAGCATTGGTTCCGTGGCGGCGCGTGAGCTTGGTCGAGACAACGGCTTGCCGGCATATTTCAGTATGCCGCAGATGTCTCGTTCGGGCGGTCCCAACTTTCTGGGTGCCCGGTATGCTCCATTTGTGGTGGGTGATGATCCGAACAGCAAGCGTTTCAAAGTTCGTGACGTGGCATTGCCGCGTGATCTGAGTGAGCTGCGATTCACTTCGCGCACTGAGCTGCGTGCGAAGGTGGACCGGATGGTGCGACTGCAGGACGAGGCGGCCGGTGACCCGGCGGCTGCGTATGACGAGTATTACCGGCAGGGTTTTAGTCTGGTGACATCGGTACAGGCGCAGCAGGCTTTTGACATTCATCAGGAACCTGAGGCAGTTCGTGATCGGTATGGTCGCAACAGTTTTGGTCAGCGGTGTTTGCTGTCGCGGCGGCTGGTGGAGGCTGGTGTGCCGTTTGTGACGGTGTATGACGGTGGCTGGGACCATCACAGTGACCTGTTCGGTGCCTTGCGGAAGCGTTTGCCGGAATGGGACAATTCGGTAGCGACGCTGATTCAGGATCTGAAAGAGCGTGGATTGCTGGAGTCGACTCTGGTGGTGGCTTTGGGAGAATTCGGGCGGACTCCGAAGATTTCCACTCTGTCCGGTTCGAATACTCCGGGCCGCGATCACTGGGCGAATGCGATGTCGGTGCTGATGGCTGGTGGCGGGACTCCGGGTGGCACCGTTGTGGGTGCGACGGACCGCAAGGGCTATTCGGCTGTGGATCGGGTGCTTTCGCCTGAGAACTTCGTGTCGACGGTGTATCACAAGCTGGGTATTGATCCGGACAAGGTGGTGTACACGCCGGAGGGTCGTCCGACGCATCTGGTGAGCGATCCGACTCCGATTCAGGAACTGATCTGACAGCAGTGAATGCGGTGTCGAGTGCGGGAGCGGCGCGGTGAAGCGGACAGCGGGGTGTTTCAGGGTGCGAAGTTCTTTGCTGTTGTCGCTGTGCTGGCTGGCGGGTGCGGTGTGGTCACTGGCAGCGGATCCGCCGGTGCTGGAGCGGCTGGTACCGGCAGGTGGCCAGCGTGGCACGACGGTGACAGCAAAGCTTGTGGGAAAGCCGGGTGAAGGCAATGTGCGGCTGCAGTGCGGTTCGTCCGGGCTGGTGTTTCGGCTGAGCGAAAAGCGGGACACTGTGGACATCGATATCTCGGAGCAGGCCGAGCCGGGCGTGCATTTGCTGCGGCTGTGCAATGATGCGGGTGCATCTGAGCTGCGTCCGTTTATTGTGGGGATATTGCCGGAGCAGCAGGAGACTGAGCCGAATGGCCGGCTGGCGGAAGCTTTGGCAGTGGTGAGTTCGGCTGCGACTGTGAATGGGGTGCTGGAGAAAGCGGGTGATGTGGATTCATGGGCGGTGTCGCTGGAGGCAGGTCAGACGCTGGTGGCCAGTCTGACGGCATCGCGGATTCTGGGTGCACCGATGGACGGAGTGCTGCAGGTTGTGGATGGTCGCGGCACCGTGGTGGCTCAGAACGACGATGACTGCAGCATGGATCCGCTGGTGACATATACGGCACCGGCGGCGGGACTGTGGTATGTGCGAGTCTTTGCGTTCCCTGCGGCTCCCAACAGTACAATTGGGTTTGCTGGCGGGGCGGACTATGTGTATCGGCTGACCCTGGGGGCTCAGCCCTTTGTGCATCATGCGATGCCGCTGGTGCGTCAGCAGGGTGGTGGTGAGCTGCGGCTGCACTTGCACGGGTGGAACCTGGCGGTTCAGGAAGCGGTACTGGGTGCCGGGCAGAATATGCTGATCGGCCAGTTTGCTCAGCCGTGGCGGGTGTATGAAACGGCGGAACCAGTGTGGCTGGAGGAGCAGCTGCCTGAGCGAGTGCTGAAGTCAGTGCCGGCAGCGATCTGCGGATGTCTGGAGCAGCCGGGTGCGGACGTGTTTCGGCTGGAGCTGAAGAAGGGTCAGCGACTGAGTTTGACGGCGGAGGTGCGGCGTTTTGAGTCGCTGCTGGATCCGGTGCTGTCGGTGCGTGATGCCGCGGGTAAGGTGTTGAAGGAGGCGGACGATGTGGATGGTGGCAATCCGGATGCATCGCTGGACATCACGGCTCCGTCTGACGGTCAGTTTGAGGTGCGGATTGAGGATCGTTTTCTGGGGCATGGCGATCGCTGGCATTATGTGCTGCGGTGTCGTGAGACGGTGGCGGAGTGTCGTCTGACGGTGCAGGGGACTGCGTGGAGTTTGCCGGCGGACAAGCCGCTGGAGATTCCGGTTGCGGTGGAGCGTCGGAACGGATTTGCGGACGTGCTGACGCTGCAGGTATCGGGTCTGCCCGAGGGTGTAACGGCTGAACCGGTATCATCAGCGAAGGATGGAGACACGGCGAAGGCCGTGACACTGAAGATTGCGGGGAAACGTTCGTCGGCGTGGTCGGGTGAGATACGGCTGACGGGCAGGACTGAGGACGGTCGTGAGTTTCCGGTCGTGTGGTCCGCTGCTGACGGAACGAACGTGTCGGGATTCTGGCTGACGGTGCCGGCAGCGGGCGGTTGAGTTTCCACCAGCGGGTTCGGGCCATCGCCAGCGACGGCGGCTGTGTGTGGCGTGCGTCGGTTGTCAAATCCGTCTCAACAGGTCAGACTCACGCGACTGGCCTGCCCAAGTTTTTTTCCACCGGTGCTGCCCAAATGAAACGCTCATTTTTGCTGTTTTGTGCGTTGTGTGCTGTTCTGATGACTGATGCTGGCAGTGCAGTTGCTGCGGTGCAGTCAGCGGGAGATGATTTCCCGGCGGCCTTCAACACGGATCCTCCGGATTCGCATCCTCCGACACCTGCGGAGATGCTGCCTTTGATCGAAGTTCCGGAGGGTTTTACGGTCACGCTGTTTGCCGGGGAACCCGATGTGCAGCAGCCTATCAACATGGAATTTGATGATCGCGGGCGATTGTGGGTGGCTGAAAATTATACTTACAGCGGTGGTCCGTATGAAACAAAACTGCGTGACCGGATTGTGATTCTGCACGATACCGACGGTGATGGTCGTCATGACACGCGAAAGGTCTTCTGGGACAAGGGCTTCATGCTGACCAGTCTGACGTGGGGTTTCGGGGGCGTCTGGATTTTGAACGACGGGACGCTGTCATTCATTCCTGATCGAGATGGCGATGATGTTCCCGACAGTGATCCGGTGGTGATGCTGGATGGCTGGAGTCGGGACTGCGGGCACAATTTTGTCAGCGGGCTGACCTGGGGGCCGGATGGCTGGCTGTACGGTCGTCACGGGATTGTGGATACGTCGTGGCCGGGAACTCCGGGTACGCCGCGGGAGCAGCGAGTGTTCATGAACTGTGGTGTCTGGCGATTTCACCCGCTGCGGCAAGTGGTGGAGGTGGTTTGCAATGGTACGACGAATCCATGGGGGCTGGATTACAATGCGGACAATCAGTTCTTCATGACCAACAACGTGCAGGGGCATTTGTGGCATGTGATTCCGGGTGCTCGGTATCAGCGGATGTACGGTCGTGATTTCAATCCACATGCCTATGAACTGATGGAAATGACGGCCGACCATTATCACTGGGACACGAAGCTGAAGTGGACTGACAGTCGTGACGGCAAGGCCAACGATCTGGGCGGGGGGCATTCTCATGTTGGTGGCCTGATTTATCATGGTGAGAATTTCCCGGCGGCGTATCGGGGCAAAATCTTCATGTGCAATACTCACGGCCGTCGGATCAACGTCAATCGGCTGGACCGTGAGGGCAGTGGCTATGTGGGGCGTCGCGAACCGGATTTCATGCTTGTGAAGACTCCCTGGTTTCGCGGAGTGGATCTGAAGATGGGGCCTGAGGGTGCCATCTATGTGTCTGACTGGTCTGACAACGGCGAATGCCATGACCATGACGGCATTCATCGGACCAGTGGTCGCATTTACCGGATCGCATACGGGACTCCGGGCCGTGTCGATGTTGAAGCGGTGCGAAAATCGAAGGAGACTCCGCGTCCGGGCTGGTTTGTTCGTCGTGACATTCGCTGGAATCAGGAGCAGACTCGCGAGCATGCGTTCGCGTCCTTCCCGCTGCTGGACGGCAGGTCGCTGGGGGTTGCTGATCTGGGCTGGCTGGAGGCGATTGATCAGTTAAGCACTGAGCGTTTGGAGGGGGCATTGCAGTCGGCGGATCCGCTGGTGCGTGCTGCTGCAGTGCACCTGGCTGCGTCAGCTGCGGTGGATCGTCCGCGGCTGCAGCAGAACCTGCAGGCACTGGCAGCCACCAGCCAGCCGGCTAACGTTTTGCTGGCGCTGGTGTCGGCATTGCAGAAGCTGGAGCCTGAACCGCGTCGTGAGACGGCTGTGATTCTGCTGAAGAATCCTGCGAACGCCGCGACAATTCAGTCAGAAAATCAGCTGACGCTGATGACGTGGTACGGGATTGAGCCATTGGCCGGTGATCCTGCACTGTTGCCGCTGCTGAGTCCGATTCCGAAGCTGCAGCAGTTTGCGGTGCGGCGGATGGCGCATCGACTGGCAGCAGGTGAATCTGCTGTGGGGGCTGCTGCGCTGGCGATGATTGCCGGGCGTGCACGTGGGGATGCCGTTGAACAGGCTCGCGCTGTGGAGCTGCTGGGTGCATTCCGGGTTGGTCTGGCTGGTCTGGCTCGCATTGACGCGCCGGAGAACTGGTCGGAGGTGGATCGGGCACTGCGTTCTGCGGGCAACGCTGAGATGGCTCGTGCGGCCGATGGCCTGGCGGCACTTTTCGGCGACGGGACGGCATTGGCTGAGCTGCGAGCTTTGGCAGCGGATTCGGCTGCGGACCCGCTGGCCCGCCAGCAGGCAATTCAGGCACTGGCTCAGGCGAAAGATGCTGATTCGGTGTCGCTGCTGATTCGATTGCTGAACGACAAGGCTGCCTATGATGCGGCGATCAGTGCGCTGGCGGCCTTTGATAATCCGGAGATTGCGACTGAGCTTGTGCAGCGGCTGCCGGGCTTCAAGGACGGCAATCGTGGGCTGGCGATTGATACGCTTTCCAGTCGCAAGGCGTGGGCCGATCGATTGATTGCTGCGATTTCGGCTGATCGCATTCCTGCGCGGGAGCTGACGGCGGCTCAGGTGCGGCAACTGCTGGCTTTCAATGATCCACAGATTCGGGAGGTGCTGGAAGCGCGTTGGGGGGTGGTTCAGGAGACACCGGAAGCGCGACTGGCGGCGATTGAAAAGTGGCGCAGCGTACTGACCCCGGAGAAGCTGGCTGGTGCCAGCCTTGAACAGGGGGCAGAGTTGTTCAAACAGTCGTGTGCCTCCTGTCACAGGCTGTATGGGGAAGGCAGGAACATTGGCCCGGATCTGACCGGAGCCAATCGCAGCAATCTGGAGTATCTGCTGCTGAATCTGATTGATCCCAGTGCGGTTGTGCCGCGTCAGTTTACCACGTCGGTGATTGTGCTGCAGGATGGTCGAGTTCTGACCGGGGTGGTTGTTTCAACGACTGAGCGAACTTTGGTGGTGCAGACGGATCGGGAACAGATCACGCTGGCTCGCAGTGACATCGAGGAGACTCGTGACACCGGGAAGTCACTGATGCCTGACGGCATGCTGGACAAGCTCAGTGAAGATCAGGTTCGTGATTTGTTTGGATTCATGATGCTGCGGAAATGATAATTGTCTTAACGGGGATTCTCCTGCATGTACCAGCGGTCTGTGCTGCGGATTGTGGCTGTCTGTCTGGCTGTTGGATTGGTGCTGAGTGCGACGAGCGACGGTTGCTGTGCGGCTGATGATCCTCCGGGAGGGCCACTTTATGCCTGGTACCGTGATGGCGGTTTGCAGTCTGTCGGGGCGGAAGTGACGAGCTGGAATTCGGCAGCGGCCGGGGATTCCGGCAGATTGCTGGATCGGGTTGTCGGTCGTCCGCAGCTGGTGAAGGTGCAGGCTGCATTTGGCCGGTCTGAGGTGTTGCGATTTAACGGGTCGGCTGCGTTGTGGCAGGCGGCGGGTTCGTGGGGTACGCTCCGGGATGCTCGAACAGTGGTGCTGATGGCGCGACTGCCGGCTGCGGGTTCCGGTACATTGCTGGATGGCAGCACGCGGGCGGGTTCGGTACCGGTGCGTTGGGAGCGTGGGCGGTTTGTGAGCAAAACTCAGCCGGTTGCTGAGTCAGTGACGGCTGACGGTGCTGGTGGCGGGTGGCGGGCGACAGCATTCGTGTTTCCGGCCGGGGGGACTCCGCTGGGAGGCCTGATTCTGGGGGCGAATGTGGCTGCGGCAGATGGGCTCAGCTGCGATGTTGCTGAGGTGCTGGTATATCCGCGTGGCTTGTCGGCTGAGGAGTGTCGGCAGGTTGTGGACTGGCTGGCGGCGAAGTGGGGCCAGCCTGCAGATTTGCCCGCCAATGAGCAGCCGCAGCGACTGACGCTGCCGGATGAGCCGCGAATATTCCGCACCACGATCAGGCGTCGTGGTGACGACGGGGTGGACACGTATCGTATTCCTGGTCTGGCGACGACTCCGCGGGGTACTCTGATCGCTGTGTTTGACGCGCGTAATCGCAGTGGTGCGGATTTGCCGGGTGATATTGATGTGGCGATGCAGCGTTCGACGGATGGCGGGGAGACCTGGGGTTCGATGCAGCGGATCATGGACTTTGATGCGGCAGTTTCGGGCTCGCAGGGCAACGGCGTGGGTGATCCGGCTGTGCTGGTGGATCAGCGTAGCGGGCGGATTTTCGTGGCGGCTTTGTGGTCGCTGGGTCCGCGAGCGTGGCATGGCAGTGGTCCGGGGATGACAGCGGAGGAGACCGGGCAGTTGATGCTGGTGCACAGTGACGACGACGGGGTGACGTGGTCGCAGCCGATCAGCATTACGTCGCAGGTGAAGCGACCGGAGTGGCGACTGTGTTTTAATGGACCGGGGAACGGGATTCAGTTGCGGGACGGTACTCTGGTGTTTTCTGCACAGTACCGTGATCCGGACGGCAAGCCGCATTCGTGTTTCATTGCCAGCGTGGACGGGGGGAGCCACTGGAAGATTTCGCCGGCGGCGATTCCGGATGGTGTCCCGACGAGTGAAAGTGCGATTGTGGAGTTGTCGGACGGTGCTTTGCTGCTGTCGATGCGGAACGAGTCACGATCCGGTCAGCGAGCCTGGGCGCGGTGGGAGTGGCAGGGTGAGCTGTGGAGCGGAAAGTGGAGCGATTCGTGGCTGGATCTGCCTGATCCGACCTGTATGGCCAGTGTGATTCGGCATCCGCATGGCGAGTTGATTTTTTCGAATCCGGCGGATGCGAAGCAGCGACAGCGGCTGACGATTCGATCCAGTGTGGATGGTGGTCGTACATGGAGTCGCGGGCGGTTGCTGGATCCCGGTGGCGCGATGTATTCGTGTCTGACGGTACTGGCGGATGGCCGGATTGGCCTGCTGTATGAAAGCGTGGACGCTGCGGGGCTGGTATTTGCGAGGTTTCCGCTGGACTGGGTGCAGGAGGGAGCGAGTGTTCCGACGGTGTCGGAGGGGCGTCTGGAGCGGACGGGAAAGTTTGGCTGGTGGCTGGGGCGTCACGAGGCGAAGCTGCAGGAGACCAGGGCGGGCGGCGTGCAGCTGGCGTTTCTGGGTGATTCGATTACGCAGGGCTGGGAGGTTGCGGGACGGGAATCCTGGCAGAGGTATTTTGGCGAGAAGCGAGCTGTCAACTATGGTTTCGGTGGCGACTCAACTCAGCACGTGCTGTGGCGTCTGGAGCATGGAGAATTTGATGGCTTGTCGCCCGAGGCGATTGTGCTGCTGATTGGGACGAACAACGTTCGGCACGGTGATTTTTCGCCTGAGGAAATTGCTGCAGGGATTGCGAAGATTGTGAGTGTGCTGGGGGAAAAGTGTCCGCGTTCGCGGGTGCTTTTGCTGGGGCTGTTGCCACGTGGTGCGGAGCCGGCGGATCGATTGCGACAGAAATGTGAAGCTGTGAATGCACTGCTGCCGAACCTGGCTGATGGTGAGCGAGTGCAGTATTTGAATGTCAACTCGGTGCTGCTGGAAGACGATGGCAGGTTATCGCAGTCGATTGCTCCGGACTGGCTGCACTTAAGTGCTGATGGTTACGACCGATTGGGGCGTGCGATTGCCGAGAAGATGAAGTCGTGGGGGACCGGTCGCTGATGGCATCGGAAACGGGGCTGAAAACGGCGTTTTTTAGTACCAGGGCCTATGATCGCGAGTCTTTTGGGGCCGTGTTGCGGCAGCCGCAGTATTCCGGCTTTGAAATGGCCTGGCTGGAGGCTCGCCTGAGCGCTGAGACAGCGGTACTGGCAACGGGCTGCCCGGCGGTCTGTGCTTTTGTCAACGACGAGCTGTCGGCAACGGTGGTGGAGCGTCTGCATGCTGTGGGGGTGCGGATGCTGGCTTTGCGTTCGGCCGGGTTCAACCATGTGGATCTGGCGGCGTGCCGCAGGCTGGGTCTGGTCGTGGCTCGTGTTCCTGCGTATTCACCCTATGCTGTTGCCGAGCACACGGTTTGTCTGCTGCTGACATTGAATCGTCATGTACATCGGGCGTGGCAGCGTGTGCGTGACCTGAACTTCTCGCTGGACGGTCTGACTGGTTTCGATGTGCACGGAAAGACCGTGGGAGTGATTGGGACGGGGCGTATTGGTACGGTCTTTGCTCGCATTATGACGGGCTTTGGCGCGAAGGTGCTGGCGTATGATCCGCAGCCTTCCGCTGAGACGCAGGGCATGCCTGGTGTCAGTCTGACTTCGCTGGAAGAGCTGATTGAACAGTCGGATATCATTTCGCTTCACTGTCCACTTACCGAGCAGACTCGACACCTGATCAATGCGGATCGTCTTTCGCGTATGAGGCCAGGGGTCATTTTGCTGAATACCAGTCGCGGTCGGCTGATTGATACCAAAGCATTGATTCAGGCACTGAAGGCGGGCCACATCGGCGGTGCCGGACTGGATGTCTACGAAGAAGAGGAAGGGATTTTTTTTGCGGATTGCTCTGAGAGTGGTCTGCAGGACGATGTTTTGGCTCGTCTGCTGACGTTTCCGAACGTGCTGATAACGTCGCATCAGGCGTTTCTGACACATGAAGCACTGCACAACATCGCGACGAGGACCCTGCAGAGCCTGCTGGAGTTCAGCACGGGGAGGATCTCTGCTGAGGCTCAGTTGGTCTGACGGTTGCCAGCGGGCCTGTCCGGCAGGTCGGATCAGCGGCGATCAAGTGTCAGCAGGCCGGCGATTGTCAGGCAGATGCCGGCCGTGGCGGTCCACGACAGTTGCTCGCCAAACAGCGTGACGGCACCGAGAGCGCACATCGCATTTTGCGAGGCATTGATGACATTGGCGCGACTGATGGTCAGGAACCGCATTGCGTGAGTGATAGCGAAGAATCCGATGGCATTAAATGTCCCGGCAATTGCAATTGTGGCCCAGTCTTCAGGACTGGTGGAGGAGATTTCGGACAGTGGCAACAGCAGCAGGCTGCCGGGCACCAGGATCAGAAAGCCAGCGGCGCTGAAGAGAAACAGCGTGGCAGCGACCGGCATCTGGGAACGGACGGCTTTGCGGATGTACACGCCGGTGATGCCGTAGCACAGTCCGGAAATGATCGAGAGCAGTACCCCGATGGCAACACCGGGGCCTGCAGGCAGGTCCGGAGCGGTGGGTTGAGCGTTGGGTTCCACCTGAGCGATTTCGTCTGTGATGTCGGCGGGGGTGACGGGGGCAGAAGTCCGCGAACTGGCTCCTGAGGATAAAAACACGATTGCGGCCACCATCAGACCCATGCTGATGGCTGAGCGGACAGAGACCTGATCACCCAGCACGATACGGCCCACGACAGCCCCGCTGCAGATGATGGACGCGAAGCAGATGGGGACTGACACAGCCAGCCCGATGACTCGCAGAGACATCTGGAATGGCAGATTTCCGCCCAGCTGGTTGAAAATGGCGGCAACAGCGATGGGCCAGACAAAGCTCCACTCGGCAAATGAGTGCAAGCCGTGGAATCGTCGCCAGGTGATCAGTGTGACGGCAATGAAGAAGGTAGGAAAGGCCTTGGTTCCGGCGACCCACATGTCCCAGCCGGTTCCACCATCCGTACGGGCCAGCTGACGCAGCGCCATGTTGGCAATTGAGTAGGCGGCAGCGGCGAATAACCCCAGCAGCATCATGCGTTCTGTGACCGGCAAAGCGGCGGGAGCAGGTGTGGGAGCCGTTGCCGATTGCGGCGGGGCGACCGGAGATTCGTCGGATTGAGACATAGGCGAGGCAGAGCGAACCGGGCACTGGACAGATATTCCGCCGAAGTCTATCGGTTTGCCTGTCTCGGGTGACAAGAAGTTTTCCAGATTCAGGGAGTTTCCGGATCTTGCGGTTCGGTCCGCGAGACAGCTGAACCGGCGCGGAAAAACATGTGTTTTGCCGGGGTGTGCTCGGGCTAAGGCCCGAACTGCGTTTTTTGGCCTGTTTTCCTGTCCGGAGGGCTCGGTTGTTTTTTACGAGATGGAATTCATCAGGAGACGGCTTTGCGTACCACCTGCATGGCCTGGTCGATCAGGCTGACGGCATCGGCGGTTTCCGGGGCTTCAGCGATGATGCGAATGATGGGTTCCGTATTGCTGGCTCGCACCTGTACCCAGCGGTCATTCCAGTCCAGTCGCAGGCCGTCACCTTCCCGGGCTTCGGCGTCGGGAAACGCGTTACGCAGCGCGGCGCAGGCGACTTCTGTTTTGCTGGCAGGACACTCAATCCGATCCTTGACGATGGTGTAGAATGGCAGTGAATCGGCCCACTGTGACAGTCGCCGTTTTCCGGCTGCGAGGCCGGCCAGTACGTAAGCCATTGAAACGAGGCTGTCCCGGACATAACCGATTCGCGGCTCAATCACTCCGCCATTGCCTTCACCACCCAGTACTGCCTGCACCGATCGCATTTTTGCGCACACGTGAGCTTCACCGACGTAGCTGCGATGGAACTGACAACCATGTTTGGCTGCGATGTCCGCGGTGACTCGGCTGGTAGACCCGTTCACGACAAACGGCCCTTTGAGTTTTTCGAGGACAAAGTCGGCTGCCAGCGCCAGTGTCAGTTCTTCGCCGATGTATCGCCCGGTTTCATCCACAATGGCCAGTCGGTCGGCGTCGGGATCCTGAGCAAAGCCGGCATCGGCCGAGTGTTTCACAACGGCCTGGCAGAGATCTCCAAGATTCTTTTCGACGGGTTCCGGAATATGTTCAAAGCGACCGTCCGGCGTGCCTCCCAGAACGACGACTTCGCAGCCCAGAGCCTGCAGCAGCTGCGGACCGCCGACTGCTCCGGAACCATGATTGCAGTCCAGCACGACTTTGAAGCGGCGCCGGCGAATCGTTTCCGCATTGACCAGCGACAGCACTTTATCGATGTGCACCTGAGCCGGATTCTGCAGCGTGACCACACTGCCCAGTCCCGACCAGTTGCGCCACGCGATGCTGTCCTGTTCCAGAATCTGCAGCAGCTGCTGACCAAGATCGCGGTTGAAGACGGAGCCATCGGGAGCAAAAGGTTTCAGACCATTCCATTCGATTGGGTTGTGACTGGCAGTAATCTGCAAACCGCCGGCGGCTTTGTGATGCTGTACCAGGACACCGCAGGTTGGAGTTGTACAGACTCCGGCATCCAGTACGTCGCAGCCAGTTGCCAGCAGTCCGGAAACTACGGCGTGGTGCAGCATGGGGCCGGTAGAACGACCGTCTCGGGCCAGTACGACTTTGCCACCACAGAACATGGTTCCCAGAGCGGCTGCGAAACGGCTGGTGTAGACCGGATCAAGGCCGTCACCAATGACACCGCGGAGCCCTGAAATGCTGAGAATTCTGGTGGCCATGGCGGATTGCTTCCTGTTGCAGGGACCGGTGGATTAATTGCACCAAATTCTAGTCGCGGTTTGAAAATGGCTCGAGAGGAAGCTGCCGGAAATTCCGTGGCGACCATGTCGTCAACCGGCAGAAACTGCCGTTACCAGTGCATGACCGTGCCACCGTCCACATTGATTGTCTGTCCGGTGATCTCCGACGCCCGGCGACTGCAGAGGAACACAATCAGATCGGCCACATCTTCCGGACGCTGCCAGCGTCCCAGCGGAACAACTCGCCGTATCTTCTGGTCTGCCCACTCTTCGTACGTGAGTTGATCATGCGGCTGCTGTTGCTGATTCCATGCGGCCCAGACTGAGCGGTTGAGCGGAGTTTTCACCATACCCGGGCACACGGAATTGACTCGCACATTATGCGGCGCCAGGTCTTTTGCCAGTACCTGTGCAAAATTGATATTGGCTGCTTTGCTGGCACTGTAAGGAGGATCTGTGGGAGACCCCATCTGGCCGGCGACACTGGCCAGAAACACCATGGCGCCGAATTTCTGAGCAGCCATGGCGGGGCCCGCTGCATGGGCTACGTGCGTCATGCCCATGATATTCACCTCGAGGACTCGCGACCACGCTGCGATTGGAACATTGGTCCAGGGAAACCCATAGGCACCGGAACCTGCGGCAGCGCAGTGCACCAGAATGCTGACGGGCCCATGCTGCTGCACGGTGTGGTCCCAGCTGTTCTGCACGGCGGTTGCATCACAGATGTCGACCTGCAGGAACGGCAGAGCTGCTGCGGGTGATGACTGATCGGGTGGTCGCAGATCCCACAGGACGGGACGGGCGTGTTCGACTTTCAGCAGTGCTGCGACGGCAGCTCCGATGCCGCTTGAGCCTCCGGTGACGACGGCGGTTTGACCGGTGATGCCAAGATCCATGGAAGTGTTCCGGGAGGTGACGGGAGCAAAGGGCCACGAATTTACAGCTCGGGCTTTTCAGCCGCGGTACTGTGCTAAAAAACACAAATTCCCGCAACGATACTGTGCTTCGCAGTTTGGGGCAGTCTGTTGTCCGGAGTGAGAAAGACAGTTCGCCATCGCGGTGGTGGGCTTATGGCTTTGTGGGTGACAGAACGGGTGACAGGCTGCAGGGGCGGGTTTAGAATCCGGCCGAATGACCGCTTGATTGAGCAAGGGGTGAGTGCCGTCGGCAGCCGGGATTTTTTGGGGGGCAGAGATGATTTTCAGCAGGCGAGGTTTTCTGTCGGCGACTTCAGCGGCGGTGACGGCAGGTGTGTGTGTTGGTGGAGTGGCTGCGGATGAGGCATCGCTGAGCTGGGCTGACGTGCGTGACTGGGGACTTGAGGGTCGGGCATTCAGGGATACGGAGAAATACTTTGATCGGCTGCCGGCACGTGCGAAGGGTGTGGTGCGTGATGCGGTCTGGAATCTGAGTCGTCATTCAGCGGGGATGCTGGTGCATTTCAGGACGGATGCCACGGAGATTCATGCGGATTATTCGGTGACGTCAGAAAACCTGGCGATGCCGCATATGCCGGCGACGGGTGTCAGTGGTCTGGACTTGTATGCTCGTGATACGGATGGAATTTTGAAGTGGGTGGCGGTGGTGGCTCCGAAGACACAGTCCGTCAAAACGCGGATTGTCAGCGGCATTCATCCTGGTGAGCGTGACTATGCGATTTATCTGCCGCTGTATAACGGGACTGAGCATTTGCGGATTGGAGTACCGACCGGGACGAGGTTTGTTCCGATTGCGCCACGGCAGCAGCGTCCGATTGTGTTTTACGGCACCTCGATTACTCACGGGGCCTGTGCATCACGTCCGGGTATGCCGCATCCGGCAATTCTTGGTCGTCGTCTGAATCGTCCTGTGATCAATCTGGGGTTCAGCGGGAACGGTCGGATGGAGGCGGAGGTTGGTCAGTTTTTGACGGAGATTGATGCGGCGGTGTTTGTGATTGACTGTCTGCCGAATATGGCGGCGGATGAAGTCACCGCGAAGACTCAGCCGCTGGTTCGCCAGCTCCGTCAGGCACATCCGCAGACTCCGATTGTGCTGGTTGAGGATCGCAGTTATTCGGGCAGCTGGCTGCTGGACGGTCAGCGGGAGCGTAATCAGGGCAGTCGGGCGGCACTGCAGGCCGAGTATCAGAAGCTGCGTGATGGCGGCGTCAGCGGGCTGCATTATGTGAACGGGGAGACTCTGCTGGGATCAGATCGTGACGACACCACGGACGGATCGCATCCGTCGGATCTGGGATTCCAGCGGCATGCGGATGCGATGGAGCCAATTCTGCGGGCAGCGCTGGAGGGTGAGGCTTAGGCTGGATGCGGAGTTGAGAGCCAGCGTTGCCTGAAGGGAACCTGAACAGTGCCGCGTGGATGAAAAGCAGGGATTGCTGGTGGCATTCCCGGCAAGGTTCCCTGTTGTCCGTCACCGGGCAATTTGTTGCTGCAGCAACTGCAGTGCTTCTTCGCGGGTGGTGATCAACTGGTCGAGTTGTGCATTTCTGATGGATTCCAGCAGAGTGCGGATGCGAGGTCCGGGCGGGATTCCGCGAGCGATGACGTCATTTCCTGAGATGAGGGGTGGTGGGTCAAGTTGTGCGGTTGAGTGTGAGGCAAGGAAATTGCGGGCGAAGCGTGCATCTTCGGAATTGCTGTTTTGGCTGGCGTGGGTGGCTTCGGTGAGTGCCAGCAGCAGGTGGCTGCACGGGTGAGCCAGCAGTGGTTTGATGCAGTGCAGAGGTTGCTGCGACAGTCCTGTCAGGGCTGTGCGGTGTGCGATCAGCCAGGTGATTTCTGCGATCTCCTGATTCGACATTTTCAGGCGTTTCAGCAGGGCGTCGATGGTGGTGAGGCTGTTGTGCTGATCTGCCGCTGCGGGTTTGAGCAGCGGTTGCAGCAGGATAGCCCAGGCCGCTTCGGCTGACTCTGCCTGCAGGTGCTGGAGCATATGAAACCGTGCGTGCAGGTCTGCCGGGGGCAGAGTTTCGGTTCCGGCGGTGTTCATCAGTTCGGGCAGTATTGCGTACAGCAGTCCTGTTTGCAGCAGCAGGCGGCAGGCATGTGCGCGTTCGGGGTGTGCCAGCATGCGTCGCAATTCCTGCGTGATGCGTTCGACGCTGACCTGATTGATCTGGTGGCAGGCATCTCGCACAGCCAGTTCAGTGGCTGGTTCCAGTCGAAAGCGGAAGGTGGTGGTGAATCGAACGGCGCGGAGCAGGCGCAGTTTGTCTTCGCTGAAGCGGGCCACGGGGTCCCCGATTGCACGGACCACCTGCTGCTGCAGATCAGCCTGTCCGCCGACGTAGTCGAGTACCTGGTTTTCGAGGGGATCGAAAAACATACCGTTGATGGTGAAGTCGCGTCGCTGGGCATCTTCTGCGGGTGAGCAGAACCGAACAGAGGAGGGGCGTCGGCCGTCGATGTACTGGCCGTCGCTGCGAAACGTGGCGACTTCGACGGCACCTTCGGAGGGGTGACTGCCCGGCACCATAACGACTCCGAAGGCCGCTCCAACGGGCACGGTTTTGTGGCGTCCGATCAGGTCCATGACCTGATCCGGCGATGCGCTGGTGGCGACATCATAGTCTTTGGGCGTTTTGCCGAGGAGCTGATCGCGCACGCAGCCTCCGGCGAACAGCGCCTGAAATCCTGCTGCGCGAAGCTGCTGGACGATGGACAGTGCAAAGCGGCAGCGTGGTGAGTGGTCAGCAAGGGTCATGGAGGCTCGGTTCAGGCGAGGATTTCACTGACAATGCTGCCGTGCACATCAGTCAGTCGGTAATCACGGCCCTGAAAGCGGAATGTCAACTGCAGATGGTCGAGTCCCAGCAGTTGCAGGATGGTGGCATGCAGGTCGTGCACGTGGACTTTGCCTTCAATTGTTCCGAAGCCCATGTCGTCGGTGGCACCGTGAATGTGTCCGGCTTTGATTCCGCCACCGGCCAGCCACATGGTGAAGGCATCGATGTGATGATCGCGGCCGGTGGTTTCGCGAGGTTCGCCCATGGGTGTGCGTCCGAATTCGCCGCCCCAGATGACGAGGGTGTCTTCCAGCAGTCCGCGAGCCTTGAGATCGAGCACGAGTGCGGCTGCGGGCTGATCGACTTCGCGGCAGACGGAATCGAGTGCGGAATCGAGGTCAGCGCCTTTGCCTCCGTGATGATCCCAGTCAGTGTGATACAACTGGACGAATCGAACTCCGCGTTCGACCATACGGCGAGCCAGCAGGCAGTTGGCGGCGAAGGAGGCCTGTCCGGGAACGGCTCCGTAGAGTTCGAGGGTGCTTTTGCTTTCGGTGCTGAGATCTGTGAGTTCGGGTGCAGCGGTCTGCATGGAAAACGCAGTTTCGTAGGCTTCGATCCGCGTGCGGATTTCGGGATCACGGACATCCTGCATGCGGAGTGAGTTGAGCTGGCCGACGGTGCTGGTGAAGTCCTGCTGAGCTTCGCGGGAGATGCCAGGTGGGCTGGCGAGGTTGAGGATGGGATTGCCGCGACTGCGGAAGGGGACACCCTGATAGGTTGTGGGCAGAAAGCCGCTGGACCAAAGGATATTTCCGCCGCGGGGGCCGCGCGGACCGGATTGCAGGACAACGAATCCAGGCAGGCTGTCGGATTCGCTGCCCAGTCCCCATGCGACCCATGATCCGAGGCTTGGTCGTCCTGGAGCCTGGAACCCGGAGTTCATGAACATTTTGGCGGGTCCGTGGTTGAACACATTGGTGGCGACGCTGCGGACCCAGCAGACGTCATCGACGATGCGGCGGTGGTGGGGCAGGACTTCGCTGAGGTCCATGCCGCAGTCGCCCCATTTGCGGAAGCGGCGATTGGATCCGAGCAGACGGGCATCGGCGGGCAGGAAGGCGAAGCGTCGACCTTCCGTCATGCTGGCTGGTGGAGCCTGGCCATGGTACTGGTTCAGAACGGGTTTGGGTGTGAAGAGTTCCAGCTGGCTGGGTCCTCCGGCCATGAACATGAAGATGACATTTTTGGCTTTGGCTGGCAGGAGGCTGGTGCGTGCAGCCATGGCGCGGTCTGCGGCTGCGGCATCACGGGTCAGGAGATCCGCGAGGGCGATGGACCCGAGTGACAGTCCGGATTGCTGCAGGAAGGTGCGACGGCAGGCCAGTCTGTCGGTATTCCGGAAATCAGGGAGTGTCATGGCGTCGAATCCTGGGAAGCAGGCAGTGATGGAACCTGAGCGAACCGTGCAGGGGCTTTGGTTCTCAGTCGACATTCTGGTTCGGTGAGCGTGAAAAATCCACTGGCAGTCGGGATTTCGGTGGAGCGGCGGGGTGATTGGCAGTGGCAGAAACGCTGCAGGCTGACAGATTGCCGTGGTCGTGAACGGTATCGAGTCTGGCCGTGGGATTCCGCATTGCGGGTGGTGTCCGACTTACACCAGTGGTTGTTGTTCTGTTAAGCTGCTCGGGGCGAGCAGCGTTTTTCGGGCGTTTTTTCGGGTACAGCAGCAGATTCAGTGCGGGTTTATGTCAGCAGCAGGACAGCCGGATACGAAGGAGCAGTTGCGATTCCATCTGCAGAAATGGTGGGGTTATGGTGATTTTCGGCAACTGCAGCTGGAGTCGATGCAGTTGGTGATGGAGCGGCGGGATTCTCTGACGGTGCTGCCGACGGGTGGCGGGAAGTCGTTGTGTTATCAGGTTCCCGCGATGGCTCGCGAGGGCCTGGCTATCGTGGTGTCTCCGCTCATTTCGCTGATGAAGGATCAGGTGGATGCGCTGACGAACAACGGGGTGCCGGCAGCCTTCATTAACAGTGCTCAGACGGCCGCAGAGAAGCGTCAGGTGGCTTGGCAGATTCGCCGTGGTGACCTGAAGCTGCTGTACATTTCTCCTGAGCGTTTGCTGCAGCCGTTCACGCTGGATTTTCTGCGCGGTGTGCAGCTCAGTTTTGTCGCCATTGACGAGGCTCACTGCATCAGTCAGTGGGGACACGATTTTCGTCCGGAGTATCGCCAGCTGAGTACTCTGCGACAGGAGTTCCCTGGGATCTCGGTGCATGGTTACACGGCGACTGCCACAGAGAAGGTGCGGGAAGATATCATCAGTCAGATGGGGCTGGAGAGTGCGGAGGTTCTGGTAGGTTCATTTGACCGCCCGAACCTGCTGTATCGGGTCGAGCGGCGAGTGGATGTGATTCCGCAGATTCGTCAGATTCTGGACAGGCACAAGCGTGAGTCCGGGATTGTGTACTGCATCAGTCGCAAGAAGGTGGAGTCGACCAGTGAAGCGCTGAATAAGCTGGGCTTCAAAACACTGCCGTACCATGCCGGTTTATCTGACGAGGAGCGGCGTTTGAGTCAAGAGGCATTTATTGCAGAGAAGGTGCAGATTATTGTGGCGACTGTGGCGTTTGGAATGGGGATTGACAAGAGCAATGTGAGATTTGTGATACACGCTGAGATGCCGAAGTCGCTGGAGCATTATCAGCAGGAGAGTGGTCGCGCGGGGCGGGATGGCCTGCATGCGGAGTGTACGATGCTGTATTCGGCGGGAGACGCTGAAACGTGGAAGTACCTGATGCAGGATGTGACGGATGAATCGGTGCGAGCATCAGCGGAGCAGTCATTGCGGAGCATGCAGCGTTACTGCAGCAGCATGCGTTGTCGTCATCAGATGCTGGTGGAGCATTTTGGTCAGACGTTGCAGCAGGAACGCTGCGGGGCGTGTGATGTGTGTCTGCAGGAGATGACAGCGACAGCGGACGCGCTGATTGTTTCGCAGAAGATTCTGTCGTGTGTGATTCGACTGGGTGAGAAATTCGGGGCGGCTTACACCGCGCAGGTGCTGCGTGGTTCGAAGGTCAAGCGGATCGTGGAAAATCGGCATGACCAGTTGAGCACCTGGGGGCTGATGAAGGATGTCTCGGAGACTCAGGTGCGGCACTGGATTGACCAGTTGATTTCGCTGGGGCATTTGCGGCAGGCTGGCGAGTATTTGTGTCTGCAGGTGACCACGACAGGTCGTCAGGTGCTGCGTGGCGAGCTGACTCCGGAACTGCTTTGCATTCGGACCTCGGAGGCACCGGAGCAGGCGGATGATTCGTGGGCCGGAGTGGATCGGGGACTGTTTGAGGAGTTGCGTGGTTTGAGGACGCGGCTGGCGATTCAGCGGGGCGTTCCGCCGTATATCATCTTCAGTGATGCGACGCTGCGGGCGTTGGCGCGGCATCGTCCGGTCAGCGCGATAACGCTGCAGCAGGTACCGGGGATTGGAGCGAAGAAGCTGCAGGAGCTGGGGAATACGGTACTGGAGGAGATACGTCGCTGGTGTGCTGCGAATCGGGCGACCGGGGACGTGGGATTCGGAACGAGCCCGGGCAGTCTGCCTCCGGCGGCACTGACGCCATCACCGCGTCGAGTGGAACTGGCCGATGACTATCTGCAGTTGTTTGAAGAGCAATTGTCGATGGAGGAGATTGCGGTGCAACTGGATCGGACTCTGGATACGGTCAGCCGGTATCTGGCACAGTATGTGGAAACTCGCAGAATTCTCGATATTGACGCCTGGGTGGATCCGGCAGTGCAGCGGCGTGTGGAGCAGTCGATTGGGCGTCTGGGGGCGGAGAAACTGAAGCCGCTGTTTGAGGACCTGGGTGGTGCGGTGCCGTACCATGAGCTGCGGATTGTGGCGGTGGCGTGGACGATCCGGCAGTCGGAGTCGGAGGAGTAGCGACGTTGTTTGAGTGGGTGATTCCAGCTTTCGGTGGTACCGGTACTTGCCGCAGAATTGCGGGTGAAACGGCTGGATTTGAGCGGAATCCGGTTGTGTCAAAGAACAGATTCGGCTGATAATTCGAGGGACACCGCAGAAGTCTGCGGGTCGGCTGTGGATGACAGGAGGCTGGACATGACCGGATACAATTGTCAGTCGTCTCAGCGCGGTGGTCGTCGTGGATTGCTGTCGACTGCAGCGGGGATGGCAATTTCCGGTCTCGCATCCTGTTTTGATCCGTGTGGAAGTGTGCGGGCTGCAGGGGCCGGCAAGACAGCAAAGTCTGTGATTCTGATTTTCAACTGTGGTGCTCCCAGTCATCTTGACCTGTGGGACATGAAGCCACTGGCGGCGGCGGAGATTCGGGGGCCGTTTCAGCCGATTCAGACGAACGTGCCTGGGATTGAGATTTCTGAGCTGCTGCCTGGGCTGTCGCGGCGCATGGATCGGCTGTCGATAGTGCGATCAGTGCATCATTCGCATGGCGGGCACAATTCCGGGATGCACTGGTCGACCGTGGGGCGCCCGTATCGCATCGACAGTACTCTGATCAATCCGGGACCGGCGGATCTGCCCTGCTTCGGGACTTTGGTGGGCTGGCTGGCTCAGCGGGATGGTTATTCAGCGGGTGTGCCGCCTTATGTGATTACTCCGTTCCCACACTGTGACAGCCGCAAGTACCTGACTCCGGGGCAATTTGGCGGTTGTCTGGGCAGTCAATTCGATCCGTTTGTGCTGGATGCGGATCCAGGGGCAAAGGATTTTCGCGTACCGGGTCTGCGGCTGGATTCTTCCATGGACGCAGATCGTCTGTCGTCGCGTTTGCAACTTCTGGGACAGATGGAGCGGTCCGGGACTCGCATCGCGGTGCAGGCCGCCGATGCGATTGACGAGATTCGTTCGCGTGCGCTGGGGATGATTGGTTCAGACAGTGCCAGTGAAGCCTTTGATCTGACTCGCGAGTCTGACAGTGTGCGGAATCGTTATGGTCGGCACAGCTGGGGGCAGTCGCATCTGCTGGCGCGGCGACTGGTGGAGGCGGGATGTCGTTTTGTGACCACCGTGAATGGTCCGTCCATCACATGGGATACTCATAAGGACAATTTCAATCAACTGAAGAATCGGCTGGTGCCGCCAATGGAGCAGGCATACACGGCGCTGCTGGATGATCTGCAGGAGCGAGGTTTGTACGAGCAGACTGTGGTGATCTGGATGGGAGACTTCGGAAGAACTCCGAAGATCAATGCGGATGCCGGTCGGGATCACTGGCCGCAGTGTTATTCGATGGTGCTGGGTGGTGGTGGAATTCGCGGTGGTTTGTGTATTGGTGAAAGTGACAGCACGGGAGCCGTACCGCGGTCTCGCCCGGTGACTCCGGCGGATATCCATGCCACAGTCTTCAGGGCATTGGGGTATCAGGCTGATCAGATGACTTATCATCAGGTGGACGGGCGTCCGATGCCGGTCTGTGATGGCCGGCCGATTACGGAGCTGCTGTCCGTCGGCTGATCAGGTCAATTGTGGTGAACAGCCAAAGCATGCGGTTGGTTCACGGATGTTCTTCGTGCAGTTTCAGGATTGGCCTGAATTCACTGAAGGTTTACTGTGCGGGATCTTCCAGGGATTTCAGGAACTGCCCGTTGGTGCCATTCCAGAGGCGGACAGCTCCTTTGGCTGTACCGGCTGCGATGATCGTGAGATCAGGCGTGGCTGATACGCAGTGCAGCCAGCTGTCTGCGCCCTGCAGGTTGCGTATCAGGCCTCCGTTGGATGCATTGTGGACTCGCACGAGGCGATCGCCGGAGGCGGAGGTGATGGTGTCAGATTCGCCGACCCACTGGACGGCTGTGGCGTGTCGATTGAAGTTTTCGATTGTTCGCAGCTGGTCACCGGTTTCGGCATCCCAGATGCGTACTGTGTTGTCGGCTCCGGCTGTCGCCAGTTGCTGTCCATCTCGCTTCCAGGCAACACTGAGAGCGTAACTGGTGTGGCCTTCAAAGCGGCGAATCTGTTGTCCGCTGGTGGCATCGAAGGTGCGGAGGTAACGATCGGCACCGGCCGAAGCGATGCGGCGACCGTCAGGTGACAATGCTGCCGAGTAAACAACGTCGTCATGGGCCTGTGGAATCCTGAGCACTGGGTTTCCATCGGTTGTGGTAAACAGGACCAGTTCTCCGCGTCGCGACGGAATTCCGCTGGCAACCAGCAGCAGTCGTGAATCGTCTGAAAAGCTGACTGAAGTGACGCGGTGTGAGAGCAGGTCCGGTTGTCCGGCCGAACCGATCGTCCGTTCCAGCACCCATTCCGGTCGCGTATCCCAGATGTAGAGCTGGCGATCGTCGGCACTGGAGATCAGGAATCGATTGCCGCTGAAGACAGCGGTGCGTACGGGCGCGGTGTGGGCAGCAAATGATTCCAGCGCTGTCCCCAGTTTGCCGTCCCACGTCTGGATGCCGGGGAAGTCTCCGGCTGTCGCGAGCGATTCACCGTCGGGGGAGAAGCTGACTGCTTTGATGGTTTGTTCGGACTGCTGCAGAGCGAGGCCGGCGGCTTCAACGGCTGCTTTTGCGGCTGCCACGGCAGCTTCGGCCTTCAGCAGCAGATCTTTGCGTGAGGGTACCAGTTGCTGTGCGGTCTGAAGTTCGCGGGCGGCGATTGTCTGCTGCTGCATTATCAGGGTTTTGGCGGCTTCGGCTGTTTTCAGAGCGGCTGTGGCATCGGCCCAGGGCTTCTGAACGGTGCCAAGTTTCTGAGCCAGTTCATTGGCCTTGTTTGCGAGTTCTGTGGCTTTGGCAGTGGGGGCCTGCACGGCGGCAGTACGTTCCTGTGAAGCTTTGGTGGCATTCTGCAGGTCCTGCTGAGCAGCAGCCAGACGTTGCTTCAGGGCATCGCTGGCGGGGTCTGCGGCGCTGGCCTGCTGCAATCGGGTGGCACGCGCCTGCAGAGTCTGCACTGCGGCGGCAGCATCTTTGGCCGCTGTTTCAGCGACTTGTTTTTCGGCGGCGGCAGACCGCGCGGCGGCTGAGGCTTCAATGGCCGCTTTTTCGGCCTGCACGCGCGCGTCGAGCGTGGTGGCGACCATGGCCTTTTTCATCTCGACATCGGCATTGGCGGCAGTCAGCATGTCGGCCAGTTTCTTCTCGGCGTCGGTACGAACCGGCAGGTCCTTTTCAGCGACATCCAATTGCTGTTTCGCCACGTTGAGTCGGGCGTTCGCCGCAGTCTCCTGCTGCCGTGCCCGAGTCTGTGCGACTCGCAGTCGCAGATCCCCGCGCAGCTCGGCGATCTGATTGCCGTTCAGATTCCACAGGCGAGCGAATTTGTTATCGCCACCGGCGGCAATTCGCTGACCATCCGGAGACACGGCAACTGCGTGTGCTGCTGCCCCCAGGTTATACTGTTGCTGGGATTGTCCGTTTGTGGTGTTCCAGCGACGGACGGTGCCGTCAGCACTGCCGCTGAGCAATTGCGTGGGGCTGCCAGGGAATGCCGCCAAAGCGTTGACAATTCCGGTGTGACCTGTGAGTGTGCGGCGGAGACCGTGGGGGCGACTGCGCAGTCCATCAGAGAACGCGAGGATTGCGGTTGTCTGAGCCGGCCGACCCTGTGCCGCTGTTGTGGACAGCAGCAGGCTGCCCGTAATGTTCTGACCGCTTTCCGGAAAGCGTTCCAGGACACTGCCGGTCTGCACGTCGATCAGCAGTGCGTCAGGTGTATTTCCTGACGTGGCAGTCAAAAGTTGTTTTCCATCGGCGGAGAAGGCCACTTTGTGTCCGGGACCGGGCAGTACGGGTGCCTGCTGCAGTCCGGTGGGCTGTCCGGAACTGTTCCAGACTCGAACTGTCGAGTTTTCGCCGGCTGTGGCCAGCAATTGTCCATCGTCGGAAACAGTAAGGCTGTTGATGGCGGCACCGTGGCTGGTGTTGAAGGCCGCCTGTCCGTAAGCGGGGTTGATGCCTCGCAGTGTCCCATCAGCAAAAGCGATGACGGCACTGGCGTTGCCTGCGGTGAAGACGGCTCCGCGAGCCGGGCTGGCCGGTGCGTCCGGTGCGAACAGGAATCTGAGTGGAAGTCGCTGTGGTGAGGCAGCGGTGCGCACTGCCAGGATCGTGCTGGCGTCAGCAGTCAGGATTCCGGAGAACAGTCCGGTGGCGGTGAGTGATTCCTGAAATTTGCCGGTTGCGGCATCCCACAGTGAGACCTGTCCGCTGGTTTCCGTAACAGCCAGTAATTTGGAACCCGGTGCGATACTGACTGAGACTGGCGGCGTGGTGAACCCCTGCAGCGTCTGCACGACGGTTCCGTTGTCCATCTGCAGCAGACGGACCTGCTGATCGGCAGAGGCGACGAGGAGTCGCTGTGAATCAGTGCTGAGAGAGATGGCAGTTGGCGGTGCCGGCAGCGTGAAGGAACGCAGTTGTGTCCCGTCGGCTGGATTCCAGAAGCGGACAGAGGCGTCGCGACTGATACTGACAAGCTGGCCGTTCAGCAGACTGCAGTGGAGCAGGGCGGCGGTATGTCCCATGAAGTCCCGAGTTACGGTGCTGTCGGCGGTATTCAGCATGCGCAGCAGGCCGTTTTCAAAGCCGACGGCAGCCTGACTGCCGTCAGCATTGAGTGCGACGGCGGTGGGGGCAGCGGGCAGTTCTGTGACTTTGGAGAGTTCTGTGGCCGGCTGTGTCTGCAGGTTCCAAAGTCGCAGCGAGCGGTCACTGCCGACAGTTGCAAGACGCGCGTCATCCCCGGTGAATTGCAGGCTCGTGATGCTGCCGGTGTGACCTGCCATTGTCTGCAGCACTCGCCCGTTCTCAAGGCTGCGGATGACAACCACGGGCTGTCCGTCTTTCTGTGAGAGCGTGGCCAAGAGTTTGCCGGAGGGACTGAGCAGAGCGGGACCGGCAACTTCATCGGCAGCTCGTTCGAGATCGGTAACGGCGGGTGTGTCCAGTTTCCAGAGGCGGACGGCACCGTCATGGGCGGCGGTGACGGCGAGTTTGCCATCACTGGAGGCAGCGATGGCTGTGATTTGCAGATTGCCGGCTTTCCATGTTGTCAGCGGTCGTTTTTCGGAAAGTGACCACAGCTGGAGACTGCCGAGGCTGTCAGCGATCAGGAGGTCCCATGCTGCAGCGGGATCGGCACTCGCAGGGGCTGCGGGTTTGCGGGTGAAGGCGATGGCGGATGTTTGCGGGAGTGGTCCGAATTCGGCAATTGCGTGTTCGGCGAGCAGCCCGCCGGCAGACTGGAGGGCATGAATTCTGAGCTGACCGGCATTATCAAGTGTGGCGGTCAGCTGACGGTCGGGTGAAAAGGCTGTCAGGCGAGTGCCGGCTGGCCAGTTCGAAGCGGTTGCGGCTGGTGTTGCAGGCATCTGCCACAGGCGGATCAGGTTGTCGCCACCGGCAGTCGCCAGCACTGGTGTGGCTGGTGAATCCGGGTCGGGCAGGATTTCGATCGCCGTGATTGCGAGGGGGTGATCAATTCGTCCGGCGAGGCTGCCGTCGGCCATCTTCCAGACTTTCAGGGATCGATCCGCGGAACCGGAGAGCAGGTGTGTGGAGTCGGCAGTGAATCGCAGTGCGGCAACGGTTTCAGTATGCCCCTGCAGGGTGAGAGCCGGAGTGCCGGTCTGGAGGTTGAAGAGGCGGATGGCGTGATCGGCAGCGGCGACGGCAATCCAGCGTTCATCGGGGCTGACGGCGGCAGCGGTCGGGGCTGCGGGAAGAGCTATGGTGAGGCGACGAGCATCCTGCGGACGACGCCACAGGCGGACTTCGCGGAACCCACCGGATGCCAGCAGGTCACCGTCGGAATTGAACGCGAGTGACTGGACGAGATCCTGATGTGCAATCGCGGATTCTCCGAGTGCCGGATCGGCGAGCGTGGCGAGGCGTTTTCCGGAGCCGACATGGTGCAGGTGAATTCGCGAGCCTCGGCTGAAGGCGACGGTTTGGCCATCGGGTGCGAGCACAACGGCCTGCACTGGCTGGAGTCGTTGTGGCAGTGACTGCATGGCCTGGGGGGACAGGCTGTCGATGCCGCCCGTTCCGCGGGCGCCCTGATCAATCCAAAGTTTGAGCAGTCCGAGTTGAGCGGGAGTGAGGTTGCCGGCTGCTACATCGTTGTCGGCGGGCGGCATGACCGGCTCCTGCTGATGAGCGGCCAGTTTCAGCAGCAGGCTGCCGCCGGCATTTCCGGGGACGGCTGCCGGGCCGTTATCGCCCCCCTTCAGGATGCCGGCGGGGGTTTCAAGGATCAGGCCTCCCTGACGTTCACTGGCGGAGTGGCAGGCGAGGCAGTTTTTCTGCAGGATCGGCAGGATTTCCTGTTCGAAGATGACCGGCTCGGATCTCTGCGGTTGTTCGATGGTGATTGGTGGCCCGGGGACGGGGGCAGCAGATGCGGCTGGCAGAAGAACGGAAATTGCGGGCAGGCAGGCGACGATCGCCGCACGTTTCAGGTGGAGCAGCAGTTTCATCAGACACCTCAGGTACAGATCTGCTGGATAACAGTGCCGTGAACATCCGTCAGTCGGAAGTCCCGGCCCGCGTAGCGATACGTGAGTCGTTTATGGTCGAAGCCCAGGCAGTGCAGCATGGTGGCGTGCAGGTCATGCACACTGACAGGGTTTTCTGCAGCTCGAAAGCCCAGTTCGTCGGTGGCTCCATAGGTCTGGCCGCCGCGAATTCCGCCTCCGGCCAGCCAGACGGAGAAGCCCCAGTGATTGTGATCGCGCCCGGACTGTGGTTTTCCGTCTGCGGAAAGTTCGACGGTGGGGGTGCGACCGAATTCGCCTCCCCAAAGGATCAGTGTGTCTTCAAACATGCCTCTCTGTTTCAGATCTGCGATCAGAGCGGCGATGGGCTGATCGATTTGTGCGGCGAGGCTGCGGTGAGCGGATTCGATATTGGTGTGATTGTCCCATGGCTGTCCGGCTCCGTGCCAGAGCTGCACGTAGCGGACACCGCGTTCCAGCAGCCTGCGGGCAATGAGCGTTTGTCGGGCATGTGTGCCTGAGCCGTAAAGGGCCTGAATGTGAGCTGGTTCCAGGCTGACATCAAAAGCCTCGGCTGCGTCCTGCTGCATGCGGAACGCCAGTTCGAAGGACTGGATGCGGGCCTCGAGTCGGGGATCGGGGCGAGCTGTGCGGTGCTGTTGATTGAGTCGTGCGAGCAGGTTCAGTTGGCGACGCTGTGCTGGCGTGGCAATGTGTGGGTGCTCGATGTTTTCTATGAGTCTGCTGAGTTCCTGATGCTGTGAATCGACCCATGTGCCCTGGAACGCACCGGGCAGAAAGGCGGACTGCCAGTTTTCGGTATCCTTGATGGGCAGACCACCGGGGCACATGGAAATGAAGCCTGGGAGGTTTTGGTTTTCGCTGCCGAGTCCGTACAGCACCCATGCGCCGGCACTGGGGCGAGTTTGCACTGAGTCGCCGCAGTTCATGAGCATGAGTGAGGGTTCGTGATTGGGCACCTGTGCCTGCATGGAGCGGATGACGGCGATGTCATCGATATGTGCGGCGGTTTTGGCGAAGAGTTCGCTGACTTCGATGCCGGACTGCCCGCAGGGACGAAAGCGGAAGGGTGACGGGAAGGCGGCTCCGGTTTTGCGTTCCGTCAGGAGATTGTCGGAGACCGTGCGGTTGCTGAAGCGGGCGAGCGCTGGCTTGGGATCGAATGTGTCGACGTGCGAGGGTCCGCCGTTCAGAAAAAAGTGAACTACGCGTTTTGCTTTGGGGGTGAAGTGCGGTTGACGCTGTGCGAGGGTCGAGGCGGTGGCTGAGGCAGCAGCGGCGGGGGGGGAATCTGCCTGCAGCAGGTCAGCGAGAGCGAGGGAACCGAGTCCGAGTCCGGAGGATGCGAGAGCGGATCTGCGGCTGAGGAAGAGGCTCATATGCGTGCTCAGGACAGAGTTGGCTGTGGGAGGGACCGAAACGGTGCGAAGGTGGGGCAGCGGTGTCCTGTGACGGGCCGGTGGAAGCAAAGCTGTGGGAGATACGTTGGCTGGAGCCTACCTGAAAGTTTGGCGAAAGTCCTGTGAAATGAGTGTTGTGAACAAGCAGATTGTGCGGGATTTTCTGTTGTGCGGGGGACGTTCGCTCACGTCACAGGCTGCGAAAACGTTCGGCCAAATTTCGCTCTTTTTGAAAATAACTGCTGGGTACGGGTTCGTGGTGGCTGAAAAACCGATATGTTCGGAAGGATTGCTGCGTTTGGAAGATTTGGGGTATTGCGCGGGAATGGCAGGGACAATGGCCTTGCGGCCGAAGGAAAACACGAGGAACATTCGTTTTGGATCCATCTTTTTGCCTGAGATTCTCGGAAATTGGATAGATTTTCTGCTCCTTTTGCTTTTGGTTAAATAGAGTAGTGATTGGGTCTGCAGGGAAGGTTTCGAGCGGAGGCGGGGTTCTGGTGTTGGGTGTCTGAAATGTTAAGAAGTTGTGAGTGCCGGTGAGAACAGCCGTTAGTGGTTGCGACTGGCTGGGCTTGTTTTTCCTGTGCTTTTGTGGCTGTGTTCAGGGTGTTCCGGTGGCAGCGGCTCGGTGAATTCAGCGGTTGAGTCTGTCTGAGTGGACTCAGGGATTGGGAGTTGGGGATATGATTTCCGCGGAACTGAAGGTTGTTGGTGGCAAGCATTCAGGTCAGGTCATCCCCCTGAACCGTCGCAAGTTTCTGATTGGTCGCGAGCAGGATTGCCAATTGCGTCCGAACAGCGAGATGGTCAGTCGACATCACTGTGTGTTCAGTCTGGACGATTTTTCGGTTCGCCTGCGGGATCTTGGCAGCACGAACGGGACACTGGTGAACGGGGAGCGGATTCAGCGTGAGACTGTGCTGTCCAATACAGACCGCATTCTGATTGGCAATCTGGAATTCGAACTGGTGGTTCGTACTGATGTCCAGGCTCCTGAGGCTGACAGCAGGATCCTGCCAACGGCTGTGCTGGCCAGCGGGGAGACTCAGGTTTCCGCGCCGACGGTCACAGAGGTGCCTCTCGCTTCTGCCGGCGTGGCACCGGTTCCTGGGGAGCAGACGGTGACGATGCCTGTGTCTGCGTCGGATACGACTGTGATGGCAGTTCCTCAGATGATGCCGGGGCAGTATTCCTATCAGCCGATGATGCCGCAGATGGGTGGCTATCCGGGGGGGATGTATGGTGGATTTCCGTTCCAGCCACAGATGATGCCAGGTTATGGTCAGATGTATCCACCGATGATGCCTCAGATGGGGTATCCGATGGGTGGCGGAATGATGATGCCTGGAATGCAGGGAATGCCTGGCATGATGCCGCAGGCACCGATGCAGCCTGCTCCGTCTGCTCCTGCTGGCGGGGATGCAGGCAAGCTGGAGGTTCTTTTGCCTGACCCCAGCACAACGGGCGCCAAGGAGGGGGAACCGTCGAAGGGCAGCACCGGTGCCTCGCCGAAGGATTCAACGAAACCGACCGGAGCCGCCGATGCAATTCTCAAGAAGGCTTTGGGGCATCGTGGTTGATTGAGTGCAGCTGTGACTGGGAGTAGCGTGAGATGGCGGATCCGTCGGACGTGCAGCGGCGTTATCGCGAATTTCTTGATTTGCTTCCGTTGACCCTGTCACTGGCCGGTTTGCCTCCCAGTGACCATGGTCGTTATTTTACGGCGGAGCAGATTGAGTCACGTTTGTTCACTATTCGGCATGCCTGGAAGGCGGCTCGTCAGGTGGTGAGGGAGTGTGTGGCGGGTGGCGGCGATTCGCAAACCTGAGCAATGCCTTTGGGTGTCATCGTAAAAATGTCGGGAAATAGTGGTTTGTGTCGGCAAACGTGATTTATTGATTGGAACTGCCACGTTGTGGCTGTCGACAACGTGAGGGTTGTGGTGGGTTGCTTGACATTGCGCCGGGCGTCCACTAAGGTGGTGGTCGGCAGAAGTTTTCTTCAGCCTGTGATATCGTGGTGAATTGGTAACCGGCGGATTATTGGGTGTTGGTCATCGTGCTTAAGGGACCTGAAATGGACAAGATCTAGATCTTCCTCCATTTCTTCAACCGGCAGAGCGGGACGGAGCAATCTGTTCTGTGGCTTTTGGGGCCGCCGGTTGACGAGGTTTTTCGGCTGCCCGCAAGGGTGGTCGGGCGCGAAAAGTGGGACATTGCTCCCGCTTTTTTTTTACATGTGCAGTGCAGCGAACATCAGCCTCATGAACGGTAACGAAATACTCAGAATTGTCGACGCGATTCACCGCGACAAGGCCATTGATGCGGATGTGGTCTTTGAGGGGATTGAGCAGGCAATTCTCTCAGCGGCTCGCAAGCATTTTTCTGAGGAAGAGCAACTTGAAGTGCGGATTGACCGCGAGACGGGCGAGCCGTCTTTGATTTGCGACGGTCGAGCGCTGGAGGCGGATCTTCTGGGCGATCTGCTCGGCCGCATCTCTGCTCAGACAGCCAAGCAGGTGATGATTCAGAAAATTCGTGAAGCGGAGCGGGATGCTCTGTACGACGAGTATCTGGATCTGCGCAGCCAGTTGATTTCCGGCCAGGTGACTCGGGTTGACCGTGGTACGGTCATTGTGAAGCTGGATAAAATCGAGGCGATACTGCCTCGCAGCGAACAGATCCGGAAGGAGAACTTTCGGACGGGTGATCGTTTGCGAGCAATCGTGCTGGATGTGCGTAAGGCGGGTTCGCGGGTGCGGGTCATTCTCAGCAGGACTCACCCGGACTTTGTGCGTCGTTTGTTTGAGGTGGAGATTCCGGAAGTCAACGATCGAGTGATCGAGGTTCGCTCGATTGCTCGTGAGGCAGGAAATCGTTCAAAAGTCGCGGTGTCCTGTTCGGACAGTACGATTGACTGTGTGGGTGCCTGCGTTGGTGTCCGGGGGGCTCGAATTCGGGGCATTGTCGAGGAATTGGCTGGCGAACGGATCGATATTGTTCGCTGGAACGACTCGTTGTCGGTGCTGGTGCCGAATGCCCTGCAGCCGGCCGACGTTGAGGACGTGATTTTGTGTCCGATGCTGGGCAAGGTGATTGTGCTGGTGCGTGACGATCAGTTGTCACTGGCGATTGGGAAATTTGGGCAGAACGTGCGTTTGGCCAGCAAACTGGTCGGCTGGGACATCAACGTGATGACTCAGGTGGAACTGGATGCGAAGCTGGACAAGTCGATTGAAGCTTTCTGTGTGATTCCCGAGGTGACTCCGGAGTTGGCGGAAAGTCTTGTGTCCCAGGGTTTCTTTTCGTTCGACGACCTGTCGGTGATTGAGCCGGACCAGCTGATGGAGATCAGTGGTTTATCCGAGGAGGATTGCAGTCGTATCGTGGATTATGCTGACGAAGAGAGTGCTCGGCTTGAAGCGGAAGAGAAATTTCAGGCTGAGCAGAGGAAGCTGGCGGGCAATCAGGCGGAGGCAGCACCTGCTGCGCCGCCTGTGGTGTCGCCGGCGGAGTCAAACGATGCTGGATGATGGTGGCATTTTGATCGCTGGTTTCAGGAGTGGAATCTTCAAAAGTTCATCCCATGTGTTGCTGTTCTGGTCCGTTTGAATTCGGGCTGGCGGAAGTCTTTTAAGGACGGATTGGGGTCGGGTGTCCGGCCGTGAGCGTATCTGACTGGGTTTTTTGTTTTGGCGGCGGCTGGAATCTGATAGCAGTTTGGGTGCATCGGTCGTAGTTGCACCGATTTTTGTGCTGCCGCGGTTTTGCATGGGAGCTGGCCGCAGGTAGCGGCCTAAGGGGTTCGCGTTTTGAAGATTCGTATTTTTGCCCTGGCCAGAGATCTGGGGCTCGACAGTAAAGTCCTGATTGATCTTGCCGAAGAGGCGGGCGTCAAGTTACGCAATGCTCTGGCGACCATCAGCGAAGAGGAGCGTGATCAGATCATCGCCTACCTTCGCCGCAAGGGGACGCCGGGTGCCTCGGAGATTCCGACCTCTGACATTACGCCGGTCCGCGAGACTCAAAGCCAGGCTGGGCGTGTGCGTGTCATCGGGGCTTCGGGTCGTGGAACGATGCGTTCTGCGGACGGTCAGCCGGATGAACTGCAGGGAGGATCGCCTGAAGGTGAGCAGGATGATGCCGTGCCTGTGGAAGTGTCCGACGAGCGCAGCGAGGTGATTGTGGCAGCAGAGACCGCGGTGGAAGCGGAGCCTGCTGCACAAATGCCCGCTGAGCCGGCAGTTGAGGAGCCGATCGCTGAGCCAGCGGTGTCGGAGCCGGAGCCAGCTGCGGACGCTGCAGTGGCTGCGGACACAGAAGTGGCTGCGGAGGTACCCGTTGCGGTGGCTGCAGAGCCGCCAGCGGTGTCGCCTTCGGAGGCTCCTGTTTCCGCCGGAGCAGTTCCTGTGGCACCGCCAGCGGTGTCTGCAGCGGCACCAGTGGTACCTGTTGCTGAGGCTGTGCCTGTCAGCCCTGCTGCCGCTGCGCCGGTGCGTCATGGGCCTGGCGGCCAGGTTGGGGATTTGTCGCGGCGGCCGCGGATGCAGCAGCTTCGCGAGATGCGTCCGATTGGGTCCGTGAAGGACCGTGAGGCTGCTGCTGCAGCGCCGCAGCCGGCGCGTCCGGCTGGCCCGATCAAAGTAAACCGTGAGAAGCCTGCAGCACGCCCCATGGTTGCTGCTCCGCCGGATTATGTTCCGCCGGTTGTGAAGAAGCCCAAGCCGAAAGAGGAGAAGGTTCAGAAGCCGGACATGGCTTTGTCTGACCTCGTGGACCGTCGCAGTCCGCTGGCAGACCAGTTGAAGGCTTTGCGAGAGGCGCGTGAGGAGCATGAAGCTCCGAAGGCCGCACCGGCTCGACCGGCCCGTCCCGGGATGGCTCGCGGCTCGCTCCTGAAGGAACTCCGGGAGACTCGTGAGGCCGAGCGTCAGGCGAAGAAGCTGAAGCGTAAGAAGCGAACGGGTGTTGCGGAGCTGAAGACCACGGCCCAGATGACGTTTCCGGTGACGGTTCGTGCGTTGTCCGAGGCGATTGGCCGTCCGGCTCGTGCGATTCTCGGTCTGCTGCTGAAGCAGGGCCGGATGGTCACGATCAACGATGCTCTTGGCGAAGACGAGGCGATGGAAGTCGCTTTGGAGCTGGGAGTTGACCTCTCCTTCAAGAGGACTCGGGACATCGAGGCTGAGCTGCTTGCGTCGCTTGACCACGAGGATCCGCCGGAGCTGATGTCCGGACGTCCGCCAATCATTACGATTCTCGGGCATGTCGACCACGGCAAGACAACGATGGTGGACAAGATCCGGAATGCGAATGTGGCGGCCGGGGAATTTGGCGGGATTACTCAGCACATCGCGGCATATCAGGTGCAGTACGAAGGCCACTGGCTGACCTTCGTGGATACTCCGGGTCACGCAGCATTCGGCGAGATGCGTTCGCGCGGGGCGAACGTGACGGACATTGTTGTGCTGGTGGTGGCTGCGGACGACGGTGTGATGCCGCAGACTGTTGAGTGTATCAGTCACGCAAAGAATGCCGGCGTACCGATGGTCGTGGCGCTGAATAAGATTGACCTTCCCGGGGTTGATGAACAGAAGATCCTTTCACAGCTGGCACAGCATGGAATTCTGGCTGCCGAGTGGGGTGGCGAGTATGAAGTTGTGCGGACGTCGGGAGCGACCGGTACCGGCATCGACAAGCTGCTGGAAACGTTGATTTTGACGGCAGAACTGCATGAGCTGAAGGCCAATCCGCAGCGTGAGGCGCTGGGAGTGTGTCTGGAGTCATTCCGAGACGAGGGCCGTGGAGCGATTGCGTGGCTGATTGTGCAGAAGGGGACCCTGAAGGTAGGCGATGTGGTCCTGTGCGGATCGACTTATGGTCGAATTCGTGCGATGTACAATGACCGTGACGAGCCGATTCTGGAGGCCGGACCGTCGGTACCTGTCAAGGTATCCGGGCTGACGGAGGTGCCGGGGGCTGGTGATCACTTCTTCGTGATGAAGGACATTGAAGAGGCCCGCGAGACAGCCGAGTCCCGACTGCACGAGGGGCGTCGCGAGTCGTTGTCTCAGCGTGTGACTCCGCGTACGCTTGAGGATATCCTCAACCAGCCGCGTGATGGTGAGGGCGTGCAGGAACTGCCATTGATTCTCAAGGCGGACTCTCCGGGATCCATTGAAGCTTTGCGCAGTGAGATTGGGAAGTTTGAGCATCCTGAGGTCCGGGTGCAGGTGATTCACTACGGGATTGGCGGTGTCAACGAGAGCGACGTCTATCTGGCCAGTGCTGCGGGCGCGATTGTGATTGCGTTCCATGTGGTGGCGGAAGACCGGGCTCAGATGCTGGCTGATCGAGAGGGAGTGGAGATTCGTCGATACAACATCATCTATGAGGTGACGGACCATATTCGGCTGGCGTTGCAGGGACTGCTGCGTCCGGAGCGAGTGGAGGTATCAACGGGGCGTGCGATTGTGCTGAGGACATTCAACATCAGTCGTTTTGGTACGATTGCTGGTTGCCGTGTGCTCAATGGGACAATTTCGAGGGACAGCCGAGTGCATTTGATTCGGGACCAGAAGGTTCTGAACGACTATCGGATTGGTTCGCTGAAGCGTGAGAAGGACGATGCTCGCGAAGTCCGTGACGGGATGGAGTGTGGTATTCGTCTGGAGGGGTTCAACGATGTGAAGGAGGGCGATTTGCTGGAAGCGTATCGTGTGGACGAGATCAAGCGGACGCTGGATTCCTGAAATTGCCGTCTGGACCCTGAAGGAAGGCTCGTTGAATGTCTGCTCGCAGAACAGCCCGTGTGGCTTCGATGGTACGGGAGGTGGTCAGTTCGGCCATTCTTTCCGAACTCAGAGACCCGCGGATTCGGAATGTTACGGTTCTGGGTGCTGAGGTCAGTCCGGATCTGCGGCTGGCGAGGGTGCGTATTTCGGTCCTGGGAGACGAAAAGACTGCAGCTTTGACAATGCATGGTCTGAATTCGGCGAAGGGGTATTTGCAATCGCGTGTGGGCGAGTACATACGCAGCAGGTATACCCCGGAGCTGAGATTTGTGCTGGACGATGGGGTCCGTAAGTCTGTTGAGGCTGCAGCGATCATTCGTGAGGCATTGGAGCAGGATGCAGCCCGTCATGGCCTGGAACCCGGCGAGGACTTTGATGCGGGGTCAGAGGATGGTGAATCGCGGATGATGGCAGCGACTGACGAGTAATTTCCGGAATTTCACGGGCTGAATGCCCTGTGTGCCGGAGTGTTCTTAGAGTATGTTCGGGTCGACAGGAAACTGAAATGGGTACCGCAAAAGCCACCAGGGCAGCCGACAAGTCACAGGTCTGTCGTCGCCTTGTGCAGGCGCTGCAAAAGCTTTACGGGAAGTCTGTTCCGCAGATCCAGCTGCCGGTTCTCGAGACCATGCTGTTTGCAGTGTGTCTGGAGGACAGTCGCTGGGACGAGGCGGAGGCCGGGTTGAAGCGACTGACTGCTTCCTTCTTTGATTTGAACGAGATCAGGGTCAGTTCTGTTGCAGAGCTCGAGCGGGCGCTTGACGGTCTGTCGCATGCTGACTGGAAGGGCATGCGGATCAGGGCCGTGCTGCGGCATGTCTTTGAGGGGACGTATGCCTTCGAATTCGAGAAGCTGCGACGGATGACTCTGGAGCAGGCGATCAAGGCCCTGAAGAAGATTCAGGAGTTGAGCCCGTTTGTGCGGGACTTTGTGCTGCACGAAATTCTGGGGAATCATGTTGTTTACCTTGACGAATCGATGCTGATGGCTGCTCGCTGGCTCGGTCTGGTTCCGGCGGGGGCTGACATAGCGGAGGCGTCTGAGTATCTGAAATCCGGTGTCCGGAAGTCTGAGGTTTCTGAGTTCTGCAACCTGTTGAAGTGTCTGGCTACCGATGTGCGTTATGCGGACCATCTGGCGGAGCCATTGGACGGTGAGTACGACATGGCGGACGCTTTGGACCGTCTGGCTGAGCTGCAGTTACCGAGGAAAAAGTCGGTGAAGCCGGTTGCGGAGGCGGTGAAACCGGCGCGTTCTGAGAAGTCTTCAGAGAAACCTGAGAAGGCAGAGAAGCCTGCAGTGAAGAAGTCTGTGGCTGCGAAGCCTGCTTCCGGGAAGTCTGCGACGGCTGCATCTGCGGGCAAACCGGCTGCTCGCCCGGCAGCACCTGTTGCTCGGGACAAGGGCCGCGAGTCTGCGAAGGTGGCTGAAAAAACCGGAAATTCCGCGAGGAAAACGGCGACTGATCGGTCAGGTGGCGCAGCGGTTAAAGGGACAGGTACTCCTGGTAAACCGGCTTCGGGCAAATCGTCCGGGTCTAAAAACCGTCGCTGACAATGTTGAACGGTCGTCTGTTCACCGCAAAGTGAACTCGACAGAACACTCACCGCAGTTGATAATGCAGGCGTCTGTCTGCGTTAACTGTCCTGCGGGTGGGGTACCATGAAACTGTTCCATTTCAGCATTGACTGGCTGCGTTGTCTGGTTTGCTGTGCAGCGGTTATTCCGGCTGTGTTTATGTGTCTGCCCGCCGCGCAGTCGGCGGTGTTGCTGCCAGTGCAGGATGCCCCGGATTCACCAGCTGGTCAGGATCCGCCTGAATCTGCCGAGAATGATCCACCTGAGCCGCGTACTCTGAAGGACGAGTCAGAGTCTCTGGATCCCACCAACAAGGATGCTCTGGCGTGGTACATGGCCGGCCACAAGGCATTGAAGCGTGGTGACCTGAAGGAGGCAGCGGATGCGTTTGAAAAGTCGGCCGCCGCGGCTCCGGAATCCCCGATTCCACTGCGCGCTCGAGCGATGGTATTGTTTCGTCTTGGTCGCGCTGCTGATGGTCTGGCAGCGGCTGAAACCGCGATGAAGATGGATCAGGATGACTGGCAGACTCGTTTGGAACTGGCAGTGGCGTTTTTCCAGAATCGTCAGCTTGGTCGTGCTGTGGAATTGATTGAACAGGCGGTGGCATCGAAGTCGCTGAATCGCAGATCGCTGGACTTTGTTCAGGTGCATCAGGTGCGATCGGCAATTCAGCTGCAGTTGCGGAACACAGGTGCCGCGGCGGACAGCTATGAAGTCATTCTCAATGCTCTGGACAAGCCGGAAGACTTCGAACTGTCGCAGCGTGATCATGCGAATCTGCTGAGGAACCGTGCGACCGGGTATGAATTGACGGGGCGGGTGCTGCTGGAGGCTGGTCGAACGGCCATGGCTATTCGGGCCTTTGAGGGGCTCAGCAGGACTCAGAAGGATGCGCCGGGTGAGCATCATTTGCTGCTGGCACGGGCACTGTATCAGCAGGACAAGCTGATGGAGTGTGAGAAGAATCTGGACCGTTATTTTGAGTCGGGTAAACGCAGCCCTGAATCGTTGTCGCTGCTGCGCGATCTGTACGAGAATTCGTCCCGCAGTGATGCTTTGGCGGCGCGTCTGAAGCAGCTGTCAGAAACGGCTTCGCGAAAATCTGAGGTGCAGCTGTTTCTTGGTCAGCTGCTGCTGGATCAGGGGCGTGCGAAGGAAGCCGGCGACGTTTTCCGGGAGATCCTTCAGGCAAGTGGTGAGGCTGAGGCAAACGTTGGTTTGATACGGGTTGCAGTGGCTGAGCGTGATCCCGTGGCAGTGCTGGCGGCGCTGAACAAGGCATCGGCTGCGCGAATCACTTACAGGGAACTGGTACCGCTGCTGCAGTCGCTGGAGACTGCCGAGGATTTTGGCAGGTTATTGGTGTCCGAGTGTGTGAAGGCATTTGATGCCGGTGATGCAGAACTGCAGCCGCTGGCAACCTGGTTCTGTGCTGCAACGGCTGCGGAACTGGAGCTGACGGAGCAGCAGGGGTTGCTGCTGAAAGCGACGCTGGAACTGGAGCCGGACCAGGAACTCATGCTGGAGACTCTGGATAAATATGCCGGCAGTCTGCTGGTGACGGGTGAGTATCAGCAGGCTGCCAGGATTTTTGAGCAGATGCTGGCACAGCCGGGACTTCCCGACGGGGCTCGCGTCAATGCCCTGTTTCGAATTGCCATTGCCTATGGTGCTTTGAAGGACCTGAAGGCTGCCAGAACGGCGATCCGGCAGGCGCTGCAGCTGCTCCCGAATGAACCACAGTTGCTGATGCGACTGGCGGCAATAGAAGCTATGGACGGGAAGCTGGATGTCGCAGAGGGGATTCTGCTGGGTGCCGTGGCGACTCTGGAGGGGCGTCGAGAGGAGCGTGGAGAACTGCTGATTGACGCGCGGCTGCAACTGGCCGGGGTGTACTCGCGCAGGGGGCAGTGGGAGAATGCGGCTGAGCAGTATGATGTCGTGCTGCAGATGGAAAATGTGCCGAAGGATGTATTGCGTTCAGTGCGCATGGGCCTGTCGAATGCCCTGGTGCAGGGCGGTGATATGGCTCGTGGCGAGAAAGTTTTGGAGGAAGTCTACCAGGAAGATCCTCAGGATCCCGGCGTGAATAATGACCTCGGGTATCTGTATGCGGACCAGAGCAAGAATCTGGAGCAGGCAGAGAAGATGATTCGTCTGGCCGTGCAGAGTCAGCCGGAGAATCCGGCATATCTTGACAGCCTGGGCTGGGTATTGTTCCGGCTTGGTCGTCATGCAGAGGCTCTCGAAGCGCTGAAGAAGGCCAATGCGATTCCTGACTACGAGGATTCCACTCTGTTGGAGCATCAGGGTGATGTGCATCAGGCCCTGCAGCAGGCAGATGACGCGAAGCAGTTGTGGCAGAAGGCGATAGAGGTTGAAGAGAAGGAGAGCAGTCCTGACAAGGCTGTGCTCAAGCGTCTGCGGGAAAAGCTCGGCAAGTAGTTTGAACGCAGAAGGGGTGTCTGTTCATGGCCAGAAAAACGACGATCAGCAGTATGGATGATGATGGCGATCCGGCAGTCGGCCAGGGGTCGTGGGACGGTGGTTTGTCCCGGGGGGCGGGTGCGGGTTCCGGTGCGCTGGCTGATGGTGAACAGGAGCAACTGGACGAAGAGCTGCGGCCTTCGCGTCTGCAGGATGTCGTGGGGCAGCGCGACGTCGTGGAACGCCTGATGATTCTGCTGGAGGCGACCAGCAAGCGCAAGGAGCCACTTGGTCACTTGTTGCTGGATGGTCCGCCCGGCCTTGGCAAAACGACACTGGCCACCGTGATACCTCGAGAACTTGGCACGGACATCCAAATTACAGCGGGCCCCTCGCTTAATGCACCCAAGGACCTGCTGCCTTATCTGACAAATGCCGCGCATGGCAGTGTGCTGTTCATTGATGAGATTCATCGAATGCCTCCGGCGGTGGAAGAATTCATCTATCCGGCCATGGAAGACTTTCGTGTGGATATTACTTTGGGTGAGGGCCTGAATGCTCGCACCATCAATATGAAGCTGCAGCACTTCACGGTGATTGGTGCCACGACTCGCAGTGGCATGCTGACAGCTCCGCTGCGCGATCGATTTGTCAACCGCGAGCATCTGGACTTTTACACACAGCAGGAGTTGTCGACGATCATACTGCGAAACTCCGGAAAACTCCGAACACACATGGATCCTGCGGCAGCCGAAGAGATTGCCATGCGGTCACGAGGTACTCCGAGGAAAGCTAACAACTGGCTGCGTTGGACGCGGGATTTTGCGGATGCCCGTGCCGACGGTCGGATTACTCTGGATGTGGCTCAGGCAGCGCTGCGAATGAAGGGAGTCGATGCTGCGGGGCTGGAGGAGCAGGATCGCCGTTATCTGGAAACCATCATCACGGTGTTTGGCGGTGGTCCTGCGGGAGTGCAGGCGATCGGGCATACCATGAACATCCCGGCTGACACTCTGGAGGATGAGGTCGAACCGTTTTTGCTGCGTGAGGGTTTTATTCAGCGTACTCCGAGAGGCCGAACGATCACAGCAAAAGCTCTGGCGCACCTGAACGCAGCTGACAGATCGCCGGGGCGAAAGGCATCTCAACGCGACCGACCGGCTTTGTTTTGATGTGTGTTTCCTGCGGGGCTCAGAGCTGTCGGCGATAGAATGGCAGTGCCGTGGTGGTTGCGGAAACTCGGCTGCCTCGAATATCCACTTCCACAGCCTGACCAGGTATGTCCATCCGGTGAGGCACGCAGGCCATGGCAATAACCTGCTGCAGCGTCGGTGAGAACGTGCCGGAGGTGACGTGTCCTATGGTCTGGCCGTCGGCCATTACCGGACTGTTTTCGCGGGCGATTCTGCGACCTTCCAGCAGCAGTCCTGTGCGTCTGGTCTGAGGCTGATCTGCATGGATTTTCTCGAGAGCAGCTTTGCCGTTAAATTCGGGTTTGTCGAAGTGAACGGCAAAGTTCAGGCCTGCAGACAGAGGATCGATCTGTTCGTTCAGTTCATGTCCGTAAAGTGGCATACCGGCTTCCAGACGCAGTGTGTCTCGGCAGCCCAGTCCGGCGGGAGTCAGTCCAAAGGTCCGTCCGGCGGTCAGCAATCCTTCCCAGACAGAAACGGCCTCAGAGGCCGGCACTGTCAGTTCAAAACCATCTTCGCCAGTGTAGCCGGTGCGTGAGATGAGGACTGGAACGCCTGTGGGGCAGGTGTCGTGGCGAAAGTTGTAGTATTTTAGGTCGGTGGCTGAGTGCAGTCCGAAAGACTGCAGAATTTGCGCTGATCTCGGACCCTGAACGGCAAGCATGGCGGTCTGAGCAGTAAGATCTGCAAGGCGAATGGCAGCATAGCCGGCGGTATGTTCAAACCATTCGAGGAGTTTCAGTCGATTGGAGGCATTGACGACCAGTTCCCAGTGGCTGTCGAGGCGATACACGAGGACGTCGTCAAGAACGCCTCCGGCGTGGTTGCATACGAGTGCGTAGCGAACCTGTCCGGGCTTCATTCTGCTGACGTCGATGGTGACAATGCGATTCAGGAAGTCGACCGCTTCCGGGCCTTCCAGATCCAACCGGCCCATGTGTGAGATGTCAAAGAGTCCGGCTGCAGACCTGACGGCGAGGTGTTCATCAACGATGGAGGAATACTGCACCGGCATTTCCCAGCCGGCGAAGTCCACCATTCGCCCATGGTTGCTGCGGTGCCATGCACAGAGTGGGGTAGACTGCATGCTTATCTGCGGTTCCGCTGAGCCGTGGGTGCTGGCTGCGATCTTCCTGAGGCGACCGGTCGGGCAGGTGCTGCGGTCGGAGCATTCTTCCAGGTGATCGGCTGAACGGGCCGCGCGGCCGCGGCGTCATTGTTGCGTGGGATTGTGAGAGGTGCATTCTGGGAACGAATATGGGGCTGACCTTCAAGGTAGTTACCCCGATAACGATTCCAGAACTGCTGTGAGTAAGGCATCCCCAAAGGAGCCCCCCAGCCACCGGCGATCTGCGACTGCGCAGCGACGTGCTTATAATTATAGGGTCGGAAACTGGCATATCCGCCGTAAGACGGATACCGCTGGAAGTGTCCGTGGATCCATGTGTCCTGCTGGTCGAACGGGTAGAGTTGCACACCGGCGGAGGAACCGCCGGACCATCCACCAGGATCTGCGTACATCATCTGTGCAGAGGCATCAGAAGATGCCAGCACGAGCAGAACAATTGTCAGACAGCAGTTTCTGACCATGGAATCCCTCCCAGTCACCGCAGCTACTCATTGAGGCACAGCATCAGCAGTTGCATCTGCCGCGGCACTTTCGGTTGATCGGGTATTCGGCAGTCGCTGTTTGCGGCAACCTGAGAAAATCCCTGAGACGGAAGCTGGATTTGTGGGACCAGCTTTCGAGAACTGTCTGACCGTCAAACTTTAACCTGCTGATTTCGCACAGATTGATAAAATTCAGGGCGAATTTTCCGGCGGCATCGGAATTTGGTGGTATAGAAGAGTGGCGGTGCTGCGCGCGGTACTGTGACTTGCCAGAGCGGATAAGGAGGTTGCGGATGAAGAGCATCAGGTATTTGTCGGTTGTTGGTCTGACAGCAATGCTGGCTCTGACCAGTGCTGTGGAAACGCGGCGTGTGGTGGCTGGTGACTGTGGTTGTCGTCGGCCGGCGGCAATCGTTCCGTTTGCGTCACCGGCCGTATTTCCGGTGGCGGTACCCTTGCCGGCACTGATGCCGGGGTGTCCTTGTGCCGGTGGTCTGCAGCTGGCCCATCCGGTGCATGGCTGGACAAGCGGTGGTTGGTTCTCCGATGGCATTGTGCTGCAGCCGGGTGTTTCATCGTTGCCGGCAGTTCCCGCATGGCCTGGATCGATGACGGATGGCGGAATTCACTACCGGTATCCGAATTATTCCTATCGCTATCCGTGGAACCATCCGGGACCAGCAGTTCCGCATGTGAATATTGTCTGGTGAAGTTTTCTGAAGCGGCAGGATTTGCCGTTCCAGTCAGATTTTCGGCGCAGCGAAATTTCCTGAGCAGGGGGGTTCGCTGCGTCGTTTTTTTTTGCGCATCTTGCCAGACCGGCATGACTGTCGGAATTTGCGTCCGAAGTCAGCGGGTATACCTGCATGTCCGGACGCCGTCGGGACGATACCTCCCCGGCCCTGTCGGCTGTTTTCCCCGGTCTGACTGCAGGCGGTCTTACGGTTCATGGATGTGACCGAGAGAGCCGCCGATACGGTGGGAAAGCTGATGAACTGCCAGTGATGGCAGCAGGGTGCGACATGGAAGGAGCATCGCGAATGTCAGTCAATTGGTCCACTCCGCACTTTCCGGGGCATAAATTCCCGGAAGGATTCAGGTATGGCCTGCGTGCCATCCTGTGTGCGGCGTTTCTGCTGGCACTGCAGTTGCAGTCGGCGCCAGCTCATGGTTTTCAGCCGCCTGCGGGCGGGGCATTGCGACTTGAAACCCCGGAAGTGTCGGGCAGGGTCGACGCTGCGCTGAGTCCGAATTTCAATCAGCTGCTGAAGCCGGAATACCATTTGGAGATTGAGCGGCATCACAGCCGTCTGATTATCACCAACAAGCGTGTGCGTCGGATCGCCGTGAGTGATGTCGAGGTTGCCAACTACGTTCAATATTCAGAGAACGAAATCAGCATACTTGCCCTTTCGCTCGGCCGGACTGATTTGACGCTGTGGTTTGAGGACGAAACGACTCCCACTTTGTACGAAGTTACGGTGATTCGCGACGCCAGTCTCGAAGAGCAGCGATCGATCGACTTTGGCAAGCTCGAGCGTCGTATTCGGATTCTGTATCCGAACTCTTCGGTTGCTTTGATCCCGATCGGTGCCCAGGTGATTGTTCGCGGGACTGCCTACGACAGTGAGGAGGCTCAGAACATTCTGCAGGTCGTGCGAACGGAAGTGATTCGGTCTCTGCGCAGTGCGGCCCAGATGGACCAGGATATGGTGGGGGGCCTGACCGGGCTTGGCGGGGTTGGTTTGACAGGTGCAGGAGCCGGTGGTGGAGCCAACGGTCAGAACCGCGGGTTTCGAGACATTGTCATCAACGAACTTGTGGTGCCCGGTGAATACAATATTTCACTGCGGGTGATGGTGGCTGAGATCAACCGATCCGAACTGAAGAATGCCGGTGTTGACTGGCGTGTGTTGTTTGGCAGTGGTCGAAACAGTGTAGGGTCCACACTGGGTGCGGGTTCCGGCACGACGCTGAGCGGTATCTTTGAGAATGGCGAGATCAGCATTTTCATTAAATGGCTGAAATCGAATGGCACCATCAAGTTGCTGGCTGAGCCTCGACTGACGGTACTGAGCGGGACTGGTGCAAGTATTCTGGCAGGTGGCGAGTTTGCCGTACCCACGATCATTGGTCTGGGTGGTGGTCAGGCCACCAGTTTCCGGGGATTCGGTACCAGCCTCGTTGTGACTCCCACGGTGATTGATCGGGACCTGATTCGGATGCAGGTGGTTCCGGAATTCAGTCAGGTGACTGCAGAGAATACGGTGAACGGGATTCCCGGCACAAACGTGAAGCGGGTGCAGACAACAGTCGAACTGCGCGAAGGTCAGACGTTCGCCATCGGCGGTCTGATTTCCAACCAGACACTGACGGAGGTGAGTCACATTCCGCTGCTGGGTGACATTCCGTGGCTGGGGCCCCGAGTGTTTCAGTCGAAGAAGGCGTCGCAGATCGAGACTGAACTGCTGGTGCTGGTGTCTCCAGAGATTGTTCGTCCGTATGATGCTGACGATGTTCCTCCGATGCCCGGCTTCAACGTGACTCAACCGACGGATGAAGACCTGTGGAGTCGTGGTCAGACCGAAGGTGCTCCGGATCATAATGTGTATCAGCTGGCACCTTATGGTGGTGGCGAGATGCGTGGAATTCCTCAGGGTTACAGTCTTGAAGCTGCAGCTCCGATGGGTGGACCTCAGCCGGCGGCTGCTTTCGGCGGCTATCCTGGCGGGTATTCAGGAGGTTTCGGAAATCAGCAGATGGGAGTTCCTTACGGAGCGTGGGGGCAGCCTGCTCAGCCATTCATGATGGACCCGGGGATGTCCGGGATGCCGATGCAGCCGATGATGATGCCGGGAGATCCCTCCGGAATGCAGGGTGGGTACATGATGCCGGGGACGATGCCCGGAGGTATGCCAGGACAGATGGGTGGCTACGGTGTGCCCGGAAACAATCCGGGGATGCCGATGAACATGCCTGGCCAGCCTGGTATGAACGGGATGGGTGGTGGCATGGTTCCTGAGCAGTTTAACGGACAGCCTCCGGTGCCGGGAACAAATCTGCCGCAGGACCTGACGGTACCTGAGTCGGGTGCTGAGCCGCAGCAGAGCATTCCTCAGGATGCTCCAATGCCGACACCGGATTCGATCTCGACTCAGACGCGTCGTGATCGGTCGGTGTCACCTTCGGGTCGACCGTCAGGATTTGCCGGCTGGCGGGGTGGTCTGCAGCGAAATCGTGAGCCCCGCCCGGCTCCAGGCGCTGCTGTGCGACCTGCCGGGTGGAATGCCAATCGTTGATGTCTGTGTTCCGCAGCAGTCGGTAATCGTTGCAGATGCTGAAAATGTCTGGAAGGACAGGCCATGGGTAATCGACAAATTCCCCTTCGCGAGGTCGCCGCGCTGGCACTCAGCAGCATGTTTGCTGTGGGTTGCACATCGACGAAGGACTGTTACGTCAGTTCTGAGTGCGACATGTATGGTCAGCCGATGTGCAACACGGGTTCCTGTGACCCCTGTCAATCATCGGGACAGAGCAACAGCTGGTGGCCGTGGAGCCGTAATTATTATCCGCCCAGTCGTTATCCGATTCCGGACGTGATGCCGCTGGGGTCGATTCTCCGTTCTCACTGGCATGTGATGGAGACGAATGGCGAGGCAGCGGACTTTGTGATTTACCGCAACGAGTTTGTGGACAATTCCTCCGAGCTGACTCCATACGGTCGAGATCATATCGCTGAGATTGCAGCGCGCATGCCATCTGCCCCCTTTCCGGTACTGGTGCAGCGTGGCATCAACAATGCGGATCCGGAGCTTGACCAGATTCGACGGGAAGTCATAGTGCGGGTGCTGACGGATCTTGGAAATTCTGATGCGGAGCGTCGTACTTTCGTTTCTCAGCCGTACGGAAACGGGCTGAATTCGATGGAAGCTGAACAGGACTATGCGACGTTTCGCAACATTCGCAATGCCGGTCAGAGTGGGGCGCAGGGTGGATTCTGACGCTGCTGGAACTCAGCGTGGCAGCCAGAGACCGGCGGGGGTGACTGCTGCGGAGTGTTCTTCAGTTGAGCGAGTCTGGCGGCGGGCTTTGATGCGAAGATATGGCGGGATGAAGCGTCCGCGATATCCGAAGTGGGCAACGTCAACCGTGTAATCGGCTCGTCGAGGTTCCCGCAGATCCTCGATGACAAACCCACAGGTGCACAGGCCCCCGACCAGGTCTTCGAGTCGGTGCAGGTATTCGGTCGTCCCTTCTTCGCGGTAGGATTTGTCGGTCATAGCGGGCAGTGGTCCCTGGTGGTAGTATTCAAGCCCGATCACAAACTGCTGCCGTTCGTTGCGATGGCTGACCTGCAGGCTGACGGGCTGCTTGTGTTGTGAGATGTAAAGGCCCTGGTCGCGAAGAATTCGGGCGATTTCCCGATAGACTGGCTGGACGTCCGGGATGTAGCAGGTGCTGACGGGCTGATGCACAATATCGAAGGACTCATCGCCCAGCATGGACAGATCCTCCATGGAGGTCCGGATGGTCTGGACGTGGTAGCCGCGTCGTCGGCTTTCACGCAGATCCAGTTCCAGCATGGAGTCACTGAGGTCGACAACGGTGACGATTGCGCCGGCAGCGGCATACAGAATGGACTGCCAGCCTCCGCCTGCCGCCAGACACAGGACTCGCAGGCCGGCCACACTGTCCGGCAGCCAGCCGCGTCCATCGAGTGATTTGAGTGGAGTCCGACATTCTTCGTCGGTGGCTGTGCGGGCAAACAGGCTGCCGGAATCAGCGAGGCTGTTCCACGCTCGCTGGTTGACGCTGAGATGTTCCACGAATGGATGTCCTGTTGCGGATTCCCGGGATTTGAAACTGTCGGTTGAAAGCGGACTGCAGTATAACAGGTGGACTGTGGAGTTGCGTTGAAGGACGGCAGCAGCATTGAGGTGAGTTGGGGTTGTGAGAATTGACGACTTTGACAGCAGTAAGCCGTTGGTACTGAAACTGGGAGGCAGTCTGCTGGATCTCTGGAATCTTGGTGATCTGCTGCTGCAGTTTGGTCAGGGCCGTCGAATTCTGATTGTTCCCGGTGGGGGTGTGGCAGCGGACACTGTGCGACAACTGGATGTCTGTGGGTTGCTGAAAGCCGAGCAGTCACACTGGATGGCGATTGAGGCGATGAGTTTTAATGCTGGGTTGCTGCGAAGAACTTTGGTGGGGTTATCTGCTGCTGACGGTCTGGAGTTGACCCCGTGGAGGTGGCCGGAGGGGGTACCTCTGGTTCTTGATCCGGCCGGGTGGCTGCTGGGGAGTGGTTGTGCTGCAGCAGCTCAGATCCCGGCCTCGTGGGATGCGACGAGTGATTCGATTGCCGCAATCGTGGCAGCTGCGATCGGTGTGGAATCACTGATTTTGGGCAAATCGTGCGAGCCCTGCAGCATGTCGATGGCCGATTTGGCGGCAGGCGGACAAGTGGATGCCTGTTTTCCAGGGTTTGCGGGAAGGCTGAGGGCAGGCTGGTGCAATTTTCGGGCGACAGTGCCGAAAGTTGTCTGTCTGCAGGTCGAGACTGGACAGGGTGATCAATGAATCTGATCTATGCGGTCATACTGGGGGCGGTGCAGGGTGTGGCGGAATTCCTGCCGATCAGTTCCTCGGGGCATCTGGTCATTGTTGGTGAGCTGCTGACCAGTCTGTCCGGCCGGGGTTTGCCGGAGTGGTTGCAGGGAATGACCATGAATGTGGCTCTGCATTTCGGGACCTTGTTGTCGATTGCCACGGTGTATTTCCGCGATCTGCTGGGATTGCTGAAGCAGGTACGGCTGCTGCTGCTGATTGTGCTGTCGTCAGTCCCTGCCGGGATTGTTGGACTGTTGTTCAAGGACCAGTTGGAAGCGTTGTTTCAGAATGCGCTGGCAGCGGCGATCTGTCTGCTGGGGACGGCGATTATTCTGTTGACAGCCCGGCGACTGCGGGGTGTGGGGCGTGGTTTGACGGAGTTGTCTCCGGCGGCCGCGCTGACGATTGGCGTGTTTCAGGCTGTGGCTATTCTGCCGGGTATTTCCCGGGCGGGCAGTACTGTGGGGGCCGGCCTGATGTGTGGTTTGCGTCCACATGACGCTGCGAAGTACTCGTTTTTTCTGGCTGTGCCTGCGATTGGCGGGGCATCTTTGCTGGAGCTTCTGAAGCTGTTGCGTGAGGGCGACAGTGCGGCTCCGGAAGTTCTGCCCATGCTGGCGGGAATGGTGGTGAGTTATGTGGTGGGAGTGTTCAGTCTGCGGTCATTGATTCGGCTGCTGGCAGCAGACCGACTGCACTGGTTTGCGTGGTACTGCAGCGCGGTGGGTTTGCTGACAATCTTCTGGCAGTTATGGGCAGTCTGAGGGGTTGCTGATGTCGGCGTCGGGGTTGCTGAAGATAGTGCGTGGTGCCTGCGGGCACGATTGTCCGGACACGTGTGCGTGGATTGCAGAAACCCGTGACGGCCGGGCAGTCCGCCTGTACGGCGATCCTGAGCACCCGTTTACTCGTGGTGTACTGTGTGCAAAAGTCAATCACTATCTGGATCGCGTGTATCATCCGGACCGACTGCTGCATCCGCTGCGTCGTACTGGACCGAAAGGTTCCGGTTGTTTTGAGCGGATCAGCTGGGAGGCGGCGCTGGAGCAGATTGCCGACCGCTGGAATCGGGACATTCTGGAATTCGGTGCGGAGTCTATTCTGCCCTTCAGCTCTGCAGGCAATCAGGGTCTGATCCAGCACTCATCTCTGGATCAGCGACTGTATGCGGTGCTGGGTGTCAGTCGTCTGGATCGCAACATCTGTGGCGCTGTTGCGCATGAGGGGCTTTGCGCGACGCAGGGTAGTGGCGTTGGAGTCAATCCTGAAGATTTGGTTCACAGTCGTTACATAGTGCTGTGGGGCACAAACACGATTGTCACGAATCTGCATCTGTGGCCAGTGCTTGAGGAAGCTCGGCGGCGTGGTGCTCGGATTGTGGTGGTGGATCCGATTCGGACGCGGACGGCGGCAGCGGCTGACTGGCACATTCCGGTGCGACCGGGTTCGGATACTGTGCTGGCACTGGCGATGATGCATGTGATTATTCGCGACGGTCGTGTTGATCAGGATTATGTCTCGCGGCATGCGACAGGGTATGAGCAGCTTGTGCAGCGAGTGGCCGAGTTTTCTCCGGAAGCTGCGGCTGCTGTTACCGGGGTGAGTGCTGCGGATATTGAGCGTTTTGCGCTGGAGTATTCTGCTGCCGGGCCGTCATTGCTGCGTCCGCTGATCGGACTGGAGCATCATCGGAACGGTGCGATGATGTTTCGGGTGTTGTCCTGTCTGCCGGTGTTGACCGGTGCGTGGCGTCATCGTGGCGGCGGGCTGGCTCGTTCAACGGGTGCTTTTCAGTATTCCATGCTGAACATGGATGGTCTGTTGTTGCCGTCGCTGAATCAGCGGACTGTCAGAGTTCTGAATATGCGTGATCTGGGTCGAGATCTGTGCAGTGATTCGCTGGCACCGAGGATTCGTTCGCTGCTGATTTACAACAGTAATCCGGCGGTCAGTCTGCCGAACCAGCAACTGGTAAGAGCAGGACTGCAGCGGGACGATCTGTTTACTGTGGTACACGATCTGTTTCTGACGGATACAGCGAAGTATGCGGATTTGGTTTTGCCTGCGACGAGTCAACTGGAGCATCTGGATCTGGTGCCAGCCTGGGGGCATCACTATGTGTCACTGAATCAGCCGGCCATCGAGCCACTGGGAGAGAGTGTGGCGAATACGGAGTTTTTTCGCAGGCTGGCACGAGCTCTCGGGCGGGACGAAGCGTGTTTATACGATTCGGACGAGCAGTTGCTGCGGACGGCACTGCAGACTGAACATCCCATGATGCAGGGCATCACCTTTGAACGTTTGTCTGAATGTGGCTGGTTGCACCTGAACCATGCGGAGGATTGGCGACCCTTTGCGGAGGGCGGTTTTCCGACAGCGAGTGGTCGTGCGGAGCTGTGGTCTGCGCGGCTGGAGGCGCAGGGTTTGGATCCGTTGCCCGGGGCTGGGGAGATTCGGAGGGGCGAGGCGGGAATGCTGCAGCTGATTTCCGGAAAGACGCTGCACTATCTGAACACCGGCTATTCGCATCAGGAACCTCATCGCAGGCGCGAGGGTATGCTGCAGATTGAAATGCACAAGCTGGATGCGGAGTCACGGGGTTTGCGGGATGGTGAAACTGTGCTGGTGCGGAGTTCTCAGGGTGAGGTCCATGCGATCTGTTGTATTTCTGAGCGGGTGCAGAGTGGAGTTGTCTGGATGCCTTTCGGAGGGTTGCAGGACGCCGGCGGCATGTCGCGGCATGTCAACAGTCTGACGCCGGAGGAGCCGACGGACTGGGGTGGTGGCAGTGGGTTTTACGACACATTTGTGGAGGTTGTTCGTGCATCAGACAGCGTTTCTCTCTGATGCTCCGGGCTGACGAAGGTCTGTCAACCGCTGGGTGCCAAACTTTCGCAGAAACCTTCAAAAACAACTCAAAACATACTCATCTCTTATGCAGGCAAAGCTTTGCGAAAAGCTCGCCAGGGCAGGCCTCAGAAATCACTGACAGTCATTTGACACTCTGTTGTCACAGGGTAACATCGGCGGCGTTGAGTGAGCGCGTCGGGCGTGGCATCTGCGGCTGTGTCCGGCGAATATCCTGTCAGTTCCCCAGTCTGTACTCGAAGACGATCCCCTCGTCATTGCAACTGCACTTGTTTGCGGATTCCTGTCTGCGTGGAGTCTGCTGATGATGCAGTGTGCATAGAGTGCGCGCTGTATTAATGGAGGGGGCGCATGACGCTGCCCGTTCGTCACGACGACACTGTTCGTTCTCGTCGAAAATCTCGGCCTGCCCTGCAGGTCGATTCAAATGCTGCACCCGGTCGCATTGCGTCCGGCACCTCTGAGACTGGTGCGGAGCGGAAGCGTAACGCTTCGGCTCGGCCGAGTGCTTCTGAGTGTTCTGCTGCGCCGCTGGAGCCATCACGTCTGGAGAACGCTGTGCGGGCAGCGGTCGGTGAGCAGAATTATCAGCACTGGTTCGGTCGCAGCTGCCGTCTGCAGGTTTCCGGTGACCGGTTGTTGATTCGAGTGCCAAATCCGTTCATTCTGAACTGGATGCTCAAGCGATTCAGGACTGAGTTGTCAGTGGCTGCTCAGCGCCTCCTTGGTCCCTCTGGTGTATGTCACTTTGAGGTTGATGCCGGATTATCCGGGGTTGTGGAGTCGGCGACAGTGACAGAGTCTGTCGCAGTCGCGGTGGAAGGCAGCGGAGCCGGGAATTCCGCTCGTGCTGTGCCTGAGCGTACGATTGCTGATCAGCCGGCACTGCTGGCAGTTGCGGAAGTTGGAGCGACGGCACGCAGGCAGGTACCTCAGAAGGTGGATTCGGCGACATCAGATGTTGCTGGTCGGCGTCGTTTCCGGGACTTCTCATCCTTCGTGGCGGGCGAGTGCAACAGTCTGGCCGTGCTGGCGGCGCGACAGATTTGCGGGAATCCCGGACAGAAATTCAATCCGCTGTTCATTTATGGTTCCACCGGGACCGGGAAGACGCATCTGCTGGAGGCCATCTATTCGCAGATGCGTGCTGATCATCCGAAGCTGAGGACGATGTATCTGACCAGCGAGGCGTTTACCAATTACTTTACGGCTGCGCTTGCTGGTCGAACTGTTGCTTCGTTCCGCCAGAAGTTTCGCAACGTTGATGTGCTGATTGTTGACAACATTGAGTTTCTTGACAACAAGCGGGCCACGCAGGAGGAGTTTTTGCACACGGTGGTGCAGGTGATAGAGCATGGCGGTCAGGTGGTGATTTCCTCAGATCGTCATCCGAAGATGCTGACGAAGCATCGTGAGGAGCTCACCACACGATTTCTCAGTGGTCTTGTGTGTCGCATGGAGGATCCGGACGAGGAGACTCGGCGGTGGCTGGTGCATTCGTTGTCGGTCGGCTGTCAGACTGTGTTTTCCGCAGGAGTAGTGGAACTGCTGGTTCGTCGCGGTGGCCGTGGTGCTCGCGAGCTGCAGGGTGTTGTGAATCAGCTGCATACGTTTTCTCAGTTGACGGGGCGGAAGATCACAGAGAGTGTTGTTCGTGAGCTGTTGGGTGGTTTGCAGGATGAATGTCGCAGGCTGATTCGCATCGGCGATGTTGAAAAGGCTGTGTGTGAGGTCTTCGGCGTGTCTGCGACTGATCTGCGTTCCGCGTCCCGACGCAAGGCTCTCGCAGTTCCGCGAGCCATTGCCATGTTTCTGTCTCGAAAAATGACCAAGTGTGCTTATCGCGAGATTGGTGCCTGGTTTGGGGGCAGGGATCACAGCACGGTGGTGGCTGCGGAAAAGCGAGTGTCTGCGATCGTTATTTCCGGTGAGGCGCCGGGGCTGCCGACGCTGACATCGTGCAGATCCATGTCGGAGTTGATTGATTATCTGGAGCGACAGGTTTCCAGCATGGCGTCGTAGTTTCAGGGCGATGATTGCTCGGGCGTCTTTGCGGGAAGGTGTGTATCAAACCAGTCGACCAGTGCATTCTCTGCCTGTTGCCCCTGTTCACCGGAAAATCCGTGTGCGGCCCCTTTCATGATCATCAACTCGCACTTTGCCGAAACCTTCTGCATGGCCTCATGAAATTTTTCACTGTGGAACAGTGGCACGAGTTCGTCTTTGTCTCCGTGAACAAGCAGTGTGGGTGGGGTGCGACGGGAGACTGAAAGCAGCGGCGAGACATCCGGTGCCTGATCGTCGGGGAATACAAGTGCCGGGAACGACTTGCTGAGCGTTTCGTGATTGACATAGACACGCAGGTCCGTCGGTGGAAACCAGGCCACGACTGCCTGGACGTGGCTCGATGTCTTTTCCAGATCCACTGCGGCATCCGGGTCGCCATCATCGCCCATGGTTCCGAGGGCCAGTGCCAGGTGTCCGCCGGCGCTGCCGCCGCAGACACCAATACGTTCGGGATCAATCTTGTATTCGGCTGCATGTCTGCGGATGTGGCGAATGGCCAGCCGCACGTCGGCTACAGCCTCGGGAACTTTGAACCACGGGCTGCTGCCATGCCGTACGAGGAAGAGCGTATAGCCTCGGTCGACGATTTTTTCGAAGAGGTTCAGATTGCGCTGTTCGGGGCGGACGATGGTTTCGGGTGGCGCCCAAATTGAGACCCAGCCTCCGCTGACCATGAACAGCACGGCAGCACCATTGGGGTTGCGCGTGGGGCGGACGACATCGTATGTCATGGCCAGCCCGGCTTTGTGGCTGTAGATGACGTCGGGGCGAATTGTTCGCCAGTCGTCGGCGCTGAGTGATTCAGTGGCAGTGGCAACCGGCAGCAGAAGCATCAGGACGATGCAGGTGGGGAGTTTACTCATGGGGAAAGCTTCCGGATGGGGTACGGCTTCATTTTGGTTTGGGAGAGATTGCGATCGGCAGAATCGGCCGATTGTTGGGCCGGCTGACCACCACGTGCGGCTGTTTTTGCCGGTTAGGTCATGTTTGGGGCTGATTCTGAATGCGACTGTATCGATTCCGGCGGGAGGATCAAGACCATCGGCTGGCGGGGATCGTTAAACTGTGGCGGGCATCTTCGGGTTGCCGGACTTTGTTTTGAATCGGCAGGCTGCTGAGTCAGGGAAGTGAGTCATGGAAGCGCAAGCGTTTGAGAGCACTGGTGGTTCTTCTGTTGTTCGTCGACGTCTGGGAAGGGGTCTGAGTGCCCTGCTGGGGGGCGGTGGAGATGCGGAAGGTCAGGAGGGGAGTGGCATCATTCCGATGCATCAACCCTCAGCGGCTCCGGCGCCAGGCACTGACGATATCGCTCTGGAAATGATTGAGCGCAGTCCTTCGCAGCCGCGCAGGGATTTTGATCAGGCAGCCATCGATGAGCTGGCTGACAGCATTCGTCGTCACGGCATGCTGCAGCCAATGCTTGTCCGGAAGCGAGAGGATGGTGAGCCGGGATACCAGTTGATTGCCGGTGAGCGACGCTGGCGAGCTGCTCAGCAAATTGGTCTGGAGCGAGTTCCATGTCGTGTGATTCAGTTCTCGGACCGGCAGGCATCTGAGGCGGCGCTGGAGGAGAATCTGAAGCGTGAGGACCTGAATGTTCTCGAGAAGGCTCTGGCATTTCGGGAATATCTGGATCGATTCGGCGGCACGATTGAGGATCTGGCTCGTCAACTGAGCATGAGTCGGGCGAACGTCAGCAATATCATGAGGCTTCTGGAGTTGCCGGAGCCGGTGCAGCAGTTGGTGAGATCAGACCGGCTGAGCGCTGGTCACGCTCGTGCCATGCTGCCCCTGTCCGCAGCTCAGCAGGTACTGCTGGCTGAGCAGATTGAAAAAGATCAGCTTTCGGTGCGCAAAGTTGAGGAGATTGTCAGGGAATTGCTCAGTCAGCCGGAGTCGCCCTCGGAGGCCGTCGATGCCGGGGAGCCGGGAACGGCTGAACCACCGGAACTGTCCAATCATGTGCTGTCACTGCAGGCGGCATTGCGAGACGTGCTGGGGGCGAAGATTGAGATACGGTTGCGAAAAAATGATGCTGGCCAGATAGTGATTCACTTCCGTGGAAATGATGACTTCGAGAGGCTGGTGGGGCGGCTGCGGAAGGCGTCCTGAACGCAGGCACGTCGATGAGTTTTTCAGAACAGGATGTGTCCGCTGCTGTGTCAGCGCATGCCGACGGGGCGGTTGTCCGGCTGCATGTGCAGCCGGGGGCACGCCGGACAGCGTTGTGTGGTCTGCATGGTGAACGCATCCGTGCAGCGGTGGCGGAACCGCCGGAGAAAGGGCGAGCCACGGATGCTGTGCTGCGTCTGCTGGCCGACAGTCTGAAGCGACCGGTATCGGCAATCACGCTGCTGCGCGGTCAGAGCAGTCGTCAGAAGGATCTGCTGGTATCCGGGGTGACAGTTTCGGAGGTGGTTACGCAGTTGCATAGACTGCTTGATTGCCGGTGAACGAGAAAAGCCCGCGAAGTTCGCGGGCTTTTCCAACAGGCTGAACAGAGGTGTCGTGGCCAGATTACTTCAGGGAACCCTTTTTCAGGGCGTCGCCACTGACTTCAACGGGCTTCTGCGGATTGTCTCCAGCCTTCACCTTGACGGTGTATTTGCGGTTGATGTAGCCAACCTTTTCATGCCAGATTCTGAACTCGTGATCACCTGCGGGCAGATTGGGAACAGTGAACTTTCCATCTGCGTCAGTGATTGCGGCATACGGATGGTCAACCGCCAGCCAGTAAGCGGTCATCCAGGGATGAAAGTCACAGGCCACCTTGAACGGCAGGATTTCGGCAGCCTTGATGGCGATTTTTTGACCGCTGCCTTTGGCCGTTGCCGGGGCGATCAGCACGTTGGTGCCTGCGTTTTTCAGGGGGTAGGTATGAGTGTTGTGGGCGACAGCATCACCGGAGATGACTTCCACGGTTTGTCCGGTCCGAGCGATCAGGGCGTGCGGGATGAAGACGCAGTTTTTCTGGTCAAACACCACGGTTGCCGGGTCAGCGGTCTTCAGGTCGGGGTGAATCGTTTTCGGTGCTTTTGACAGATAGACGAAGACGTTGGCCAGTCCCTTATTGGATGCGTTGATGACGATGTCATCCTTGTAGGTGTCGGCGGCGGCGCAGACTTCCTTATCCTTAATGTCTGCACCCTGTTTGTGCAGCAGTTCCGCGGCCGGAACATTACCAGTGACAATCACCTGACCGGTGACTGTTCCCCAGTCGTCAGCAGTGACTGACGCAAATGGGATGGCGGACAAAATTGCCGACAGCAGAATCTTCTTCATGGCTTTCTCTTCCCGGTTGACCTGGTGGGTCACCTCAGCAGTGCGGGCACGTTGTTGCAGGACCGGTCCTGCATGAATATTGAAAGATACCGTGCGGCAGTGCTGTTGTTCACTGAATTTATAGGTCTGAATCGGCTGGAAGTCGAATACCAGTTTTTTTCAGCGCGGATGCGGGAGTGGTTTGCCAGTGTTGGGAGTCTGCTGAAGTGTGCGTGAGTGTCTCAAAGTGTGGAGTCGATGGATTCTGTGGACACCTGCCGTATCCGTTTTCAATACATCTGACCATGGCCACCCGGCTCGAAGGCGGACTGATAATGGTTGATTTGCGGCAGTTGCTGATCTTTTGGCCAGAGTATGGAGATGACGTCGAGGCGACACCGTCTTTCAAGGCGGTTGTTTTGTTTGAGCCATACCAGTGCGGCTCGTGACATACGATTCTGGCGTTTCCGATCGACGGCTTCGAAGGGCTGACCGGCGTGTTCGGAGGACCGTGTTTTGACTTCCACAAATACCGTGGTGTCACCGTCTTCGGCGATCACGTCGATCTCGCCGAAGTTGTTTCGATGCCTTGTGGCGAGGATTTTCAGGCCTTTTGAGCGGAGGAACTGTACAGCAGCTTTTTCGCCCTGACTGCCCAGCCTGCCGGATTCAGATTCAGCCATCGGTGGAATCCTCAGCTGAGAATTTCCCTGAGAATGTTGCCGTGTACGTCAGTCAGACGCATATCCCGTCCGCCGAACCGATAGGTCAGTCGTTCGTGGTCGACTCCCATCAGGTGCAGCATTGTGGCGTGCAGGTCGTGGATTTCTGCGCGGTCCTGGACGGCCTTGTAGCCGAATTCATCAGTTGCACCGTAAATCGTGCCGCCTCGGATTCCCGCTCCGGCCATCCACAGCGAAAAACCAAACGGATTGTGATCACGACCGTCGCTTCCCTGCGCGAAGGGGGTTCTGCCGAACTCGCCGGACCAGACCACCAGCGTCTGGTTCAGCAGGCCGCGCTGCTTAAGATCCGTGAGCAGGGCAGAGATGGGTTTGTCGACGGAACGCGCGTTCTTTGTATGTCCATCAACCAGATTGCTGTGCTGATCCCAGCGGTCGCCGTTGCCTGCCGGGCACGTGAGTTCAATAAACCGAACTCCGCGTTCGACGAGTCGCCGGGCGAGCAGACATTCTTTGGCAAAGGTGCGAGTATTGGGGAACTGGTCGGACAGGCCGTAGAGTTCCTGAGTTTCCCTGGTTTCATCGCTGAGATCCATCAGATCGGGAACGGCGAGCTGCATACGGGCTGCCAGTTCGTAGTTACGGATGGCGGATTCCACCTGATCGTCATGTCCATATCGTGCAATGGAAGTCTGATCGAGCGAGCGGATCAGGTCGAGTTTGCGGCGCTGCAGACCCGCGGCGGTCTCCTGAGGCCGGATGTCGGAAACGGGAGGATCCCCGAGCCCGAAGACTGACCCCTGAAAACTGGCGGGCAGGAAGCCACTGCCGAAGTTATCAAGTCCGCCGGGGGGAATCAGTCCGCCATTCAGAATGACGAAGTGAGGCAGATCCTGGCATTCCGAACCCAGCCCGTAGCCAAACCAGGCACCCATGGATGGTCTTCCCTGCAACCCTGAGCCGGTGTGCAGGAAATAGTTGGCATTGGTGTGTTCGGGGAACTCTGAGGTCATGGATCGAACAACAGCCATGTCGTCGACATGACGGGCGATTTCCGGAAACAGGTCGCTGACCGGTATTCCACTTTGACCGTAGTTCTTGAACTTCCAGGGGCTGGCGAGCGTGCTGCCGATGTTGTTGAACTGTGTGGGTTCGATCCTGGTTGGGAATGGCTGGCCGTTGCGGCGGTCAAGTTCCGGCTTCGGGTCGAACGAGTCGACCTGCGAGACACCACCGTCCATGTACAGGAAGATGACGCTGACCGCGCGTGCTGGAAAATGTGTGCGTTCACTGACCTGACGACTGCTGTCCTGAACCGCTGCGGGTGAAGCTGCGGACAGCAGGTGAGTGGCTGCCACAGAACCAAAGCCACAGGCAGCCCGACTGAGCAGAGATCGGCGAGAAAAGCTGAGTGGGCGGACACACTGATGTTGTTCACGGGCCATGAGTCTGCCTTTACTGATTTGCACGCTGCGGGGGCAGCCAGGCGCAAGCCCCGCCCGCCATATTGTCACGGTAAATACTGTCGCTGGCAATACTGCAGGCGGAAAACCGCCAGATCCCGACCGAATCAGGCAAAGATGGTCGATTTTGCCGAACTGGAGATTGCCAGCACGGCAGGATGCCGAATACGGCGTTCCACGGAAATGGCATAGAAATGCTCGACGACACCCTCAAGTTCACCTGCCAGCTGCACTTCATATTGTCGGCAGATTTCATCGGCGATGGCCAATGTTCCGGGGAACAGGCCCTCACCGGTCTGCCCGAATGCCTTCAGCAGCGCCTTGTCGTCAAACTCACCACGGATCACAGGTGAGACATCATGAGACTCCAGCCATGACTCAAGGGATCGTCGCAAAGCGGTATTTCGACCGGGCAGCAGCAGCGGAATGCGGTTGAGCGAGGCGGGAAAATCCGTGCGGACTTTAGCGATCAGGTGGGGTGTTCCAAACAGCCCGACTCCAGATTGCCCGAGCAGGTGATTGAAGGCCTTCACGCCCCCCGCAGGCGTCAGTGGAGCATCGGACAGCACGAGGTCAAGTGATTGCCGGCCCAGTTCTGTCAGCAGTGTTCCCAGGTCGTGTTCCACACATACCAGCCGCAGGTCTGCCGACAGCTGCAGGGCAGGTTCCAGCAGCCTGCGGACCATCAGCTTGGGCATTGCATCAGCCACTCCGACCACAAACTTGAAGCCCGCGGCTGGTTCTCCGGTTTTGAGCAGATCGGTCATTTCGCGACCGAGTGAAAAAATCTGCTCGGCATATCGGAAAACCGTGCGTCCTGCATCTGTGAGTTCCAGTCGTCGGCCAACGCGGCGAAACAGTTTCTGCCCCAGCGACTGCTCCAGTTGATGCAGCTGGGTGCTGATGGCAGGCTGACCCACGTGCAGCAATTGAGAGGCATTTTGAATTGTGCCCTCGCGGGCCACGACCCAGAAGTAATGCAGATGATGGTAATTCAGCCATGTCATGGGTGGTGTCTCGATTTGATTTTATCGAACAATGAATTCAAAACTTTGAATTAGTCAAATCTTATTGCCTCCGTATTCTGAAGTCGATGGTGGTTTTGTTGAAACACAGTGACCTTTTGTTTGGGGAGATCAGAGATGCAGGATCGCATGCTGACAGGCGGCAGCCCGTACCTCCGAGGGGTTCCATTTTCGGATGAGCTGAGTGTGGTGGCGGAGCCATTGCTGCAGCGACTGTCGTACCGTCGTCGGGCGCTGGAAGCTGCCACCTCGACTCGCGGCGCTCAGAGAAAGGAACTGTTGATGCTCACCTTACGTGAACGTGGTTCCGGAGGCAGTTTGTCTTCTGACCACTATCGTTCAGCGCCACTGCGAGCGGACGATGTGGACTGAAGTCTGGTTGGCACACGTAGTGTTTTACACTTGTGAATATAACTGGTTTGCGAAAGGTTTCTGAGATGCGGATACAGATTGTGGAGGATGGCGTCAGCCTGAAGTCTGCTCAGCGGGAATTCGTCGAGCGACGACTGCTGTTTGCATTCAATCGTTTTGACGAACGGATTCGGCAGATCGTGGTGTCGTTTTCGGACGTGAACGGGCCACGTGGAGGTCCGGGGCTGCAGTGTCGCCTGAATGTTTCGGTTGCCGGCTGCAGCGATTTGCTGGTGACATCGGAAGGTGAGACTCTGGAGGCTGTGGCCGCGGAGTGTGCAGCCCGTGGCAGCCGCAATCTGGCTCGTCGGCTGGTTCGTCGGCGAGCGGGTCGACGAGACGGCAGTGCTGCGGCGACTTCCGTGCGAGGACGCTGACGCCTGAGTTTTCGGTCGCTGGGGTGAGAGATCTTCCGGACCGGATTTTTTAAGAAACCCAAAGGACAGGTGCGTCATGATCACGGGCTGGGCGTGGGCGGGATTTGGCATCTTTCTGCTGATCATGCTGTCTGCAGATCTGGGGATCTGGCATCGCAGGCCACGAGTGCCGGGATTTCGGGAAGCTGTGCTCTGGAGCGTTGTCTGGGCAGCGCTGGCACTGGTATTCACAGGAGGTTTGTTTCTGTGGGCCGGCAGTCGTACGGCGACGGAGTTTCTGGCAGCGTGGCTGATTGAAAAATCTTTGAGCATAGACAATGTGTTTGTGTTTACGTTGATTTTTCAGTCCATGCTGGTGCCTCGTGAACTGCAGCATCGGGTGCTGTTCTGGGGTGTGTTTGGTGCACTCCTGATGCGTTTTCTGATGATCATGGCGGGCCTGGAATTACTGGAGAAGGTGCACTGGCTGGTGTATCTGTTTGGCGTGCAGTTGATTATTGCAGCCGTGGGGATGGTGAGGTCGGGTGGTGGTCTTCAGACGCTGCGGGTTCCGTGGCTGATTCGCCGTTTGCAGGTCTGGGTACCTTCGACGAATGAGCTTGTCGGAGACCGGTTTCTTGTGCGGAGTTCCGGTCGGATGCTGGCGACACCGCTGTTGTGGGCTCTGCTGATGGCGGAGTGGTCTGACCTCGTGTTTGCGATTGATTCGATTCCGGTGGTGCTGTCAGTATCGCGTGAACCGTTTGTGGTTTTTACCTCGAATGCCTTTGCCATTCTGGGGCTGCGTTCGCTGTATTTTGCGATCGCGGGTCTGCTTGATCGTTGTCGCAATCTGCATTACGGGCTGGCTGCTCTGCTGGGCTTTGCCGGCATCAAAATGCTGCTTTCGGGATTTATGCCGGTTTCACCGGATGTCAGCCTGGGAGTCATTCTGGGGATTGTTTTGTGCATTGCCCTGACGTTCAGAAGGGGGGCTGTTCAAATTCATCAGGTGGCAGGCTGATACTGGCGGGTTGCTGGCGAGTTGTGGTGGGTTGGAAGGCTGTTGGCAGGACTGCCGTGTGATCCTCGGAGTTCTCTTTACTGATATGTTCTTCCCGCAGTGGCTGGCCGGGATCCTCCTGCATTTCAAACAGGAAGCGGGAGGGCATGGAATCGCGTCTTCGTCCCCATTTCATGCGGGTTTTGCTGCGGGTGAGAGTGAGATGATCCATGGCTCGTGTGATCCCCACGTAGGCGAGGCGACGTTCTTCAGCGATGGCTTTTTCGGTATCTTCCTCGATGCTGCGTTTGTGTGGCAGGAAGCCTTCCTCCATCCCGACAAGATAGACGCGGGGGAATTCGAGTCCCTTGGCTGAATGCAGCGTCATCAGTCGAACGGCATCCTGCTGCTTTTCTTCACCGCGATCTGATTCTTCTTCCCGATCCAGCAGCGCCATGCTTTCGAGGAATCCACTGAGTGTGGGACGCTGATTTTTCTCCACATATAACCCGATGGAACTCACGAATTCCTCGAGGATGTTTCTGCGCACTTCGCGCTGTGTCTCTTCCTTGTATTGTTTGTCAATTTCACTTTCGTAATTGATTTCCTGCAGCAGTGAGCGTGCGAGCGTGGCCATTTCAGCCGGACGTTCGTGCATGGCGGCGCTGTAGCGGCTGAGCAGACCGCGGAAATCACGCAGTGCGGCACCGGCCTTTGCGCTGACGGTTCCGGTTCCTGACAGCTGTTCTGAGACTTCCCAGAAGGTGCTGCCGTTTTTGACTGCGGTCTGAATGATTTTTTCGGTGGAGGATTCACCGATGCCACGAGCGGGGGTGTTAATGATTCGCAGCAGGCTGACTTCATCTCGCGGATTGTCGATGGCTTTCAGGTACGCCATCAGATCGCGGATTTCGCGACGATCGAAGAAGGATTGGCCTCCTACCAGCAGGTACGGAACTTTCCTGCGACGCAGCTCCTGCTCAAAGACTCGTGGCTGTTCGTTTGTGCGAAACAGGATCGCGATTTGTTTGGGGCGGATTCCCAGTTCCTGTACCAGATAGGAAATCTCCTGAACGACATTTTCGGCTTCTGCAGTTTCATCGTCGAAGACCTGCATCCGAACGCCGGAGGCTGACTGTTTGTGTGCAATCAGTGTTTTGTCATGTCGCTGGCGATTGTGTCGGACGAGCCGGTTGGCACAACCCAGAATATCGGCGGTGCAGCGATAATTGTTTTCCAGCCGTACCGTTTTGGTGCCAGGGAAATGTCGTCCGAAGTTGATGATGTGTTCAACCTCAGCGCCGCGCCAGCCATAAATCGACTGATCATCATCACCCACGACACAGAGGTTGCGATGCGGTTTGACCAGCATTTCAATCAGTCGGAACTGAACGCCGTTTGTATCCTGATATTCGTCAATCTGCACATGGTCATACCGTGACTGGAATTTCTGCAAAGCAGCCGGGTGTTCGGTGAGCAGTTTGACGGTGAGCAGCAGCAGGTCATCGAAATCGACGGCACCCGCTGCGCGGAGCTGTTTCTGGTATTTACGGTAGGCCATGGCGGCCAGTGTATCATGCGGTGACTCCGTGTGGCTGGCAGCTTCTGAGTCTTCAATACCGAGCATTTTCCAGCGGCTGATGCGGTTGATCAGGTCGGAGGGCTTGAAAGCAGCATCTCCGATCCGGATATCGCGAAGCGCAGTGCGAGCGGCAGATTCCTGATCACTGCGATCATAGATGGCAAATTTCTTCGGATAGCCCAGCCGATCGATCTCTTCCCGCAGAACGCGGACGCACCAGGCGTGAAAGGTGGATACTTCGGGTCGCAGTGAGACTTTTTTTCCGATCAGCCCAATTGCTCGCTCGCGCATTTCGCGGGCGGCCTTGTTTGTGAAAGTGACTGACAGAATGCGATCCGGTCGGATGCCATGGGCGATCAGGTTGGCCATCCGGAAGGTGATGACGCGAGTTTTCCCGGTACCGGCGCCTGCGAGGACCAGCAATGGTCCCTGCAGCGTGGAAACGGCTTCGCGCTGAGAAGGATTCAGGCCTGCTAGACTGAGCATGGATCTTGCGAAGGGTAGGGGAGGCGAAGCAGAGGCTGCACAGGCAACCGGCGAACCCTGAACTGGTCAGCTGTGATTTTCAGTCACCGGGGCAAATCCTCGACGCATCGTATTTTCGGAAATATTGACCGGAATTACAAACTGCAGCAGGTAATCCGGACCACCGGCTTTGCTGCCGATACCAGACATACGATAGCCGCCAAACGGATGACGCTGAACCAGCGCCCCTGTAATTTCGCGGTTCAGGTACAGATTTCCGGCCTGCAGTTCGGCTCGAACGCGTTTGAGTGTGACCGGACTGCGGCTGTAGACTCCTGCGGTAAGCGCATAGCGTGTGCCGTTTGCAACGGTGATGGCATCATCGAGAGTGCGGACTCGAATCACAGCCAGGATCGGGCCAAAAAGTTCCTGCTGTGCCAGCGGAGCAACGGGGTCCACATTGGTGAAGATATGCGGGCCGATAAAGCTGCCCTGACGACTGAGCGGGCCTGGGTCCATGGCAAGCACCACCTGCCCGCCATGTTCAGGGTCCACCTTGCGGATGAATTCCAGCAGTCGATCCCGTGAATCGTTGTCAATGACCGGGCCGATTCGCGTCCCGGGATCTTCCGCCGGGCCGATCTGCAGGCTTTTGACAGCATCCGTCAGGCGCTGCAGAAATGGCTCGTAAACAGACTCCAGCACGATCACCCGTGAACAGGCGGAACATTTCTGGCCGGAGTATCCGAAGGCACTGCGAACGACTCCGACAACGGCTTCATCAAGATCAGCATCTTCGTCGATGATAATGGCATTCTTTCCACCCATCTCGGCGATGACCCGGCGAACATTTCTCTGTCCGGCCAGTGTTTCGGCAGCGGCGTGATTGATTTCAAGGCCGACGGCCTGAGACCCTGTGAATGCCACGAGATCGACATCGGGATGTCGCGTCAGGACCGGTCCGATGTCTTCGCCAATTCCCGGGAGGAAATTCACAACTCCGGCAGGAATACCGCAGTTGCGAACAATTTCCATCAGCTTTGCTGCAACCACTGAAGACTGCTCAGCCGGCTTCATGATGACCGTGTTGCCGGTGACAATTGCCGCCAGCGTCATGCCGGTCAGGATCGCGAGCGGGAAGTTCCATGGTGAGATTACTGCACAGACGCCACGCGGGCGGTACACGTAACTGTTTTCTTCACCAGGAAAGTCGCATCGACGAGGTTCGGACAGTCGCTGAGCTTCTCGGGCGTAGTAGGTGCAGAAGTCAATGGCTTCAGCGACATCCGCATCGGCTTCCTGCCATGGCTTGCCCGTTTCGAGTATGATCCAGGCGGCCAGTTCAAATCGTCGTTCCCGCATTTCTGCAGCGATCAGGCCCGCGTATTCAACGCGGGATTCAACCGGCACGCGCGACCAGGGTTCAAACGCCCGCCGTGCTGCAGCAATGGCGTCCGCTGTCTGATCATGGCTGGCTGACGAAACTTTTCCGATGATTTCTGAGGTTTTTGAGGGATTGCGTGAGATCAGTGTGGCTCTGGTGTCACACAGTTTTCCATCGATAACCAGTGGGTACGTGGCGCCGAGGTGATCGCGGACCCATGCGAGTGCTTCCTGCATTGCTTCGCGGACTTCCGGTCTGGAAAAGTCGCTGAGCGGCTCGTTGACAAATCCAGCCTGCGGCGGATCGACGACTGGAGGTTCAGCGGCGGCGTGGCTTGATGGCTTCATGAGCAGACTCTCGACGGAAATACTGTCGGTGAAACTCTGGCGGAGAAAAGATTCATTGGAAGTGTTCTCAAGCAGCCTGCGGACCAGGTAGGCCATGCCCGGGATGAGTTCTCCGAAGGGGGTATAGATGCGTACGCGATATCCGCGTTTCCGGAACAACTGAGCCTGCTGGTCGCACATGCCATAGAGCATCTGGATTTCAAGACCCTGCGGAGGGACCTGCAACTGTTCGGCCAGTGCCAGTCCATGGGCAAGGCTGCGGAGATTGTGGCTTGCGAGAGCCGGTCGCAGCCACTGGCGGTTCTGCAGGAGCACAGCGGTGAGGCGTTCAAAGCAGTCGTCTGACTGCCACTTGCGGCGATAAACAGGAACAGGCCAGCCGCGATATCGCGCCACGATGTTCTCAAAATCCCAGTACGCCCCCTTCACCAGTCGTACGGTGATCGGAGTTCCGCGATTGCGGGCCCAGTCGAGCAGATTCCGGAGATCGTCATCAGCAGACTGCAGGTAGGCCTGAACGACGATGCCACAGTCGGCGAAATCCCGAAACTCCGGCTCCATCAAAACCCGCTGAAAGATTTCACGCGTCAGGAGGCGGTAGTCGTTCTGCTCCATGTCGAAATGCACGAAGGCATGACGTTCCCTGGCCATGCGGAGGATGGGACGCAGTCGTGCGGCGACGCGGCGGAACGACCCTTCGGTGTCAACAGGGGCAAACTGGCTGTCCAGGGCGGACAATTTCAGGCTGACATTCAGACGCGGCATGTGCCCATGTTCATCACAGTCGAGCTGTGGGTCATCGGGCCACGCATTCACTTCGGCCGACATGCCTTCGATTAACTGCAGATAGGACTGCTGATAGCGATCGGCGTCGGCATTGCTGATGGTTGCTTCACCCAGCAGGTCCAGAGTGAAGGCCATGCCGGATTTACGCATACTGCGGACGGACCGCAGCACCTCAGTCACGCTGCTGCCAGCAATGAAGCGACGGGCCATGCGAGCTGCGTTGATGCGAGCGTTGTAGGCCAGAGCGCGACTGAGAATCGTATTTCCTGAAGAAAGATCCAAACCCAGCCGCACGGCCCACGGCAGTCGGTCTCGAACTTCCTCGAAGTACTCTTCGAGGTGGCGGGAAATGGAGTGGTGATCACGCAGCATCGGCAGCACGTCAACGAAGCGGAACATTTGCAGCTTGACAGCTTCATCACCCATCGCCCAGTTCATCAGGCGATCTTCCCACCAGCGGGTTTGAAACACCGATGTGGACTGTCGACCGACGTCGGCAAACAACTGGCCGCCGATTTCCTGGGTCCGCTGCTCGAGCCAATCCTCAGAGCCGGCAGCGGCAGTCTTCTTTTTGGAGGACTTTTTCGCCATAAGTGATTGGATTCGGGGTTGGCTGGCAGGATCCATCGGCTTGCAGTGGACTGCCTGGAGAAAGAGGGCAAAAACAACGCAGATCAGTTGCCCGAGACAGGGTGCGAGGACAGGTGATTCCCGCTCCGCCGGATTGCGGCGGAATCAACTCGTATTGTAAGCTGCGCGTGGCGGAATGACAAAGAACGCTGTGCATGTTTCTCAGCGGGCTGCCGGTACGCTCGGTGGGCACATGCAGAAACCTGAAAAAAAACGGGTTCCAGCAATCCGGATAACCGGTGCTGCGGACTCCCTGACACCCGCGAATCGGAGATTTTCATGACTTTGAATTCCCCAGGTGCTGTTCCTGCCACGCCCATAACTCGCCGTTCACTCCTGTCAAAAACACTGGCATACGGGTGTGTCCCCGGGCTGGCCACCGGCTTGTCGACTGGCGTCTCAGCTGTGTCGGCTCCGGCTGTCCGCACGCGATTTGCCGTGTCGACCTATTCCTTCTGGCAGTTCAACCGTGACGAACTGCGGGATATCTTCCTGTGTCTGGATCTGGCGGCTGAGTGGGGCTTTGACGGTGTTGAGATACTGCATCGCCAGATGACCGACGAAAGCAACTCCACACTGCAGAAGATCAAGCAGCGGGCTTTTGTCAATGGGCTGGATCTGTGTGGATTTTCGACGCATCAGGGATGGGTTTCTCCCGATGCTGATGTCCGTCGACAGAATACGGAACACACCATTCGCTGCATCGAACTTTCATACGCACTGGGTATTCCCACCATGCGAGTCAATACCGGTCGCTGGGGGACCAGCGGCAGTTTTGACGAACTGATGAAGAATCGTGGGATTGAGCCTGTGCTGCCGGGATACACGGAGGAACAGGGTTTCGCATGGGTGATTGAGGGGCTGACGCAGTGCCTTCCGGTGGCTGAGCGCTGCGGCGTCACACTGGGTCTGGAAAATCACTGGGGCCTGGGACGCACCCCGGAGGGTGTCATGAGAATAGTCAGAGCCATCAATTCGCCATGGCTCGGGACGACCCTGGACACGGGCAACTTTCTGGAAGACCCATACGAGCGACTGGAGCAGATGGCGGATAACGCCGTGCTGGTTCAGGCCAAGACGTATTATGGTGGCGGGCTTTGGTATTCCCTCGATCTGGATTATCGTCGGATCGCGGAACTGCTCAGGAAGCACAGATTTGGTGGATATGTGTCGCTGGAGTTTGAAGGAAAGGATGATCCGCGGACGGCGATTCCGCGCAGTCTGCAGATGTTGCGGGAGGCGTTCAGCGTATAGGTCGTCTGTCCAGTCGGCGTTTCAGGCGGAGGGCATTGCCGACAACTGCCAGATCGCTGAGTGCCATGGCAAATGCAGCAATCAGTGGCCCGTGCTGTCCCAGCATCCCCAATGCGGCCAGCGGAATTGCGAGGCCATTGTAGAAGAAGGCGAGGAACAGATTCTGGCGAATCACTCGGAGGGTATCGCGAGCAATCTGCAGGAAATCGGGGATGGCCAGCAGTCGATTTCCGGGCACAATGACAGAGGCTGCTTCCAGTGCTGCTCCGGTGTCGCAGCCGATGGCGATTCCGACAGGAGCGGCCGTCAGGGCCGCAGCATCATTCAGACCGTCACCCACCATTATTGTATTCGCAGGGCTGTTTCGCAGGATTTCCAGTTTCTGCTGCGGTGAAGCATCAGCGGTGACATCCGCAGCAGCAATTCCTGCTGCGTCGGCAATTGCTGCTGCGGCACGAGGCCTGTCACCCGAAAGCATTCGGACATGGACTCCCATTTTCTGCAGCGCTGCCACGGCGGCCGCGGCATCGGGTCGCAGAGTGTCCTGCAGTTCAATAAGTGCCGCCGGAACATTGTCGATGAGTATCCGCGAGGATGCTTGTGCATCGCGCTCAATACGAACACGTTTTCCATCGACCAGTGCCTCGACGCCGATTCCCGGAAACGCCTGAAACTGCGTTGCCTGGCCCCATGTCAGTCGCTGTGTGCGAGCGGCCTGCACAACAGCGTGCGCAGCGGGATGTTCGCTGAAAATTTCCACAGCGGCAGCCATGCGAAGCACATCAGGTGAATCAAAGCCCGGCAGGACCTGCAGTCGGATCAGTTCCGGATGTCCGCCGGTCAGGGTGCCGGTCTTGTCGAAGATAATCTCGCTGGCTCTGCCGGCTCGTTCCAGTGCCTCTGCCGAGCGGATCAGAATTCCGCGTCGGCTGGCTGCTCCGGTACCGGCCATAACAGCCATCGGTGTGGCGAGTCCGAGTGCGCAGGGGCAGGAAATGATGAGTACGGAAACTGCCGCAGCGAGTCCGCCGGCAAAGTCACCGGCCATAATCCAGCCGACCAGTGTCAGCAGGGCAATCACCAGCACTGTCGGTACGAACACGGCAGCGATCAGGTCAGCCATTTGCTGCACCGGAGCACGACTGGTCTGTGCCTGCTCGACCAGTCGAGCTATGCGGGCGACGGTGGTGTCGGTCCCGGCGACAACAGCAGCAACCAGCAACTGACCCGTGGTATTGACGGAGCCGGCAACGACATGGTCGCCGGGGCCGCGCAGTACGGGTAATGATTCCCCCGTGATGATGGACTCATCGAGATCCGAAAGGCCTTCGAGAACCGTGCCATCGATCGGTACACGATCTCCCGGGCGGATGCGGATGTGATGGCCGGGCTGTACTTCCGCCAGCGGAGCAGTGGATTCTGTTCCGTCAACTGAAACAACTCTGACCGTTTCGGGCTGCATGCTGAGCAGATCGCGGACAGCCGAGCCGGCTCGACTGCTGACTGTGGCTTCCAGCCAATGTCCAAGGCTGACAATGGCCAGCAGCCCTGCGGCTTCGCCAAACCATGTGGGCTGGTTCAGATTCAGTGCCAGGATCAGGGCCGAAGAGAGCCATGCTGTACCGGCACCAAGTGCAATCAGGGTGTCCATGTTGGCGGTGCGATTGAGGAGTGCCTGCCATGCTGACTTCAGGAAGCCTGGTCCGGTGGTGAGCAGGACAAGTCCCGAACCTGCTGCCATCAGCAACGGCATCCACTGTGGGTGCCAGTGCAGCCCGGCAGCAGACCAGTGCAGCAGTTCCAGAGGCAGCCAGAGTGACAGTCCGATAAAGGCTCGGCGTTTCCACAGTGTTTCTGCAGACCGCTGCCGCAGTGCGGTGCCTGAGGCCGCAGTATCGCTGAGTTCCTGCGAGCCATCGAAGCCACGTTGCCGAATTCTGGCAATCACTTCGTCAGCTGACAGCGTTGTGCTGACGCGTGCGACTCCGGAGACAATACTGACACTGGCACTTCGAACCTGCGGGTCAGCTTCGAGCGCTCGCTGCAATCCAGCCGCACAACCGGCACATGTCATCCCCGTAATGCGAAAACTGTTTGTTTGGGGGAGCGGTGCCGCGGGCAACACCGGAGCGGAATTCGACTGACTGGACATGGCTGACACTCCGCGACAGGCAGCGACTTCCTGCGCAGGGTGACCCTGGCAGGTCTGATTCACATTCTGCCCGCGACAGCCGGCGTTTGAAAGCGGGTTGAGCAGCGGCGGCGGGATTTCCTGCGGACTTTCACCTGAGTACTGAAGTGGAGGGACGCGGCAGAGCCGAGGGGGCTGTCCGAGGTGTCGGGGTGCTGGTGGGTGACAGTTGCGTGGAACTGTCCCTCGACGGGGCGGACTCGGGTTGAGAGAATCTCTCGGAGTCGGTTGCTATTCCGTAGTTGGCTGTCTCGGGCTGCAGTCCGTTTTTTTCGGGAGTTTCCGGATTGCGGCGTGGCATGGGCGTGGCTGGCTGAGCCAGTGCTGCAAGGTCTGCGGGCAGTACTGCCGGTCTGACGATGGAGTCACCCAACTGAATGATGCGGGGATCTGCACAATATTCCACGATGACCATATCATCGCCGACAGCCAGGATTGGCAGCGGCAGGTCGGGGATTGCCAGCAACTGGTTGCGTCCGGCCCAATAGATATCTCCGCTCCGCAGGTCGACGAACCATGCCCGTCGGCTTTTGCCGCTGAGGATGGATCCTGTAAAGCGGCAGGCTTCAGCGGCTGTCATCCCGAGTGGCTGGGACTCGGATGCGGATTCCGCGGGAGCCGGGGTTTCAGCATTCGGGGTGTCGACACTGGCGATTGGTTCGAGAGGAGTCAGTGGTTCGTTCGTGATGGGCGGATCCGGAATGATCTCGGCCATCTGACCGGTGAAGATATTGTTTTCGGTGAGTGCCGCCAGCAGTGTGGAGTCCGGATCGGTTGTTCCCGTGTTTGTCGGGATGCTGTCCATGGCTGGTGCATCGGGCAGTGCGATTGCTTCGATGCTGACTGCCAGTTGCAGCGAGTCGTCAACCCCCATGCTGATGCTGGTGATCTGCAGACTGGTCATACGGTGCAGCAGTTGAGCACTGGAGAAGCGATCGATGAAGTCAGCGATGGCTGCGGCGGAGCCTGTGCACTCGACAGAGAACGGCAGGCGATGTCCGAGGGCTTCGTCAGGAATGGCCTGGACGGGGCTGACTGATGGAGTTTGCAGTCCGGCAGCTTCAAGCTGCTGTATCAGCCATGCCTGGTAGACAGCGATTGCCTGCCCGGGATCCGCCGGCAGACTGGTTGAGCGCAGCTGTTTCAGTTGCCGCACCGCATGCATCAGTCGCAGTTCTTCAAAACTGCCGTTTTCGACAGCTGTTTCGGCGACCTGCAATTCCTGTTCGAGTCCTGCCAGCGGCTGGAGCACCAGAGCGCTGCAGGATTCCCAGCCAACGGCGGCCAGCAGGCAGACGGCGGCAATGATTGCGAGGTATTTTTCGCGGGTGGAATTCAGCATGTTATGGCTCCTGTTCCGCAGTGATGTCAGCGGTGTTTTCTTCAGTAGCCGAATCTTCCGACTGCTGCAGGATTTGAGATTCGATAGTGAACTGGACGGGCAGGAGGCTGCCTGCGGGAGCGGGTCCGATACCGCTGGGGTGCAGGGCGTAGTGGCCGGCATCCGCGAGGATTGAGGTGTTTAACTGCTGGACGACCTGCGGGCTGCGGGCCAGCCCTTCCACTCTCAGGACCCGCTCGGAAGCATCAAAAATGTTCTCAAGCTGCAGGCGTGTGAGGAGCATTTGATCGCGATCCGGAACCATGAGTGCGACATTTCGGATTTCGTCGGCGGCATGGAGCGACCGCTGCTTCCACTCAGAGAGTCTTTCGAACTGCTGCAGTACTGGCTGGCCACGACTGATCAGTTCCTGCTGTGCTCGCAGGCGTTCCTGTTGTTGGGCGAGCTGTCGGTGCAGATCAGTGCTGCGGTTCCAGAGCAACCAGACTGCAATGATCAGCAGGCAGGCTGCGGTGGCTGCAAGTCGAATGCCGAGTCTGTGGCGAATGGCGAATGCGGGCGGGGCGGATCGGGACTGCTGAAGATTGCAGTACCGTTGCGGAAAGTACAGGGAATCTGCCAGTGCAAAAGCGCGTGGGCTGCGTTCATCGAACGGGCCTGGCAGTACTGTGACACCATGAGACTGCAGCAGTCTGGCCAGTGGAGCGGCGTGAGAGCCGGAGACAGCGAGGGGTATTTCGCCGCTGCCGCTGCGCCATGATTCCGGGAGAGTTTCCACGACACGCTGCATCAGTGACAGAGCGATCGAGCCCATGCTGTCGTTGTCGCGGGCGAATTGGGTGCCAGTGGCCATCGATGCTGCCGGCAGTCCGCCACGGAAGACAACCACTTCAAGTTTCGAGCGGTTCATTTGCAGAGAAATACGGAATTCACCGGGAGTCATGGAGGCTCCCCCGACAAACAGATCAGCGGCAGTCAGTACAGGTTTTTTCCAGCCAGAGAGTGTGGCGATTTCAGCGATCACATGGGCAATGCGGGCGGGCATTTGCAGCACAGTGACGTACAGAGTGTCGGCTGCGATGTCGGGATGCTGCAGAAAATCCCACTGCTGTGGCTCGGCCGACTGCTGTCGAGTTTCGAGTTGCAGTGAAATGGCGCCGGCCAGATCATCCGCAGCCGCAATCGGAACCTGCAGAAGTCTCATGGCAGTCAGTTGTCGCGGCACCGAGATGGCTGCCGGGCGGCCAATCCACGAGTGCTGCTGCTGCAGGCTGCGGAGAAAAGTCGCAGTGTCCTGGGCCGAGGCAAATGGGTCAAAATCTGCCGGCCATGGTTCAAAGTGAGACTGCAGCAGCAGGTTTTTGTCAGCACTCCGCTGGATGGACGAGAAGATGATACCGGAGGTCGTCCAGTCTGCGACAGTAAAGGTTGCAGTCGTCCCGGTCCGACGATCGGCACTGAGTTGTTTCAGGAGTGCAGGGAGATTCATAGAGAGATTCCTGCCTGACTGTGGACTGTGACAGTCAGGCTTTGCTGAGTTCGGGGGTACTGATGCGAACCGAGCCCGTCAGGCGGTCAAGTGAAAGGGACAGGGAATTGCCACGGGTATCGCTGATTCGCAAAGCCGTGGCTGAGCATGTGCCGTCTGGTCGGAAAATAATTCGGAGCACCTGAGCATCGACTGGTGGCTGACCTTTTTCAGGTTCGGGTTTCAGTCGAATGTCCTGAGGAAGTCGCAGCAGCTCCGGCTGATTTAATGGACGATCGGGGCGAATCTGCAGACTGGTTTTTTCTGAAAGTGACAGAACAAGCATCCAGCGTTCTCCCGACTGAATGCTGCGAAGCCGGGTTTCGGAGATCTGGTGCTGCAGGGCAGTGGCTGCCCTCTCAAGCGTCAGCCTCTGTTGCCAGCCACGCATCGCCGGCACGGTGAGAGCAGCCAGAACGGTCAGCAGTGCAAGTACCAGCAGCAGCTCCATCAGGCTGAAGCCGGACCGTGGCGGGGCTGAGCAATGATCTCGGGGCGGTCTCATTTCTGCCAGTTTCCTATGTCATCCTGATTTCCATGAATTCGATCAGGGCCGGCGGAACTGACATCAAAGGAATCGGTGTTGCGAGTTCCCGGAAAGCGATAAGCGATAGCTGTTCCCCAGGGGTCCAGAGGCTCTTTCTCGAGGTACGGACCTTTCCATGCGGGATCTTTTCCGGATGGTTTGCGCATCAGTACCTGCAGTCCCTGGGCGGTTGTGGGAAAGTCACCGGCATGATCCAGCGCGTACAATTTCAGTGCGTCGGCCAGCCCGCTGAGACTTGCGCGAGCCACATCCTCGTAGGCGCCTTTTTGGCGCCCAAGGATTCGTGGCACGACCATCGCCATGATGATTCCGAGGATACCGAGGACCAGCAGGACCTCCATCAGGGTGAAACCGAGGCGAGCGGAGACTGTGAGTCTGTGCTTTGGCATTCGCGAGTGTTGACTGAGCATTGAAAGATTCCGTGTTGACATACAGAGCTTGGGAGAATCAGGCCAGGCCACTGCCCTCAAAAACGGGCATCAGCAGGGCAATGACCATAAATCCGACAATGACGGCCATAACCAGCATCAACGCCGGTTCCAGAAGTCTTAGCAGGACGTCCAGACGCTGCTGAGCTCTGGCTTCAAGTTTTTCGGCCAGCTTGAGCAGGACGGCGGGAAGTCGATTGGACTGCTCCCCGACCGACAGCATTTCGAGGACATCGGGGGGGAAACAGCCGCTGGCAGCCAGCGGGCCGGAAAGATTGCGACCGGAACAGATACTGTCGGAGGCGGCCGAGATAGTCTCTTTGAGGATCTGATTTCCGGTGGCCTGTCCGGCGATGGCCAGCGAGCGAATCATGGGGACGCCGTTTTGCAGCAGCGATCCCAGCACGCGGCAGAATCGAGCGATGGCGACCGATCGGACCACGGGTCCGACAGCCTTCAGGTTCATCAGCAGTCGGTCGCGGGGGCGGGCAAGCCTGGTGAGCAGACCGCGTGTGCGAAGGGTCATGGCGATTGCAGCCAGGAGCAGTGCGAGTGGTAAGGACCACGTTTTCAGCAGATCACTGAGTGTCAGCAGGACTGTTGTAGGCCATGGTAAACGTCCGGCTTCGCGCAATGAGGCGAACAGCGGTTCGAATTGCGGAACGAAAAAGATGAGCATCCCGGTGACAACCAGTGCAGCGACAACCGCGAGCAGCAGCGGGTAGGCTGAAGCACTGATAATGCGGCTGCGAATTTCTTCCTGACGTTCGCGCACGGCGGCGAGACGACGCAGCGATTCTTCGAGGAATCCGCCTTCTTCGCCGGCCTGAATCATGCTGATGTCGAGCTGCGAAAACAGTTCAGGGCGAGCAGCCAGCGCGGCAGCCAGCGAGGAACCGTCGGCGATTTCTGCGGCGATGGCCACCAGAGTATTGCGGAGCAGGGGATCGGCGGACTGCTGGGAAAGCACCTGCAAGGCCCTCAGCAATGGGACGCCGGTTTCCAGTTGATCAGACAGCAGTCCGAATGAAGCGGCGAGTGCAGACGGGGAGATCCGCTGCCTTCTGAGCTGGAGCGAACGCTGTTCGGAAAGTGACAGAGGAGTCAGATTGCGACCCGCCAGTGACTGCAAAGCTTCAGCGCGGCTGGCGGCCTGCACGGTGCCTGGCAGGCGAGCACCGGTGGAGTTGACCGCGAGATAGCGAAACTGAGGCATAACACAACCGCCGAATAACCGACCCTGATGCAGCAATACGGCCTAATCTTCACCGTGGATGGAGGAAGACAAAGTGAAAATCGGGGTTTCCGGAGTTGGAAATGGGGGATGCCGGGAAATGAAGCGAGATGCTGCATTTCTGCAGCATCTCGCGGGGGGAGTACGTTGTTTTCAGGCAACAATCGGGATGCAAACGCACAACATTCCAGCGGCAAAGCTGTCAGAATGCTGATTCCACGCCTGTCAGGGCGAGGTTTTGGTATGGCAACAGGATCCTTTTGCGGTTTGGTCCTTGCAGCAGGAGTCCGCGGACGCGTTTTTACTGCAGCAGGATGCGGAGGAATTTGCTGCTGCCGCTGCAGTTGAGAACCCCACCGGGGCATCCTCGATGTCCACGAGGGCGTCGTCCTTGAAGCCACTGTCCAGTGCCAGCCGCAGCCCAAACCGTTGCCGTTCTGTTGTTCCGGCAATTCGCAGGCAGGTCTCGTGAATCTCTTCGACGGGCAGCCCGGAAGGGGAGGATGCCCAGCGGTTGTAGCGATCATTGCCAATCACAATCATGGCGGCATGCTGGGATCTGTCAGCATCAACTTCCGGGTCAAGGTCATACATTCCCAGAGCCAGTCGCACCTGTTCCAGATCTTCCGGAGCCCCGGTGCAGAAGTGAATGTCAGCAAGTTCTGAGTTGTTGAGGCCATTCACGGATTCAGCGTAACTCCTGAGCGTTTCGGGAGAATCGTGTTCAGGATCCAGCGTGATACAGACAAACCGGATATTGTCCCTGCCGAACTCGCTGGTCAGGGACTCGCGGATTTTCAGCATTTTGGTGACAGTGCCAGGACACGAGCCTGTACAGCGGGTGTAGAACATCGCAAAGCAGGTCGTCCGATTCAGCACCAGATCGGTCCTGAAATTCAATGACTGCCCATCCTGGTTAATCAACGGGACCTCAGGGAACCTGTCAGACGCTTTGACGCCCTGGAATTCCGGAATTACCTCAGTCCCCAGTTCAGCCGCGCGTTCACGCAGGTGCTGGTACTGCAGTTTTACTGCAGCAGGGCTGCGATCCAGCAAGGAAGTCAGGCGTGCTGCGTTGGCCGTTGGGGTTGATGTCCCCAGCGAAGCCACAATCAGCCCTGTGAGCAGGATGGATGAGATTACGCAGAGTTCAAGTCGAAGTTTCATCATGATGCTCGAGTTGCTGAATTTGAACGCCCTGTTGGTCTGCCGCCGGAAACAGTCAGGAGGACAGTCAGGGTTGAACGCTGGCTGCCAGGTCGCGGCACCGTGTCGCGACCTGCAACAAGACTTTTCAGGGGAAACTGGCCTGGACCAGAGTCGGAGCCTGAGTTGGTGTGACCCGTGGATCAAGGTTGCACATCATTCGCATGTCCTCGTGAGCATTGTTGTGACAATGGAACACGAACGGCCCCTTGAACGTCCGGAATCGCATCAGCAGTTCCACAACGCCGTTGCCGGTCAGATAGGTCGTATCGTTTTTGTATGCAAATGCTGCCGGGGGCGGGCCACCGTTGAAACTGATCAACTGGTGAGATTCCAGATGAATATGAATTGGATGCCACCAGCCACCACTGTTATTCCGGAGGATCCACTTCTCAGTGGAGCCGATAGTCGGAGTTGCATCGGCGCGGTTCGGGTCATAAAACTGCTGATTCACCTGCCACGCACCATTACGACGGTGGAAATCAAAGGTCCGCACGGTGACGGCATCAGCCGGATTGAGTTTTTCGTGGTGGCGAAGTGTTGTTGCCGCGTTGATGGTGGCACTGTTGGGCTGTGGTTCACCCTCAACGATGAACTTCATGAACGGCACGGGCGCCGCAAGGTGTGCTCGCTGAGTGAAGCTGCCATTTGGACCGCGTCCGTTATCCTGAGACAGAATGTTGTGGAGGTAGAGTTCAGGAGGGGCGTCGGTGAAGTCAATGATGACATCGGCCCGGTTTGCGGGACTCAACAGCATCGTGGGTTCCTCGACCGGATGAGGCAGGAGCCACGTGTCCTTTCCGATCCGCATGAACGGCTTGCCGTCGCTGAGTTTCAATTCAAGAAAACGGGCGTTACAGCCGTTCAGAATGCGAAGCCTGTATTTGCGTCGTTCAACTTTGAGGAAGGGCTGAGCTACGCCATTAACCAGCCAGATGTTGCCAAGATGTCCGTTGTTATCGAGGGGGTTAAAGGCGAGTGTTCCGTCGGGATTCAGCGATCTGTCCTGGATGCACATCGGAATATCAAACTGCTGAGCCGGCAGAACGTTACTGTCAATCAGCGACTGTTCGATATCATCCACGGTGATACAGAACCCGCACATGGCTCGCCAGACGTTGTGGTCTGTGATGTCCAGTCCGTGGTCATGATACCACATTGTGGACGGGCTTTCGGCGAAGTCCGGCTGGCCATTCAGCATGGGAACTGAAAGTGGGTAGAAATAGTCGCGGGCACGCCCCGGCAGCACAAAAAAGTGTGGCGAGCCATCCGAGTGCGATGGCGTATGAGCACCATGCAGATGAATGGAGGTTTCAACCGGGAGATCATTCCAGTACCGAACGACAATTGGCTGTCCCACGCGGGATCTGATCGTCCGACCCGGATAAAAGCCGTCGTAGGTAAAGATCGGAGTCTTCACTCCAGGGATAAACTCGTGAACAGACGGCTGCATGCGTACTTCATAGTACTTCTCAGGACCGCGCTCATACCAAAGCTGGTGCGGGGCTTCAGCGGTGCGACGATCGAAGTATTCAGGGGCGATCCCGTGGAAGCAGTCACCCGGCTTGTACGGGGAGGTGCCAATGCCCACCGGCGACAATTCCACGGGGATTGGCAGCGGAACCTGAAAAGGTGTGTATCGGAACGGACCTGCCACGGTCTGCCCGGGATTCGGTGCGGGTGCCGGGGTTGGAGTGGGGTTGATCGGTCGGGGAGCAGGAACGGGTTTGGGGACAGAACTTCCGGCGGGTCTGGCGGGCCTGGGGACGGAAGGCGGGGCGGGAGCAGGTTTCGGAGGTGCGGACATCGCAAGAGCAGCGGTACCGACAGCGAGTACAGCAGTGGATTTCTGCAGGGCGGAACGACGCGACGTGGGATGCTGTACACTCATGCTGAAAAGGCTCCGATGCTGGTCTGTGGGGCACATTCGGGGATGGCAGACACACGATGGCTTTGAAAAACAAAACACGACTGTGTCACAGCAGGGCGAGAAATGTGCCGAAATCGGACACCGACATCATAAATGAAAAAAAAGCTGCAGGTGGGGAGACAAGGTTGTGGGTGTAACGATTGTAGTGACTGCGCAAGCCCTTTCGGGCCCCTGGGATCGTTATAATGCGTGTGTCGGGACCAGCCAGGGCAAACAGGGCGATCGGAAGCAGGACCGACGGAAAGCAGTTGTTAAATTGGTTGAACAGTGTGTTTAGAGAAATTGAAAAGGCAGACAAACGAAGTTCTCGGGTTACTTCCGAGGAAGTAACCCGAGAAGGTGCGTTGCCGTGTCCACGCCGAAAAATCAGGGGTAGCTGGCCTGAATCGGCTGCGGGGACACTGTTTTTGTCAGCCGCGGATCAAATGTGAACATCATCCGCATGTCTTCGTGCTCCACGTTGTGGCAATGGAACACAAACGGCCCTTTGAATGTGCGAAATCGCATCAGCAACTGGACTTCACTGTTTCCGTCGAGTATGTGCAGATCACTCTTGAAGCGGTCGTGCAGGGCGGGTTGTCGTCCGTTGTAGCTGATAATCTGGTGCGATTCGAGGTGCATGTGAATGGGATGCCACCAGCCGCCGCTGCCATTGCGGCAGATCCAGCGTTCAACCGTGCCCAGCTGCGGAGTTGCATTAGCGAGGTGTGGGTTGTAGAACTGCTGGTTGATCTGCCACGCGCCGTTGCGGCGATGGAAGTCGAAGGTGCGTGTGACTACGGCTTCGCTGGGCAGGATTGCGTGGTGCGGTCGTAGCGGAGTTCCCACTGAGACGGTAGCGCTGTCCGGCTGGCGCTCACCCTCCACAATGAATTTCAGGAACGGCACCGGGACATCCAGCCGCCCTGGGCTGTCCAGAGTACCTTCCGGCTTACGACCGTCGTTCTGGGCCAGAATGTTCTGCAGAAATACTTCATTCGGAGCATCCGTGAAGTCCACGATCACGTCTGCGCGCTGGCCGGAACTGAGCAGCATCGTGGACTGCTCGATTGCCTGCGGATAGAGCCACGCATCCTTTCCCAGGCGTGTGAACGGCTGGCCTGTGCTGAGTTTGAGTTCAAGGAATCTGGCATTGCAGCCATTCAGGATACGGAAGCGGTACTTGCGTCGCTGTACTTTGAAGAACGGCTGCGCATGTCCGTTGACTACCCAGATATTTCCGAGTGTTCCGTTGTGGTCGAAATGGTCGAAGAAGAGCGTTCCATCGGGATTCAAACGCCGGTCCTGCAGGCAGAGCGGGATGTCGTAAGCTCTGGCGGGCAGAACATTTCTGGCTGTGAGGTCATCTTCGAGGGCGTCGGATGTGGGAGCAAACCCGCAAAGCCCTTTCCAGACGCTGCCAGCCGTGATGTCCATGGCGTGATCATGGTACCACGTCGTGGAGGGACTTTCGCTGAAGTCGGGTTCACCGTTCAGGAAAGGCACCGTATTCGGATAGAAGTAATCGCGTGCCCGGCCGGGCAGCACATAGAACGCGGGATGTCCGTCCGAGTGTGCCGGGGTGTGACCCCCGTGCAAATGCAGCGAGGTTTCGATCGGGAGTTCATTGGTGACTCGTACAACGGCCGGTTCACCAATACGAAACCTGAGCGTGGGGCCGGGATAGATTCCATTGTACCCATAAATTGGTGTTTTTACTCCAGGGATTAGTTCATGTACTGATTTCTGCAGCCGCAATTCGTAGAACTTTGTCGGACGGTTTTCAAAAAACCTGAGATCGGGGCGCTCAGCAACGCGGCGGTCAAAATATTCGGGAGCAATTCCGTGGAACACGGCCCCCGGTTCCCAGGGAGCCGTACCGATCGATACCGGCTGCAGGTCAGCGGGAACTGCCAGCGGGACAGTGAATGGTGTGAAGGCAAACGGTGGCACATCGGCGGGTGGCCGGGGCGGCACGGGGTTGCGGGGAGCGGGGGCCGGTCGGGGTGGGGCTGCCGGCGGGCGGGGAGCGGGAGCAGGTTTTGGCACCGAGGCGGTCGGTCGGGGCGGTTTGGGAACAGAGGGAGTCGGTCGGGGGGGCGTCTGCTGGACTGCCGAGACGGCGCCTGAGGCCGTCGCTGCTATCAATCCAAGAGTTCTGAGCGATTTACGACGATTGGTAACTGCCTGCCTGGGTCGGGACATGTGATCGCCTGCATTTTTGTAAAGTTGGGTAATCTCCTGATGCAACGAGGGTTCGGCAGGGGCAGTCTTTGTGCCAAACCAGGAGGGCTTTTGTGTTTGCTGTATAAACCGATGTTTAGCATAGTATTTACCTATTTGAGTGGCCGATTATTCTGTTTTTTCCCAAAATCCGCCTGATTCGTGGCGGTTGATTCTTGTGGACGATTTTGTTTGCGGTGACCGTTTCTTCTCTTTTGCTGCCTCTGTTTCATGTTTTTCACATACGGCGATAGCGCGATGTCAACTGTGTTTCGCGCGTCGCTGGCCGTCAGGACTGAGTTTCCCGCTTTGCAGCGAGATCCGATCATTTCGGTCTGTGGTTTTTCTTCACCATGTTTCTGGTCCGGAATGGTGAGGACAGCGGAGTTTTGGTCTTTTGAAAAGCTAGGATCAGGACGGCGTGCTTCAGTATCTGCGTGGGCTGGACTGTTCATTGAAGACTCATGCGAAACCGATTGTCCAAGCCAGTGCGAATATTGCCTCCACTGTTACCTTGCAGTGGCGTTTCGCTGGTGTCTGGAATGTCACTCCTTGAAGTGGTTCTGGCTACGGCAATATTATCGATCTCGCTCGCTGCACTTGCGCAGCAGTCTGCCGTTGGAGTTAAGGCAGCTCTAAGGTGTCAGCTGCAGTCTGAGGCGGCGGTTTATTGTCAGACGCAACTGGACCGGCTGCTGGCGGGTCGACTGGCCTTGCGGACGGTGCGAGACCAGCAGATTGAGGGTGTCCAGGGTTGGCGGTGGTCTGCGGAAGTCCGCGATTCTGCGGTTCCGAATCTGCTGGAAATCCGGTTGGTGGTTTATCGGGAAAGCCAGCCATTGCTCAGCCGCTGCCATCTGCTGCGGCTGGTCGCGGTGTCGGAGGCGGCTGCTGGCGGCACGTCGGTCACTTCGGCGGGCGGTGTCAGCGTGGCAGGAGGCCGACGATGAGGATCCGACTCTGCCTCGCAGGGGGTGACCGCAGCGGTTTTACACTGCTGGAACTGCTGGTATCACTGACGCTGACGGTGATCCTGATGGGTGCCGTTGGTACTTCGTTGTCGATGTTTTATCGCTATCGCGGACTGTCGCAGCAGAATTCACTGGCGGCGACGAAGCGACGTGGAGTTTTGGAGGATCTGTCGTCGGATTTGCGGCGAGTGCTGCGTCCCACTGAGGCTCCACAGAAACCATCCGGCACGCAGTCCTTTCTGGCTCGCAGTCTGATGGTGGATGAAACGGATGTCTCTGAGCAGGTTCTGGATTTTTCCCGATCGCTGCTGATACCGGATGATGCAGTTGCCCGGCACCCGGCCAGTCTGGTGGGCGAGCGGGAGTGGCTGGCGGTTTTGGTTCGGGGGCGCAGTGATCGATTTGGTGACGGTAGTACCTATGGAACGTGGCTGCATCACGCCATCTGGTGGAATGGCAGGGCTTTTTCGGCACTGCTGGCGACTCGCAATGGTCAGCCGCAGCCGGTGGCGATTTCTGAAGCGGGAGGATTGTCTGGTTTGATTCGCGGTGAGCGGAGATTTTTCGAGCGTGGCAGCGGGACGGCGGAAACATTGAGACCGGTTCTGGTAAGTGCAGATATTGAGCGGTTTGCTTTCCGCTATTTTGATGGTGTGCGCTGGCATGATCGGTGGAACAGCGAGACGGAGCAGCGATTGCCGAAGCTGGTGGAATGTCGTCTGACGTGGCGAAGGTCAGCAGTGGATGATGTGCTGGAAATTCGTCTTCCCGCAGGAGACAACTGAGATGCTGAGGTATCGGCGGGGACGAGGAGCGGAGTGTTCGCGGCGAGGATTCATTCTGCTGCTGGTGCTGGTGGTGACAGCGCTGTTGTCATTCGCGGTGTATTCTTTTTCGCATCTGATGGTGCTGGAGGCTACGGCTGCCAGCGAAAGTCTGCAGCAGCTGCGTCGTCGCCGGCTGGCGGAGTCAGCGATTGAGCTGGCAACGGCGGGCATACGTCAGCGATTGGCTGGTCGAATTGCCCCGCAGCTTGACCTGCTGCTGGACGATGGCCAGCGTGCGCGACTGCTGCTGCAGTCTCTGCCGACGAATGGTGCTGAGCTTCGACGAGGTCTGGTGAATGAATCGTCGCGACTGAATCTGGGTACTCTGCCGCTGCAGTTGTCTCGTCGTCAGCAGTCCCGCAATCGCCTGCTGGCTTTGCCCGGGGTGACTCCACCGCTGGCTGATGCGATTCTGGACTGGATGGATGAGGACAACGATCCTTCCGAATTTGGTGCCGAGGCGGCCTGGTATCTGTCCCAGTCACCGCCTCGTCTGCCGAGAAACGGAGTTTTTCAGGATCTGCACGAACTGCTGCAGGTGCGCGGTATGACGGCTGAACTGCTGTATGGTGAGGATCAGAACGCGAACGGAGTGCTGGATCCTGAGGAAAACGATGGTTCACTGACGGCTCCTGCTGACAATCGTGACGGAGTCCTGCAGACCGGCTTGTCGGCTTTGCTGACACTGGTCAGTGCAGAGTCATCGGGTGCGGACCGCGGCGGCTGCATTCTGATCAATGACAATGATCTGGCGGGATTGTATGACCGTGTGCAGACGCGTTTTGGTTCGGAAGCAGCGTTGTTTGTGGTGGCTGGCCGTTTAAACGGGATCAACTGGCTGGATGATCTGCGTCCGGACGAGGGCGAGGACATGGAAACTCGGCGGCTGGAGCGTCTTGAACAGGCGGAGGCTCGCCTGAATGCCCAGCTGGGGCTGAACAAGACTCCCGGAGGCCCGGATTCCAGCACCAGTCGTGGCGGTCTGCTGCTGACCGGGCGACCGGTGTTCAGTTTTCGTTCGCTGGTTGATTTGTTTGGTGGCGAGGTGCGAGCGACGGTCAGCGGGGAAGATCGGCTGCTGCGTTCTCCATGGCCTTCCGATCCTGCCACAGTCAGCAGAATGCTGCCGGAGTTTGAGCGGGCCTTTGCACTGACAGGTGACTCGGTGATTCGCGGCAGGATCAACGTGAACAGCGCGGCGGCGGAAGTTCTGGCAACCATTCCGGGCATTTCGGAATCGGCGGCACGATCAATTCGTTCGCTGCAGCCGCGTTCGCTGCAGGGCCTGACGGCGGAGGATGGTTCGGTGGCCTGGCTGCTGAGTCGCGGGTTGGTGACGATGGGTGAATTTCGAGCCATTGCCCCCCTGATTACTTCCGGGGGTGACGTATTCAGTGGCTTTGCAGTGGGTCAGATTACTGGACGGCAGCCGGTGGCAGTGATTCACTTTGTGCTGGACGCATCGCGACAGTCGCCTCAGGTGCTGCAGCTGGAGGATCTGCCGGTGATGTCTGCGGACATTGCGGGGCTGCGATAGTTCAGTCGTCAGCGGTTTCCAGCGGGCAGACGCGGATCAGTTCATCGAGCGAGGTTTCTCCGGCCAGAACTCGCTGCCAGCCGTTCTGCCGCAATGACTGCATTCCCTGGCGGATGGCTTCGTTCTGAATTTCCACGGCGTCGGCGCGCTGCATGCAAAGGCTGCGAATTCGACTGCCGGTTATCAGCAGTTCGAAGATGGCGATGCGACCATTGTACCCGGACCCCCGACATTCGCGGCAGCCGCTGGCTTTCCAGAGTTGTTGTCCTGCGGGCAGTCGACAGTCTTCCGGGACATGTTCAGCATCCGGAGTGTAAGCGACGCGGCAGTGCGGGCAGAGTCTGCGAACCAGCCGCTGCGCCAGCACTCCCTGCAGCGTGCTGGCCACGAGGTAGGGTTCAATACCCATGTCCACCAGCCGTGTGAAGGTGCTGGCGGCATCGTTGGTGTGAATCGTGCTGAATACGAGGTGTCCGGTCAGCGATGCCTGAATGGCACTGGTGGCAGTTTCCGGATCGCGGATTTCTCCGATGAGAACGACGTCCGGGTCATGTCTGAGGATACTGCGGAGGCCGGCGGCGAAGTTCAGTCCGATCTGGGACTGCACCTGAATCTGGCTGATCTGCTGCAGGTTGTATTCGACGGGATCTTCGATGGTGATGATCTTCAGGTCGGGTCTGCGGATCTCGCAGAGGGAGCTGTACAGCGTTGTGGTTTTGCCGCTGCCTGTGGGCCCGGTCACGAGGATCAGTCCGTGTGGGCGGTGAATCAGTTTCTGCCAGTGCTGCTGCAGTTCAGGTGGAAAGCGAACGGCCTGCAGGCTGAGTGAGCTGCGGGATTTGTCAAGCAGTCGCATGACGACGCCTTCGCCATGCAGCATGGGAATGACAGACACGCGAATGTCGACCTCGCGGCCGCGGACGGTCAGTCGGATGCGTCCGTCCTGCGGCAGCCGTTTTTCCGCGATGTTCATGCGGGCCATGATTTTGAGTCGGCTGACGATCGCCGCGCGAAATCTTTGGATTTCGGCCGGCATGGGCTGGATCTGCAGCATGCCATCCACGCGAAAGCGAATCTGCAGATCTGCCTCTTCAGGTTCGATATGAATATCGCTGGCCTTCTGTTCGATGGCTTCCAGCAGCAGTTCGTTGACCAGTTTGACAACGGACGACGCCTGGGATGCATCGCCGATTTCATCGCCCGCAACGGCCTGCAGCGTGTCGATTTCTTCTTTCGACATCGCCATCAGTTCCTGCACCGTGCCACCCCCGAGGCCCAGTGCATTTTTCAGGAGTCGCTGAATCTGTTCGGGCGCAGCAACAACAGGGTCCAGATACAGGCCGGTACGGACCGTAAGTTCCTGCAGTGCAGTCAGGTTGAGCGGGTCAGCGACGGCCACAACGGCTCGGTTGCCATTGCGACTGAGTGGCAGGACGCTTTCGCGGAACAGATCCTGAACGGGGAACAGCTGCAGCAGCTGCAGATCCACAGTGTGCTGTTCCAGATCCATGCAGAGCATGCCAAATCGGGCTGCCAGTTGCCTGACGGGCTGCAGGTTATCGGAGTTGGAAACTGGAGCGATCACGGGCAGGAATTCCAGGCTGGCGAATCTGTCTGTTGAACTGCATCGCAGGCCCTGATGCACCGGTGTGCGCAGTCCTGGAGTCGACGGGAGCAGTCCCGTGAACATACCCGCTGCAGATTGTGTGCCTGAAATGCAGCGAAATTGGGGCGAGGGCTGCAAATCGGCTGCGCCGCCGTATTTCGCCTGTCGTGCAGCGGGCACAATTCAGCCGGGGTCTGTCATGGCAGTGCTGTGCATAAGCAACAGACGTAGCATTGCGGCAACAGGGGGTTGCACGAATTCAACTGGCGGAGCAATTCACCACTGCCAGTTTCAGCGGTTTCGCTGCAGCGAAACCCGTCGTGCCAGCTCCTGATCGATCTGTCGCTGCTGTTCCGCGTTTGTCGCCGGCTTACCTGTTACCGCCGGCTTTCGCAGAGAGCGCTGGAACCGCAGTGGAGCTGACGCTCCGCTGGTTGGTTCCGGCGGGAAACTGCCATCCATCTGGTTCCGCGGTGGTCGGTAGTTGGCGGACTGTTCCCAGCGTGAACGCGGAGTCGGGGCGGCCACATCCGTTGTGTCAGCCGTCTGATCGAGTTGAGCCGGATCGGGGGCAGACTGCTGCAGTGAGGCCTGCGAGGCGTTCAGCGGACGATTCTGTCCGGACCAGACTGCAGTGCTGCCTGCAAGTCGGACTGCTGATTCCTGGCTGCCCACGGAGGATTGTGGAGGGGGCAGGATGTCTGAGTCTGTCGGAATGGGGGGGGGCAGAATATCGCCACTGTCCGAGGGACTCGCAAGGGGATTATAGATATTCCAGGCCTCGGCCGGCAGGCGGATTTTGTCCAGTTCGAGCTGACGCAGCTGGTCGGCATGCCGATCATTTTCCAGTACCATCGGCGTCAGGAACACCAGCAGTTCCTTGCGTTTCAATTTGTTGTAGTCGTAGCGGAACAGTCGTCCGATGACGGGCAGGTCTCCCAGCCACGGCAGTTTTCGAGTGGCCATGCTTTGATCATTGGTGATCATGCCACCCAGCACGATGGTGTTTCCGGACTGCACGCTGACGGTCGTGGTTGCGGTTGTGATGTCCTTGATGGGAGCTTCGATGACGTTGCCATTTGTGGCGTCCGTGAAGATCGGTACTCCGGAACCGGGTGTCAGATTGAACGCACTTTTTTCGGCTTCCACGTCCAGTTGCACCCGGCCATCCGGGCTGATGCGCGGAGTGACTTTCAGTATGATTCCGGCTTTATCCTGGCGAATATTGGGGTTGGCGCTGCCGACAGGTGTGAGAGAGACTCCGTCGACAATTGGAACCTGCTGGCCGATCTGAATCAGAGCTTCGTGGTTTTCGACCGAGCGGACCTGCGGTCTGCTGAGGACTTCGATGTTGAAGTTTGCATCGAGGGCTCGCAGCAGGATATTCACGGATTCTGACCCGGCGGAGAGTACAAGTCCGCCGAAGCCCAGATCGCCATTGACGCGTCCCATGCCGAAGGTCGAAAGTCCCTGAGGAGCAATTCGCCCCGGTTGGGCAGCCACGTTATTGCCCGGGGGCTGGCTCATAAAATTGAATCCCGGAGCAGCAGTCTGGGAAATGATCTGCTGGTTGGTGGTCTGAGTGCCGTTGGGAGCCGTGGTGGTTTGATTGATGGTGACCAGTTTGTCGACGACGCTGCGGTCGAACAGAACGGAGTCCTGAAAGCCCAGTTCGACACCCAATTCATTCACATTACCCAGTTCAACTTCAACCAGCAGTGCCTGCACAAGGACTTCGCGGGGAGCGCGGTCCAGTTCGGCGACCAGCCGTTCGATGGTTGAGAGTTCCTCACTGGTGCCGCGAACCAGCAGGCTGTTTGTGGTTTTCTCCGCCACAACTCGCTGACCTGCCGGGGTACCACCGGAGACCATGGCTCCTGCTGCGTCCGCTGTTCCGCCAGAGGAACTGGACAGAAAGTCGGTGATGGCTTTGGCAACATCTTCGGCGCGGGCATGCCGCAGCTGATAGACGTGCGCCTGCTGATCGCCGGCGGCGATGCCAGAGCCCAGCAGCAGGTCTCGCATGCGGCGGAGATAGCTGCCCGTATCAGTCACCACCACTCGGCCCGAACTGGTCAGTACTCGCACCTGTCCCAGAGCGCTCTGGAGCTGGGCGATTTCCTCAAGTGCCTGAGTGGAGTCCGGCCCGCGGAGCGGAATGGCAACTGTTGCCAGCTCGTTGCGTCCGAGTGAATCGAGGTGATGGATGGACACAAAGGGAATCATGTTGCCCGGAATTTCGGCGGTGGCACTGACCAGCGTAAGTCGCTGTTGATCGCGGATCAGGATTCTGCCGGAGGCCAGCAGGGCGTCGTTGAGTATGTCGAGAGATTCAGTGGCATCCAGCAGGCGTTCTTCGTAGAACGAGAACAGCCCGTCAGTGGGAGCAGACAAGTGCAGTGTGAAGCCGAATTCCTGCGCATAGGCTCGCAGTACAGCCAGCCAGGGGGCATTCTGGAAGTTGAATTCCCAGCGATGTGCATCAATTGCCCTTGGCTGCGACAGACCGTTCAGGCTCGGATCGCCTGGCAGAGGATCCTGGCTGTAGCGTGCTGTTCCGCTGCGAACAGCGACCGGTCCGCCCAGCGGCGTGACGGCGTCCATGATTTCGCCGGATTGACTGGCCAGACGTTCATAGCCGGCCGTGCGAACGGGGAATCGAGTGGCGTTTGGCCGTGCGGAGGCTGGCAGCAGGCTGTGTCCGGCTCGCTGCGGTGTGCGAACCTGAACAGGCTGCCGCACGCCTTCCTGTGCTGTCAGAGTCTGTGTGAACAGCAGAACGAGGATCAGCGGGACTTGAAGTTGTGGTAGTCGTGGTGTCACTGGCCCTGCCCGAAGGTGTCTGCTGTATTCGCGGCTGGTCTCGGTGACCGGCAAATTATGCCGCTTCCCTTTGAAATCGACCGCTAGGGAAAACCCACTCAGTTTCGCTGATCGTCACAATCGGACCATTGATTTAAACAAAATGGAAAGAGTCCGGGTTTTTTACTGAAGTCAGCAGGCTTCACAGGGTGGTGGTGTGGTGCGTTGTCCGTCTGCAGCATGCAATTGGGGTGAGTATTCAAAGTTCCGGTCGTGCGAATTGACAGAATGTTCATGATTTCTTGCGCAACGGTGACGTGGGTGTTTCTGGAAAACAACACGGCCCCGATTCTGAAAAAAATTTGTTGCGTTTTTGTAAGGGGGTTGGCGCCTGGTTTCAGGATTTGATTGCAGGTCTTGACGTCTCGTGATTTGTGATCAGCGTCTCTGTACAGCGTTCGTAACGGGTCGTTTTGTGTTCTGATGGTCCGGTGGATTTGCGGAAAATCACCGGCTGGCTGCGGTGCCATGTGGAGACCGGGCGTGGGAGAGCGGCTGTGTTTGGAGTGATCCTTGCGAGTGAGCGCCTGCGCTGGAAATGCGGGTTCTGATGATCTGTCGGCTTTTTGCAGGACTCGTGTTGTGGGGGGGAACAGCGTCCTGTTCGGACCACATTTCGCTGTAGGGAAGCCTCAGAGGGGCGTTTCCATTTGGCATCCGACAGTGAGGTGACGACGTGAATAATTTGCTGGCGAGGACAGTTTTGAAGGGGCTGCTGGGTTGCGGTCTGGGAGTGCTGGGGGTCGGGTTGGGGGCATTGCCGGCTCAGGAGCCCATTGTTCCGATTGAGCCGCCTGCCGCCCCGGAGCAGTCCGAGGTTGCGGAACTGATGGACCTCGTGCGTGATGGTGCCTTTTCAGCGCCTGGGTATGCCCGGACAACGCTCGTGCGGACTCAGAAGAAGATTGGTGAATGGCAGGTTGATCTGGGTGACGTGGATGTTGTGGTGGGCGAGTATCGTCCGCCGGGCTACCGGGGAAATGCGATCGATCTGAATGGCACGCGTTCAGGCTCGATTTACCAGGCTGTGCCTGTGCAGCCGGGTCTGCGGTATACCGTGAAATTCCTCGCCGCCGGTAGTTGGGCAGTCAACGACAATCGTCCGCGTGTGGTGACTGTGCGGCTGGGGAAGCAGAAAATGACGTTTTCAATCGCGAAACCTGCAGACTGGTCGCCGTCTGCAGTTGATTGGAAGTGGTATACGGCCGACCTGCTGGCTCAGGGAACGCAGGCGGCGCTGCGATTTACTTCGGAAACATCCCGTACTGCAGAAGGACCCATGATTGCGGCCGTGTCTTTGTACGCTCCAAAGGGACCTCCGGGACCACTGAGCAGCGTTCCGGTACCGCTGCCGGCAGATCTGGAGAAGTATATTGCCAATCGAGAGCGGGCAATTGCTTTGGGGAAAGCCCTGTTCTGGGACATGCAGGTGGGCTCGGACGGTCGCACGGCCTGTGCCACCTGCCACTGGCATGCGGGGGCCGACCTGCGACTGAAGAACATGGTGCATCCTGGTGCTCCGGGCAGCAATTTCGGACCGCAGTATCCGCAGAGTGGATCGTTGTTTGCAGATGCGGTGAAGAAATTTCGCGGAGTAAACGGGACATTGAAGTCGGAGGACTTTCCGTTTCATAAGGTGCTGCAGCCGCTGGCTCCGGCGGATCGGCAGGGGCAGCCGTCAAAAGGCAATCCAGTACTCCGTGACACGCGCGAGGTGGCCGGGTCGCAGGGGGTGCTGACTGAGGATTTTATTGCTTTGGTTCGAGGTCGGTCTGCGGATCTCGGAAAACCGGTGCTGAATCCGGTGTTCAGCATGCATGGGGTCAATGTCCGGCAGGTTACCGGCAGAAATTCACCGACCACGATCAATGCGGTCTTTTTCGACCGTTTGTTCTGGGATGGCAGAGCCAATCGATATTTCAACGGAGTCAATCCGTTTGGGGATCTCGATCCGGAGGCTCGAGTGTACTTTGCAGAAGCGGATGGATCGATGAGCCGGGTTATGGTTCGCATTGACAATGCAGCTCTGGCGTCACAGGCGACTGGTCCGGTGATCAGTCCGGTGGAGATGTCGTGGGACGGTCGGCGGTTCTCGGAATTGGCGAGGAAACTGTTGCCTCTGAGACCTTTGGCACTGCAGAAGGTGTCGCCTGACGACAGTGTGCTGGGCTGCTTTTGTGATGAATCGGGGCATGGCTTGTGCGGCAAAAAGACCAGCTATTCGCAGCTGATTCGTGAAGCGTTCAAGCCGGAGTGGTGGTCAGGCCGTCGGCTTACTTCCGAGGGATTTACGCACATGGAAGCCAATTTTTCGCTGTACTGGGGATTGGCGATCATGATGTATGAGTCGACTCTGGTGTCTGATCAGGCGCCTTATGACCGCTGGGCAGCGGGGGATCGATCGGCTCTGTCGCCGCTGGCTAAGGAGGGGCTGAAGATCTTCATGAATGAGGGGCGCTGTATCAACTGTCACAGTGGTCCGGAGTTCGCGGGGGCTACGGTGAGTGAACTGCGGGGTGTTCTGTCGAATGACGGGGGTGTTGAGAGAATGCAGATGTCCACTGGCATCGCAGTATATGACGGGGGATTTTACAATATTGGAGTGCGCCCGACGTTTGAGGACATTGGTGTGGGTGCAGCACATCCTTTGTTTGGGCCGCTGTCGTACAGTCGGCAGGAGCAGCTGGGCAGGAATCCGGAACCGAAAGTTGTTGTGTCGCAGGACCAGCGACTGGCGGTGAATGGCGCGTTCAAGACGCCAACGCTGCGAAATGTCTCCCTGACCGGCCCCTACATGCACAACGGCGGCATGAAATCGTTGAGGGAAGTTGTGGAATTCTACGTGCGCGGGGGAGATTTTCCGGATCAGAATCGACAGGATCTGGCGCCCGATATTCGTCCAATCGAGGGCATGTATGGCAGTGAGTTCAAGGTGGCTGCGCTGGTCGAGTTTCTGGAGCATCTGACCGATGAGCGAGTGCGGAGGCAGAAAGCTCCGTTTGATCATCCTGAACTGGTGATCCCGAATGGCCATGCAGAAGAGTGTTATGATGAGGCGATGGATCAGTTGCTGGTGATTCCGGCGAATGGTCGCGACGGTGGAGAGGGACTGTGGACCTTTGAGCAGACTCTGCAGCGTGGCATGCAGTGGCGTTCCGGATCGGGCAGGTATCCTGAATCAAAGTACCCAACCGCTCCGGTAAACGATATTCCTCCGGCGAAGCTGATCCCTGGCGATCCTTTGCCGAAGTCCCCGGCTGAAGGTGCTGTGAAGCCGCCGATTTACTGGCGGGATTGAGAGACAGTGCCGGACGAAATGAGGAAGCGAAGCCGCTGGCATCTGCCAGCGGCTTTTTTTGTGCCGTGGATATGTCTGAAGATGGGAGCCGCTGGCTGGAATATCTGTGCGTGGAGTGGGGCTCACGCAGCCACCGGGGTGGGGATTCCCATCAATGATCCTGAACATACAGCGCAAACCCAACTGAACAGATCGATCGTCAAGATCGTGCGAGACTGCATCATGGTTCGAGCACCGGGGGAAATGTCCGGTCCCGTTGAGTCGGTTGTATCGATTGTAACGATTAAAGGGCCCGGATAATCGCTGTTGTTGACACAGTTGATACCGCGAGCGGGCCCGCAGTGTCTTTTCTGCTTTACGGCTTGCCGTTTGCTGCCACGTCCCTCCAGGACACATTGTGCGCATCGCGGAGCGCGATTGTGCAGGAGAACAGCGTGTCGTGAAGAAAGCTTGCGTTCATGGGTACCCGGGTCGTGGTCGTTGTCAGGCATTTCTGCATCCGGACTGATGCAGAAGGGAGATGTCCTGACCGTGCGGCTGAGGCAGGGGTCGTCACCGGAGAACGAAATCCGGAGGGTGTCGATTTTTTGTCTGATGGTGAGTTGTTCCCCTTGGCACCAGAGACGGTAAAAGCATGGTAATAGAATTTCGTAAAAAGTCTGTGCCACAGGATGGCATGGGCAGGCTGCACGGAGGGATTGGCTCAGCGCTGGCAGACACAAACTGCCTCGCTGTGCGTGTAACGCGGTGGCGGTCATGGCTGTCCCGCGTGAGTTCCCCTTTTGCCCTTGCTGCGGCATTGCTGGCGTCGTCCAGCCACGTTGTCGCTCAGGATACGGCGAAGGGAGCGGTTGATCCAGCGGAAGAGCTGGTCTTTGCGCTGGAGGCACCGGCGGCAGCAGAGGCTGAGCCATTGGCTGCCGATGTCGGCGTGGACGCAAAAGCCGCCCGTCTGGGTCTTCCTCGAATGGCACCGGAAATTGCCGCGATGGGCGAACCGGAACCGGATCCGGTTTGGCTGCGTAATGTTCTGGTTGACGGATTCTTCGATGAATCTGATCTGTCGAATCCGGTGAATGTTGTAGCGGCTCCCGGTAAAGTGGGTCGCTGGACTGTGGACGTTGGCAATGTGGCGCTGCATGTCAACGATTTTAAGGTGCCGTATGATCGCGGCAATGCAGTGGACCTGAACGGTAATCGTTCCGGCTCGCTGTTTCAGGCGATCGAGACTGTGCCAGGATTCCGCTATCATGTTCGCTTCCTGATGTCTGGCAACTGGTCGACCTTCCCCTCGAAGGCTCGCACACTGGCCGTATATTTTGGCAGCGAAAAGAAGCTTTTCACCGTGAAGCGCCCCAGTCGCTGGTCGAAGAGCAACATGCGGTGGGAAGAGCACGAACTGGTCTTTACCGCCGTGAGGCCTCTGACCGGCATCCGCTTCGCTTCAGAAACTGCCGGCATTCCGGACGGTCCTGTGGTAGCGAATGTCCGCGTATTGAAGGAAGCACTGGCTCCGGGACCGCTGGAGTCAATTAATGTTCCGCTGCCGGAGAACCTGGCAGACTTCATTAAAGACAAAGAAAAAGCAATTGCACTCGGGAAAGCTCTGTTCTGGGATATGCAGGCGGGCAGTGATGGCCGCACAGCATGTGCTTCGTGCCATTACAACGCTGGTGCGGACATTCGCACGAAGAATCAGCTGCATCCGGGTGCGCCGGGCAGTACCTTCGGGCATCAGTCTGCTGCCAGCCTGAAACTGGGCGTTGCTGCAGTACAGTCATTCAAGGGAGCGAATCAGGAACTGAAGCCTTCGGACTTCCCGTTCCATCGTTTCAAGGACCCGACTCGTCCTGGCAGCAGTTCCACCGATGGTGACAGCAAGAACCCGGTGGTCAGCGACTCCATGCAGGTCTTCGGATCTCAGGGTGTTGTGACTGAGGCATTTATGTCGATTGTCATCGGAAATCCGATTGATAAGTGCAAGCATGTTGCTGACCTTGTGTTTAATATTCAGGGAAGCAATGCTCGTCAGGTGACCGGCCGAAATGCTCCGTCGACGATCAACGCCGTGTTCCATGACCGCCTGTTCTGGGACGGTCGTGCCAATCGCTTTTTCAACGGGGTTAATCCGTTTGGCGATCTGGACAAGGACGCGCGGGTTTATCAGCTTGCAGAAAGCGGACACCTGCAGAAGGTGAAGATCAGTCTGGATAATGCCGCTCTGGCATCTCAGGCTGTCGGTCCGGCATTGAGCGCTGTGGAGATGAGTGCTGACGGTCGCGATTTCAAGGAACTGGGTCGTAAGCTGATGTCTTTGCAGCCACTGAGTCTGCAGAAGGTTCACGAAGACGACAGTGTTCTGGGAATTTACTGCGATTCTGACGGCCGCGGCCTCAATGAAGAGACTGCCGGCTATGCACAACTGATCCGTGACGCATTCCATCGGCAGTGGTGGGGTGGCAAGCAGATTACTGAAGGCGGTTACACACACATGGAAGCCAACTTCTCCCTGTTCTGGGGATTGGCCATCATGATGTATGAGTCGACTCTGGTTTCTGATCAGACGCCATTCGATGCGTATGCGAAGGGTGACAGGAGTGCCCTGTCTGAAGGTGCTAAGAAGGGCTTCCGCATTTTCATGAACGAAGGCAAGTGTATTACCTGCCATCATGGTCCTGAGTTCGCGGGAGCGACTGTCAGCATGATTCGTGGCCAGCTGTCGGATAACGGCGGCATCCACTACATGCCAATGGCTCGCGGTCTGGCGTTCTACGACGAAGGGTTCTACAACATCGGCGTGCGTCCGACCACTGAGGATCTCGGGATCGGTGCTGCTCATCCGCTGTTTGGACCTCTGTCATACAGTCGTCAGGAGCAGGCCGGTGCAGACCCGGATCCGAAGCATGTTGTAACCTCCAGTGATCGCGTGGCTGTGGACGGTGCTTTCAAGACACCGACCCTCCGCAACGTTGAACTGACCGGTCCCTACATGCACACGGGCAGCATGAAGAACCTGACCGAAGTAGTTCAGTTCTATGTTCGCGGTTCAGACTTTGAGCATGCGAATCTGAAGGATCTGGACACTGATGTCAGCGGAATTCCTTCGCTCCACGGGCACCACCTCGGGATCGCAAACCTGGTTGAGTTTCTTGAGCACCTGACGGACCCGCGTGTGAAGTACCAGAAGGCGCCCTTCGACCATCCTGAACTGTTTTTGGTGAATGGCCACGACAGCGTGAAGTGGGACAACGCCCTCGACTCGCTGGTGGTTTTGCCGGAGACGGGACGTGATGGTGGCGAAGCACTGCAGACCTTCGAAGAAGCCTTGACCAACGGACTGGATCTCGAAAAGATCCCAGCCGTGGATCCGTCTGAAAACGACGACGAGTCGGATAGTGACGGCGATGCGGCTGACGAGGGCGATGCGGCCGACGGGGAGACTGACGCCGACGGTGCCGATGAGGTTGTACCTCGGGATTCAGCAGCTGCCGATGCCGACGGAAAGGGTGTCGTTCGCAAGGCGAAGGAACCTTTGCAGAAGGGTTCAAAGAACTCTGTTGCCAAGGGCCCCAAGATTCCGCTGTACCTGACGCCGGAAGATCTGGAAGCAGAAGCTGCGGCCGCTGAGGAAATTGCCGCTGAAGAGGCAATGACTGCTGAAGAGGCTGCCGCCGAAGAGGTCGTGCTGGAGGAGGCTGCAAACGAAGGTGCAGCTGAGGCCGATGCAGCAGCGGAAGTTGATGCAGCAGCGGAAGTTGATGCAGCAGCGGAAGTTGATGCAGCGAACGGAAACTCCGGTCCCGGTTCGCCCAACTCGGGCAAACCAGCGGCTGAGGAACCAGCAACTGAGGAACCAGCAACTGAGGAACCAGCGGCTGAGGAACCAGCGGCTGAGGAACCAGCGGCTGAGGAACCAGC